>Ga0335075_10009543_pt1 | contig 14786 bp, 13 predicted proteins | sample Lox_Sample_24_FD_206723 | JGI IMG/M metagenome (GOLD analysis project Ga0335075, IMG submission 206723) | Soil microbial communities from Loxahatchee National Wildlife Refuge, Florida, United States - Lox_Sample_2.4 | ecosystem: Environmental > Terrestrial > Soil > Wetlands | place: USA...
GACACACGACCGCAATCGCACCGCATCAGAAATTCTCTCGCCACCTCCCTTGCACCAAGGGGGCCGTCCACACACGCCCTACGGGTACGGCGGGCTCGGGGCGTTTAGAGGTAGATGCCGCGTTCGAGGATCTCGAGGGTGTAGGCGTGGTAGGTGATGCCGAGAGCCGCGGCGCGGGCGAGGCGGCGAAGGGCGATCTCGCGGGGTGGGGTCTTCCAGGCGCGCTTGTGGGCGCGCTTCCAGCACCAATGACGCCAGGAGAGGACGCCGGGATCCTCGTCGGGGTCTAGCGGAGGGCCCTGGTTGTGGCCGAGGGTGGCGAAGAGGCCTCGGGCGCCGGCACCCTCACCCGCCGCGCTTTGCGCGGCGACCTCTCCCGCAGAGCGGGAGAGGTGATGCAGGCGGCGGCGGGTCACGCGGCTTTGGCGACGGCGCGGCGGGCCATGACGCCGATGAGGTGGGTGCGATACTCGGCGCTGGCGTGGATGTCGCTGTTCAAGCCGTCAGCGGAGGTAGTGATGTTCGCGATTGCGTCGGGCGCGAAATTCGCTGACAGCGCCTGTTCCATCTGGTGGTGACGGAACACACCGTTCTGGCCGGCGCCGGTTATCGCCAGGCGGACGCCGGCCGGGAAGCGGGCGACGAACACGCCGACGATGGCGTAGCGGGAGGCCGGGTTGCGGAATTTCTCGTAGGCAGATTTCTGGGGGACCGGGAAGGTGACCGAGGTGATCAGCTCGTCCGGTTCCAGCGCAGTGGTGAACATGCCCTTGAAGAAATCGTCGGCCTTGATCTCGCGCTTGTTGGTCTTGATGGTCGCGTTCAGGGCGAGCGACGCCGCGGGATAGCAGGCGGAGGGGTCGTTGTTCGCCAGGCTGCCGCCGATGGTGCCGCGATGGCGCACCTGCTCGTCGCCGATCCAGGACGCGAGGTCGGCTAGCCCGGGGATTTTCGCCCGCACCTCCGCCGAGTGCGCGACCGTCGCATGGGGGGTCATGGCGGCGATAGTGATGGCATCGGCACCGACGGTGATGCCGACCATCCCGGTTTTGGCGAGATCGACCAAGGTGGATGGCCGGTTCAGCCGTTGCTTCAGCACCGGGATCAGCGTCATGCCGCCGGCGAGCGCCTTGGCCTCGGGGTCGGCGCCAAGCAGCTTGGCCGCTGCGTCGACGCTGGCGGGCTTCTGATAGGCGAAATCGTACATGGCGGTATCCTCTTATTCCGCGGCCATCTTCGGCTGCGCGGCCTGGATGATGGACCAGAGCTTCTGCGGCGTGGCGGGCATGTCGATATGGCGCACGCCGTACTCGCGCAGGGCATCGATGACGGCGTTGATGACCGCGGGCGGGCTGCCGATGGCGCCGACTTCGCCGCACCCCTTCACGCCGAGCGGGTTATGGGTGCACAGCGTGGTTTCGTTGGAGACGGCAATGTTGGGGACGTTGTCGGCCCGCGGCATCGTGTAGTCCATCATCGAGCCGCTGAGCAGTTGCCCCGATTCGTCGTAGATGGCGTGCTCCAGCAGCGCCTGGCCGATGCCCTGCGCGACGCCGCCCTGCACCTGGCCTTCGACGATCATCGGGTTGATCACACGGCCCACGTCATCGACGGCGACGAAATTGACCACGTCGACCTCGCCGGTGTCGCGATCGATCTCGACTTCGGTCACGTGGCAGCCGCCGGGGAAGGTGAAGTTCTTCGGGTCGTAGTAGGCGGTTTCCTCGAGGCCCGGTTCCAGTTCCTCGATCGGGTAGTTGTGCGGGACGTAGGCGGCGAGGGAGATGTCGGTCAGCGTCTTCGAGCGGTCGGTACCGGCGATGGAGAATTTTCCGTCCTTGAACTCGATGTCATCGACGTCGGTTTCCAGCAGGTGGGCGGCGATTTTCTTTCCCTTGGCAACGATCTTGTCCATCGCCTTGACCATTGCACTGCCCCCGACGGCGAGGCTCCGGCTGCCGTAGGTGCCCATGCCGAAGGGGATCTTGGCGGTGTCGCCGTGCACCACCTCGATCTGGTCCAGCGGCACGCCAAGTTGCTCGTGCACGACTTGGGCGAACGTCGTCTCGTGACCCTGACCGTGGCTGTGCGCACCGGTGAAGACGGTGACGCTGCCGGTCGGGTGGACGCGGACATTGGCGCATTCATAAAGGCCGGCGCGGGCGCCAAGCGAGCCGACCACCGCCGAAGGTGCGATGCCGCAGGCCTCGATATACGTGGACACGCCGATGCCGCGCAGCTTGCCGCGGGCGGCGGCAGCGCGGCGGCGTGCCTCGAAGCCGGTGAAGTCGGCCGCTTTCAACGCAGTATCCAGCGTCGCCTGGTAGTTGCCGCTGTCGTATTGCAACGCAACCGGCGTCTGGTAGGGGAAGGCGTCCGATGGGATGAAGTTGCGGCGGCGGAGCTCGATGCGGTCGATGCCGGTGTCGTGCGCGATCGCATCGACGAGTCGTTCCAGCAGGAACGTTGCTTCCGGCCGGCCGGCGCCGCGATAGGCATCGACCGGCACGGTGTTGGTGAACACCGCCTTCACCTCGGCATAGACGGCCGGGGTCTTGTACACGCCGGCAAGCAGTGTAGCGTACAGATAGGTCGGGATCGAGGTTGCGAATGTCGAGAGATAGGCGCCCATGTTGGCGAGCGTGGAGACCCGGAGCGCCAGGAAGTTGCCATCAGCGTCAAGTGCCATTTCGGCGGTGGTTTCGTGGTCCCGGCCGTGGGCGTCGGACATGAAGCTTTCGGTGCGCTCGGCGGTCCATTTCACCGCGCGGCGGAGTTTGCCGGCAGCCCAGGTGACGATGGCCTCCTCGGCGTAGTGGTAGATTTTGGAACCGAAGCCGCCGCCCACGTCGGGGGCGACGACACGCAAGTGGTTCTCGGGGATGTGCAGGACGAAGGCGCCCATCAGCAGGCGGATGACGTGCGGGTTCTGGCTCGTGGTGTAGAGCGTGAAGTCGCCGGAGGTTGGGTCGAAATCGCCGATGGCCGCGCGGGGCTCCATCGCGTTCGGGATGAGGCGGTTGTTGGTCAGCTCCAGCTTCACCGTTTTCGCGGCCTTGGCGAAGGCGGCATCGACGGCGGCCTTGTCACCTAGCTGCCAGTCGTAACAGAGATTGCCGACGACATCGTCGTGCAGATGGGCTGCATTGGCGGCCAGGGCTTCGCGCATGGTCGCGGCAGCGGGCAGGTCGGTGAGCTCGATGTCCAGCTTCTCGGCGGCATCCTTGGCCTGCTGCTTGGTTTCGGCGATCACCACCGCGATGGGATCGCCGACATGACGCACCTTGCCGACTGCCAGCACGGGATGTGGCGGCTCGGCCATGGGCGAGCCGTCCTTGTTGTGAATCTGCCAGCCGCAGGGCAGGCCGCCGATGTTGTCCGCCTGCATGTCGGCGCCGGTGAACACCGCGACCACGCCGGGTGCGGCCAGCGCGGCGGCGGTGTCGATGCGGCCGAGCTTCGCGTGTGGCCGGTCGGAGCGGACAATGTAGGCGTAGAGCTGACCGGGGCGGTTGATGTCGTCGGTATAGGTGCCGCGACCGTTCAGGAACCGCGCATCCTCGCGGCGGCGGACGGCGGCGCCGATCCCCTGCTGGGCCATGTTGCGTCCCCCCTGGTTATTCGGCGGCCTTCGGCATGGCCTTGCCGTGCATCAGCGGCCAAGCCGCGGCGATCGCCTTGACGATGTTGTGGTAGCCGGTGCAGCGACAGAGATTGCCTTCCAGGCCTTCGCGGATCTGCCTGTCGGTCAGGCCCTGGGGGTGGCTCTGCACAAGGTCGATGGCGCTCATCACCATCCCGGGGGTACAGAAGCCGCACTGCAGGGCGTGGTGCTCGCGGAACATCTCCTGCATCGGGTGCAGCGTGCCGTCGGGCTTGGCGAGGCCCTCGATTGTGAGGATTTGGGCGCCGTCGGCCTGCAGGGCGAGCATCGTGCAGGATTTCACCGATGTGCCGTCCACATGGACGACGCAGGCGCCGCACTGGCTGGTGTCGCAGCCGACATGAGTGCCGGTGAGGCCTAGCTTCTCGCGCAGCAGCTCGACCAGGAGGGTGCGGTTCTCGACCTCGACCGTGTGCTGCTTGCCGTTCACCGTCAGGGCTACCTGAGGCATCGCGTTCCCCTTCGTCTTGCGCGTTGTGACCGGTCCGCTGGCGGCCGGTGGCGTGGGTGGAGAATGAGGCGACGGCTGGCAGACGGTCAAGGCGCGTGGATGGTTGTCATGGGGCCGCGAGCCAGGTTTGGCGAGCCGGATTGTGGCTGGTGACGCGCAACGATCGCAACGTCGCCGGTCTTGGTGCCTTGGCGCTCAATCCATTCGTGATCAGCGATGGTCGTCGTTGATCGCGTTACCGGCTGCTTTCGGATGGTTCAATCGGAGGGACGCGGGGGGAGAAAACCGCGGGCACACCGGTTGGCGCCGACACCCCCGGGGGCTAAACGAATGCGGACTCTCCTTTGCGTTTGGTGCTGGCGTGCGGCAATGGGCGGGAGATGGCCGGCACAAGGCCGGCCATGACGTTTTGGGAGGCTAGGCCATGAGTTTTGGGGGCGGTCCATGATCGACAAGATCGTCGGCTCGATGGCCGAGGCGATGGACGGGATCAAGGACGGCTCGACCGTGCTGATCGGCGGCTTTGGCGCGGTCGGCCAGCCGAACGCGCTGATCGACGGGCTGATCGAGCAGGGTGCGACAGACCTGACGGTCGCCTGCAACAATGCGGGCGTCGGGCGGGTTGGTCTGGCGCGGCTCATGGACCTCGGCCGGGTGCGCAAGATCATCTGTTCGTTCCCGCGCAGCTCCGACCCGGTCGTGTTCGAAACGCTCTATCGGGCGGGGAAGATCGAGCTGGAAATCGTGCCGCAGGGGACGCTGGCGGAACGCATGCATGCGGCCGGCGCCGGCATCCCGGCGTTCTTCACCGCGACGGGGGTCGGCACGAAGATGGCGATGGGGAAGGAGACGCGGGAGATCGACGGGCGCACCTATGTGTTGGAGAAATCGCTGCCTGGCGACGTGGCGCTGGTCGAGGCCTGGGAGGCCGATCGGTGGGGCAACCTGACGTTCCGCAAGTCGGGGCGGAACTTCAACCCGGTGATGGCGATGGCGGCGCGGCTGACGATCGTGCAGTCCCAGCATATAGGAGAGCTGGGCGAGATCGACCCGGATCACGTCCACACGCCCGGCATCTTCGTCAACCGGGTGCTGCACGTGCCCTATGGCGATCCGTCCGGCTTCTGAAAGGAGCGACCTGCTATGTCCGATAGCCTGCTGGCCGAGGCGAAGCCGTTGAGCCGCACCGAGATGGCCGCGCGCGTGGCGCGCGATATTCCCGAAGGCTGGTACGTCAACCTCGGCATCGGCATGCCGACGGCGGTGGCCGACCACGTGCCGATGGATCGCGAGGTGATCTTTCATTCCGAGAACGGCGTGCTGGGCATGGGGCCGGCGCCGCCCAAGGATCGGATCGACCCGTGGCTGATCAATGCCGGCAAGCAGCACGTGACGCTGCGGACCGGCGGCAGCTTCTGCCACCATGCCGACAGTTTCGCGATGATCCGCGGCGGGCATCTGGATCTATGCGTGCTGGGGGCGTTCCAAGTGGCGGAGAACGGCGACATCGCGAACTGGGCGACCAGCGAGAACGACACCGCACCGGCGGTGGGCGGGGCGATGGATCTGGCGGCCGGCGCCAAGCGGCTGTGGGTGATGATGGATCACACGACGCGCGACGGCACGCCCAAGCTGGTGCATCGGTGTTCCTATCCGCTGACCGCGCTCGGGGCGGTGAAGCGGGTGTATACGAACCTCGCGGTGCTGGAGGTGACGGAGCGCGGCTTCGTGGTGCTCGAGCTGGCGCCGGGGATGACGATGGAGGCACTGCAGGCGCGCACCGGGGCGGCGTTGCATTTGCCTACCTGAATCCCCGCGGGGGATTTCGCGCGAGGCCTCGTATCAGAGGCGAGTGGGCACGGCGAAGACCGCGGCGGTACCGGCGAGTGTCATTTACGTGCCTGCGCGGGCCTATGCCTGTTCCGCCGCCCCCGGTGCCGACGGCAAGGACGCCAGGGTCATAGGGTCGGCCTGCGGTCTCACCCCTTCCATTGCAGGATGTAGAGCCCCGCATCGTAGTCGGTCGCGTAGATCAACCCATCGGTTGCGACGAAGATGTCTGCGGTGTGCCGCATCTTGGCGCGCCCGCGCAGCGGCTCCATCCAGCGGGTCGGCATCGGCGGGACGAAATAGCCGGTCTCTTCGGGACGGAACGGGTCTGTGATGTCGCACACGCGCACGCCGGCGCTTTGGTATGTGGCGAAGATGGTGGTGGAGCTTTGCCACGAGCCAGGGCGGTTCTCGTGCAGATTGTGCGGGCCGAACTGGCCGCCCTTGGCGACATAGTCCTGCTCGTTTGGCGCCGGGAAGGTGGCGATCGAGACCGGGCTGGACTTGTCGCGGATGTCGAACATCCAGATGCGCTTCATCTGCTCCTGGTCGATGTTCTGCGTCGCCTCGTCGGCGACAATGCAGAGGTCGCGGTCGTGCAGCGGCAGCGCGCTGTGCGTGCCGCCGCCGAAGGGTGGGCACCAGTTGCGATGCGCAATCAGCTTCGGCGCCGACTTGTCGCGCACGTCCAGGATCGTCAGGCCGCCGTCGCGCCAGCTTCCATAGGCGATGTCGTCCACCACCACGGCGTGGTGCAGGGCGACGCGATTGGTCCAGGATTTCGTCTCGCCGCCGTCGGCATGCATGCCGGGGATCCACCAGCGGCCGGCCTCGCGCGGGTGAGTCGGGTCGGCAAGATCGATGATCAGCAGGATGTGGTCGGTGAAGCCGTCGAGCAGCGCCGAGGCATAGGCATAGCGTCCGCCGGTCCACCAGATGCGGTGCAGGCCCAGGCCCTCGACCTCCAGGAAGCCGATCGGGCGCGGGTTGGCCGGGTCCTCGATGTCGTAAACGCGCATGCCGGCGGAGAAGTCGTGGCCGCGTTTGCCATAGCGCCGGCTGTCCACGCGATCGGGCGAGCCGCCGTAATATTCCTTGATGCTCATCAGGGCCTTCAGGTCGAGCTCCTCGATGACGAGCAGCTTGTCCTCGGCCGCTTGGAGATGCATGCACCAGGAGTTCTTGTTGATCGGCAGGAAATTGACGGGCGCGGGTTTCGCGGATCGCGCACGTCGGTCACGTTGACGCCGCGGCTGACGCGGGTGCCGATATAGGCGTGGCCGCGCGAAACCATCACCTGCACACCGTCGCCGCGGCCGGCGTTGTCGGTGTGGCCGACGAAGTCGATGTTGCGGGAGGCTTCGGGTGTCATCGTGCGGCGACCTTTGTTGGCTGGTGGGAGACGCCTAGCGTGGTCTTATCAGCGCGAAATAATCAAGTGGACACGGAGTGCACCGAGTTCGGACGGAGTTTCACGGAGAAGAAATTTTGGGCGCTTCGCGCGGGCGGTGCGTTCGCTGCGCGGGCCGTCGGGCGTTGACACTGCCGCTCTTACCTATGACGATCGGTTGAAAGCGGGGAAGAGCTCGTATTGTCCTTCGCCCCGGTTGGGCGAAGCCAGATGTACGTTGACGAGAGGGGACGATCATGCCGGAACCTGTCCGTTTTCCCAATACGATCGAGCCGCTGGTGCGCTTCATCGAGGAAACGCCCCGCGACGAGATTTTGGACCGCACGCTGGAGAAGCTGCGCGGCGGTGTGCCGACCGAGACCATGCTGACGGCCTCGGCGCTTGCGGTCACGCGGTCGGCTGATCTGCCGCCGGGACACCATGGGGGACCGCTGCATCCTTTGGCGGGGCTCTACGCGATCTCGAAGCTGGTGGGGCGGCTACAGGGGGAACAGCGGTTCCTGCCGGTGATGCAACACGTGGCGCTGGCGAACAAGCATATTCACGACCCGGTGACCGGGCCGTACAGGCTGCTGGAGTTCGCGCCGCTGGACGCTGGCGGCGTCGAGGCGACCAAAGGTGCCTTCCTGACCGCAGCCAATCGGGGCGAGAGCAACAAGGCGGACCATCTTTTCCTGTGGTTGTGGGAGCATGTTCCGCCGGTCGAGGCGCTCGATCTGCTGTTGAGCGTGGCTATCCCGAAGAATGTCCTGGACGATCATTATTTCATCTTTCCGGGCTTCACCTGGCGCGCGCTGGAGGCCATTGGAGACGAGTATCTGCCGATCCTGATGCGGCCGGCCGTGCGCTATGTTGCGCGCTTCCCCAGCCAGCGAGCCGTGCCGGAAATCGATGCGCTGATCGAGGAGCATCAGCTTCTGAAACGGGTGCTGCGGCAACGCAGCGGCGAGGATGAAACGGAGGTGATCGGCCGGATCGGCGAAACGATCGGTCGGTGCGACGTCTATACGGATATTCCCGTGTTGCTCGCCAAAGCCCTGGCCGACGGATTGTCCCTGGAAGGCGCGGGAGAGGCCCTGTCGATCGGTGCCGCGGGTCTGTTCTTGCGCTCGCTGACCGGGAACCCGATGGATGTTCACCTGCATACGAGCGCCAATCTGCGGCGCTACCTGCTGCGGCTCGATGGCCTGAGCCTGAGAAACAAACTGTTGACGCTGCTGCTGTGGCATTCGGGGCCGGAGGTGAAGTCAACTCAGTATCGGATGGAACCGGCGCCGCAGCCCGACCCGGCCGCGGTAGCGGCCTTGCCGGCGCGGACGCAGGAAGAGCTGCTGGAGGCGATAACCCAAAGCATCTATCACCAGCCGCCGACCGATTGGTCCACGGTGACCAATCTGGGGAAGATGCGGGCAGTGCCGGAAGTCAAGGAGACGGTGAACCTGGCGCAGCAATACGTGCAGGCCGGTTATGACGCAAAGGCGTTGATGGGGCGTCTTGGCGAGATCGTGTGCCACGACAATTTCACCGAAATGCACGCCTTCAAGCACCACCAGGCGATCGTGGAAGAATTCTACACGACTCGCGAACCGTGGCGCTGGATGCATCTGGTCTGCGGCGCCCAGGCGGCGGCGATTTCTTTCGGCAAGAACATGGAGATTTATGAGGAGGCCCTGGATCTGCTTCACGCGGCGTAGCAGATGGGTCGCGGCCGGCCGCCCCGGCGCCGGCGTGCCGAAACGAGCGGGAGACGGCCGGCACAAGGCCGGCGATGACGGATGGGGCCGCGAGTCCGCAGAGTCGATCGTTCGGGCGCTTGGACTTATCCGGCCGTGACGGTTGTCATGTGCTGCGTACCGGCGATCTCGACCAACAGCTTTTCCATGACCGCGGTCGCAAAACTCCCCAAGTCGCGTGCCACCACCAGGAAAGCCTGCGGTCCGCCGATCACGTGGTCACGGTAATAGGCATCAAGCCCCGGCTCCGCTCCGAGGATCGGCAGTCCGTTGATGGTCAGGCCCGCCGCCGTCGCGGCGTCTCGCGCAGCCTCCGCCGGCCGGCCATCGTTGTTCGAGCCGTCGCCGGAGACATCGATGACCCGCCGATCGGCGCTGACCCGCAGCTCGGCAATCAGCCGGGCGGAGAAATCGATTGCTCCACTGATCGAGGTCCAGCCGGGTGTCGGAGCAACCGCCGCCAGGATTGCGTCGGCAAACCCAGCCGCGCTCGCCGCATCGTCGATAGGTGTCCAGCCGACCGACTGGGTCTGCCGCCCGGAATCCGACCATTCGACGAAGGTCGTCAGAATGCGGCCGTGCCTTCCAAGCCGGATCAGCCGCGCCAGGCCCGGTTGCCGGAATGCGTCGCTATAGCCTCGGATCTGCAGCGTCAGGCGCTCTTCGCTGACACTGCCTGAAGTATCGACTGCCAGCACCAGGGCCAGGTCCACGGTGGTAGGAAGTTGAGGCATCGGTTCGCCTCTAGTGCCTTACATCATTGATGTTGCGGCGAATCTCTGGGTCGGTGCCTTCGCAGGGCGCGAACTTTCGGCGCCGGGTTCGGAATCGATGGCGCCGGATCGTGCCCGGATCGGCAAGTGCGGGGGCGCGCCGCGGGCATTTCAACACGAAGGGCACCAAGATCACGAGGGGCACGAAGAAAAGCTATGGCGCATTCGCAGCAGAGACGGCGGGGGACCAGCCTGGCGACGACCTGAAGACATTCTTCGCGACCTTCGTGTCCCTCGTGTTGAAATGCCCACGACCCACCCCCGGACTCAGAGCTTCACCGTCGAATCAATGACGCAGGGCACTAGTCCACACCAGCTTGCGGCTACAGTACGGATGGCGGCCGGGCTAGGCCAGCTTCCGTCCGGCGAGTTGCTCCAGCACCGATAGCGGGGCGCGTGCCGGATCGGCCATCGCCGCGACCGGCAGGTGGAAGGTCTGTTCCAGCGCGCAGTGCCCGGACAGCGCGGCGTGCAGGACCTGGTCGGTGAAGCACAGCCAGGTGGCGCCGGGGGGAAAAGTCACTTCGGCCTTCGGAGCGGCGGACTGGTAAGCGGCGTCGAGCTTTCCGGCGTCGTGCAGCCGCAGCATGATGTGGTCATAGGCGCTGCGCCGGCCCTTGGTGATGCCGAGCCTCTCCAGCAGCCAGGCACTGGCGGGCAACGGCGTGCCGGCGCGCGGCAGGAAGCGGCGGGCGTATTCGGGGAATGGCTCGCCGACGCGCCATGCCCGGACCGCGCCGTCGGGGGCGATGTTGCTGAACAGGCGCAGGATCCGTCGTCCCAGCATTGGCCTCGCAGGGAAGGAGTCGACGTGCAGCAGGCGGTCGTCGTGCCTGGGGGAGGTCGGGCGGCCTTCGATCTCGACCGGGCGGAAGCTGGTGCGGGCGCGTTCCAGCGTGGGCGCGTAGCCGGGCAGCAGGTCGTGCAGCAGTTGCTCGGCCGAGCGGCCGAAGCGGTCGATCATCCGCGCGAGGCGGGCGGCCGCATCGGGTGGCAGCGATGTGTTGCCAATTCGGCCGGTGGCCGGATCCAGGCTGATGTTCTTTCTTTCGCCAGCGGACGCGCCGGCGCTCAGGAATGGCGCTTCATCCGGTTCCGTATGAAATGGAAGCTGTGGCAGGACGAGCACGCGGCCTTCTTCCAGCGCGCGCACTGCACGTTGACAGAGCTCCGGGGTGAATGGGCCGTGCCATTCGTGGATCGGCAGGTGTTCCAGGACCTGGGCTGCGTCCATGCGATTTGCCTTATTCGTGCGCCAGCACCCAGTCGTTGACGAAACTGGTCAGGCCGTTGGCGTGGAAGTCGCGGCGCAATAATGCTTCATCGTAGTCCTCGCGCACCCAGTCGAGGAAGGGCTTGCGGCCCTCGGCCTCGCGGGCGAAGTGCAGGAAGAAGGCGTCGAGTATCCCGGTGCGCGAGCTGCGCAGATGACCGAAGCGCAGCGAGAGCTGGCGCAGGGCGGTGGCAGCGGTTCCGCCCTCGAACAGGACGAAGAGGCCGGCGGCGAGGCCGGCGCGGTCGGCGCCTGACTTGCAGTGGATCAGGGCTGGCTCGCGCATCGAGCGGTAGATGTCGTGCAGGCGCAGGATGCGATCCCGGTGCGGGGCGCCGCGGCTCTCGAACGCCATATCAATAAAATCGAGCCCCAGGCGGGTTGCCATGTCTCGGCTGAGCGCGTCGGAGCCGTTGTTGGTGCGGCCGCGCAGGTTGATCAGGGTCCGCAGTCCGTGGCGGCGAGTCAGGGCCGCCAAACGGCTGGGCGTCGGGTGATTGCAGCGATAGAGCCGGGCGGGTGCCACGGCTGCGAAATTGCTCCAGGCCAGGCGGAAGATCGCGTGATCGACGACCAGCGCGTCCAGCCAGGCCAGCGCCCGGCCCCTTCTGGTGGCGAGGTCGCCGCGGAAGATTGTGTTCATCGCGCGGGGGCGGCGCCCTCACCCGGTTCGCCTCGCGAACCGGCCTCTCCCGCGGAGCGGGAGAAGCGACGGGAATTCGCCTGGGCGACCTCGCGGGCAATGTCGGGGCGGCCGTCGGCGTTCAGCCCGGCGACTACGCCGGCGACGTCCTCGGCGGGGCGGTTCTGGCTGAGCTTCCGCTTGCCCTCGAGGCGGGTGATCGGGATCGCGAAGCCGGTGATCGCCTTCAGCATCACCTGGACGAAATCCTCGGGCGCGTCGGTCACGGCCCAGGGCTGTGTCCGCGCCGCCTCCTGCCGGTCGGTCAGGCGCGTGACGATCGCGCGCAGCCGCTCGGGGTCGTCGAAGAATGAGACCGGGCCGTAGGCGTGGACTGTTTCGTAGTTCCAGGTCGGCACTACCTTTCCAGTGCGCCGCTTCGTTTCGTACCAGGAGGGAGTGATATAGGCGTCCAGTCCCTGGAAGATCGCCAGCGCCTCGACGCCGGGGAGGGCGCCTTTCGCCTGCGGGTTGGGGCGGGCGAGGTGGCCTAGCAGCGTGCCGTACGGGCCGGGCTCGGGGTCGAGCAGCATCGGCACATGGCTGGCGATCAGGCCGTCCGCGGTCAGGGTTACCAAGGTGGCGATGCCGCTGTGGGCGATCGCCTCGTGGATGGCGTCGATGCGATCCTCGCGGAAGGCAGGGGGCAAATACAAAGCGCGGCTCCGTTGGGTTATGGCGATGTCGGCGCCAGTCCGAGCGCCGCGTAGGCACGGGTGCTGGGCGGCCAGGCATGCATGACATCGGCGCGCCAGGTGACCGCGCCCCAGGCAAGGGCTGCCACGACGATCAGGCTGCCAACCCAGGCAAGGCCAACCCATGGGGTGCGACGCGGCGGCTCGACCGGCCGGGCCAGCCGTTCCATGGCGGACAGTGGGTGGTTTCCGACCGGCTCCTCATGCGGGCCGAGCGGAATTGGCAGGGGCTCTGCGAAGGCGGCAGGAGCAGGAGGCAGGGGTGGCGCGAGTGGGGGTGACGGGTGGATCGGGAGGGGCTCGGCCGGTTTCGCCGCCGGCTCGCCGGGCGTCCACTGGGCTCCGCAGCGGGCGCAGCGCAGCACCTTCCGGCCAGCCAGCAGGTGGTCGGGCACATCGTAGGCAATGGTGCAGTCGGGACATTGGACTCGCATGTGGAACTGACGGACACCCCCTCCTTGGGGCGGCATATACCAGCCGAACGTAACATCGCGCGAGAGGGGGCTTTGGCGGCTTGGCACTCGCCGACAGGACGGAACGCGCACCGGGGCGCTGGGAAGCCGATGTAGCGTGCGCCGTGATGGACCCAAGGTGGCCGACCGGCTCGGCGTTCATCCTGATGCCGGGATAGGCGCTGATTGGGCCCCCACGTCCTCCAGGTCACAAATCGTGGCCGATCTGCTGATCGCCGATAAGGGCGAACAACCGCCGTCTCACACGGATTCGAGCGGCTGTACGCTGTCATCCAGGTTCCGGGCGGCGAATTCGAGCGCCTGGCGGATATCTTCCGGTTCCAGTTCGGGATACTCGCGGCGCCGGTCGCCCCAGTTTGGATAAACAGCGAGAGACTGGATAACACGCCGCACCGACAGGCGCATGCCGCGGATGGTCGGCTGCCCGTTGAGGATCGTCGGGTTGGAGGTAATTCGATCAAACGTGGTCATGGGCCTTGTGCCGGCTTTTCGCCTCCGCCAGTCATAAGCTGGCCGGGCAGTGGGAACAATACGCCGCGAGGGGCGACGCTACGGAGGCGACTGTCGCGGGGTCGAGCCGGTCACGCGACGAAAGACAAGCGCGATTTAGCCGTCGCCAATTGCGCCGTCAGCGATGGCCGTACGATTCCGGTCAATTGATTTCAGACCAACAGACTGAATGGACGCTGCTGTCGTTCATAGCGTGACGGCATAGCCATAGCGCTCATCTTCGTCGGTCGCGGCCGGCGCCGCTCCGCGGGGGGCGCCGCGCACAGGGCCGCGGGTGAGGGCTACGCACCGATCCGCCGACGTGCCAAACTACCCCGCCCGACCAAGAAGGAATCGAACCACGCGCGAACGGCCGCCGGCACCCCGGCGCCGGCGCGTGTCGAAGTCCCGCCATGAGCGCCCGCATCGCCGTCCCAACCGCCGTCACCGCCCTGCCGCGCCGTCAGGCTCTGTCGTTCCTCAGCCTCTTTTTCGTCCCGTCCGTCGCGCAGGCGATCCTGCTCACGGTCGTGCCGCTCGAAGCGCTGGAGCTGCTCGGCACCGCTCGCAGAGTGACATTGCTCTACGTCGCAGCAGGTCTGGTTACCGTTGCCGGGCGCTTTACCATCCCGCTGCTGGTCCGGCTGATCCGCCGGCGATTCGTCTTCACCCTCGGCACGATCTGCCTCGCATCCGCCGGCGCCTTGCTGGCCGTCAACAAAGTCCCGACCTTGGCGGCAGGCCTCGTGCTCAGCACGTTCGGCTTCGCCTGCATTGAGATCACCAGCCAGCTCTATCTGCTAGACCACGTCTCCCGATACGCGCTCAAGCGGTTCGAGCCGCTGCGCATCTTCATCATTGCCGGGCCGTGGACGCTCGGTCCGTGGCTCGGCGTTTATTTGCAGCAGAGCGTGTCGTTCGCCGCGCCGTTCGCCATCGTCAGCGCGACCGCCTGCGTGCTGTTGGGCTGGTTCTGGCACCTGCGGATGGGCGAGAATCCCGTGCTCGCGGCAATGCGCCGTCCGCCGCCCAGCCTCACGCGCTATTTGCCCCGCTTCTTCGCCCAGAAGCGACTGCGCCTGGCCTGGACGCTCGCTTCGGCACGCTCGTCGTGGTGGAGCCTGTTCTATGTCTATGCGCCGATCTTCGCGGTCACCTCCGGCCTCGGCGCCGAGACCGGCGGTATCGTGGTATCCATCGGATCCGGCTGGATCTGGCTGGTGCCGGTCTGGGGCTGGATCGGCCGCCGCTACGGCCTGCGCCGTCTGCTGCTTGCCGGCTATGCGCTGGCCGGCCTGTTGAGCCTCTGCAC
>Ga0335075_10009544_pt1 | contig 14785 bp, 12 predicted proteins | sample Lox_Sample_24_FD_206723 | JGI IMG/M metagenome (GOLD analysis project Ga0335075, IMG submission 206723) | Soil microbial communities from Loxahatchee National Wildlife Refuge, Florida, United States - Lox_Sample_2.4 | ecosystem: Environmental > Terrestrial > Soil > Wetlands | place: USA...
AAGGACTGGCGGCCGCCCCGCAAGATCGTGCTGCTCGCCTTCAATCGGCGCACGGCAAGCGAGCGCGATGAGCTCGCGAGCGCCGTCCCCGGCGTCAAGTTCGTCGTTGCGACCGACCGTCGCGCCGCGCTCGCCCAGGTGGTGGACGCCGATGTGCTGATCGGTTTCAATCCCGAGATCTGCGACCCGCGGATCCTCGGCGCGGATCACGAGTTGCGCTGGATTCAGTCCCTGGCCGCGGGCGTCGAGAACTGCATCCCCCTCCCCACCGTGCAGCGCCGGCACCTGCTCATCACCAACATGCGCGGCGTCGACTCGGCGGCAATCGCCGAGCACGCGATCGCGCTTGCCCTCGCGCTCGCCCATGGCCTCGAGGTGTTCGCCGCCGACACCTCGCGGCATCAGTGGAGCCGCGCCGATGCCGCGAGTACGCCGATGGAGGTGCTGTACGGCAAAACGATGCTCGTCGTCGGGCTCGGAGGCATCGGCACGGAGGTCGCGCGCCGCGCACACGGGCTCGGCATGCGCGTGATCGCCACCCGCGATCGCGCGCACGCCGGGCCGGACTTCGTGAGCTATGTCGGAGGACCGGGCGAGCTGCTCAGGCTCGCGCGGCAGGCGGATGTGGTCGTGAACTGCGCACCGCTCACCGCCCAGACCCGAGGCCTCTTCGATGCGCGCTTCTTCGCGGTCCTCAAGCCCACCGCGCTCTTCATCAACGTCGCGCGCGGCGCGAGCGTCGTCACCGATGCGCTCGTGAGCGCACTCGATGAGCACCGGTTGGCCGGAGCCGGGCTCGATGTGGTGGAGCCCGAGCCCCTGCCGCCCGATCATCCGCTGTGGCGCGCGCCGCATGTGCTCATCTCGCCGCACATTTCCGGACGCTCGGATCTGCCGGGCGTCGAGCGCTGGATCGTCGCGCGCGAGAACCTGCGCCGCTACGCCGCCGGGGAGCCGATGCTCTCGGTCGTCGACCTCGCGCGCGGGTACTGAGGCACCGAGCGATCAACCGCTCGCGCGTGCCGAGCGCATGAAGCCCATGACGAGGCCGGCAAGAGAGCTCCCGGTCATGAGCGCCGTGATCCCGAGCACCAGCAGCCCCACGAGCTCCAGGTCGAGCGCGTGGACGCCCGAGACCGAGAGGATCCCGAGCACCAGCACCGCGAGCCCGGCAAGGAGCTGCAGGCCCGCCGAGCCCGTGGCCATCTCGCCGGCAATGAGCTCACGGCCCGTCGTGGCCGCGCCGAGGCGCATCGCCGTCTGCAACACATGCAGCTGTCGCATCGCGCTGCTGCTCAGGATGAGCGCGGCACCGTAGGTAATCACCGCGACCGCGAGCAGCACGTCCGGGACGATCCGCAGCAGCGCGAGAATGCCGAGCACGACGCCACCGGCCCCTGCGACGAAGAGGATCGAGATCCCCTCGCCGGTCGCGGCTTGCACGCCTGCGCTCGCGCTCACCGCCCCGGAGGGATAGAGGATGCGCGAGAATTCCGAGAGGAGCGCACCGCCCTGCACGAGAAGCGCGGCACCGAAGACGATGGTCGCGACGCCGGCGAGCACCTCGGGTGCCCAGCCGGCAAGCGCGAGGATGGCGAGCACGCCCGTTGCGATCCCGCCGGCTGCATCGATGAGGCCCCCGTATCCGGCTGTCTCGTTCGGGTGGCTCTGGAGGTAGGTCGCGTTCATGACAAAGCTCCTCGGGCGCACGCGGCGCTCGTTCCGGCGGGACCCAGTGCCCATTAGAATTGCGCCGGTGCCGGGCGGTTCCAGACGCCCCCGCCGGAATTTCCTCCGCGCTCCGTGAGCTTCATCGCGGTCTTGAGATGATCAGATTTTCGGCAAATTTGAGCCTGCTCTTTCGCGAGTTGCCGCTGCTCGAGCGCTTCGCGGCGGCGCGCGCCGCGGGTTTCGGCGCCGCGGAGATCCAGGTGCCGTACGAGCTGCCCGCGGCAACGCTCGCGGCCGCAGCGCGCGCGGCGGATCTTCCGGTGGTGCTCATCAACGCGCCGCTCGGACCACAGGGCGCCCCGGGCATGGCCTGCCGCCGCGAGCACCGCGCGCTCTTCCGCGCCGGACTCGTGCGGGCGGCCGAGTACGCGCACGCTCTCGGCGCCCCTTGCGTCAACGTGCTCGCGGGGCCTGCCGCACCGCAGGAGCGCGCCGCATGCCTCGAGCAGCTCGCGGAGGGCCTCTCGCACGCCGCCGAAGCGCTCGGCGCAGCCGGCGCGCGCCCCCTGCTCGAGCCGATCAATCCGCTCGATGTACCGAGTTACTGCGTCGCGAGCTTCGAGCTTGCCGCCGCGACGCTCGCGCGCTGTGATTCGCGCGTGGCGCTGCAGTTCGATGTGTATCACGCCGCGCGCATGGGGCTCGATCCGGCGGCCGCGTTCACCGCGATGCACGCGCTCACCGCGCACGTGCAGTTCGCAGACTCCCCGGGGCGCCACGAGCCGGGCTGCGGCGCGCTCTCCTTCGAGCACATCTTCGCCGCGATCGAATCGAGCGGCTACCAAGGATGGACCGGCGCGGAGTACCACCCTTCCACGCCCGATACGCGCGCGAGCCTCGGGTGGCTCACGCGCTGAGCGCGCTCAAGCGGGCGGCGCACCCGCCTCCACTGGCAGCGACAGCACGGTGCCTGCGAGTCGCCCCGGGGCGACCCACACCCGTCCCGGCTCCTCGTGCAGCACCGGATCGCCCGGCTCGCAGACGGCGCATTTCGGCTTGCGAGTGAGATCGGCGAAGTGCCGGCTCGCGATCGTGAGGCTCGGGGTCGCGGTGGTGAGCCGCGCAATCGTGACCGCGAGCGCACGGCTCAAGTCGAGCGCCGCCCCGTCGACCTCGTGGTCGAGCGGACCGTCGGGGCGGAACTCGCTCGCGTATTTGCGTGGCCGCCCCCAGTCGGCCGCGAGCGGCTCGGCGAGGTGACGGATCTGAAACTGCGTGCGCGATTCGCGCGGAGTGTCCGCGTCGCGCACCAGCTCGACACTGGCGCGGGCGACGAACTGGACGCTCCGCAGATCGTCGTCGAGATCGCATTTGAAGCGCACCACCGCGACGTCGTCCCCGCGGGATTCGGCGAGCACGGTGCGCGCGTCCGCCTCCGAGTCCACGATCCGCAACGTCCGCCACGGCCAGTTCGCCTGAGTGCGGTCGAGCGCGGCGGACAGCGCCTCGATGAAGCCGCGGTCGGGCTCGCTCGTCTGCCATGCGGTCGGCAGCGGATCGACACCCTCGCGGGCGTGGCGGCGAATGATGGGCCCGGCGATGAACAGGCCGAGCTTCAGGGCAAGCTGCTCCGCTTCGCTCGGCGGCAGGGGATGCGCGTGATGCACCACCATGAGCGTGCTCGGGCTTGCGACCAACACGAGGATCGGGCGCTCATCCGGGGAAAGGGCTGTGGCGGGCGCGACCGCGACCGCGAGGCTTCCCGCGCCGCAGAGGGGCGCGAGTACCACGAGGAGGGCGAGACGGCGCCGCAGGGCGCCTCGTTTGCTCATTTACGAATGATACGCCTCGCCTCACTCCCGCGCGTGTAAGATGTCGCGCTCGAGCGGTTGCACGGGCGGTCATCGATGAAGATCTCCAAGCTGTTCAATGTCGAGGGTTATGGCGTTATCGTGACCGGTGGGGCGAGCGGGCTCGGCTTGGGCTACGCGGAGGCCCTCGCCGAGAACGGCGCGCGTGTCACGCTGCTCGATGCGCACCCGCAACGCCTTGCCGAGGAGACGCGCCGCTTACGCAATGCGGGATTCGACGTGCGCGGCGAGGTCCTCGACGTAACGGACCACGAAGCGCTCGATCGGGCGTTCGAGGAGGCCGCGAAAGCGCACGGCAAGCTCGATGTGGTGTTCGCAAACGCCGGCATCGATTCCGGTCCGGGCTTCGTGAGCGGCTGGGTCGGCGAGTCGCGGCCGCGAGTCCCGGAGGGTGCGCTCGAGAATTACACCGACGAGCGCTGGAACCGCGTCATCGATGTGAATCTCAACGGTGTGTTCGCGACGCTCCGCGCGGGCGCGCGTCACATGAAACCCCGGCGCAGCGGGCGGATGATCGTCACCACCTCGCTCGCCGCCGTGAAATGCGAGGGCGTGATCGGGGCGGCGTACATGGCGGCGAAGGCAGGGGCGGCGCATCTCGTGGAGAACGTCGCGCTCGAGCTCGCCGCGTACAACATCACGGTCAACGCCATCGCGCCGGGCTTCTTCATCACCAACATCGGCGGTGGCCATGCGAAGAATCCCGAGCTGCAGAAGAGGGTCGCCCAGAGCGTCCCGATGCATCGCGTCGGCTTCCCCGACGACATCAAGGGGCTCGCGCTCTTTCTCGCCTCGCCCGCCTCGGGGTACGTCACCGGCCAGCAGATCATCATCGACGGCGGCTGGGGCCTCGGGGTCGCGGACTGACGCTAGTCGTCCATGAAAATCGTCGCCGGGTGCTCGAGATAACCCTTGAGCGTCTGGATCGTCGCGGCTGCGTCGTGGCCGTCGACGAAGCGGTGATCGAACGAGGACGACAGATTCATCATCCGGCGCACGGCGACCTCGCCATCAACGACGACCGGCCGCTCCACCGCGCGGTTGACGCCGATGATCGCGAGCTCGGGCGCATTGATGATGGGCGTCGAGGCGACCCCCCCCAACTTGCCGAGGCTGGTCACGGTGATGGTCGAGCCGCTCAACTCGGCGCGGCTCGCTTTGTTGGTGCGTGCCGCGTCCGAGAGCCGGCGGATCTCCCGCGCGAGCTCCTCGAGCGACCTTGCCTGTGCATCGCGAATGACGGGCACCTTGAGGCCCTCCGGCGTCTGAGTCGCGACTCCGACGTGCACCGCACGATGGCGCACCACCACGCCGCGCGCGGCATCGTGCACCGCGTTGCACTGCGGATGGGCGCGCAGCGTCCGCGCCAGCGCGAGAATCAGGAACGGCAGATAGCTGAGCGCTCCGGCGCCCGCGGCGCGCCGCGCATTGAGGTACGTGCGCAGCCGCTCGAGCTCGCTCACGTCGACTTCCTCGATGTACGAGAAGTGCGGGATCGTCCGCGCGCTCTCGCTCATGCGCTCGGCGATCAGGCGCCTTAAGCCGATGATGCGGATCTCTTCGGTCTCGGGCCCCGGCGCGGCAACTCGCGTGATGGCTTGCGCCCCGCGAGTACTCACGAAAGCGTCAAGGTCCTCACGAAGAATCCGCCCGTGGGGCCCCGAGCCCGCAATGCGCGCGAGATCGACGCCGGTTTCTTGAGCACGCCGTCGAATGGCCGGCGAAGTGAGCACGCGGCTCGCTGCGGCCGCAGAGACCTCCGGGGACGCGCGCGGCGGCGGCGCGGCGGATGCAACGGGTGCGCTCGGCGCGGCGGGCACGGCGGGTGCCGCACCCGCATCCGCCGAGGTCTCGAGGATCACGAGCTCCGAGCCGACAGCGACCCGCTCGCCCACCGACCCGTGCACCTCGAGCACGCGGCCGCTCACCGGCGCCGGCACCTCCACCGTCGCTTTGTCGGTCATCACCTCCACGAGCGGCGCGTCCTCGCTCACGGCCTGCCCGGGCTGCACGTGCCAGGCAACGATCTCCGCATCCACCGTGCCTTCTCCGAGATCGGGCAGGCGAAAGATGAAACGACTCACTTCGTCGCCTCCATGACGCTGCGCAGGGCCGCGGCGATGCGCGCCGGTCCCGGAAAGTATTCCCACTCGAAGGCGTGCGGATAGGGGGTATCCCAGCCGGTCACGCGCGCGATCGGCGCCTCGAGGTGCCAGAAGCATTCCTCCTGCACCGTGGCCGAGAGCTCCGCACCGAAGCCGCTGAAGCGCGTCGCCTCGTGCACGATTACGCAGCGCCCCGTGCGACAGACCGAGCTGCACAGCGTATCCGTATCGAGCGGCAGGAGCGTGCGCAGATCGATGATCTCGGCGTCGACGCCGGCCAAGCGCACCGCCGCCTCGGCGACGTGCACCATCGTGCCGTAGGCGAGCACCGTCACATCCGAGCCGGGACGCACGATCTCGGCGCGTCCGAGCGGCACGGTGTAGTGCTCGGCGGGCACGGCGCCCCTCGGATGCGTGCTCCAGGGCACTGCGGGCTTGTGCCAGTCGCCGTCGAAGGGCCCATTGTAGAGTCGCTTGGGCTCGAAGTAGATCACCGGATCGTCATCCTCGATCGAGCTCACGAGCAGACCCTTCGCGTCGTAGGGGTTGGAGGGCATCACGACCTTGATGCCGCAGACGTGGGTGAAGATCCCCTCGGGGCTCTGCGAGTGCGTCTGACCGCCGCGGATGCCACCGCCGCACGGCATGCGCACCGTCACTGCGGCCGAGAAATCCCCCGCCGTGCGATAGCGCAACCGCGCGAGCTCGCTCACGATCTGATCGAAGGCCGGGTAGGCATAATCGGCGAACTGGATCTCCGCGACAGGCCGCAGGCCGTTGACGCCCATGCCAATCGCGGTTCCGACGATGCCGCCCTCGGAGATCGGCGTATCGATCACCCGCTGCTCGCCGTACTTGCGCTGCAGACCCTCCGTGCAGCGGAACACTCCGCCGAAGTAGCCCACGTCCTCCCCCATGATGACGACGGCGGGATCGCGCGCGAGCATCACGTCGAGCGCAGAATTGACCGCCTGAACGATGTTCATCTGCGGCACTGCTCAGTCCTCGCGCGCATCGGCAGGCGCGCTTTCGGGTGAGCCGCCCGGGCCACCTTTCGCTCCGCTCGCAAGCAGCTGCTTGAGCTCCTCGCGCTGGCGCACGAGGTGCGCCGGCATGACCTTGAAGACATCGTCGAACATCGTCAGCGGGTCGAGCGCGGGCCCCTCGCCGAGCAGCCCGTAGCGGATCGATTCCTTCCACGCATCGGCGACCTGCGCATCGAGCTCGCTCTCGAGGCGCTGCTCGCGCTCCTCGGACCACTCCCCGAGCGCCGTCAGATGCGCGGCCAGGCGCTTGATGGGATCACCGAGCGGCCAGGCTTCCCAGTCCTCGCGCGGACGGTAGCGCGAGGGGTCGTCGCTCGTTGAATGGGCGGAGGCCCGATACGTGACGTGCTCGATCAGCGTCGCACCGGCGCCGCGGCGCGCGCGTTCCGCGGCCCACTGCGTGACCGCGTGCACGGCGAGATAGTCATTGCCGTCGACGCGGATCCCCGGAATGCCGTACCCGGGTCCGCGTGCGGCGAAGGAGCGCTGCTCGCCTCCCGCGAACCCCTGGAACGTGGAGATGGCCCACTGGTTGTTGACGATGTTGAGGATCACCGGTGCCTGGTAGACGGCGGCGAACGTGAGCGCGTGGTGGAAATCGGCCTCCGCACTCGAGCCCTCCCCGATCCAGCTCGCCGCCAACCGATCCTCGCCCTTGAGCGCCGCGGCCATCGCCCAGCCGACCGCCTGCGGGAATTGCGTGGCAAGATTGCCGGAGATCGAGAAGATGTTGCCGCTCACCCAGTGATACATCACGGGCATCTGGCGACCTTTGCACATGTCGCGCGTGTTCGACAGGCACTGGCACATGAGATCGACGAGGCTGCGGCCGCGGACGATCTCGAGGCCCTGGTTGCGGTAAGAGGGAAACAGCATGTCATCGGGGCGCAGGGCCATCGCGGCGGCGACCGACACGGCCTCCTCGCCGGTCGACTTCATGTAGAACGTGATGCGCCCCTGACGCTGGATGCGCTGCATGCGGTCGTCGAACCGGCGCGTGAGCACCATGTGTCTCAAGCCCACCTGCAGATCCTCGGGCTCGAGATGAGGATTCCACGGACCGAGCGCCCGGTGCTCGTCATCGAGCACGCGCACCATCTCGACGGCGAGCGGCTCGATCGCCGCGAGCGGCGCCGTCGGCTCCGGCCGCGCGACGGCGCCCGCCGCGGAGGTCTTCAGATAGCTGAAGTCCGGTCGATCGCCGGGCCGCGCCGGGGGGCGCGGTACGTGCAGCCGTGAGCCCCGAGCGGCCATGCTGCTAAACGGGCGTGAGCCATCCGTACCGGTCTTCCGACTCGCCTCGCTGGATCGCGACGAGCGCGGCACGCAGGCGCTGCGTGTGCGGGCCGACTTCCCCGCTGCCGACTCGGTAGTCGCGGCCCCGGTGGATGAGCGTGCCGACCCCGGCGAGCACCGCCGCCGTCCCCGACAGCGCCGCCTCTCCGTCGCTCACCCAGCGCAGCGTTTCCTCCACGTCGAAGACGCGCTCCTCGACCGCGTAGCCCAGGTCGGGGCCGATCCTGAGGAGCGAGTCGCGCGTGACCCCGTGAAGAAACGTGGTGTCGAGCCCACGCGTGAGGATGCGCTTCTCGCGCAGCAGGAGAAAATTCGCGGCGCCGGTCTCCTGCACCTGTCCCTCGGGACAGAAGAGCACCTGATCGGCCTGGTAATCGCGCCGGGCCGCGAGCGTCGGACCGAGCGCCGCGGCGTAGTTGCCGCCCGTCTTGACCATGCCGAGATGCGGCGCGGTGCGCGGCTTGAGCTCGATCGCGATTCTGAGTCCCTTCATCCCGCCCGCGAAGTAGTCCCACACGGGGCTCGCGAGCACGGTGAGACAGGCCTCGCTCGAGGGCTGTCCGGCCGCCCCGATGTTCGGCACCGTGCCGAACAGAACGGGCCGCAGGTAGAGCGCTCCCGGCGCCTCCGGCACCTGCCCTCGGAAACGATCGACGAGGGTCACGACCATGTCCGCGACCTGCGCAGCATCGGGCTCCGGCAGCACGAGCTGCCGCGCGCTCTGTCGCAGCCGCTCGATGTGACGATCGAGGCGGAAGATGTGCACTCCGCCGTCCTTGCGTCGATAGGCCTTGAAGCCCTCGAAGCAAGTGCTGCCGTAGTGCAGCGCGTGCGCCGCAGGGTGGATCGGGAGCGCCGCGGTCGGCTCCAGCCGTGCGGCGGACCAGGCACCGTCGCGAAACCATGCGATCGACATCTCCTCGGCGAGGACACTGCCGAAGGGTGCCCGGCGCGGATCACGCGGCGGCGCGGAGGGAGCATCCCCGGAGGTGATGCGGGAGGACAGTTCGGTTGCCATGCGCGCAATTATAGAGCGTTGCGGTCGGCGAAGCTGTGCGCGGCATCCGCCACGTCCGCGAGTGGACCGCCCGCGGGGAAAGCTCCGTTTGACCTCCTCGGACACCGGCAGTAGCGTGCATCCATGAACGACCGAGACCGACGCTCCGGGCAGTCGCGGGTGATCCGCGCCGCCCGCGGGGCCACGCTCACGGCCCGCAGCTGGCTCACCGAGGCGCCGCTGCGGATGCTCATGAACAACCTCGACCCGGAGGTGGCCGAGGACCCCTCGGCGCTCGTGGTCTACGGTGGCATCGGCCGCGCCGCGCGCAACTGGGAGTGCTACGAGCGCATCGTCGCGACGCTGCGCCGCCTGCGCGAGGATGAAACGCTTCTCATCCAGTCCGGCAAGCCCGTCGGGGTGTTCCGCACGCACACCGATGCGCCGCGCGTGCTCATCGCGAACTCCAATCTGGTGGGCCACTGGGCGACCTGGGAGCATTTCCACGAGCTCGACCGCAAGGGGCTCATGATGTTCGGCCAGATGACCGCGGGCTCCTGGATCTACATCGGCAGCCAGGGCATCGTGCAGGGCACCTACGAGACATTCGTCGAGTTGGGCCGCCAGCGCTACGGCGGGGATCTCGCAGGCCGCTGGATCCTGACTGCCGGGCTGGGCGGCATGGGCGGCGCGCAACCGCTCGCCGCGACGCTCGCGGGCGCCTCGCTCCTGGCCGTGGAATGTCGACCGGAGCGCATCGCACGGCGCCTCGAGACCGGCTATCTCGATGTGGGCGTTGAATCTCTCGATGAGGCGCTCGCGCGGATCGCCGCGGCGACCCGCGCGCGGCGGGCCGTCTCGGTAGGCCTCCGCGGCAATGCGTGCGAGATCCTGCCCGAGCTCGTTCGGCGTGGCGTGCGCCCCGACGCGGTGACCGACCAGACCTCCGCGCACGATCCGGTCAATGGCTATCTGCCGGGCGGCTGGACGCTCGAGCGCTGGGAGCGGCTGCGCCAGGAGGATCCCGCGCTCGTCGTCGCCGAGGCGCGCCGCTCGATGGCACGGCACGTGGAGGCGATGCTCGCGTTCCACCGCGAGGGCATCCCGGTGTTCGACTACGGCAACAACATCCGCCAGGTTGCCCTCGAGGAAGGGGTCGCGGATGCATTTGCCTTTCCGGGCTTCGTCCCCGCATACATCCGCCCGCTCTTCTGCCGCGGGATGGGACCGTTTCGGTGGGCCGCGCTCTCGGGGGATCGCGAGGACATCTATCGGACCGATGCGAAGGTGAAGGAGCTCATTCCCGGAGATCCGCACCTGCATCGCTGGCTCGACATGGCGCGCGAGCGCATTCACTTTCAGGGCCTGCCTGCGCGCATCTGCTGGGTCGGGCTCGGCGACCGGCATCGGCTCGGACTCGCGTTCAACGAGATGGTGGCGCGCGGGGAGCTCGCCGCGCCCATTGTCATCGGGCGCGATCATCTCGATTCTGGCTCCGTCGCAAGCCCCAATCGCGAGACCGAGGCGATGCGCGACGGCTCGGATGCGGTGGCGGACTGGCCGCTGCTCAATGCCCTGCTCAACACGGCGAGCGGGGCGACCTGGGTCTCCGTCCACCACGGCGGCGGGGTCGGCATCGGTTACTCGCAGCACGCCGGAGTGGTGATCGTCTGCGACGGCACGCCCGCCGCCGCGCGCCGCATCGAGCGGGTGCTGTGGAACGATCCCGCATCGGGCGTCATGCGGCACGCGGACGCCGGCTACGAAGCGGCGATCGCCTGCGCGCGCGAGCGGGGGCTCGATCTGCCGATGCTCGAATGACGCTGCAGATCGCTCTCTCCGGCGCGCCGGTCGGCCTCGCGACGTTGCGCGAGGCCGCGCGCCGGCCGCTCTCGGTCGAGCTGTCCGCCGGCGTGCGTGCGCGCATCACAGCCGCGCATCACGCCGTGACTCGCATCGTCGCCGAAGATGCGCCTGTCTACGGGCTCAACACCGGATTTGGCCTGCTCGCCCAGACTCGCATCCCGCGCGAGCACCTGCGCGATCTGCAGCGCAACCTCGTGCTCTCCCATGCGGCCGGCACCGGTCCGCTGCTTGCCGATGAGATCGTCCGCGTCACGATTTTTCTCAAGCTCGTGAGCCTTGCTCGCGGCCACTCCGGAGTGCGGCTCGAGCTGGTCGATTTCCTGCGGACCCTGCTCGATCGCGACGCGCTGCCGTGCGTGCCCGCGCAGGGCTCGGTCGGCGCCTCCGGCGACCTCGCGCCACTTGCCCACATCGCCGCCGCCGTCATCGGCGCCGGCCGCATCCGCTTGGGCGGGCGCGAGCTCGCCGCCCACGAGGCGTTGCGCGCTCTGGGGCTCGCACCGCTCGCGCTCGAGCCCAAGGAGGGCCTCGCACTCGTCAACGGCACGCAGGTCTCGACGGCACTTGCGCTCGCCGGGCTCTTTGCGACGGAGCGCCTGTTCGCCGCGGCCGTGGTCGCCGGGGCGATGTCGGTCGATGCGCTCAAGGCGAGCGATGCGCCGTTCGATGCGCGTATCCACGCGGCGCGCGGCCAGCCGGGCCAGGAGCGGATTGCCGCGGTCTACCGCAATCTGCTTGCGGGCAGCGCGATCCGCGAGTCGCACCGCGACTGCGCGAAGGTGCAGGATCCGTATTCGCTGCGCTGTCAGCCGCAGGTGATGGGTGCCTGCCTCGATGCGATGAGCCACGTCGCGCGCGTGCTCGAGATCGAGTCGAATGCCGCGACCGACAATCCACTCGTGTTCGCCGAGGAGGACGCCGTGCTCTCCGGGGGCAACTTCCACGCCGAGCCGGTCGCCCTCGCCGCCGATGCGCTCGCCGTTGCGATCGCGGAGATCGGCTCGCTCGCGGAGCGGCGCATCGCGGTGCTGGTCGATCCGAAGATGAGCGGACTGCCCGGCTTCCTCGTCAACGAGAGCGGGCTCAATTCGGGCTTCATGGTGGCGCACGTGACTGCGGCGGCGCTCGTTTCGGAGAACAAGTCGCTCGCCCACCCGGCGAGCGTCGACAGCATCCCGACCTCGGCCAATCAGGAGGATCACGTGAGCATGGCGACCTACGGCGCGCGCCGGTTGGGCGAGATGGCGCGCAACAGCTCCGGGGTGGCGGCAATCGAGCTGCTCGCCGCAGCGCAGGGCATCGAGTTTCACCATCCGCTGCGCTCCTCGGCGCTCCTCGAGTCCGCGCACGCGATCGTGCGCGAGGCCGCCCCGCCCTACGATCGCGACCGCTTCTTCCACCCCGACATCGAGGCGGCGCGATCTCTCGTGGAATCGGGCCGCTTCGCGAGCTTCGTTGCGGACATCTTCGATCGCACCTGAGGAGCGCCCGTGCAGCTCATCGGCTTGCTCGATTCACCCTACGTGCGGCGCGTGGCGGTGTCCCTGCAGCTGCTCGCGCTGCCCTTCGAGCACCGTCCGATCTCGGTGTTCCGCGGGTACGAGGCCTTCCGGGCCGTCAACCCGGTCGTCAAGGCACCGACGCTGGTATGCGACGACGGCACGGTTCTCATGGACTCGACGCTCATTCTCGATTACGCGGAAGCACTCGCCGCGCCGGCACGCTCGTTGATGCCGCGCGAACCGGAGGCGCGCAAGACCGCCTTGCGCACCATCGGACTCGCGCTCGCGGCATGCGAGAAGAGCGTGCAGATCTATTACGAGCTCGAGCTGCGGCCGCCGGAGAGACGGCACGAGCCGTGGCTCGAGCGCATCCGCACGCAGCAGGCCGCAGCCTTCGCCGAGCTCGAGCGCGACGTCGATGCGGAGAGCATCGCGCGCAAGGGTACGATCGATCAGGCTTGGATCGCTTCGGCCATCGCCTGGCACTTTGCCCAATCGATGCTGCCGCAGACGCTCGAGGGAGCGAGTTTTCCGCGACTGCGCGAGCTTTCCGCGGCCGCCGAGCGGCTGCCGGCGTTCATGAACGCTCCGCATGGCGAGGGAACCCTCCGCGCGACCGCGCGCTGAGCATGCCTCAACGACTCCGAGGCTGCGCAACGGCCGTATCTCGCTCGGCCGTGCGCGTGCCCTCGAGCGCCTCGATCTCATCCATCAGCCGGTTCATGCGCGCGACCAGCGCCTGGTAGGGCGCGGGCGTCGCCATGTCGATCCCGGCGCGCTTGTAGAGCGGGTAGGGATAGTCGGAGCCACCGGCGCGCAGCATGGCGAGGAAGCGCTCGCGCGCCGGAACACCCTCACTCAAGATCGCATCCGTGAAGGCCGCCGCGCCCGCCATCGAGGTTGCGTACTGCCAGACATAGAAGTCGTAGTAGAAGTGCGGCACGTACGCCCATTCGATGCAGTAGGCGGGATCGACCTTCATCACGCCCTGCGCCTGCCCGTAGTAGCGCTGCACGAGCCCGCAGTACATCTCGGTGAGCCGCGCGCCCGAGAGCGCGTCACCGTGCTCGATCGCCTCGTGGATCGCGAGCTCGAACTCCGCGAACATGACCTGGCGGAAAAACGTGGTGCGGATCGACTCGAGTCCCGCGCCCAGGTAATAAAGCCTCCCGCTTGACTCCGCGCGTGCGCGACCATGTAGTCGTTGATGAGCATCTCGTTCGCGATCGAGGCGGACTCGGCGATGAACGTCGGATAGTTCGACTTCTCGTACGGCTGAGCGGCATCGGCAAGAAGCGTGTGCACCGCGTGGCCCCACTCGTGCGCGAAGGTCGAGAGCGATTCGTAATCGCCGTTGTGATTGAGCAGCAGATATGGATGCACGCCGTAGGCCGACCCGTTCATGTAGCCGCCGGTCGCCTTGCCGGGATGGGGCAGCACGTTCATCCAGGCGCCCGCAAAGCCCTTGCGAAGGAGCGCGAGGTATCGAGGTCCCATCGGGGCGAGCGCCGCGTTCGTCTGCGCGACGAGCGTGCGGTAGACCGCCTCGGGCATGTTCGACTGGAACAGCGCGGCCGCGAGCGCGCTGTCGTAGCGCCGAGTCCGCGCCGTGAACACATCGCCCATCACCTGGCTCGTGAGCGTCGCTCCGGCGGTGCCCTGGAACCTGGCGAGCGTTCCGAAGAACGCATCGAACACGCGCTTGCGCAACGCCCGGTCGCCCGACTGGCGATACTTCTCGTAGGCCGGCTCATCGAGTCGGATCCGCTTGCCATCCGCAAGGATGAATTGCGGGTAGGGCATGTCGGCGTTCATGAGCTGATCGTGAATCGCCGTCGGCTGCGCGAGCACGTCTCCGGCGGCCGCGAGCACGCCCTCGGCCTGAACGCCGAGCGTGTGCGGGGCGGCGCGCAGCGTGTCGTGCAGAAGGAAATCGAAACGGTGCGTGAGCTCGGGGCTCTCGGTCTCGAACGTGCGGACCTTGGCGCTGCCGAGCGCGATGATCTCGGGCGCGAGCCACGCGGACTTCTCGGCGATCAGCGTGACGAGCGCCTGGGCCTGCTGGCGCCGCTCCTGGTTGGTCGCGATCCTCAAGTCCTCATCACCCTTCAAGCTCGCGTAGACCCCGAGCCGATCGGACTCCTCCTCCACCGCCGAGAGCGCATCGAGCGCCCGCAGCATCGCCCCGGCGCTCGACCCGAGCGACCCCCTGTAGCGCTCGAGCGCCTCTGCCGCCGCCTTGGTCTTCGCATAGGAGGCGCTCCAGGCTTGCGGCGAGCGGTACAGATCGCGCAGGTCCCACAGGGTCGGGATGCCCGCGCCCGGCTGCGGCGGGTCCGCCGCGGCCGCTGAGACCGCCTGCGCGTCGCCGGGCTCGATCGCAAGCGCGCTGGCGAGCAGCACGGATGCCGCCCCGAGCATCACGCTGCGC
>Ga0335075_10009545_pt1 | contig 14785 bp, 9 predicted proteins | sample Lox_Sample_24_FD_206723 | JGI IMG/M metagenome (GOLD analysis project Ga0335075, IMG submission 206723) | Soil microbial communities from Loxahatchee National Wildlife Refuge, Florida, United States - Lox_Sample_2.4 | ecosystem: Environmental > Terrestrial > Soil > Wetlands | place: USA: Florida...
GCCTTGGACACGGTTTCTTGAATCGCGGCGAGCTGCTTTTGGTCACTCGGTGGCTCATCGTTTCCGTGTGCACACTGTTTTTATTGCTTCCCCGGGAATCGCACGCTCAGTCGGCTCCGCCGCCTGCGGGAAATAATCCATCCACGCCGCAAACTCCTCCGACGCCCCCGCGCCCCTCGACACCCGCCAATCCGTCCGCGCCGACGCACATTACGCCGGAACAGGCGCGGCAACTCTTCAGTTCTGTCGATTCGATTTTGCAGTTTGACAGCAAAGTGACCGGCCTGCCGGTGTTGCAGCCTGTGAAGCGTCGCCTGGTCACGCGCGATGAAGTGGAACAGTATTTGACGCACCAATTGCAAAATGACCGCGATGCAAAGCGGCTGCAAAGCAGTGAGTTGGTGCTGAAAAAGTTCGGGCTGCTGGATCGTGATTTTCAGCTCAAACCATTTTTGATCCAACTGCTGCGTGAACAGATTGCCGGCTATTACGATGACAAGACAAAGACGGTGAATCTGCTGGACTGGATTCCGCCGGATGAGCAGAAGCCTGTGCTGGCGCATGAGCTGACGCACGCGCTGCAAGACCAGCATATTCATCTGGAAAAATGGGATCGCGATGACGACCAGCCCATGTCGAAGAACGTGGAGCAAGATAACGAGCGCATCGCCACCGATGAAGAAGACACCGTACGTGACTCGGTGGTCGAAGGCCAGGCGATGGCAGTATTCATCGATTATGTTCTGGCGCCCAGCGGAAAGACGCTTTTGACTGCGCCGCAGGTGGTGGACAAAATGAACGAGGCCATGGGCGACAGCAGCGATTCTCCCACGCTTGCCAATGCTCCTTTGGTGCTGCAGCGATCGCTTGTTTTTCCTTATATCGCAGGGCTGAACTTTGTTCGCGCTGTGTGGACCGCCAAGGGAAGGGATGCGGCGTTCGCAGGAATGCTGGATCATCCTCCGACCTCGACCTACGAAGTCATGAACCCAACTGTCTATTTGACGCATGCGCCGGTACCGCTGCTGAAGATGCCGGATATTCACTCGCTGATCGATGCGCAGTATCGGCCGTACGACATTGGTGTGATGGGCGAATTTGATGTGCAGGTGATGGCGGAACTATTTGGTGGACAAGCGGCGGCAAATGCGCTGGCTCCGGCGTGGCGTGGGGGAATTTACTACACTGCGCAATCGAAGGAGGCCACAAGTACGAGCGCAAAAGATTCCACGGCATCGCTGGCTTTGGTCTACTTGTCGCGATGGGCGACGCCGGAGGCCGCACTTGCATTTGCAAATCTCTACGCGGCGGAGATTCCGCGGAAATATGACGATGCTGTTATTGCGCCTGCAGACGACAGTGATACTCCGCAGGAAATGATCAAGACTCGAATCTGGAAGACTTCAGAAGGCCCGGTGCTGGTGGTGGTTTCCGGCAAGACAGTGTTTATCAGCGAGAGTTTTCCGATGGACCTAGCGCGCAAGCTTGAGTTTGTGATGATGGGCAGCATTGTCGACAGCGCGACCAGCGTGCAGGTTGAAAACAGAGTTCCGCAAACCGACCTGACGGCGGGACTGAGAAGTTGGCTGTTCGCCATGTCCGCTCCGGAGGAAAAGCGGATGCACGATATACTAACCACTTTGCAGCCTCGTTCGACATCGTTGGTCGCGAGGTGAATGGGTTATGACAGGTGAAGGAGTACATCTGAACATGTTTCGCGCAGAGATAGGAATTCTGGGTGGCAGCGGCCTGTACCATATGCCCGGGCTGACGAATGTTCGGCAGGAGCAGATCAGCACGCCTTTCGGCGAGCCTTCCGACTGGTTGACGTTTGGGGAGTTGCGCGGTCGCAAAGTTGTTTTTCTTGCGCGACACGGGCGCGGGCATCATTTGTTGCCCTCTGACATTAACTATCGCGCCAATATTTACGCCATGAAGCAAGCGGGCGTGAGCGCGATCCTATCGATTTCGGCGGTGGGATCGCTGAAGGAAGAACATAAGCCAGGAAAGTTCGTCGTGCCGGATCAGTTCATCGATCGCACGTATGCGCGGCGGAGTACTTTCTTCGGGCCGGATATTGTGGCGCACGTGTCGCTCGCCGATCCAGTCTGCGCGGAGGTCGGGAATGCCATGATGGCTGGCTGCGCGGGCAGCGGCGTCGAGGCCAGTCGCGGCGGAACCTACGTGTGCATGGAAGGGCCGCAGTTTTCAACCAAGGCGGAATCGAACCTGTATAGGTCGTGGGGCGCGGACGTGATTGGCATGACAAATTTGCAGGAGGCGAAGTTGTCGCGCGAAGCGGAGATTTGCTACGGCACTCTTGCGATGGTGACGGACTACGACTGCTGGCATCCGGGGCACGATTCCGTGACCACCGAACAGATTGTTGCGGTGCTGAATCAAAATAGCGCCGCAGCTTTGAAGGTGCTGGATGCGGCCGTCGCCGGGCTGCCGGCCAAGCGCAGTTGCCATTGCCAGTCCGCGCTGAAGGATGCGATTTTGACGCAGCCGTCGGTTGTATCGGCAAAGACAAAACAAACGCTGCACCTGCTGCTGGAAAAGTATTTCCGTGACTAGCCAGGCAATTGCAAAAAGTTGAATCGCACAAATTCTGATTAGGAAAGTGTTCGCATCGATGTCCATTCTTGTTGTTGGTTCGGTTGCATTCGATAGCATTCAAACTCCCAGCGGCACTGTCGATCGCTGCCTGGGCGGCGCTGCCACCCATTTTGCGCTGGCCGCCAGCTTTTTTACGAAGGTCCGCGTGATCGGCGTGGTTGGAGAAGACTTTACTTCCAGGGAGGAAGCGGTATTCCGTGCGCGAGGCATCGATACCGAAGGCATCGAGCACACTGCGGGCAAAAGCTTTCACTGGACCGGGGAATATCTCGATAATCTGAACGAAGCGAAGACGCTGCGCACGGACCTGAATGTGTTTGAGCGCTTTCAGCCGAAGATTCCCGCATCCTACCGCGACAGCGAATTTCTCTTTCTTGCCAATATCGATCCTGCGCTGCAACAGCAGGTTCGCCAGCAAATGCCGAAGGTGCGGCTGGTTTGCGGCGACACCATGAATTACTGGATCACGGGTCACAAGGACAATCTGAAAGCGGTGATGAAGGGCCTGGATGTTCTGCTGATCAATGACGGTGAAGCCAAGTTGCTGGGCGAAGATGCCAACCTGGTGCGAGCCGCGGAACGCATCATGGAAATGGGACCTAAGACGCTGATCGTGAAGCATGGCGAGTTTGGCGCGACCGCATTCTTTGGCAAGCACTCATTTCCGGGCGGCGTGCACAATCGCTTCTTCCGCGCTCCAGCGCTGCCGTTGGCGGAAGTGGTGGATCCAACCGGCGCAGGCGATTCGTTCGCGGGCGGATTCTTCGGATACCTGGCGTCGCAGCCGGAAATCACGCCAGCTCAATTCAAGCGCGCCATGTTTTATGGGGGCGTGATGGGCTCGTTTGCCGTGGAGCGTTTTGGCACGGAACGGATCCAGGCTCTGACTCGCGAAGAGATTGACCAGCGATTTGCGAGCTTCCAGGAGCTTTCGCATCTTGATGCCGAATAAGAAGCCAATCGCCCGCACCAGTCGACCCAGAACCGCTCCCACACTTGGGGAAGAAATCAAGCTGGTGTCGACCGTGGCGATTTTGCTGACGGCGGCTTCTCTCGCCTTCTGCGCCCGGCATGGGTATCTGTTGCTGTATGGAGATGCCGTCGCGCATCTTCATATTGCGCGGCGCATTTTCGATTCGCGCAATCCAGGATTCAGTCAGTTAGGTTCCGTGTGGCTACCTTTGCCGCACTTGCTCTTATTGCCGTTTGTGCAGCGGACGGAGTGGTGGCAGACGGGATTGGCGGGGGCGATTCCGTCGATGGCCAGCTATGTGATGGCCTGCGCCGGAATCTATCGGCTGGCTCGACGATGGATGCGACCGGTGCTGGCGCTGTTGGTTTTCGCTGCACTGGCTCTCAATCCTGGTTTGCTGTACATGTCCGTTACGGCCATGACGGAGCCGCTGTATCTGGCGCTGATGATCTGGAGTGTGGTGCACCTGACCGCATTCGAGTCGGCAATACGGGAAGCGGACGCGCCAGGCGCTCGTGCAGCGTTGATCAAGCTGACCCTTGTGCTGATCGCCGCGGTATTCACTCGCTATGATGGCTGGATACTGGGCACGCTGGCATGGATTGCGGTGGCGTATTGGACGGTGCGGCATGCGTGGTGGAAGGATCGGGCGAATGCCGGCGTGTTCATTGTGTGTACGCTGTGCCTGCTGGCCGCTCCGCTGACGTGGCTGGGTTATAACTGGCGGATGTACGGCGACCCGCTGGATTTTCTGCGCGGACCTTATTCGGCTGCCGCGATCGCCAAGCGAACCACAAAGCCGGGCTCGTTACCGTATCCGGGCTGGCATCATCTGTGGTGGGCGTTTCTCTACTACGTGAAGTCGGCGAAGATGGGAGCGGCGCCACTGCGATGCGGGAAATGGCTGATGCTGATGGCGGCTGTAGGCACGGCGTACGCGCTGGTTCGCTACCGCAGCGCTGCAGTTCCGGCTGCCATGTTGTTCTGGATGCCGATCCCGTTTTACTCCTACTCTGTGGCGTACGGGTCGGTGCCAATCTTTCTGCCGGTGTGGTTTCCGCACTCTTACTACAACACGCGATATGGCATGGAACTGCTGCCGGCGTTTGCATTGTTCCCCGCGTTTGCGGTGTTGGCAGCGATCAAAAAGCGTCCGCAATGGAGTCGGCCAATCCTGGGATTTGCGTTAGCGCTGATCGTCGCCGGCAATGCTTTTCTGTCGTACGCGACGCCGCTGGTGTTGCAGGAAGCGAAGGCCAATGCCACGACGCGGATGGCGTTTGAACGGGCGTTGGCTAGCAAGCTGATGGTTCTTCCTCCGCAATCTACCCTGCTGATGTACACGTCGGCGCACATTGGCGCGCTACAGCAGATTGGATTTCCGCTACGTCGGACCATCAACGAAGGTGATTACGAAGAGTGGCAGCAGGCCCTCAAAGATCCAGCCGCGTCCGCGGATTATATTGTGGCAATCGCGGGCGATCCGGTTGCGGAGGCGATCAAGAAGCATCCGCAGAATTTGGAGCTGATGTTCGTCATCTGCAGCACAGGGCAACCGTGCGCGCGGCTGTATCGTTCGACGTCACCGGTACGATTGTCGGTTACAACCAACGGGTAAATTCGCGTCGGTGACTGGCAACAAAACGGCCCGGCGAGGAAGATTCTCGTCGAGCCTTTTGATTTTTCTTCTAGCGGATGCGTCGCTTGAGAAATCGTCTGGGCTACTCGTGGAATGAAACCAGCGACATGGGCTGGGTCAAGCCGAAGACGACTTCAGAATCCTTGGGAAGCACGGCCTGTTTGCTCTCCAGCAACCAGTGCGCTCCAACGTAGCCTGCTGCCGCGCCGCCGAGGACGAGTGCTGCCGGACCGCCTGCGATCATAAAGCCTGCGGCCGCTGCGCCACCGCCGAACAGACTGGCTTCTGCAACAGTACGCTTGCCATGGGCCACATTGACCACTGTGCCTTCGCTGCCGGTCTTTACTTTGCGGGTGTCGCCCAGGTCATAGACTTCTGCGTGCAGAAAATATCGGGTGCCATCGGGCAATACGACTTCATCCGGACGCAGACGAATGGAAGCGCCGCCGGTGATGCGGCGACCTTCGCTGACCGACGTCACTCGCCCGGTCACCGTGGAGCCGACCGGGATCACGATGCGGTTATCTTTCATGACAGGCGCCAGCAGGCGAGCGCTGAAGATGGTGCCGGGTTGGGTGGTGGCAGTCGATAACGACTGATTCAGCGACACCGTCAGGGTGGTGCCTTCCGGCAATTGATTCGGGGCTGAAGGAACACTGATGACGATGCCTGAATTGTCCGCTTGTTCTGGAGTTTCCGGCGTGGTGACAATATCGGCATCGAGAGAACTGGCCGGTCTGCTGACGAGACCCGGATGCTGCATGTAGTCGTGATCCTGCGGAGATGTCGGAGTCGCTTCCATGTACGGGGTGGGCTGGCTTGCCAACGGCGTGACGGTTTGGGTCGAATCGGTCGAAGCGGGGGGTGTCGGCGTCAGGTCGTTGGTGACGATGGCGTCATCCGGCGGATGGGATACGCCCTGGTAGGGGCTTGGTTTTGCGCTTTGCCCAAAGGCTGTGGCCGCGACCATTACTGCGGCAAGGCTTGTAGCCGTTAAAATTCTCATATCCGCCCTCGTTGTTCGATTTCGCCTGTCGGCTATTCTTCAAAATTGCGTTGCGACTGCGTCAGTTCCACCGTCGGCCTGTGCATTCTTAGGATCTGACGGTCCACTGTATTGGACGCAACTCCGGGGTGGTTTGTTGCGGAGCGCGCCTCGTAGGCTCCTCCGGTGAGCAGTCGCTCTCACCGCATATTCAGTCTAATAGAGCATTTACGGGCTGCGCCGCGGACCATGTTATCCGGTATCAAAAGAGTTATCTTCGTTGCCCACTTCATCAACCGGGCTTCATGAACTGGTGGTGTTTGGCCACAGCTTCGAGCGATCGGGTTTTAGGTTCCGCTTGCATCGAAAGCCGTGCCGATTTTTATTGGCGTTGGCGTGTGCGTCTCTGTAAATGAAGAGTGCGCAGCTTTGCTACACTGGACGTGAATCAAAGATTTCATCCTTGACATTCGTTGGCGCGTCCATGGTGCAGTTTGCCGAGGATAGCCTGCTTACCCGCATTTCCTAACCTGGATATACAGCTGAAATCGCCGCAAGCATGCCAGAGTTTGTCCAATCCATCCGGACCACCGAAGGAAATGCAATTCCCGTGGACCGCCGTCCGCAGCTGAACGACAGGCTGGACCACAAGATCCTGAGGAGTGATATGACTGAAATTACCTCGATACACGCTCGCGAAGTGCTGGACTCGCGCGGAAATCCGACTGTTGAAGCGGACGTTATTCTGCAAAGTGGAACGGTGGGTCGGGCCATTGTCCCCAGCGGCGCCTCCACCGGCGAACATGAGGCTGTCGAACTGCGCGACGGCGACCAGGAACATTACCAGGGCAAAGGTGTTTTGCAGGCCATTGAAAATGTCGAGAGCGTGATCGCCCCGGAACTGGCGGGAATGGATGCCAGCAATCAGCGCCTGATCGATCAAACCATGATTGCGCTGGACGGAACGCCGAATAAAGGCCGCCTGGGTGCGAATGCGATTCTGGCCGTGTCGATGGCAACTGCTCGCGCGGTTGCGAATGAACTGCACATGCCGCTCTACCGCTATCTGGGCGGAGTGAATGCCTGCACGCTGCCAACGCCGATGATGAATATTCTGAACGGCGGCGCACATGCGGACAACAATGTCGACTTTCAGGAATTCATGATTATGCCGGCGGGCGCGGAAAGTTTTTCTGAGGCGCTGCGCTGGGGTGTTGAGGTCTTTCACACCTTGAAAGGCGTGCTAAAGAAAAAGGGATACAACACCGCCGTGGGAGATGAAGGCGGATTTGCTCCCTCGCTCAAATCGAATACAGAAGCCGTCGAAGTGATTCTCGAAGCCATCACGCAAGCTGGTTACAAGCCTGGGGAAGATATTTTTCTCGCGCTGGATCCGGCGGCCAGCGAGTTTTTCGATGCCGATAAGAATAAATATGTATTTAAAAAGTCCGACAAGAGCGAACACACCAGCGAGGAGATGACTCGCTTCTGGGAAAGCTGGGTTCGGCAATACCCGATCGTTTCACTGGAAGACGGTTTAGCAGAAAACGATTGGAAGGGTTGGGCCTACCTGACCAAGGAACTAGGCGATCATGTCCAGCTGGTCGGCGACGATATCTTTGTGACCAACACAGAGATTCTGCAGCGTGGCATTGAAGAGGGCGTGGGAAATTCCATTCTGATCAAGGTGAATCAGATTGGGACCGTGAGCGAAACATTCGAGGCTGTCGATCTGGCGCGCCGCTACGGCTACACTTCGATCATTTCGCATCGCAGCGGAGAGACAGAAGACACCTTCATTGCCGATTTTGCTGTCGCGACGAGTGCAGGACAGATTAAGACCGGCTCGGCGTCGCGCACCGATCGCATCGCCAAATACAATCAACTGCTCCGCATTGAAGAAGAGCTGGGTCAGTCCGCGCAATTCCTCGGACTGGAGTCGGTCAACTTCGGCGAATAGCGAAGGATTCCAATTTGATCCATAGCTATACATTGCGGGACGTCGTGTGTACAGCGGCGATCATGCCGGTGTTTTTTCTTTTTTTCTTGACGCCGGGCTATGGATTTGCCTGGGCGACAGATTTATTTCGTTTCCGCAGCAGGTCGATCACAGAACAATTTCTTCTCAGCATCCCGATTTCTCTAGTCGTCTCTGCGATGCTGACCAACCTGGCGGGACGTTATCTTCCAGGCAGCGTCATCATGGGCGCGTTTCTGGTGGTTGCGGCGGCCGTGGTGGTCGGCTGTTTCTTCCAGTGGAAACGGCGAAGGATCGACGCGCCGACGCGGATGCACACCACCACCAAGATTGCGCTCCTGCTGGCAGTTCTGTGGATGCTGACCGTGATCGTTTCGCTTGTGGATTTGCAGTTTGGGCATAAGTTGTACGTTTCAGCCACGCTGTACGATCAGGCGGTACGAGTTGCATTCGTTTCTTCCGCAATGCGATCAGGGCCACCTCCGGTAAATCCATTTTCCTACTTAGGTTCTGCTCCGACCGCACGGTATTACTACTACTGGTATGTGCTTTGCAGCTATCCGGCGCGGCTTGCACATATCGGGCCGCGATATGCACTCGATGCCAGTTCCATATGGGCCGGATTTTCCCTGGCGGCATTAATTCCGCTATACCTAAAAGATTTCTTTGGAGTTACTCGCGACCTGCGAAGGAAATCCGTCATTGGATTTTTCTTGTTAGCAGTAACGGGGCTGGATCTGATTCCAACCCTCTATCTCGCGGTGCATTCCAACGTAGTCCATGCCGATATGGAGTGGTGGGATCCAACCCAGATTGCGACCTGGCCTGACTCTTTACTGTGGGTTCCGCATCACGTAGCCTCGGTCGTTGCCTGCTTTATTGGACTGTTGGCGTTATGGTCTGTGCAAAAAAAGAAGGATGGGGAGACCGCTTCTTTTGCTGCCCGCGCTGTCGCATGTATCTTTGCGGCTCTTGCTTTTGCCGCAGCTGCCGGACTCTCGGTCTACGTTACATTCACCTTTGCAATATTTCTTGTCCTATGGCCTTTTCGGTTTCTTTATAAGAAGTCCTTCTCGGATTTCTTTCTTTATTTAATAGCTGGCATTCTTACGTACCTTTTGTCCAAACCATACTTGAACGATCTTCACTCCTCGGGTGTTGTGGGAGCTTCGGGTGCCGTGGGCGGCGGATTCAGCGCATTCGGATTACGAACCTTGCCCCACATTTTTGCGGTGCGTGGTTTTGCCCATTCATTTTTCCCTGCGCTTCTGGCCGTGCTGGTGGTGTATCTTCTTGAATTCGGTTTCTTCGTGATTGTGGCGTACGAACGGTTCAAGCGGGACATCCGGAATTGGTCTTCGTTGAGCGAAGCAGAAATTGCGTGCTGGTTCCTGGCGCTGGTCACAATGATGTCTTTGACGTTTATTCGATCGACGGTTATCGGCAACAATGACCTTGCTTTCCGCAGCGCAATGATCGTGCAATTTGTCCTGCTGTTGTGGGGCGCCATCTATCTGGATGACTGGATCTTCTCGAGAAGCAAAACGAAAGAATGGAGAGGAAGGTTCTTGAACGGGGCAGTATGGACCACGTTAGTTCTCGGCTTTTGCGGCACGACGTATGGACTCGTTATGCTGCGTACGTACGCCATCTTGGACGATGCGGGACATATCCCTCATCCCGCCGCTTGGCTTCCAGCTCCGCCGAATGTTGGTACTTACACGTTCGATATCCGGCAGGCGTATAGCTATCTGGATCGGACGCTTCCGAAATATGCGATCGTTCAGTACAACCCGATGACGGACCATTATCTTCCGCTGCTGATGTATTCAAGATTTCAGTCTGTCGATGCGTTTCCAAATTGCGGCACGGAATTTGGGGGAGATGTCAGTTTATGTGCACCGGCACAGAACGCTCTGATCGATCTATTCAACAAACCGGGAACATATGACATTCAGAGCGTGTGCAAACGGCTCTCGATCGATGTTCTTGTGGCGCGTAAAACAGACCCAGCATGGAATGATCCAACCGGTTGGGTCTGGACGAATCGTCCACTCGTCAGCAACTCGTATATCCGCGCATTCCGGTGTCAATGACTTGGCTGCGTCTAGTTGCATCGCATTAGCGCTATCTTGATTCGGCGCTAGTAGTGGAGTTAGTCGATGTTCGCACGGATGGATTTGCCAAATAGCGGGCCAATACTACGGAACACATATCTTCTTTGCTTGTTTTGGGCGTCCAGACGGACTCGTTTTCGACAGCACCGGCAATTGGTTGGTTCAGGTCGATCACGGCTATTTTGCCGTCGTCGTAGATCGATTTGTAATGCGTTCGCAGATGATCCAACTGATTGTGCGCCAGAACCGACATCCAAAGCAGAACATAAAGCTCAGCGGAATAGCTTTGCGGTCGTTCCATTGCCTGGCAACTTCTGGCATCGAACCATCGGGCGAACCGATAATCATAGGCAACATATTGGACGGAGCTGCGCTGCAGATATTGTGCGAGGGTAGCGGCATCTACGCCAAAAGGCCAACCTGGTGCGGGTCCTGCAGCTCCCGGCCAATCCAACAGGAATATCTTGTGGGTTTGGTCACGGAAGAGAAAAGGATAGGCAACATTTTCGAGGAGGGTTGCATTCTCTGGAACGGCAGATCCTGTTGCGCGGTATTCGGCCGATATGGATGGGCTCGACAAGGACTGATCCGTCAGACTTGCACGCAGCGCGTCTCTATAGTGGGCAGATTCCCATCTTACTTCGCGAAATAACTGAGGATGCGCTCCACTTACATCGAAATAAAATAAGCAGCCGATCAAAGGTAAGATACCCATCGTGATCGCAAAGCGTTTTCTATGCAGCCCACCTACCTCTCGAGCAAGCGCCGTCATGACAACGGAATAAATCAAGATGGCTGAAAAGAATTGCGGGAAACCATAGCGCCAAATCGAATCGCCCCCGGCAGCAATGTTGAATGCCGTTATGCCCACGGCCGCACCCGTAGTTACACCAAGGCAAAAGAGGGCTCGTCTGTTACTTAGGCGCAAAGTAAGTACTGCTGCCGCCAACGAGAGCAGAACACATGCTTGAAGAAACAACTTGATCACGGTCCGTGGCGTTTTCGCGATCGCAAACGCGCCGAATACGCCCGATTTTGTATGGTCGAGGCCATGACCGAGGATGGGATACAGATAGGTGCCGTCAGTAAGTTTCATGGCGAGCATCCAGGCCGCCAGCACCAGGACCGCTCCCACGCCTGCCAAGACGGGAAGCCCCAGCGCATCCTTTTTCCTGCGCCAGTTCATCGCGCAATAAGGCAGCAGGCAAAATGAGCCCACGCACGGTAAAAAAGTGGATTTCAATGCTACGACCGCACCTCCAATCGCGCCTGCCAAGACTGCGTACCGCCAGGGAAAAGCGCTTTCGTCCGACGGGGTCTGAAAAACAAGCCAGAGAAGGCTCAGCAGCAGAGCAATCGGCAACATCACAAATGTGAGGTTCGTCGTGATCTGTGGCACGAGATAGGCGAGGACCTCGATGATTGCAAGTTGCTCGGTCGATAAGTCAAATGCGATGCCAACATCCCAGATAGCGACAAATAGCAGGAGCAGGCCGAGTGTGCGGTCTGCCATGCCGATGTTTGCTAATGAGGTAGCGGCAACTACAAATGCCTGCAGCCAGTACCCGCCTCCAACGCTGGAAATAATGTGTCGATCATTGAAAGGCCCGGTGGTGAAGTGGTGGTAAGCGAGCATCGCGTTCGGAAAGGCAAGATAGGCTGACCCATCGTCCGTAGCATCGAAGCTCGCGAGTCGGACGGTGGCGGCCACACGCACAACGAGAATCAGCAAGGCAATTACGATGAGGATCTTCGATGCGCGGGATGAACTCTTCCAGAAACGCAGCCAGCGATACTCTTCCGGTCGTTCGCTGCGCGATGCGGCATACAGGACCAACCCCACTCCTGTGATCGCGAATAGGGCGCTGGGATAGATTGCATGCGCAAGGTTCAGCCAGCCGCCCAGAAAAACGATAGCCGCAATTCCCAGTGAGCAGGCAACTGACACGGGCAGGCGCGGCACCCGAAACAGCTTGCCGGTCACTCTGCCCCAACCGGTAAAGCTCACCAATAGGAGCGAGGCCCACGCCAGGGCGCCGGCGAAGGAAGCCAGAGACCGCAACGTAATCGGCTGCGCCAGACCGGTCACCGAGGGATAAGGCGGCAAGTTCAGATTCGTCAGAGTCTGCGCCAGCGACGGCGAAATTTGCATGCGGGGCGTCCTTAATTTTCAGCGGCTGTTCATCTTCAGCATACCGAAGGCGAACATGATCGGATGGGTCGAACTCCTCACCGTCGGCCCCTAACCGCAATGGTGGTGGGCGTTATGATGAATTTGTCGGCGGGATTGGTGTTGCCTATGATATGGAACTGTGCGGCATGAAGACCGGCGCATACGATGCGCGATATGAGCCGACGTTACCGGCCAATGTTATTGATTTGATTGGTGGGCGCTGCAGGATTCGAACCTGCGACTTCCACCGTGTGAAGGTGGCACTCTACCGCTGAGTTAAGCGCCCCACTTCATGGGGCCGAATTTCCAGCAATGGGAGCCGCCAATGGGCTTTTGCCGGGTGGGTGGGATGAAACAAAGATGCGTAGCAAGCATCTCTCTTTGCGCCAGTATACGCTAGAATCCGAACACACCCAATGGCAGCAAGGGACGGAAATCCGGGGCAGAAAAATCCACGGGAAATCGGCCAGAGCCGACAACCCGAGGCGCCCAATTCAGAGGACGCTGACGCACTATCCAGTCCGGCGACGCCGCTCCGGCGACGATCCGGCGGCGCTGCCGGGGAAGACCCGGAATCGGCCTCCCGTGCAGCCCCATCCCATAGAAATAAGCCAGCTTCCAGCCTGACAAACCAGGATTCTTCCGAGGAGGTTTCCTCGTCACAGAGCGAAGAAGACGCCGGCTCAGAGGAATCGGGAAACATTCTCAACGAAGATGGGTTAACAGATCCAGATGAATCCCCGGTAAACCCTGAATCTGAAGGATTTTGGGAGGAAGAAACGCAACTTTCTTCCGACGAAGGGGTTCGACAGGGTATGGGCACGATCGCGCTAGAACGGATTCCCATCGATGAACAGAGCGCCAGGCTGGCGACTTCCGGTCTACCGGCAGGATTGGCCGGCGATCTGTCGCAGATGAGCGATGCGGAAATTATGCAGCGCGCCGGAGCTGGAGATGAGGCCTGCCTCGAGTTTTTGATCGCAAAATATCGGCGGCCGATTATCAGCTTCATGTACCGCATGGTTCACAATCAGGCGGTGGCGGAAGAGCTTGCCCAGGAAGTGTTTCTGCGGGTCTACCGCGCTCGGGCAACGTATCGCGCTGAGGCCCGTTTTTCAACCTGGCTGTATCGAATTGCATCGAACATGGCCATCAACCACGCTCGAGACACCAAATACGAGCGGGCATCCGCCAGCGTCTTTCTGGATCAGGCGGATGAGGATACCGGAACGAAACCCGATGTCCCCGATCTTCGGCCGATTGCCGAACAGGATATGCTGCAGGATGAGCGAATGCGGCGTATTCGAGAACACGTAATGGCCTTGCCGGAGCGGCAACGGATGGCTGTCGTGATGCATAAGTATCAGGACATGGATTACAAGCAGATCGGCGCGGTGTTGAAGTTGAGCGAGTCGGCGACAAAGTCGCTGCTATTTCGCGCTTATCAGACGCTGCGAGAGAAGCTGAAAGAGTTTGCTTAGAATTGACGAAAGGAGAGAGCTGCCGTGAAATGTGAAAAGCTCCAGAGTTATTTACCCGATATGATTTTCGATCCGACTCGTGTTCCCACCGAGGCGATGCAGCATGTGAAGGAATGTGCCGGTTGTGCGGGTGAATTGAAAGAATTGCAGGCGACCATGCAACTGCTCGATAGTTGGAAGGCGCCCGAACCGAGTCCTTATTTCGATACGCGGCTGGCGGTGCGCCTGCGCGAAGCCAGGGAGTTTGAAGCGCCCGGATGGATGGAGAGGCTGCGTTTGCGTTTGTTGTTTGGAAGCAACCTGCACCTGCGTCCAGCCGTGGCTGCGGTGTTTGCTTTGCTGGTCATCGTCAGCGGCGGTTCCTATATGGGTGTCGTCAGTTTGAACCATACCGTTGCCCCATCCCACCCCCAAGCGGTTTCTGCCACCGTGAATGATCTGGAGCTTCTCGATTCCAACGCACAAACACTGCAACAGCTGGCATCGTTCGACGAGACGGATGCAAACGGCGGTCCGGTGAACGGCGGAGCCAATTCCTCCAACTAGCCGTGGTTCCACAAGTCATGACATCGGATACGAACAGATGGATAGGTGCGGGCGCTATGCGATAGAGAGTAGGAGCAGCACACGGGGTAGGTCCAAAACCCGAGCCTCGCGAAAGAGAACATGACCTGTCTTGGAAAAAAACGCAACCTCCTTACCGCAATGCCCCCCCAGCGGGCTAGGAGCGAGTTTGCGTCTGGTCTCCGTCGCTCTCTAGCGGGTACATTTATGTTTCTTGCGGCCTGGATGATATTTCTGACATGCGGGTTGGGATGGG
>Ga0335075_10009546_pt1 | contig 14785 bp, 16 predicted proteins | sample Lox_Sample_24_FD_206723 | JGI IMG/M metagenome (GOLD analysis project Ga0335075, IMG submission 206723) | Soil microbial communities from Loxahatchee National Wildlife Refuge, Florida, United States - Lox_Sample_2.4 | ecosystem: Environmental > Terrestrial > Soil > Wetlands | place: USA...
CGGTGCCGCCGCGGCCCGCTGTGGCCGACGCGAGCAGCCCGGGCAGGTCGCGCGGGGTCAAGCCGTCGGGCAGGGTGAAGCTGACCGTGGTGGCGGCGCTGGCCCGGCCGCCGATCGTGGCCGGGGTTCCCGAGGCGACGAGCTTTCCGGCCGCGATGATCATGATCTGGTCGGCCAGCGCCTCCGCCTCGTCCATGTAGTGCGTGGTCAGGAAGACCGTCTTGCCGAGCTCGCGCAGGCCAGCGATCACCTCCCAGGCGGTGTGACGGGCCGCCGGGTCGAACCCTGTGGTCGGCTCGTCCAGGAAGATCAGCTCCGGGTCGCCGATCAGCGCCAGGGCCATGTCGAGACGGCGAAGCTGGCCGCCCGACAGCCGGTCGCAGCGGGCGTCGGCCTTGTCGGTCAGCCCGACCAGTTCCAGCGCCCGCCCGACCGGCAGCGGCCTGGGGTAGTACCCGGCGTACATGGACAGGCATTCCCGGACGGTGAGCCACGCCTCCGGTGCCGACTCCTGCAGCACCACGCCAACCCGGGCTCGCCAGTCCGGGCCGGCGTGCGCCGGGTCGGTGCCCAGGACCAGCACTTCGCCGCTGGTCCGCTTGCGGAAGCCCTCGAGAATCTCCACGGTCGTCGTCTTGCCCGCGCCGTTCGGCCCCAGGAAGGCCAGGATCTCGCCGCGGGCCACGTCGAGGTCGATGCCCCGCACCGCCTCGTAGTGCCCGTAGCTCATCCGCAGACCGCGCACTGTGATCACGGCCGGCTCTCCTGAGGCCGACGGCCCGGCGCCGTCCGGCATCGCTCCTGGACGGGCCGCGACAATCGCGGCGTCATCCGGCCGGGCGACTGGCCTGGCGGGCTCAGGCGTCATCGTGGAATCCAGCGTGTTCGCCGAGCGCATGGGCCACCCGCTGGGCGATGCCCCGGCTGTTGACGAGCCGCGTCACGACGAAGAGCAGCGGGACCACCGGCCCACCGCCGTGCACGGTGAACACCGTGCCGCCGGGCTCGTCGCTGATGCTCACCTTCGCGCGGACGAAGAAGCTCTTCTGTACCTCTAGCTCCCGGTCGCCGTGCTGGATGGTCTGGAGGTTCTCGCCGGGCATGCTGCCCCGGATCACGCCGGCCGCGTCCTCGGCCGAGATCCCGCGGCGCCTGACCTTGACCTGTGGCATGTCTGCCTCCCTGCCTGCGCTGCTTATCCCCGTGCCTGGCCGAGCGCGGCCAGCCCGTTCAGCGTCCCGCAGTGTGCTGTGTGGCCAAGACTATAGATCGATTCGAGCCTGCGGAAGCGAATTTTTGCCATACTTTAAGCGGATAGTGTCGTGATTTAGGCGACCACTGTTAGTTCGATTCGACCTAATTCGGAGACAACTGGCTCACGGCTTAAACTTGCTGCTCATGGCCGGGCGGCAGCTAACCGAGTTCGAGCAGGTACTGCTCGGGATGATCGCCGCTGCCCCGTCAACCGGCTATGACCTGAAGCACGCGTTCGCGACCACGCCACTCGGGGTCTACCAGCCAAGTTCCGGGGCACTTTACCCGGCGCTGCGCCGGCTAGAACGCGACGGGCTGCTGTGCGCTGAGCCGAGCGCCCCGGCCGGCCGGGAGCGGTCCCGGCGCCGTTTCGTCTATCACATCACCGAGCAGGGCCGCGCGGCCCACGTCGCCTGGGTGCGCCGGCCCGTCAACCCAGCCACGATCACCAGGGATCTGCCGCTGCACCTGATGCGCTTCGTGATGATGGAGCGGGTGGCGACCCGCGCCGAGGTGCTCGTCTTCCTGGCCGACCTTCGGGATGCCCTGGCTGCTTGCCTCGACGGGCTGGAGGGCTACCTGGCCGCCACGAGCTTCCCGGAGCGCCACTCCCCACTGGCCCTGGATCACGGGATAGCGGCCTACGCCGCCAGCCTGGCCTGGACCAAGCGGACGATCGACGTTCTCTCCCGGGAGCGTGCGGACTCAGCGGACGGCACGCTCCCCCCGGAACCGGCCGGCGGCACGGGCCCGGACGCCGGCGGCCCGGCCAGGCCCGGGCTCAGTCCCGGGCGGGCACGGCCATCTCGCCGAGCTCGGACCAGTCGTCCTGCGGGGTCGTGAAGTTGACGATCCGGGGCGTCTCGGCCAGGTGCGGTGGCAGCGTCTGCTGCGCCTTCTTGAAGTGCTCAGACTGGACGTGCGCGGCCCCGGCCGCGTCGCCGGTGAACGCCTCGACCAGGACGTATTCCGTCGGATCGGCCACGCTCCTTGACCATTCGAACCACTTGCAGCCCGGCTCGGCCCGGGTCGCCTCGGTGAACTCCGCAGCGATCTGCGGCCACCGGTCGGCGTCCTGCGGCAGAATGCGGAACTTGGCGGTGATGAAGATCATGACTTCCCTCGTTCGGTAGCGCGGGAAACCCATCCTCGCGCAGGCCCCGCCCGCGATGCCAGCGCCACCGCCGTGGCACTGGGCCGGCCCCGGCCGCCCGCGCCTATCCTGAGCTGGTGCGCCTGGTGTCGATGCTGCCCTCCGCGACCGAGATCGTCTACGCGCTCGGCCTGGGGGAGAACCTGGTCGGGGTCACGTTCGAGTGCGATGAGCCCGCGGCCGCCCGGGCGGAGAAGACCGTGGTCGTGGGCGGCCGGGATACCCGCAGGATGACCCCGGGCGAGATCGACAGCTACGTGCGCACGCAGCTGGCCGCCGGCCGGGACCTCTATACCCTGGATGCCGACGCGCTGGCTGGGCTGCAGCCGGACCTGATCCTGACCCAGGATCTGTGCCGGGTGTGCGCGCTCCCATCCGGGCACGTCGAAGACGCCCTGGATTACCTCGGATGCCGTGCCGACGTCCTGTCGCTTGACCCGCACTCGCTCGACGACGTGCTCGACTCGATCCTGATGGTGGGGCAGCGCGCCGGCGTGATGGACCGCGCCCGGCGGCTGGTCGGCGAGCTGCGCGCCCGGCTGGACCGCACCGCCGCGAGAGTCGCCGGGCGGCGCCGTCCCAGGGTGGCGGTGGTCGAGTGGGTGGATCCGCCGTTCACCGCCGGCCACTGGGTACCCGATCTCGTGACCGCGGCGGGCGGCGAGCCGGTCGCGGCCCGGCCCGGCGAGCGTTCCGTGCAGACGACCTGGCCGGCCATTGCCGCCGCCGGCCCCGAGCACGTCATCGTCGCGCCGTGCGGCTACCACCTGGCCGGCGCGATCGAGCAGGCGCAGCCCGTCGCCGCGACGCTGCCCGGCGCGGCGGTCTGGGCGATCGACGCCGACGGCATCGTGGTACGCCCCGGCCCCCGGCTGGTGGACGGCGTGGAGGCCATCGCCTCAATACTCCACCCTGGCGATGCCCCACCGGTGCCACCCGGTGCCGTGCACCGGGTGTCACCGGCTGCCCCGGCCTGGGCGTAGCGCGTCGGCGGAATGCCGATCATCGCGGTGAACTCCCTGGTGAGGTGGGCCCGGTCGGCCCACACTAAGCTGCCGGGGTGCCCCAAGCGATCGTGCTAGGCGGGAGCGGGCAAGTGGGCGCCGCCGCCGCGCTCAAGCTGGCCACCGAAGGCTGGGAGGTCACGTCGAGCGGCCGGACAGCGGCCCGCTTCCCGCCGGAGCTGCAAGAAGCGGGAGTCCGGTTCATCCGGTCCGACCGCTACGCCGGCCAGGACCTTGGCCAGCTCCTCCACCCGGGCGCCGATGCCGTGATCGACTGCGTGGGATACACCGCTGCGCACGCCCGGATGCTCCTCCCCTTCCGCCCGGGCATCGGATCGCTGGTGTTCATCTCGAGCAAGGCCGTTTATGTCGACGGCCACGGGCGCCACGCGAACTCCGGCGAGCCGCCCGGGTTCCCCGCCCCGGTGACCGAGGAGCAGCCGACCATGGCGCCATCGGACATCGACTACAACTCGCGAGAGGGATACGGCGCCAACAAGGTGGCCGCGGAAAACGTCCTTCTCGAGTCCGGGATGGCAGTCAGCGTCCTGCGGCCCTCGCGCATCCACGGCACCGGCGGCCAGCGGCCGCGCGAGTGGGCGTTCGTCAGGCGCGTGCTCGACGGCCGGCGCCACCTGCTGCTCGCGCACGGCGGCCGCGGGGCCAACCACCCGACCGCAGCGGTCAACCTGGCCGGGCTCATCGCGTTCTGCGCGGCGCGGCCCGCGACGCGCATTCTCAACAGCGCCGACCCCGATGCGCCGGATGGCCTCACGATCTCCAGGATCATCGCCGCGCACCTGGCCCACGCGTGGACTGAAGTCCCGCTCGACGAGACCGCACCCGAGGACCTCGGCGACCATCCGTGGAACACGCTGCCGCCGTTCATCCTCGACACTTCCGCAGCACAGCGGCTCGGATTCGTCCCGGCGGGAAGCTACGCGGAAACAGTCAAGGCAGAAGTCGACTGGCTCGTCCGGGCAGCGCGGTCGGGCGACCCGGCCGGGGTGCTGCCATCACCAGACGACGCGTACTTCCGGCCCTTCTTCGGCTACGCCCGGGAGGACGCCTGGCTGAACGGGCGATCCGGCATCACCCGCCCGTGAACATCCGGATCCGCCGCTGGCCCGCCCGCCGGACGAGCACCCCGGCTGTCGCGTTTGTTCAAGACCGCCTCTCCCCGCATCCGTACCGTCGCATCAGCCGATGACCAAGGGGGATTTCATGAAGCTGCACTCCGAGATGGCGGCCAGCGCGGCCGAGGCCGTGCGCGTCGTCTGCGGCGTCAGCAGCGATCAGCTTTCGGCCACCACGCCGTGCACCGATTGGGACTTGCGCGCCCTGCTCAATCACATGATCCTCTGGACCGCGTACTCCGCCGAGCCGAGAGCTCGCGACGAGCTGATGAATAAGGATTTCGTGGCCGAGCCTGGCTACGCGGCCGCCTACGCAGCGCAGCCGGACAAGGCGGTCGCAGCGTGGGCCGACCCGGTCGCGTGGCAGCGGAACCTGAACGTCATGGGCGCGCCCAGGCCAGCGGCCAGGATTACGCCTGCCGTGACGACGTCGCGGCCGCCGTTCTCAGCGCGGTTGAGGCCAACGCCGAGCTGTTCCGGCAGTACCAGGGATTCGGCGACCCGGTCCCGGTTCCGGCATCCGCGTCAGGGCTCGACCGGGCCGTCGCCCTCTCCGGGCGCGACCCTGGATGGGCGGCGTGAGCGAGTGCCTGCCCGCCGTTAACAGGCAGTGACAACGGCCAGCCAGCGTCCCTGAAAGTGCGCGCGACGCGCTTCGTGCGATGCCCGCCGGAAACGGCGGTTACGATGACTGCGTCGCCAATGTGGGGGAGGCTTGGCTTATGCCTGGCGCGCAGGACCGGTGGGGTCAGCTCACCGAGCCCGGCGCGCCTAACCGGGAGGCGACCGCTGCTGACCGTGCGCAGCTCGTTGACCGGCCAGAACGCGGTTCGCTGGCGGAAATGCAGCAGCGGCTGGAGCGGCTGCCGCCCGGCCATCCATCGTCGCCGTACAACGATGACCTCACCCGCAAGCCACCGGTCGTCCGGCTGAAGGATCTTGAACTGCCGCTGCAGGGCAGTGAGCAGGGGCCGAACGGCGCGGCCACGCACTTCGAGCCCGACCCGGCCGAAGAGGTGCCCGCGACCGCGAGGGCCGAGCCCGCCAGCAGCAACGGCACAAGCGGCCGGACCTCCGCGGCTGGGGCGCCCAGCGTGGCGAACTGGGCCAGCACCGGCGAATGGGCTAGCACGACTGCCGGTGGCGGCTCAGCCGACGGGCTCGACGGCCTTACCGATGGACGCGACCGCACCGCCGACGAACCGGACATCCACGAACCGGACATCCACGAACCGGACATGCACGGCTGGGACACACAGGAGCCAGAAACCTACGAGCCGGACACCCACGGGTGGGCCGGGCACGAGCCCGACGAGCCGGACAGCGACGATCTTGCCCGCACGGCCAACGGCCGGGACGGCACCGCCAGCGGGCGGGACGGCACCGCCAGCGGACGGGACGGCACCGCCAGCGGACGGGACGGCACCGCCAACGGGCGGGACGGCGCACCCGACTGGCTCAGCACCCCTGTCTGGGGCACGAGCGACCTGGGCGGCGGGAACAGCCAGGCCAGCGGTGCTCCGGGCTGGAACGGCACGTCGGCCTGGGAAAGCCCAGCGGACTGGGACAGCGCACCTGACCATGACCGCAACGGCGCGTACCAGGACGACGAAGCCGGGCCTGGATGGACCGAACCAGAGTCGGCGGCTGACACGCTCAGCCACGCGATCATCGACGGCGGACCGCATCGCGAGGCCGCTGAGCCGGTCACCGGAGCGGACGGCTCCTGGCAATGGAAGGGCAGGTACCTCACCCCCGACGAGTGCCACGTCGCCGAGGAAGCGCTCGGCCGGTGCCGCATCGCCGAGGGCAGGAACGTGTTCGGCGGGTATGGCCACAGCGGCCTGACGCCAGCGATGCGCCGGGTCGAGGCCCAGCTCGAGCACGGGAGCCTGGCGCCGGACACCGAGAACTTCACGCTCAAGTCCGTGGACAGCTTCAAGAAGAAGCTCGCTGACCTGATCTTGCGCCACCCCGACAAGTCGGCCGAAGAGCTCTCGCTCGAAGTGCCCGACGGCATCCGCTACGCGTTCATCGTCGAAGCCGAGCATTACACCGAGGCCACCCTGCAAGCTCACAGCAGGCTCAAGGGCAATGGATTCGATCTGGAGGTCAGGCGGAACTGCTGGAAGAGCCCGGGGTACAAGGGCATTAACAGCCGCTGGCGAGATCCAGCGCACGACCTGGTTTTCGAGGTGCAATTCCACACCGGTGAGAGCTGGGATGCCTGGCAGCGCGCACACGCCTTGTACGAGGCGATCAGGGACCTCAGCACGCCGCCCGAGCAGCGGGCACGGCTGCGGACCATTTACACGGATATGTCGGACGCCATTCCGGTGCCGCCGGGATGCGCCGCCATCCCGGACTACCACAAGGAAGGCCGGTAGCACTCGTGGCTGGCCAGGTGACCTACTACGCCATCGTCGGCGCCGGACGCACAGCGCAGGCCCCTTCCGGGCTGGCCCGGCGCAGGCATGTCGGCCCGGCTGATGAGATACCGGTGGACGAGGCGCTGCGCCGCGAACTCACCTGGGAGCCAGACTCGGCGATCATCGAGTGGGAGTACGGCGAGGTGGGCGCGGATCTGGTCGAGATCAGCGAGGCGATGGCCGCGCGGCTGGTCGCCGGGTGGCGGGTGCTCTGGGACGACGGGGGCTGACCGCGCCGCGGCCGCGGGATCGGGCTCAGCCGGGCAGGGACGCGCCGTCCTGAGTTGAAGCACCGTTCGGCGGAGAACTGCCGTCATCACCGAGCAGTGCGGACGTGCGGCTCGACCCCAAGCCGGACTGCTCGAAAAACTCCCGTATTAAAGAACGCTGCCGCTGGCTCAGCTGATCGAAGTGCTTGACCAGCGCGTCTTCCCCGATCGCCTCGGCGGTCATATACAGATCCTTGATCTGCTCGAGCTTCGCCTGCGTCTCCGCTGGCAGCGGCTCGGCCGTGGCGCCCCGGTCGGCCTCGTCCGGGTGACCGTCCCGGTCGGAGCCGCGGTCGTGTTCCGGGGCCTTCTTAGGGCCAGGCTCAAATACCGACTTCTTAGGAGCAGGTTCGAATACCGACTTCCTGGGAGCGGGCTCATCCTCGGCTGTCTTCGGCCCGGGCGGGCCCGCATCGCGGATCACCGGGATAGGTGCCGTGTCGTCGAAAGCCCCGGCCTCACCGGACTCCGCGGAATTCGTGACTGGGCTGGCCTGGCTAGCTGCCGGCTCAGCGGCACCCCAGTCATGGTCTGCGCCGGTCATCCAGCCACTCTGGCCAGCCGCAGCCCACTCATCCTGGCCAGCCCCGGCCCACTCCTGGTGACCCGGCTGACCGCCCTGGTCCCAGTCACCCTGGCCATCGGGCGCCCACTGCCGCTGACCACCCTGGCCCCAGCCATCCTGACCGGGGGGAGTCCAGCCACCCTGGCTCCAGCCATCCTGGCCGGGCGAACCCCAGCCACCCGGGGCAGCCGCAGCCCACTCCTGCTGATCCGGCTGGCCACCCTGGCCCCAGTCACCCTGGCCGGCCGGACCCCAGGCCCGGTCATCGCCAGCCCACTCATCCTGGCCAGCCGCGGCCCACTCCTGGCGACCCGGCTGACCGCCCTGGTCCCAGTCACCCTGGCCATCGGGCGCCCACTGCTGCTGGCCACCCTGGCCCCAGCCATCCTGGCCGGGCGAACCCCAGCCACCCGGGGCAGCCGCAGCCCACTCCTGCTGATCCGGCTGGCCACCCTGGCCCCAGTCACCCTGGCCCGCCGGACCCCAGGCCCGGTCATCGCCAGCCCAGTTGTCCGGCTCGGCGGGACTCCAGCCACCCTCAGCGCTGCCCCAGTCGTCCCGGGTACCCCAGACGTAGGCCGGACCGGGACTCCAGCCACCGCCCGCCTGCTGGTCCGGGCCGCTGCCCGGGTGCGGGTACGAGGCATTGCCCGCATCGGGTTGCCAGCGGGTGTCCGCATGGCCGGGCCTGGGATAGCGGGACGCCAGCCTGAACTCCACGACCGGGTCCTGCCGGAACTGAGCCAGGCCCGGTTCCGGGGACGGCAGCGGGGTCAGCCCTTCGGAAGCTAGCTGGGGGCCCGGGCCCTGCCTGGCGTGGCCAGGGCCGCCACGGCCCGCACGATCGGCCAGGTCCATGATGAGCATGACGAGCACACCAATACCGACTGCCAAGCCGCAGACGGCGACAGCCTCGCCCGCGTGCACGAACCCTCGCCCGTCGTGCGGTGACTTCAGATGCAGGGTCGAACCGACCAGGACCAGCATGAGCCCGCAGGTGAGCAGGGCCGCGCCGGCGACGGTCAGGCCCATGACGAGCCGCATCCGCTCTTGAGCCACCGAGCCCGACCTCACGGCCCAACGATCGCATGCAGGGCACTGGGCCGCAACCGATCCGGACCAGCGGTGCTCGCGCCGCGAAAGGGCTTTCTGGCCGGAGAAATCAGCATAAAACAATGGCGACTAACCGCTGGGCGAGCCCTGGGATCGTCCGGGCTGACCGCGCGACGTTCCCGGCTAACCGCTGGACGATGCCCAGGCGTTCCGGAGCGCCCGCGCGAACGTCTCCTCCGGCTGGGCCCCCGAGACGCCGTACTTTCCGTCGATCACGCAGAACGGCACGCCGTTGATGCCCAGCCTGGCCACCTGATCCTCGTCCGCGTGCACGGCCTCGCCGTAGCTGCCGTCCTTGAGCACCCGCCGCGCGATGTCGGGGTCCAGCCCCTCCTCGGCAGCCAGGCCGGCCAGCGCCTCGTGGCCGAACACCGACCGGCCTTCTCCGAAGTACGCCCGGTACAGACGCTGCAGCAGCCGTTCTTGCCTGCCGTGCTCGCGGCCCAGGTGGACAAGCCGGTGGGCATCGAAGGTGTTGCCCACGGCCCGGTCCGCGGTGAACTCCAGGCCCTCGGCCGCCGCCATCGCCGCCACCCGCGCCTCGGCCTGATGGGCCTGGGCCGGGCCCATGCCGTACTTGGCCGCGAGCATGTCGAGGATCGGGGTTGCCTGGCCGTCCGGGATCGACGGGTCGAGCTCGAAGGAGCGGTAGACAACCTCGATCTCGTCGCGCTGCTCGAGATCGGCCAGGGCACGCGAGAAGCGCGCGTTGCCGATGTAGCACCACGGGCAGACGATGTCACTCCAGATGTCCACGCGCATTGGGCTGCTCCTGCCCTCGATTGGCTGTTCCGCCAGGTAGATCAACAAGCGCATACAGAACGAATGTTCCGGCGATGGCCGTAGCCGACACCGCGCTCATTCGCGGCACAGGTCATGGACCGCGGAATGGGAACGGTTTACGCTCGGCACGTGCTCCGCTTTATCTTCATTGTCGCCTTGCTCGGTACCTGGTTCATGCCGCTGATCATCGCGGCGCTGTATAAATTGCCACACCAGGGCCCGATCGCGGTGCTGTCGCTGTTGCTCGGCTGGACCGGCGCGGGCTGGCTCGCGGCGCTCGTCATAGCGGTGGGCGGGGCCATCCGCGCCACCCGGCCAGCCGTAGCCGGCCAGGGGCAGCCGCAAGACCAGGCGGCCGCTGGGTCATACGCTGCGGCGCAGCATTACGCCCCGGCCCAGGCGGCCTGGCCAGCCGCCGCGCCGGCGCCGCCGTCCACGGCTGGCGCCCAGCCATCCCAGCGGGCCCAGTCCCCGGAGCGAAGCCAGCCTCAGGAACGGGCCCAGCCCTCGGCACCGCCATCGTGGCCGGACAAACCGCGCTGAAACGCTCTCGCACCCACCTCTCACCAACCCTCCCTGAGCCAGCCGCGCTCTCTCACCCGTCCCCGGGCACCTCTGCCCCGCTCACTAGGGCACCTTCCTCCCCGCCAGGCTCTCCGATACCGTTACGTTCAGGCTTATCCCCCTTCGTTTCCGGAGCCCTACGGGAGCCCCCATGGACCGTCAGGTCAAGTACGTGCTGCAGGAATCCGAGATGCCGCGGCAGTGGTACAACGTCATTGCCGACCTGCCGTCGCCGCCTCCACCACCGCTGCACCCAGGGACCCGGCAGCCGGTCGGGCCGGACGACCTCGCGCCGCTCTTTCCGGCGGCGCTGATCGCGCAGGAGGTCTCACCGGAACGGCACATCGCGATTCCGGAAGAGGTACTTGACGTCTACCGGCTGTGGCGGCCCACTCCGCTATTCCGGGCGCGCCGGCTGGAGAAGGATCTCGGCACCCCGGCCCGGATCTACTACAAGTACGAGGGCGGCAGCCCGGCAGGCTCGCACAAGCCCAACACCGCGGTGCCGCAGGCCTACTACAACGCGGCCGAGGGCGTCACCAAGCTGACCACCGAGACCGGCGCCGGCCAGTGGGGCAGCGCGCTGGCGTTCGCATCCGCGCTGTTCGGCCTGGAGCTGGAAGTGTGGATGGTCCGCGCTTCCTTTGACCAGAAGCCGTACCGCAAGCTGCTGATGCAGACCTATGGGGCCACCGTCCACCCGAGCCCGTCCGACTTGACCAACGCCGGGCGGGCGGTGCTCGCCGAGCACCCCGACTCCACCGGCAGTCTGGGCATCGCGATCAGTGAGGCCGTGGAGGTAGCGGCCAGCGACCCGGGCACCCGGTACGCGCTCGGCAGCGTGCTCAACCACGTGCTGATGCACCAGACGGTCATCGGCGAGGAAGCGATCAAGCAGCTCGCGCAGGCCGGGGACACGCCGGACGTGATCGTCGGCTGCACCGGCGGCGGGTCGAACTTCGGCGGGCTCGCGTTCCCGTTCCTGCGGGAGAAGCTGGCCGGCCGGATGAACCCGGTGATCCGCGCGGTCGAGCCTGCCGCCTGCCCGTCGTTCACCCGCGGCGTGTACGCCTACGACTTCGGCGACACCGCGGGCATGACCCCGCTGCTGAAGATGCACACGCTCGGGCACGAGTTCATCCCGGACCCGATTCACGCGGGCGGGCTCCGCTACCACGGCATGTCGCCGCTGCTGTCGCACATCTACGAGCTCGGGCTGATCGAGGCCGTGGCCAAGCCGCAGTCGGAGTGCTTCGCCGCGGGGCTGCGGTTCGCCAGGACCGAGGGGATCGTGCCCGCGCCCGAGCCCACGCACGCGGTGGCGGCCTGCATCGAGGAGGCGCTGCGCTGCAAGGAGACCGGCGAGGAGAAGGTCATCCTGACCGCCCTGTGCGGGCACGGCCTGCTTGACCTGGCCGCATACGGCGACTACCTGGCGGGCGAGCTGAAGGACTTCGAACTCGCGGAGCAGGAACTCGAGGCGGCGCTAGCCGGCCTGCCCGCCGGGGTCTGACCAAAGGCGTCGGCCATGGCGCTGTTCCGCTCGCATGAGGAGAAGGTGTTCTGGAGCCTGACCAAGGCCATCCGGCTGCTGCTCCCAGCCGATCCCGGCTTCGGCCGGCGGTGGCCCGCGGGGTCGGAGCCATGAGTCTGGGGCTGGCGGCGCAGACCGGCGGGGTGTGCGTGGACATCTTCGGGTTCAAGGTCCGCGATCCATCAGACCTTGTCATCCGCGTGGCGTAGGTCACAGCACCCCGGGGCGCCTGACCGTGGCCGTCCTGTCGGAGGACCCCAGTATGGTCGGTGGCATGACCGCTTATCCCGGTGCCGGCGGCAGTGACCAGGCCTTGGCGGAGGACCTGGAGCAGTACCGTCGTGAGCTCACCGGCTATTGCTACCGGATGCTCGGCTCCGTCTTCGACGCCGAGGACGCGGTGCAGGAGACGATGGTGCGCGCCTGGCGGGGTATCGAGGGCTTCGAAGGCCGGTCGGCCGTGCGCTCGTGGCTGTACCGGATCGCGACCAACGTTTGCCTCGACCTGCTGCGCGGCAGCCAGCGGAGGGCCAGGCCCGTGGACCTTGGACCGTCCGGGACCGCCGACTCGTTCACTGGCGCGACCCTCCCCGAGGCCACCTGGATCCAGCCGATGCCGGATGCGCGAGTGCTGCCGGAGTACGGAGACCCGGCCGAGCTGGCCGCGTCGAAGGAGACCGTCCGCCTCGCGTTCGTAGCCGCGCTGCAGTACCTGCCCGCGCGGCAGCGCGCGGTGCTGATCCTGCGCGAGGTGCTGCGCTGGCAGGCGGCCGAGGTTGCGGAACTGCTCGATACCAGCGTCGCCTCGGTCAACAGCGCCCTGCAGCGGGCCCGCGCCACCATGTCGGCCCACGACGCCGAGGAGCCCATTCCTGAGGTGGCGGCCGGCGATCAGCAGACCCTGCTCACCCGCTACGTGGACGCGTTCGAGCGCTACGACATCACGTCCCTGGTGTCGCTGCTGCACGAGGACGCCGTCATGACGATGCCGCCATTCGACTTCTGGCTGCGCGGCCCGGTCGAGATGGGCAAGTTCTTCCTCGGCCCGGGCGGTAAATGCCGCGGCTCACGCCTGGTCGCCACCCAGGCCAACGGCTGCGCCGCGTTCGGCTGCTACCACCCGGACCCCGGCGGGTACCGTCCGTGGGCGCTCCAGGTCATCGAGGTCTCCGGAGACCGGATCACCGGGCACCACAACTTCGTCGACCCCGGGCTGTTCGCGGCGTCCGGCCTCCCCGACCGGCTCGCGTGAGCCCGGCCGGCCCACGCCGCTACGACCACTACGGGTTCCGGGTTCCTCGACCTGGACAGCCCACCCGCATTCCTCGACCCACCCGACCTCCCCGCACCCAGCCTGGCCTGGGGATCCTGGGGTTAGTGCCGCTTCGACGCCGGGGTCCTAGCCGGCCACGGCCACGCCGAGCCAGGGACCGGCCGCGTCGAGCAGCCTCTCGGGCCGGTCGAGGGTGATGCTGTGACCGCAGTCCGGGACAACGGCCAGGCTGACGTGCGGATTGCAGGCCACCATCCGCTCGGCGGCCTCCGGGGCCAGGATGTCGCTGTCGTCACCGCGCACCAAAAGCACCGGGCAGCTCAGCGAGTTCCAGGCGGCCCAGCGCTGGTCCGGGCTGAGGCCGTCCCCGATCCCGCCGGGCTCGCGCAGCGCCTTGTCCCACTTGAACGTGAACGTGCCGTCTGGCAGTGGGCGCAAATTGTGTGAGACGCGGTGCCGGAGCCACTCGTCCGTCGGGCGCGGGTTGGCCGCGCGCGCATTGGCGACGGCTTCCTCCTCGGACCCGAAAACGTTTCTGGATGCCAGGTCAGCGGCGACCCGCCGGGCGCCGGCCGGGGCGATCTCGGGCCCGATGTCCAGCACGGCCAGGCGGCTGACGCGCTCCGGGTGCGCGGCCGTGAACTGGTAGGCCACGATGCCGCCCATCGACAGGCCCATCAGTGTCACCACCGGAAGCCCCAGCGCGTCAAGGAAGCCGAGCAGGTCGCCGAGCATCGCCGGGATGCCGTAGCGGGACGCCCACTCGGTGTCGCCGTGGCCGCGCTGGTCCAGGGCGTAGACGTGGTAGCGGTCGCTGAGCGCGGCCGCCGTGTGGTCCCAGGTATGGGCGTGGCCGGTGAGCCCGTGCAGCATGACCAGCGGCGGGCCGTCGCCGTCCCAGTCCAGGTAGTGGAACTTCAGTCCGTTGAGCTCGAGATGGCGTGACGTGGGGGGCGCGGCTGCCATAGACCCAGGCTACGCGAGTCGGCAATGCGTTGACATTGCGACAAGAGTGCGTCAACATCAGTCATTAACGGTCATCATCGTTCGTATGCCAGACCCGGCTGATCGGAGCGGGACATGCTGCCGACGCAGCGCCGACAGGCCATCCTGGCGCAGGTCAGGGAGCAGGCCGCGGTCTCAGCCGAGGACCTGTCCCGGCAGTTCGCCGTTTCGGTCGAGACCATCCGGCGGGACCTGCGCAGCCTGCAGCAGGCGGGGCTGCTCGAGCGGGTCTACGGCGGCGCCGCGCGCCCGTCGGGCCGGTCCAGCGAGGGCAGCTTCGCCGCCCGGAGCACCCGCCACATCGAACGCAAGCGGGCCATCGCCACGATGGCCGCCTCCCTGGTCGAGCCCGAAGAGACCATCGTCATCGACATCGGCACCACCGCGCTCGAGGTGACCCGGGCGCTGCCCGCCAGCTTCCGCGGCCGGGTGCTCACGAACTCGGTACCGGCGGCGCTGGAACTGTCCAGCCGCGACGACATCGAGGTGCTGCTGTGCGGCGGGCAGGTCCGGCCCGGCGACGGCGCCTGCTCCGGCGCCCACGCGGAGGCCTTCTTCGCCGAGTTTTACGCCGACCGGGCGTTCCTCGGCTCGGGCGGAGTGCACCCGGAGGCCGGGCTCACCGACTACTACCCGGCCGAGGTCGTGGTCCGGCGCACGATCGTCGCGCACACCGCCAAGAACTACGTGCTGGCCGACTCGA
>Ga0335075_10009547_pt1 | contig 14784 bp, 12 predicted proteins | sample Lox_Sample_24_FD_206723 | JGI IMG/M metagenome (GOLD analysis project Ga0335075, IMG submission 206723) | Soil microbial communities from Loxahatchee National Wildlife Refuge, Florida, United States - Lox_Sample_2.4 | ecosystem: Environmental > Terrestrial > Soil > Wetlands | place: USA...
GATTGAACAGATCAACGACCGTTACGGTCATGCAGCCGGCGATGCTGTGCTGCAAGAATTTGTGCGTCGTGTCAATCAACTCCTAGGCGCCAGCGACGACTGGTGCGCGCGTATCGGCGGCGCTGCCTATGAGATCGCCGAAGGAATTAGAGTGGCGGTTGCCGACGGGCCTGTGCAAACATCCGTGGGAACGCCAGCAAGGCCAACGGTCGCAACCGAGTAACGCTCGCGACAAGTTTGGAGGACTCATGAACCGCGCGCACCTGCAGACCCTGTTGTATGTCGATGACGAGCCGGACATCCGGCAGATCGTGCAGATGGCCCTGGGCCTGGCTCCCGGCCTGAGCATTCACACGGGGGACTCGGGCGAGCACGCCCTGAACCTGGCGCGCACACTGCGGCCCGACCTGGTGCTGTTGGATGTCATGATGCCTGGCCTCGACGGCCCGGGGACCTTGACCCGGATGCGGTCCGACCCGGCGCTGTCACAGATCCCCGTCGTCTTCATGACCGCCAAAGCCATGCCGCAGGAGGTGGCGCGCTTCCGGGAGCTTGGTGCGGCGGGTGTCATAGCCAAGCCTTTCGATCCCATGAAGCTCGCTCAGCAGGTGTTTGCAATCTGGGAAACCATACCCGCGGGAGCGCAGGCATGAACAGCTCATCCGACACGGGCACCGGGGAGGCCGAGCTGCGCGAGCAGGTGAAGGTCCTCGGCGAAAAATTTCTGCTCCGCACAGGCAGCCAGATCGCCACTCTTCGTGAGCAGGTGACACGCCTTCGCGGCGGCGACCCTGACGCGCTCACCCTGATACAGGAGCTGGTCCACAAGATCCACGGCAGCGGCGCGATGTTTGGCTTCGCAGCCCTCAGCGATCGTGCCGGCGAGATCGAGAGGCTCATTGCCGCAAGCGCAGCCGCAGCGGGTAGCAGCACAGCGGCTGTCACGAGCGCGACCTCGGACCGTCTGGGCACGCTCGTCGAGGAGCTGGCGGCCGCGCTCGAAGCGGCGCGGCGAAGAAACTAACCCGCGCGGTTCGCCCAACACGCTCATGCCGCCGATTCCAGCGGCAGCTCGAAGTAAAACGTGGTTCCACCCCCGTCCTGGGTGGCGAAGCCGATCACGCCGCCCATATACTCGATGAGCGTCTTGGAGATCGCCAGACCGAGCCCGGCGCCTCCTTTGGGGCGCGAATCGGAGGCGTCCCCTTGGGCAAACAGGGTGAAGATCCTCTCCTGGAATTGCGGCGAGATGCCCGGCCCGCGGTCGCGAACCTCGACCCGCAGCCGCTGGGATGTTGGCTGGCTCAGTATTACCGACACAGCGGTCTCGCGCGGTGAGAACTTGACGGCGTTCGAGAGCAGGTTGGTCATCACTTGCAGGATTCGCTGGGCATCCACGCGCGCAACCGCATCCGCCGCCGTGCTGGTGAATTCAAAAGTCACCTGGTGCTGAGCCGCGTACGGAGTGTTGGCATCGAGTGCCTGGCGGATGAGCGGCTGAAGCGGCTGCTCCCGCACATCCAGCCGCAGCTTGCCGCCGTCGATGCTTTCTACATCCAGAAGATCTTCGATCAAGGCACCGAGGCGCTCGGCATTGCGATCGGCCATGCGCAGCAGCCCCTTGGCGCCCTCTGCCACGGCACCCGCGGCGTCGTTGAGTATCAAGCCGAGGGAGCCGCGTATGGACGTAAGCGGGGTACGTAATTCGTGAGATACGGTAGAGACGAACTCGCTCTTCACACGCTCCAGACGCTTCAGCTCCGTGACGTCGAGATTGATTCCGATGAGCCCGACGGGTGAGCCATCGGGCGCACGTTGGACGTGGGCGGCCGACTTGACGTACCGGTCCTCACCGTCCGGCCACACGATCCGAAACTCGCTTTGGAAGCGCGTCGCCTCAGAGACAGCAGTGGCCAGCTCAGCCTCGACGCGCGCCAGATCTGCGGGGTGCAACCGTAAACGCCAGACATCGCGATAATCCGAGTTGACGGCTGGCTCGACCCGGAAAATCTGGCACATGCGCTCATCCCACATGAGCTCGTTGGAGCGCAGGTCCCACTCCCACACGCCGATCTGGCCGGCATCGGCCGCCACCCGCAACCGGGCATCGCTGGCACGCCTGAGCACCTCGCTCGAATCGAGCGCGGCACGGCTGTGCTGAGCCTCCAGGGTGGATTCAACCATCCGACTCAGTTGTGACTGGCCGCGCTGGGCTACCAGCACCACAACTCCCATATAGAAGAAGGTCATCACACCCATTACAACGTGGAGTGCGTCGCCGGCCAACAGAAAGCGCAGCGCCAAAGGCAACACGCAGGGAGCCACGAACGCATAGGCTGCCCGCGGCGCAACGGACAGGCTCGTCACGGCGCCCGAAGCCACGCCCGCGATGACAAAGGCCAGGAAAAACTGCAACTCCGGCGCGTGCGGCAGAAACAGGAAGGCTGACGAGCCCCACACGACACCCGAGGCGAGACAGCCGAAGAAGAGCTGGCGCTCATTCCGTGACCGGGACCATCGATAGTGCACCAGGCGCCCCGCGTTGACGGCCGCCAGGCATCCGAACCATGCAATCAGCGTCGGACCCGGAGCGGACCCACGCAACATAACGGCGGTCATGGCGGCAAGCAGCACCGCTACGACGAGGGACAACGGCAGACCGTTGAATGCGAGCTCCAGGCGCGCCGCCTGAACGGCCCGGGTAATCTCGGCACGCTCCGGAGCCGCGCTGTCCGAACTTCGCAAAAGCTCAGGTCTCATATAGCCTGCGTTATGATTTTCTGTGTTGCGGCAAGCTTATGTGCCGCAACCAAGGAAGCTGCTCAGGCAACCTCAACATCGATCAGAAACGGGCCGCTGCGCCGGTTGCTTGCGATCAGAAGATCGGCGAGCTGCTCGAGGGATGCGGCGCGCGCGGCTTCGACACCCAGGCCGTTGGCCAGCGCAACCCAATCCACGGGTGGTTTTTTCAAGTCGAACAGATCCAGCGCCGTCCGGCCGGGGTCGGCGCCGACGTTGCGCAGCTCCATTTCCAGAATCGCATACTTCCGATTGCTGAAGATCAGCGTGGTGACATCCAGTCGCTCGCGCGCCTGGGTCCAGAGAGCCTGGACGTCGTAGAGCGCGGAGCCGTCGCCTTCGAGATCGATTACGCGGCGGCCGGGAGCTGCGAGGGCGGCGCCTGTTGCAAGAGGCATCCCTTCGCCGATCGCGCCACCACAAAGCTGGAGCCAATCGTGGGGCGCGGCATTGCGCGTACCCGGATAGAGGGCAAAGCCAAAGCTGACACTCTCGTCAATGACTATCGCCTGGTCAGGCAGGACCGCAGCCAATGTTTGTGCAACCCCCTCCGATGTCAGTGGCCCGCGTTCGAATCGTGGGCGCTCGCCGTGCTGCGGCGGGACGGCAGGCGCGGATAATTCCGCCGCCAGCGCGGCGAGAGCGTCGATGCTGTTCTCGTTGCGCTTCGCGAGCACGTGTACGGTGGCATCGTCGGGCTGCATGAGGCTGGGCTTACCGGGATAGGCAAAGAAGCCCACCGGTTGATCGCAGTCGACGAGGATCAGGTGTTGTATGCCGGCGAATACCGACACGGCGCGATCGACAACGTAGGGGAGGAGCGGAATCGCATGCCGTCCGGCTCCTCGGAGTATGCGACGGTTGAATGTTGGCGCCAGGAGCTTCGCCCCCGTCGCAGCCGCTATCCGTTGCGCATCGCGGATGCCGTCTTCTCGCTCGAGTACGGCGCCTCCGACCATGAGGGCCGCTCGTTCGCCGCTTCGCAACACACGCGCACAGGCCGCAACCGTCTGTGACGCCACTGGCGGCAGCGCTGGAACCTCCAGCCGGCCGGCAGGGACGCCCCCTTCGTTCCACGACGTGTCGGAAGGAAGAATCAAGGTGGCGACATCTCTGGCCGCTCGCGCGGCTTGAACGGCTGCCGCCGCATCGGCACCAACAGTCTCCGATCGTTGCGCGACCCGCGTCCAGCTTGACACACCTCGCGCCCAGCCTTCGGTGTCTGCCGCCAACGGGGGAGCGTACGGTCGATGATAGGTCGCCTGGTCACCGACAATGTTGACCAACGGAACCCCGGCCCGATGAGCATTGTGGAGGTTGGCCAGAGCGTTGGCCAACCCGGGGCCGCAGTGGAGCAGCGTGGCCGCCGGTTGCCCGGTGAGCCTGGCATAACCGTCGGCTGCGCCGGCAGCCACTCCCTCGAATAGAACCAGCGAGCAGCGTATGCCGGGGAGGCGGTCGAGTGCCCCGACGAAATGCATCTCGCTGGTGCCGGGATTGGCGAAGCAGACGCTGACGCCGTTGGCGATCAGGGTGTGGACGAGACTTTCTGCACCGTTCATCGCAGGCGGATCCTATCAGACGGGGTCGTCAATGGACTTGGCGAGGGCAGTGAACAGCTTCGGGCCCTGCTCCGTCATGTGCCAGCAGTCTTCCAGGCGGATACCGAATACGCCCGGAATATAGATACCGGGCTCGTCGGAGAAGCACATTCCAGGTTGCAACGGTGTGGTATCGCTGCGCACGAGGTAGGGGTCCTCGTGGCCGTCCAGGCCGATGCCATGGCCGGTACGATGCGAGAGGCCCGGCAACGCATAGTCCTTGCCCCATCCTTTGGACTCATAGAAGTCGCGGACCGCCTTGTCGATACTGCCCGTCGGTACGCCGACCTTCGCGGTTTCCAACGCGATCTCCTGTCCGCGTTTCACAGTGTTCCAGACTTCCCGCTGGCGCGCGGTGGGCTCACCGAAGACCCACGTCCTGGAGATGTCTGACTGGTAGCCGTGAACGACACAGCCGCAGTCCATCAGGATGACCGAGCCCTTGCGAACGATCTGCGGGACTTTCGAGCCGTGGGGGAATGCGCTCGCCTCGTTGAGCAACGCCATGGAGAACTCAGGCTCGGCACCCAAGGCTGCCGTGGCCTGGTCCATCAGGTCGGATACGTCGGCTGTGCGCATGCCTGATTCGACGTGCGTGTGCACGTAACGTAGCGCAGCCAACGTGACATCGTTGGCTATTTGCAGCAACGCCAGCTCGGCTGGTGACTTGAACATGCGGCAAGCTCTAACCAGCTCGTGCCCAGGCACTACCTGGCGTTGACGCTTGAGTGCCTTCGTGACCGCATCGAGTACGTAGTAGCGAGTGGTGCCGTCCACAGCGAGGGGGCCTGCGGGCGCGCGGGGATCGTTCAGGACGCCGGCAATGAGCTCGAAGGGATCACCGTCTTCCTGCCAGGTGCGGATTTCCGCCGGGATCTGCAGCATCTCGTGGATTGACGGCTGCTCGAAGAAGGGTGTCACAATGACGGTCTTCCCGGATGCAGGAATGACCGCAGCGGTCACTCGCTCGGACAAGTGCCAGCGGACGCCGGTGAAGTAATCCAATGTGGATCCGGTGTCGACCAACAGTGCTGCTATTTTCTGTTGCTGCATCAAGCCTTGCAGCTTGGTGATGCGGGCGAGGCGCTCGGTCGGTGAGATCGGGCGGGCGCCTGCGGTCATGGGCTTCAGGCCGGAGACTCGCGCCGCGCCGTCAGCGGCGGCAAGGGCAAACTTGGAGGTCGCCGCGACGGCGGCGGTGGCGGCAACGGCGCGCAGTGCTGCGCGTCTAGTAAGCAAGGGCACACCCATCCGCGCGCATGTCACTCGCCGCAGCGTACACCCTCGTGTTGCCGTCCTTGCGGTTCTCGACGCAATGATAGCGCCCGAAGCCGCCGTCGGATTCGCCAAACCTCCAACCCAACGCCGCGAGTGCCGCGCGTGTTGCATCCGGCACGCCGGACTCGAGACGCAATATACCGGTTGGTCCCAGCCCCGGTAAGTCCTCGCCCATGCTTTGCGACGAGCCCTCGTGATGCCAGCGTGGGCTGTCTCCGGCAGACTGCACCTCGAGGCCATAATCTCGCCGGTTCACAATGATTTGCGCCTGACCCTGCGGTTGCATGTCACCACCCATGACCCCGAAGCTCATCCAGGGCTGGCCATCGCGCACGGCAAAGCCCGGGATGATGGTCTGGAACGGCCGCTTTCCCGGCGCGTACAAGTTGGGATGTCCCGCCGCGAGGCTGAACAGCTGCCCGCGGTCCTGGAACATGAACCCCAGGCCGTCAGCCACGAGGCCGGAGCCCATGCCGCGAAAGTTCGACTGAATCATGGAGACCATCAGCCCGGTGGCATCGGCCACCGTGAAGTAGGTGGTATCGCCATGCGACGGCGCTTCACCCGGATGCACCGGGGTCAGGATGCGGTCCGGATGAATGAGCTTGGCCCGCTGCGCCGCGTAGTCTTTGGAGATCAGCCACTCGACCGGCACTTTCGAGAAATGCGGGTCCGCGTAATAGCGGGCCCGATCCTCGTAGGCGAGGCGCTTCGCCTCGACCTGCAGATGAATGGAAAGGGCCGACTGAAACCCGGCGGCGTGCAGGTCGAAATTCTCCAGGATGTTGAGAATCTGCAGGGTGGCGATGCCCTGCGTGTTGGCCCCGAGAGCGTACACGTCCACGCCGTGGTAGCTCGTTTTATAAGGGTCGACCCATTCGCTGTGGTGATCGGCCAGGTCCTCGAGGCTCAGCCAGCCGCCGATGCGTTTGAAATAGGCGTCGATTGTCCGGGCGATCGGGCCCTTGTAATAGGCGTCTCGACCTCCCTGCGCGATCATCCGATACGTGCGTGCAAGGTCGGGATTGCGGAACACTTCACCGGTTGCCGGACCGGCGCCGTAAGTATGAATCGCGTTGTCGATCTCTTCGATCTCCGCACGGCGACGCCGGAAATTCGCCATGCCGTGGCGCATGTAGTAAGCGATGACGTCGGGTACCGGCCTGCCCTCCTCGGCCATGTGGATGGCCGGCTCGAGCACCTCCGCCCATTTCAGGCGCCCGTAACGCTCGTGCAGTGTCCACCATGCATCGAGAGCACCGGGTGTTGATACGGTCACGGCGCCGAGGGGCGGCAACGCGCCGTTTTTGGCATGCGAGCGCACGGTTTCGAGAGTCAGCTTGCGGGGCGATTTACCGGACCCCGCCAGTGCGACCACCTTGCCCTGTTTGGGATCCCATAACATGGCAAAGCAATCACCGCCGATGCCGCAGGAGGTCGGCTCGAGAAAGCCGAGGCAGGCATTCATGGCAACGGCCGCGTCGATCGCGGAACCCCCTCGCTTGAGGATTTCGATGCCGGTTTGCGTCGCTAACGGGTGCGCTGAGCCTGCTGCGCCGGCTGTGCCATAGGCGGCACTGCGGCTTGCGAAACTTGCACCGACGACTCGGTCGCCGGCGTGGACATCATTGCGGACGAACCGCTCTTCTCCTGGCGCCCACGCCGGTGGCCCTGCGCCCTGTGCGGGCGAGGTCCCGGTCATCGGCTTTCCGTCCGTCCCGGTCGCCCGTGCCAGCGCGGCGGATCCGGTGAGCAGCGGTGCTGAGACAGCCGCGGGAACAGAAGCGATGAATGTCCGTCGGCGCATAGTTCTTCTCCTGAAGGAACATCAAGCGTGGCGTAGCCCTTGCCGCAATGCAAGGCCCCCTCGCACTTCCGCCGCGGTGCGAAACGCGCCGCTTGCGCGCGCGCATTCAGCACGGTGTTTACGATGTCTTTTCGGCCGCCTGGGAGGCGTCGTTTCCAACACGCCAAACCCAAAAAATTTATGTTGTTTTCAACCAAAACAACACTCCCTGCCGCGATCTATCCGGTCTAGAATGTTGACCCCAGGCAGTAAACATCCCGTCGCAAACTGGAAGGAGCCGGATATGAATGCGATGTTGAATCGAGATCCAGATCGAGAGGAGCGCCCGAAGATGCCATCGAACGACCATGACGACTTGCGAGAACGAGTAGCCGAATTGCGCAGCGACGTCCGCCACATCCAAGGGGACGTCAACGACATCAAGTCGGAGATTCGAGGCATCAACCAGAGAATCGACGGCACGAACCAGCGGATCGACGCAGTCAAAGACTCGCTGAATCAGCGCATGGACTCCATGAACGAGTCACACGGAAAGCGAATCGGCTCAGTGAACGAATCACTCGGAGAGCGAATCGGCGCTTTCAACGAATCACTCGGTCAGAGGATCGACGCCGTCAACGAGTCGCTCGGAAAGCGGATCGATGAACTGAGGAGCTCCTTGACCGCACAGATTGAAAAGACAAGGGATGAGCTGGGCGGGAAAATCGATGGGCTCACGAAATCGCTGAGCGCGGCAAGAATATGGGCACTCGTTCTTGGCGGCTCGTTGTACGGCTCGCTGCTGCTCGTCATGGCGAAGGGCTTTAAATGGCTATAGATATGAATGACGATCGCCGCGCCCGAGGACCGTCGCAGAACCGGGCAGGTGCGGGTGGCAGGCCTGCTGGCAATTGCGACCACTGGCGCTGTTTCATGCGCTAGGGAGAATCTTCCGCGGTCAGCCATCCAGAGGCTGCCTGCGAGTCAGAACATCCCACCACAAGCGCCAGTCCCCCATGAAACTGAACACGGGGTATTTGAAGGTCGCGGGCTTGTTGTGCTCGAAGAAGAAGTGGCCCACCCAGGCGAAGGCATAAGCCTCCACAAACGCCACGGCCATCAGCCACCAGTGTTGAGTGATTAAAGCGGCGATGAGCAGCGCCACGACGATGGTGGTGCCCACGAAGTGCAGGCGGCGGCACGTGGGATTGCGGTGCTCGCCCAGGTAGAACGGATAGAAGTCCGCGAAATTCCGAAAGGCCCGCGATTCGGTCATCGACGACGTCCTTGATTCCTCCTGACTACGGTAAGCCAGGGCCGCGAAACTTGCACAGTCTACGGCCTCGCAGTCGATTCTACTTCAGCTCGCCGCGGCGGCCTTGGTGGCGCGAGCCACGACCCGATCATCGCCAAAGCGCGTGGCGAAGTTGGAGAAGGTGGCCGTAGGTCCGTGCCACTCGATGTCATCGACGTTGGTGAACAGAGGGGCATCGGTCCGCAACGTCGCGAGCTTTTTGAACAGGAGAGCGAGGTCGCGCCGCTCGCCCAGGGCCTCGGGCGGAAAATCCTCGATGCGGCCGTAGCGTGCAATGAGGCTGGCGGCGCCTTTCGGGCCGATGCCGGCTATGCCGGGATAGCCGTCCGAGGTGTCGCCTACCAGGGCTAGATAATCGGGAATCAGTTCCGGACTGACGCCGAACTTGGCCCGGACGCCGTCAGCATCCCGGATCTGCTTGCTCTTGCGGTCTACCTGGACGATGCGGTCATCGCGCACGCATTGCGCGAGGTCCTTGTCTGGGGTCCAGATGCAAACCTTCCGAACCCGAGCGTCCTTCGCCGCTAACGTAGCCGCCGAGGCCAACGCGTCGTCGGCCTCGAGGTCGGTCATGGGCCAGACCGCGACACCCATGGCGGCGAGAGCTTCTTCGAGGGGATGAAACTGCGCCTTCAGCGCGGGATCGACGCCGTCGCCTGTTTTATAACCGGCCCATAGATCGTTGCGGAAAGACTCGATGACGTGGTCGGTCGCGACACCGATGTGGGTCGCATCCTCTTCGATCATCTGCAGCACGGTGTTGAGGACGCCCACGACCGCGCCGAACGGGCGATCGCTCCCCTTGCTGAAGCGACGCAGGCCGTAGAAGTGGCGGAAGAGCTCGTAGGTTCCGTCGATGAGATGAACGATCACGGCGGAGGCGGCCGAGGCTCACCAGACCGTCACGATCACGCGACGCTCGTGCGGGACCTGGCGATGCTCCCATAAGTAGATTGCCTGCCACGTCCCCAGTCCCAACCCGGCATCCACGACGGGGATGACCAGGGAATTCTGGGTCAGAACGGTGCGGATGTGAGAAGGCATATCGTCGGGCCCCTCCGTATCGTGCTCGTACGAAGCGTCGCCGTCAGGAACCACGCGCGCAAAAAAGGACTCGAGATCCTTCCGAACGCTGGGGTCGGCGTTCTCGCCCAATATGAGCGAGGCGCTCGTATGGACGAGGAAGACGTTGCACAGCCCCTGCTGTACGGAGGTTTCACGCACAAACGCGGCAATACGCGCCGTCAGGTCGGTAAAGCCACGTCCGCTGGTGCGGACCGACCACTCTTTTCGCTTCATGGAGCCATGTTAATCGAGGCCTACAGGCGCAGCCAGCCGCGTTTCTCTATCTGGCTGAGCACGAGACCGAGGAGGAAAGCGAGCCCGACGTTCCACATGGCCAGCGCCGCGGTGGCGAGCGTAATGAAGCGCTCGCCCTTGTGCTTGCTGAAATCACACGAGCCGAGCGCAAGTTGTGCCCCTGTCAGGAACAGGATGACCCCGAGCACGGGACGCGCCAGCAAGGCGAAAACGACTTGGACTGACCCGCTGAAGAAGAACGCGAGCGTGAGAAGCAGCACGCCCAGAATAATCGGTGCGCCCCCGGTGCGTGCGCCGAAGGCGACGTGGCCGGCCATGCCGCCCGCGCCGTGGCACATCGGGACGCCCCCAAACACACCACTGCCGAGATTCATGGCGCCCGTGGAAATGGCAACGGCGTTCTCGGAAACGGAGCGATCGGGGAAGAGCCGGTTGTTCTCCTCGCGAATGGCGATCACCGCGTTGCCGAGGGTCAGCGGAAGTTGGGGCAGCGCGAGGAACAACGTGCCGATGACCACGTCGTGCCAGGTGATACTCGCGGGCGCGAAGCTGGGGATACGGAAGCCAACCTTCACCGAACCCAACGCGTGCCACGCGTCCGGGCTTTGAAACGCGCCGCACCCCACTCCGAAGGCGAGCAGCAGGAACATGGCAGGAAGAGTCCGGTTCGTGAGCAACAACAAGGTTCCGAGCAGGCCGATGCCGGCGATCAGCCAGCCGCCGCTCATCAACCGGATTCCCTCGAGCATGAAGCCGAAACCCAGACCGAGAATGATGCCGACGACGACCGGGCGCGGCACCCGGTCGGCGATGTAGCGCGCCGCGCCGGTGAGGCCGAGAACGAGCCAGATGAGCCCGGTCACAAGGTCGGCGGCGTAAAGAGTTGCCTGGGTAATGGTGGCAGTCTGCGCCGCCTGGGTTGCCGCAACCGCGCCGATGGCTTTCATCGGTTGCACGGGGAAGGGAGTCTTGTAGTAGAGGCCGCAGAGCAGCAGGGCCGCACCGAATGAAAAGAGTACGCCACACGGCTCGACCTTCACGACGGCCAGGTACGCCACGACAAAAGGTATCAGCGTCCCCAGGTCGCCGAACGCGCCCGCCCACTCCATGCGATCGAAGCGGTTGCGAGCTGGCATTGAGGTGCTGCTGAGTGCCACGGTGACGGGGATTGTCACCCGAAGCGTTATATTTCAGGGGAACCACGGAGTCCCACGGGAAAAAATCCGTCTCGGCCCGGCTCGCCCGCATTGTCGCGGCCGCCGGGAGGACCCCAGGGGACCAGCCTGACAAACAGCTGGTTCTTTACATTGCTGCGGAGCGCGACTATCTTCGCGCCCCGTCGTCAGTCATAGAAGGCGCGCCTGTGAGTAGTTGCATCGGAAGTGGGAGTTGTTTTTGCTGCTGGAACAGCAGCGTCAACCCGGCCCGATAACGCCCAGGCGACCCTTGGCGCTGTCCGGCCGTAGTCAGGACAGCGCAATTGGTCAAAAGAATCTACAAAAGCATCGCTGAGCACCCGCGGGTCCAACAGATCGGCCCGGGGCTGATCACGGGTGCCGCCGACGACGATCCGAGCGGCATTGCCACGTATTCCCAGGCGGGCGCGCAATTCGGGTTCCACATGCTGTGGACCATGATTTTCACCTACCCGCTCATGGTCGGCATTCAGATGGTGAGTGCCCGGCTCGGCTGTATCACCGGGCGCGGGTTGGCCGCCAATGTGAAGGCCGCTTTCCCCCGGCCGGTGCTGTACTGCATCGTGGGGTTGCTGCTCATGGCCAATACCATCAACGTGGCAGCGGACATCGCGGCGATGGGCGAAGCGCTGCGCCTGTTGATCGGCGGCTCGGCCCGCTTGTACTCGGTGGCCTTCGGTCTCACCTGCCTGGGCCTGCAGGTGTTCATGCGCTATGACACCTACGTGCGCTATCTGAAGTGGCTGACACTCGCCCTCCTTTCTTATGTGGCGGTCGTCTTCACCCTGGACGTGCCCTGGGCGCAGGTCCTCCAGGGGGCCTTGGTTCCCCAGCTCCAACTGGACCACGACACCATCTCGATGATTGTTGCCGTCCTCGGTACGACTATCAGCCCGTACCTGTTTTTCTGGCAGGCGGCACAGGAAGTGGAGGATTTGAAGTCGGTCGCGGCGCGCACGGGCGGCGCGAATCTGCTGCCGCATGCCGAGGCCGTCGCCCGCCAGCACCTCCGCCGCATTCGTTGGGATACCTATCTCGGGATGGGCTTCTCCAACCTGATCGCCTTCTTCATCATCCTGGGCACGGCGGCGACTTTGCACGCCCACGGGATCACACATATCGATACGGCGTCACAGGCCGCCGAGGCATTGCGCCCGATCGGCGGCCCCGCCACCTTCGCGATCTTCAGCCTCGGAATCATGGGCACGGGAATGTTGGCCGTGCCCGTCCTCGCCGGCTCGGCGGCGTATGCCGTGGCCGAGAGCTTCGAATGGAGCTCGGGCCTGGATTCCAAGATCCACGAAGCTTGGGAGTTCTACGGGATCGTGGCCGTAGCCACCATCGGCGGTGTGATCCTGAACTTCACCCAGTTGGACCCGATACGGGCCCTCGTCTGGAGCGCGGAGATCAACGGCGTAATCGCGATCCCCATCATGGCGATCATGATGTCCCTCGCCACCCGGGCGAACATCATGGGACAGTTCGTGATCCGCCCGCGGCTGCGCAATCTGGGTTGGACGGCTACCGGGGTGATGGCGGTGAGCGTCGTTGCGATGTTCGCAACGGCTTAGGGAAAGTGAAGGCGGTGCGCTCGAGCGAGCGCACCGCCTTTCAGGCTTAGAACATCCACAGATCGTTGAGATCGACAGCCGTCCCGCTGCCGGAGGCGTCGAAGCCGCTGCCTCCGAACATCCACAGCTCACCGGTGCTATCGACCCACCCTACCGAGGCCGCGCGAGCACCAGGCTGGCTGGTTCCCTGGCCCGGTAAGAAATAGACGCCGGCAGCCGTGTTCGGGTCTTGAGGTCCGGACACGAAGGTCCACTGCTTGCTCGTGGGATCAAAGCTCCACATGTCGTTGAGCACGCTCGCGACGGACCCCTGCGTAGCGCCATATCCCTCACCGCCAAACAACCATATGTGTCCGACGTTATCGGTCCAAACGACGGAGCTACCGCGCGAACCCGGGATGCTGCTGGTGCCACCCACAACGCTGTTGACATCGATTGAGCCCGCCACGTAGGTCCATTGCCCACTGGTTGGGGTGTAAACCCAGAGGTCGTTCAGAGCATGGGGATTGCTACCGTCGGGAGCGGAGTAGCCGCCGCCAAAGAGCCATAGCGCGCCTTGACTATCAACCCAGCTCGCGGCAAAGGCTCGCGAAGGTGGCGCACTCAAGGTTGACGGAGCTCCTTGCTGGTCGGTCGACTGCGACCCGCTCACATAAGTCCATTGTGCCGCGACCGGGTCGAACGACCACAGATCGGTGTAGAAAGACAAATTGCCGCTCAGATCCGCGCTCAGACCACCAAACAGCCACAAATGCCCGGCGCCATCGATCCAGGTCGCCGCCGCCTGGCGTGCGCCTGGCTGGCCGTTGGTATAGTCCGATGCCACGTCGGTCGCGCTCGAGCCGCTGACCAGCGTCCACTGTCCGCTCGAGATGCTGTAGGACCACAAGTCGCTGAGAAAGACCGGCGGATTGACCCCGGTGGGGTCGATGAAAGAGCCACCGAAGAGCCATAGATTCCCGTTCTTGTCCGCCCAGGTCATGCCACCATGCCGCGCCGACGGAACACCCGTTGAGCCCACCGCGACGGGATAGGTACCCGTGGACCCGACGGTGTTCGAGCCGGCCATCCATGTCCATTTCGCCGAGCTCGGGTCGTACATCCACAGATCGTTGATGTCGCCAGTGTTACCGGCGCTGTCGACGGCGTTGCCGCCAAAGAGCCAGAAACGGCCGGTGCTGTCCGTCCAGGCCATCTGGCTGTCACGAGCGCCGGGCCAGTTACCCGCAGCGGCCTGCCCTATCTGGCCGTAAACGCCGATCTGCGTACCCGTGTTGGGCGTGCCCATCACTAACGTCTCGATGCTGGGTCCGCCTTCCCACGTCCATTGGCGCGCAGCGCAACTCACTTGAACGCTTGTCACGTCACCCGCCGGCATTGTTGCCGAGCCGGCCGTCACGGTGCACGTCAGACCTGACGGCTGGGCGGCCACAGTGACGTTGTAAGGACTGTTATAGGCAACCCCGGTAGGCATCGAGAATTGCACGGCGTTGGTGGCCACAGACACGCGATCCGTACCATCGGTCAAGATGAGACCGGTGGCGGTCAAGCCGCTGATGGTGCCGCCGAGCGTATAGGTGTTGGTCGCGCAGGTGACGACGACACTTGTCACTGCACTGGCGGGCATCTTGCCGGACCCGCTGCTCACTGAGCACATCACGCCGGTAGGTTGGGCGGACACGCTCACCGTGTACTGGCTGTTGACTGCAACCGGCGTCGGGAAGGTGAAGCTGGTCGCATTGGCCGCCACCGCCACGGTGTCGGTACCGTCGGTCAATGATAGGCCGGAGAACGCCAGGCCGCTCACCGTACCGCCTAGCGAATACGCCTGGTTGGAGCAGGTAACCTGCACGCTGGTGACATTTCCAGCCGGTACGTTGCCTGACCCGGAGCTGACGGTACACGTCAGACCCGCGGG
>Ga0335075_10009548_pt1 | contig 14782 bp, 7 predicted proteins | sample Lox_Sample_24_FD_206723 | JGI IMG/M metagenome (GOLD analysis project Ga0335075, IMG submission 206723) | Soil microbial communities from Loxahatchee National Wildlife Refuge, Florida, United States - Lox_Sample_2.4 | ecosystem: Environmental > Terrestrial > Soil > Wetlands | place: USA: Florida...
ACTGCAACACGGTAGTTCCGGCCAGAGTCCAGCCGCCAAGCACCCGGCGGGCAATGCCATTCGATAACTTATCGCCGGGAAGGAGATAACTTACGCCCAGCGAAAAGCGATTGGGAACATCCCATGGGGATGGAGCATAAAATTGATGATAGGGGTATGCGATCGGATAGTTTTCCCAGTTATCCATCGACTTACCATGGGTGTAAGAAGCAGTCACAAACCCGCGCCGCGCAAAACGGCCTTTTACAGCAGCAATCAACCCCTGATAATTGGCGATGGCTCCGTTGAACGCATAGTTAATTCCACCAAAGCTGGTATTGAGACGCGTCTGAGTGCCCGAACCCGTGTAAGCCCCAGTTGAGGTGAAGTTCGGATGCTCGATCAGGTCGCCGGAGAAGGCATTCACATCGTTTCCATACGATGTTGCGTTCTCATTTCCACCACCGGTGACGAGATTTCCCGAGTGCGATCCGACGTAGCCAATGCTGGCAACCATATCGCGTGTGATCTCATGCTCGATGGTTAGAGACCAGTTCACGGTGGAAGGCGATTTGAGATTCACGTCGACTGCGCCAACACCGATCTGCGAACCGACGATGCCTCCTTTGGCGTCCAGCGCCTGCCCCTGAAAAGCGGGATATGGGAAGCCGAAGGGATAGGTGTTCTGCGTTCCATAGCCGAAGATGGGAGCCGCCGTCGATCCGTTGTTGTAGAAGGTCGGCACGATGGGTCCTGGCGGATTTGAGCCCAATCCGTTCTCGGCATTTCCGAGCGTAAAGTAATCGTGATAGAGTCCGATGCCGCCGCGCACCACCCATTCGGCGTTGCCGAAGGGATCGTACGCAAAACCACCACGCGGGCTGAAATTCCAATTGAGGTCGTGATTGAAGACGTGGTTCTGCTGCATCATCACGCCGTTTGCGATGTTATCGGAAAAAACCGACCCGCTGCCAACATGGAAATTCGCTAATACCGTCCCCTTAAGCGCGACGTAGGGATTGCCGAAGTTGTCGTAGCGCAGGCCGTAGTTCAGTGTGAGTTTGCGAGTGGCCTTCCAGGTGTCCTCGACAAATGCGCCGCCGGTGGTTTCCTGATAGCCGTAGTTTCGATTGGCGGGCTTGCCGGTGACCGGATTGTAGGCCAGCCCGGATTCGCTGTATGGATTGTCGTTGATGAGGTCGATCATGTTGGTGTAATTGATCGTGGGCTGGCCATAGGCACCGGCGAAATAGGCCAGGTCGTCGCCGTGCCATCCTTCGTAGCCGGCCTTGATGGTATGCGATCCCTGGATATGGGTCAGCACATCCCGCCAGTGGTAGCTGTGCTGGACATAATCCCCCAGCGCAAAACCATCGCCGAAGTTCACGCCCAACCCGGTGACGTTGACCACCGGCACCGTGAAGAGTCCAGACGACGGCGAGAACCCTTCAATACGGTTGTAACCCATAAATGCTTCGTTGAGCGTTGAGGGAGAGAAGGTGTGTGTTTCATTCCCCTGCAGCGAGAAAGTGTAGTAGTTGTTTGTCGTATCGAAGGCCGGCCTGACGGAGGGTCCGCCGGTGTTGATGGTGTCGCGATAGAACAGGCCATAGAGACGATCTTTGGAAAAGTACTTGTCAACGCGGATGCTATACTGCTTCGAATTGTTATAGCTGGAAGAGTTGAAGTTTCCCTGATCGAAGACCGCGGTGCCGCATGGAATGTTATCCGTGCTCGGTGTGCCGCAACCGGTGTTCGCGGTCAGATTCTGCGGACCAAAGGCCTGTGCGGCGGTTTGAAAGACGTTGCGAAAGGTTGCGTTAGACGGAGGATACTTCGCCAGCAACTGCACTTCGGGACTGTTGGGCTGCACGGATTGCGCAAAGCTCACGAATGCCGGGTCTTCGTAGGTCTGCAGCGACGAGCCGTTCGAGCTCAAGGAGAGATAGGGCTCGTACGTAACAAAGAAGAAGAACTTGTGCTGCGGAATGACAGGACCGCCGACTCCGAAAGAGAGGTTGTTGGTGTGGTACGGCGCAAGCTTCTGGGGCTGCGGAACTCCGAACTCGCCTCGCGCCTGCAGGCCTTGATAGGTGTAGTATTCGCTGGCGAAGCCGTGATACTGGTCCGTGCCGGATCGAGTAGACATCACGGTCTGAAGCGAGCTCGCCCGGCCATAGTCAACGGTATAGGTGTTTGTCTGCACCGTGGTCTCAGCAAGGGAGTCGACATTCGGTGTGAGGTTAACAACGCCGGGACGGATGCTGCTGGTTACATCCAAACCATCGACGATATACATGTTGCCGTTCTGCCCTCGGCCGTTCGCACTGGCGTCGACATAATTCTCGGGGTTGAAATTCGTCGCGGTGCCGGCTCCGAGGCCCGTTACTCCCGGAGTCAAAGTAATGAGTGCGGTTGGGTTGCGCGATGCGAGGGGCAGATTCTCGAGTGCTGTTTGGTCGAGTGTCTGCTGATTGCGGCTGTCGCCTGTGTCGAGTAGCGGCGCCTGGCTGGTGACCGTAACATTCGTGCTCACGTGGCCTACGGCCAAGGTGAGCGCCACGTTGCGGGTCTCACCCGCGGTGAGAACGATCTCGGTTTTGGCGGCCGAGAAGCCCTGCTGTTCCGCCGTGACGGTGTAAGTGCCGGGGCCAAGACTGGCAAATCGAAAGATGCCGCCGGAGTCGCTGGTGGTGCTCTGGGTGATCTGATTGTCGACATTGATGAGCGTGATCCGAGCGCCGGGAATCGATGCTCCAGTAGAATCCTGTATGCTTCCCTGCACACCGGCGGTGAACTGCGCCAGAGCGACCGATGTGGTAACGAAGACGAGCAATGAGAACGCTCTTAGCGCTGCCGGGATCGATGCACGAACCGTCGTCCCGCCACTTTGGCGAAAGGCCCATGGTTGCCTGTTGCACACGAGCTTCCAACTGCTCATACTGACCTCCAATGAAAAACTGCAAATTTTAGCGCTGCCGGGCTCTGTTCCGGGGATGAACCCCACGCTTGTGTAATCGCTTTCAGAACATTGCGACCCTGAGCTTTTGAACCGCAGATGAGACTAGCGGCCGAAGAAGATGAGGTGCATGAGCTACCTTGGTTAGCCATGCATAGTCCATCTGGACTATCTGCGGCGAACCTGGCCGCCCGCAGCCTTGCTGCCAGGTGTGAATGCAAGATAGACTCCTGCCAACTGCTTCATGCGATTTCACAAACATCGCGGGACCGGCAGACGGCAGGGCCGGTGTCCTAGCGGCGTCGCCTGCACCTTTCTTCTCGGTCTGTTCCTGATCTCTGCTTGTCACCGCCGGTCGCAAATCAACATCGCCGTGATACCGCGGACTTCAGGAACCATGCTTTGGGAGCCCGAACACGGCGGAGCGCTCGCCGCTGCTGTTGGCCATGACACGCATATCTACTGGAATGCGCCTACGCGCGAAGACGACATCCAGGGTCAGATCGCAATGGTGGAGCGCGTGTCGGAAGAGGGATATCAGGGCCTCGTCCTGGCTCCCGATCATGCCTTGGCGCTAGTTACGCCGGTGCGCAGAGCCATTGCCCTCGGCCTGCCGACGGTGATCATAGGATCGCCGCTGGCGATCCCGCCAGGTGGAAAGCTGCACTACATTTTGAATGACGAGACGACCGGCGGACGGATGGCCGCCGAGCGGATCGCCACGCTGCTGCACGGCCAGGGAACAGTCGCCGTGGTGGGCATCGATCCGAACATCGCCGGCATCATGCAGCGCGCCAGGAGCCTGGAGCAATTTCTGGCCGAACATTATCCCAAGATTCGCATCGTGGCGAACCAGATGGGGTCCTTCAATGTGCCGCATGAGCAGCAGGTGGCGGAAGAGACGCTGAAGGCCAATCCTGAACTGGACGCGATCGTCGCGCTGACGTCAACTTCCACGCACGGAGTGCTCTCGGCGCTTGCCGGCGCTGAATCGAGACCAGTGCGGGTGGTCGCATTCGATCCGGACACACCTGCATTGGATAATCCCAACCTGGATTGCCTCATCCTGGAGGACACCCGCAAGATGGGCGCCGAGGCGGTGCGCATGATCCTTGCCATTCTTCAGGGCCAGTCCGTGCCGCAGGAGATGCAGTTTGAACCGGTGCTGGTCACGCGAGAGACGGCGAACAGCCCGGAAGTTCAGAAAATCACCTCCATGGACTGGCGGCCTTCCCTGGCACGCTGGAAGTGGAGCCTTGGCCCATGAGTACCGCGGCACAAGCACGCGCCAAATTCAAATCGCGATGGCGGCTGCCCTTCCAGGCTCTTGTCGCGCTTCTGCTTCTGGCAGCGGCCTTCGCAGCATGGATGTACTGGCACAGCCCCACTCGCGGGCTTCCCTATCGCGATTCATTCGCGACCGGTAAAGCCGACGAATGGAGAGCCTTCGGCGGCACGTGGGAGCTGGTCAATGGGGCCATGCGCAATGATTCCGATGAGCGCGGAGCCAAGCTGGTGACCGGTTCCACCTATTGGCAAAATTACTCGATCGAAGCCGACGTGATGCTGCTGGGACTGGGCGGCGATGCGGGCCTGCTGCTGCGCTCAAGCAGCGAAGAAGAAGGCGTCGATGCCTATCACGGTTATTATGCCGGCCTCAGAACCATCGATAATTCGCTTACGCTGGGACGGGCCGACTACGGATGGTCGGAGGTGAATTTTCCGCTGAAACCGCGCGGAAGCGGTGTGCAGGCTTCGCGCTGGTATCACCTCAAGTTTCTGGCCTATGGCTGCCAATTGGTGGCGGCGGCGGGCCCGGTGGAACAGCCAGATATGACCGTAGCCTCGATCACCGATGAAGATTGCATCCGCTCGGGGCGCGTGGGATTGCGGTCGTATTCATCGGGCGGTGTGTGGCGCAATGTTGTCGTTCGCCCGGCGACAAAACACGATCTCGACCAGATGCTGGCGCTGGGCCGCTCGCAACCGGCCGACTCGGCACAGCGTCCGATTACCGACCTGCCGGCTCAGGGTGTCTCGCTCGCACCACCAGCGGATAATCAGCCGCAGGCGCTGCCCTCCAGCCCCAATGCTCAGCCGATCAGCAGCCTGCGCCTGGCCTCGCTGGCAAGAGCCACCACAGCAACCGTTCGAGGAATTGTCATCCTGAATTCGCCGGCGCTTTTTGTTCAAGATGCAACCGGCGGCGTCGCCGTGAAGCAGGCTACACCACGATCCCTCAAGGTGGGTGACGAGGTGGAAGTCACGGGTGAGGTGCGGGCGAATGCCTTCAGCTCAACTCTGGAGAACGCAACTGTGCGCGTTCTATGGGAAGGCACGCCGATGCCTGCCGTCTCGGTCACCGCGTCACAGGCGGCAACGGGAGCCTTCGACGCAACATTCATCGAAATTTCCGGGCGGCTGCGCCACAAGGAATACGGACCCGATGACGCATTGATCTTCGACTTCGACTCCGGGCCGCAATCGTTCCGCGCCATCATGAATCGCGGCCGCGGCAACTATCTATACAGCAAGTTGAAGCCGGATAGTGTGCTGCGTCTGCGCGGCGTCTCCGTGGTTGACCCCGCCTATACGCAAGGCATTACGCCGTTTGCGGTGCTGGTGCGCTCCAGTGACGATGTGGAAGTGCTCGCCGGCCCGCCATGGTGGAGCGCCGGCCACCTGGTGGCCATCGCGATCATCCTGCTGCTGGTGGCCTTCATCGCCAACCTTCTCTATCACCGCATCGAAAACCTGCGCCTGCGAGCGGTGCTGGAAGAGCGCGAGCATCTGGCGTACGAGATGCACGACACGCTTGCCCAGAGTGTTGCCGGCATCGGCTTTCAACTGGAGGCGATACGCATCGGAACCCCGGAGGAGCTGGCCAAAGTACACCGCCAACTCGATCTCGCCAGCGAGCTGGTGCGGCACAGCCACGCGGAAGCGCGCCGCAGCATCGACATGCTGCGTCCGCGGCAACTCGAGTCGGAGGGACTGCTGAATGCCTTGACCGATTGCGCGCGACGGCTGGTCGAGGGAGGACCGGTGCAGGTGCTTGCGACGTCCACCGGCGACGCGCGGCCCATTCCTCTGCGCGTTGCGGATACGCTCTATCGCATTGGGCAGGAAGCCCTGGCAAACGCGGTGCGCCATGCGCATCCCACCAGGATTACCATCAACCTCGAATACCAGAAGAATGCCGCGCGTCTGGTCATCAGGGACAACGGTTCCGGCTTCGCTGCAGGCGAGGAATTGCAGGGGTTTGGCGTACAGGGCATGCGCAAGCGCGCGACCAGCATCTCCGCCAAACTGGATATCCGCAGCAGCGAGGGCCAGGGCACCGAGGTCGCCGTGACCACTCCACTGGCGCCCCGCATCACCTTCGCCTCGTGGCCGTACTTTTTATGGAAGTTCTTCAGGGAGCACACACGCAATGTCACAGCCGCCGGCAAAACCCATCCGCATCCTTATCGTCGATGATCATCCTGTCGTGCGCGCCGGCCTGACCAGCATGCTGGGTACGCAGGCGGATCTGGAGATCGTCGGCTCCGCGTCCAGCGGGGAAGCAGCCGTCGCCACCATCGGACGAAGTGAAACAGACGTGGTGCTTCTCGATCTGCGGATGCCGGGCATGAGCGGAGTGGACACGATTCTGGAAATCAAGCGCGCTGGCTATAGCGCACGCATCATTGTCCTCACCAGCTTCGAAACGGATGAAGACATCTACCGCGCAGTAAAGGCGGGAGCGCAGGGATATCTGCTGAAGGACACCTCGCTCAAGGAAATGGTCGAAGCGATCAAAACCGTACATGCGGGAAAGCGGTATATTCCACGCGACATTGCCGCGCGCCTTGCCGAACGCATGATGCGGGTCGATCTCACCTCGCGCGAGCTGGAGATCCTGAAGATGCTTTCCAAGGGCCTGACCAACAAACAGATTGGCCGCGTGCTCGGTATCAGCGACAATACAGTTAAGAATCACGTCAACAGCATTATTGAAAAACTGGAGGTTTCTGACCGCACCGAGGCCGCGACCACGGCGATCCAGCGCGGGCTGATCACAGTCGATGAATGATGCCGTCGACACTTACGCTATCGATCCAGCAAGAGATTGGTGTACTCACAAGGATAGCCAAGGTGGACTATGGACCGCTGGCTCGCGACGCGTAACACTGAACCAAGTGCGACTTACAAGCTGCCCGCGTGACTCCGGAGCATCGAACGTCGCGCAATTCTGAACCGGAGACCTGCTACCGTTGCTGGAACGGCGTGACTTCCTGAAATTGCTCGCGATGACCAGTGCCGGTTGCACGCTCGATCCGGCCTTCGGACTCCTGCATAATGACGCGGCCGAGCTTCCCAAGGGCGCTTACACTCCGGGACACATCCTAAACGAGTACTCACTTCTCCTGCCTGGCGAGGAAGATGCGCTTCGCAGTGTCCCGAAAGTGAGCGCATTCACCAACGGCGGGCTGACAGCGAAACTCGGTGCAAGCTTGGTCACGCTTCACGCCGGAGAGACGCTGGACGGCTGGCGGCTGATTACGATTGCGGGGATCAACGGCGTCGAAACTGCCGTATTCGAAAAGCATGTCACGCATCGCGGCGCGATCGCTTACGTCACAGAGGAGCAAGGCACCATTGCATGGATTCCAAAATACATCGGCAGCCTCGCTCAGATTCGTCCCAGGCCAACAAACACTCCTCACGGTGTGAAGCTGGAGCGGGCGTCGCACTATGTTCCAGGCCCGGATGTGACCGGCCTTTACCTGCTGAACTCTTCCGAAGATCCTTGCTACGAAAATGTCGCCGCACTGGGAGCGGAATACATCGGCTGGACGCTGGTTGCCAATGAACAGGGCGGGCCAAAAGTTTGCATGTATCTCGAAGCGGACGGCACGTCGAGAGAGATTACGGGCAAACCTGATGGCGTGGGCACATGGGAGCCAGACCAGGTAGGCGCATACTTCGATCCGTCGGACCTGTTCCCAGGCGATAACCCGCAGAACTACGAATACACGCACGGCTACAGCAAGCGCACGCTTCTGGGCGGCTATCTTCCCGTGGCCGACATAGGCGTGTGGAATCCTCGCTACGAATGCGGTTATGAAACGATGCTGCTATTGCCGCCTGGCGAGGACGCAAAGCCGCTGGGCCGGGTGCGCTCGATGATCCCGGAAGAGTGGATTGCAGAGCGCTCTGGAAGACCTGCCCTGGCGAAGGATGCTGAGGGACGATATTTTGTGGACCGCTACTGGAACTGCACCCCGCAGTCCTTCTACTCGGAATTGGCCGGTATCTGGAATCGCTGGTCATCTTTATATGAGAGCAGCATGCCGGTGAAGATTCCGGATGAGTGGCTGCTCAATGCGGCGCGAGCAGGCATTACTCTATCGAGATGCAGTTATCGAGGGCTTGAGCCGACTTACCAGATCGGAGAGGGCGCCTACACGAAAATTCCGGAGCGGAGCCATGCTCTGTTTCCCGTGGCCCAGTATGAATTTATATGGGCTCAGCAACTCTGGAACCTTACCGGTGATGCCGATGTCTACTTCCAGTATTACCTCGACAAGTACGTACTTCCCAACGGTGATTTCGTCTACAACACCCAGGACCAGGTAGAAGCTCCGTTAAATATCGGCGTCTTCCTTGCTAACTCCGCGCGGTCATACGATTACACGCACGATCTCGATACATTGAAGAAGCGCCTGCCCATCCTGGAGCGCATGATCGCGTTTGTTCTGGGACGATACCAATACAGTAAGCAAACATTTTCTCCAGGCGACCGGCGCTACGGGTTGATTTATGGATCGCCGGAGGCGGATCTCGGGGATCCGAACAATGACTTCCCGAAATCACATCCGCTCTACTATCAGAATTCGGCATGGATCTGGCGGGGACTCACGGAGCACTCGCGGTGCCTGCGGCTTGCTGCACAGGCGGGCGGCGACGAAGCCCTCAGTGCGGCGGCGGCACGCTACGATGGCCTGGCGAAGGAAATGCGCGCCAACATTCAGGCGTCGCTCGAGGCGACGCTTGCGCTGCGCGCTCCGGATATGAAGGCGGCCGATATTACTCCCTTTACCCCGGACGACATCAACCATCGGCCGAAGGAGCTATCGAGCTACGAGAATCATCGATTCATGCAGGACTGGTTTCTCGCCGACTGGGGAGTGCCCGCACTCGACCTCGGCCACCTGCGCCATCGTGAGCTTGCCGGCATGCAGATTATTGGCCTGCACACAGATGGAGCGGAGGCGCGCACCTCCAACTTCATGGACCACGGCAGCCTGGCGGTGAAGATTCGGCAGGAAGACTACCGCCCTTTTTTGCTGAACCTCTACGCCCTGGTTTGCTACGCAGCAGACTCCGGCAACCATTATTCGCCAGAAGATGCGTTCATTCCCGGAAGCTATCCCGGCGATGGAGGCCGATACGGCTGGTCGGCGGTGATCAACAGCACCCTCCAGCCCGCAATGGGACTGCGCTGGCTTCTCTGTTACGAGGAGTCCGACGCGGATGTATGCCATCTTCAAAAAGCGGCTCCCAAACAATGGTTCGCCAGCGGAGAAACAATCTCGGTCGCCAAGTGCCCCACGCGTTTTGGCACGGTGAGCTGGTCCACTCTGGCGGTGGGTAACCGACGCTGGAAAGTTGTGCTCGATGTGTCAACCGGGTACACGGGTGATGTTGTAATCCATATCCACCCCAAAGATGGAAAGCCGATTCAGAGTGCGTCGTCGGGGAAGATTTCGGGCGACAGTATTGTGTTCTCTCGCGCTGGGTTCTCCAATCAGTCGCACTTCGAACTCGATGTGACTTAGCTCAATGTTAGTTAGTTAGTTAGTTAGTTAGTTAGATGGAGCAGATGATCAAGTGTTCTTCCTTTTAAGTTGCTTTCTTGGTGCCTTGTTAAGTTGTACGGCTGATTGGCCGACGCCTCGTCGCTGCCTGGGAATCCTATGAGCAGGTCTTCGCGAATTGCGGCGAGCCGTCGCAAATTTCTCAAACAGGCTGGAGCTGCCGCGCTGGCTGCTCTGCCGGTCGGCCGAGGCTTTGCCTTGCCCCAGGAGACGCACAGCGTAGCCGGTGAGTCCCGCAGGGTCGCGGTCAAGAATCGCGCGCCTCTCGCAGCGAGCGCCTTTTACCCTCTTCCGCTCGGTTCGATCCGGCCGGCAGGCTGGCTGCGCCGCCAGCTGGAATTACAGGCATCGGGTCTGGGTGGACATCTGGACGAGATATGGCCGGACGTGGGAGACAACAGCGGATGGCTGGGCGGAACCGGCGAATCATGGGAACGCGGTCCTTACTTTGTCGATGGACTTGTACCGCTGGCCTATCAGCTTGACGATGCGCGGCTCAAAGCCAAAGCGCAGAAGTTCATCGACTGGACGCTGACGCACCAGGCGCCCAGCGGAATGATCGGCCCCACTACGAACGACGATTGGTGGCCGCGTATGGTGATGCTGAAGGCGCTGGCGCAGTATCAGGAGGCCACCGAAGATCCTCGCGTGATGCCGGTCTTGTCGCGCTACTTCGACTATCAGTTAAAGACGCTGCCGGGCAGGCCGCTCCGCGACTGGGGTAAATTTCGCTGGCAGGACAATGCACTCATCGCGATCTGGCTCTACAATCGCAACGGCGATCCCAAGCTGATCGACTTAGTCCGCCTGTTGCACCAGCAGGGATACGACTGGCAGGCGGATTTCGCGGACTTCAAGTTCACCGAGGCGGTGACTCCGGAGTTCATCAAGCTCAATCGGAACCGGGGTCTCGGCGACCTGGCCCTTGCGACTCATGGCGTAAACAACGGACAGGCGCTCAAAGCCTCACCCGTCTGGTGGCTCTTGTCTCACAACGAACAGGACCGGCGCGGCTTTCAGCAGATGCTCGATGCTCTCGACAGATATCACGGGCTGCCGAATGGCATGTTTTCCTGCGATGAACATTTTGCAGGACGCAATCCATCTCAGGGCAGCGAACTCTGCACGGTTGTGGAAACAATGTTTTCTCTGGAGCAGTCGCTGGCCATCCTGGGCGATGCGGCCATCGGCGACCGGCTTGAACAGCTCGCGTTCAACGCTCTTCCCGGTGCATTTACCGACGATATGTGGGCCCATCAGTACAACCAGGAGCCAAACCAGGTCGAAGTCAGTTTGCATCGCCGGCCGTGGACTACCGATGGACCCGAGTCAAACATTTACGGGCTGGAGCCCAACTTCGGCTGCTGCACAGCCAACTTTCACCAGGGATGGCCCAAGTTCACAGCGAGCCTGTGGATGGCGTCGCAGGATGACGGTCTCGTGGCGGCGGCATATTCACCGTGCGAAGTGCGAACATCGGTACGTGGAACCTCGGTCGATCTCCACGAGGAGACGGACTATCCCTTCCGCGGCGCGGTTCGCATCACGGTAAATCCCGCGAACGATAGAAGCTTTCCACTTCGGCTGAGAATTCCCGCCTGGAGCAGCGGCGGCGCATCCATCTCCGTGAACGGGCGCGCTCTGTCCGCGCCGGCGGCGGGCACATTCGCGACCATCGATCGCACCTGGAAAACGGGAGATGTGGTGGAACTGCGCTTTTCTCTGCCGGCCAGGCTCTCGCGTGGCTTTAATCACTCGGTCTCGATCAACCGAGGACCGCTGGTCTTTTCCTATCCCATCGGTGAGGACTGGGTGAAGCTGCGCGATCGGCAGATGGCTTCGGACTGGCAGGTCTTTCCCAGCTCACAGTGGAACTATGCTGTCGGCGTGAACGAACAGACCGCGGATAACTTGGCGGTCGAAGAACTCCCTGTCGGCACAGTGCCGTTCGCACTGAAACAAACTCCGTTGAAGCTTCGCGTCGAGGCCTGCCGGGTGCCCTCCTGGCGCGCTGTCGATGGCGCAGCCGATCCGGTGCCGCCCAGCCCTGTTGAAAGCAACGAACCCAGAGAGCAGATCACGCTGGTCCCCTATGCTGCCGCCAAGCTGAGGATCACCGCATTTCCGGAGTTGAAAACGTAATATGGCGAAGGGATCTCAGTCGCCGGCTCGTTTCGATCCGGTTGCTACCGGATGCTGCTTAACGTCGGGATTGCGGGACACGGCCGAGTCGCAGATCGTGATTGACCAGCCGATCGCAGGCGTGCAACGCCTCTTCCTCAAAGGTCGGGCTGTCACTGGGAATCACCAGCCAGTGCGAGATCTTTCCGCGCAGCAGTTCGATAGGACGAAGAGAGGGAAACTCCCGGCGTAGGGTTACATCTGCCGGGCCTACAGATTCCGATAGGACAAGCCAGACCCCGTTGTCTTTTGGAAACTTGATGTGATCGCGGAGCATACAGACGATCCGGTCGCCGAGATAGACCGCATATCCGGAAAACATCCTTCGAACCTCCGGCTCGAGCGGCGCCAGGGCTTCCAGGACAAAAGAATGTGGCGGTGTCTTCCGCTTGGCTTTGACGGGTTGTCGCTGACCGGGCACGCGGGTTCAGGATAGCCGGAAACACGGACGCTGTGGAGACTCCGCAGCCCTTGTCGGTCTTCGTCGGGCCACGAAGCAGTCACCGTCACACTCGCCCTGACCCGCCGCAGACCTGCACCTTCCCGGATAGCTGTTCCAGCCTCGATTCCAGGCATTCCATGCCCGCAGTCCAAATCGAAATTAGGACGGAGAGGTCTTCGATTCGATACCTCGCCGGGAAAACCCATAGCCGGACGGACTACCTGCCGATACAATCAGAAAAATGATCGACGCGAAAATCCTGGCTTATATCGATGCCGAAATTGCTCTTCTGAAACAAGTGCGAGACCTTCTTGCGGGTACCTCTTATTCGAAAAAAGCGGCTGCAAGCGCGCGGAAAGTGATCCGCAAGGTTACACCCGCAGTTCCCGAGACAGCGAAGCCGACTGAACAGGCTGTGCCGGTCCAGCGTGTGCCCTACAAAGAGCGAAAACGTGGCCAGCGCCTCGCTCCCGCATCGACCTCATTGCGCCCTGCTGCGGCACTCACGGGCCAGGTGCCGGAGGGACCGGTCGTCGCCTCAGCGGACGAGGCGCGAAAAGCGAGAGAGCGGGATGCGACCCAGGTCCATCACGGCCAGCCTGCTCCGCCTGTTCAGGAGCCCGGATCGGGAAAATCGCTTGGCTCTCTGATCCAGGCGCTTGCGTCTAAGCAACCGATCGAGTCCATTTCCCCGCAGACGCTGCCCGACAGCTAGCCGTCCGCAATGGCACAAAAGACAGAGGGCATCCCAACTGGGATGCCCTCTGTGCTTGTTGCCCAAGCGGCAGAGCCAGGTGCTTAGAACTCCAGACGCAGCGAGCCCTGTAATACACGGGCAGCCTGGTCGCTGCCGTTGGGGATCACCGTGCCCGGAATGACGCCGAACTGGCTGGGCGCGGAAACCAGGCTCATGTTGTTCTCGAAGCTGGGCGCCTGAAAGTTCGGATGGTTGAGAGCGTTGAAGGCATCGGCGCGGAACTTCAGGTTGACCCTTTCCGCGTAGATGGGGAAGGTCTTGCCAAGTCCGAGATCGAGGTCGAAGAAGCCGGGACCGCGCAGGTTGTTGCGCGAGCCGATCTGGAAGCCTACGGGACCGGTGAATTGGTTGAAGGCCTCCTGAGGATTCTTGAAAGCCGAGACTTGACCATTCTGGACAGTCACGTGGGTCTTTGTCGGTCCCAGGCTGCCGGTCAGAATTGCGGGGTCTTCGTTGGAATAGCTCATGAGGAAGGCCACCGAGTTGGCCATGAAGGGAGTGCCGGTATGCCAGCTGGGCAATCCGCTCAGCTCCCATCCGCCAATGGCCTCGTCAGCCCACCGTGGAACGTTGGCCGCGAAGTCCCGGCCCCGGCCGAACGGCAGCTGATAGAGGAAGTTACCGTTCAGATAGTTGGTCACGTCGAAGTCCGAGTTGCCGCGGCACAGGCGCGGACGGAGGACATCGCAGATAAAGCCATAGCCGTTGTAGGCATAAGAATTGGCGATCAGCGAGACATTGTCGATCGAATGCGACCAGGTGTAGTTGAGGTCAAACTGCAACCCGTGGGTGGGATTCTTGTGCATCGTCACCAGCATGCCGTTGTAGGCGGAGAAACCCATGTCCGTGAAGAAGGTATTCTCCGAGAACTGCGCCGCCATGCCGACATTGGCCGGCAGCAGTCCGGCCTGGGACATTAGCTCGACAGTGTCGGCAACGTCGCCACGCGCCGGATAGGGTGCGAAATTCGACGCGACATAACCGGTATTGGTCTGGCCCGGTACCGCCTGATTCAGCACGTGTTCAAACCAGGGCTGCGGCGGGGCCGATTGCGGATTCGCATTCGGGTTTTGACGCAGCCAGGTGGTCAGAGCAGCCATCGCCTGACTCAGATTCTGCCCCGAAGCCTTGTCCGGGAAGTCGATGAGCTGCTCGGCATCGGCCTGGGCCAGCAGGCGGCGCCCCAGGCGCCCCACATAGCCAAGCTTGAGGATGAAGCCACCCTTCAGCTCCTGCTGTATGCCGAGGTTATAGACGATGTTATATGGCGTGGGCAGATGGCGATCGACGGAGACGTTGAACGCTCCGCCATTGGCCAGTCCGCAAGGCCCGGACGCGCCAAGGCAGTTTGGGTCGCCCGGCCCGATGAAGGGCGCATAGGGCTTGGTGATCGTCGGAGCGGATGGCAATGGGGGCGGTGCATCGAGCGCCGTGAAACGCGGATTTTGCAGCAAGGAATAATATGCCGGCGAGTGGAGCGCGTCGCCGCCGACACCATAGTTCCTCGTCCCGGAGCTCTGAAAGAGATACGAGTACCCCGACTGTTCCCCCAGAATGGCGTTGATGACGGTCTGGTCATACACCACACCGCCGCCACCGTT
>Ga0335075_10009549_pt1 | contig 14781 bp, 13 predicted proteins | sample Lox_Sample_24_FD_206723 | JGI IMG/M metagenome (GOLD analysis project Ga0335075, IMG submission 206723) | Soil microbial communities from Loxahatchee National Wildlife Refuge, Florida, United States - Lox_Sample_2.4 | ecosystem: Environmental > Terrestrial > Soil > Wetlands | place: USA...
CCCGGCACGCCCGCGAATCAGACTTCGAACACGCCACCCCCTACGACAAAGGCGGCCGGACGTGTGCCTGCAACGCCGGCGCCAGAAGCCGACGCTGCCACAAGGTCAAGCAGTCCAAGGGCTGGAAACTCACCCAGCCGCTGCCCGGCTGGCACCAGTGGACGACGCCGAGCGGGCGTGTCTATACCCAAGGACCCATGCGATACCCCGCATAAGGAAAGACCATGCATGCCATCAGCCGCGCCGCGCGTACCGCCTCGCCGTGGTCCGATCACGGGAAGGAGCGGACGGAGCGTCCGGTGCCTGAGGCAGCCCTGCCAGACCCCGATGCTGTAGGCGGCGTCGTCGAGGAGCCGGGCGGCGACATAGCGGGCGGGGTCGAGCGGCGGCCGGCGGTCTGCCCAGTCGAGCAGCGGCGGCGCGAGGACCAGCGCGGCGAGCGGGAGCCGCAGCCGCGGGACGGCGACCGCCGCCGGGATCGCCAGCGGCCACCAGGTGCGGGACAGCGCGCTGCCAAGCGGCCTGCCGGCGGTGAGGGTGCCGCCGCCGGCCAGCCGGAAGGCGAGTCGCCAGGCGGCGACTTCCGCGGACCGCTTCTTACTGTTATCGGGTTCCCGGAGAGACGGAAATGGAAACCGCTCGCCGGTGACCCGGGACAGGCGGCGGGCGAGCAGCGCCGTGGCCGTTCCGGTGAGTGCCGCGCCGAGGACCGGGCGGCCGGACAGCGCCGCCGCCCAGGCCCCGGCGGTCCACCAGGAGGCGTACAGCGGGCGGACGGCACCGGGATGGCGCCGTTCAAGCGCGGCGGCGGACGTGCCGTAGTCGGCACGGCGGGCGAACCAGGCGCGCAGCCGGACCCGGTGCTGATGGCCCATGACGGCGGCGGGCTCATAGCGCACCCGCCAGCCGGAGCCCGCCAGCCGCCACACGAAGTCGACGTCCTCCCCGACGAACATGCCCTCCGCGAAGCCGGTACCCGCCGCGGACTTCCGCACCACGAGCGCCGCCCCGGGAACATAGGAGACGCGGGCGCCGGGACGGACGATGCTCGGCCGGGCCCCCATGTCCAGCGTCGAGCTGACCCCCTCATAGCGGGCCAGCCAGGTCGCGGCTTCGGCGTGCGGGACGATGCGCGGCGCGACCGCGCCGACCGCGGGGTCGGCGAAGTGCGGCAGCAGCCGGTCAAGCCAGCCTGGGCGTGGCACGCAGTCGGAGTCGAGGAACGCCACCAGGTCCGTGCCTGCCGCCGCCAGCCCGGTGTTCCGCGCGGCGCCGGGGCCGCCGTTCACCGGGCGGCGCAGCACCCTCGCGCCCGCGGCCGCGGCGATCCCGGCGATCGCCGCCGGATCCGCCGAGCAGTCGTCCACGACGATCACCCGCGGCATGCCGCGCAGGCCGGCCAGGCAGCACGCCAGCTCGGCGTGCCGGTCCCGGACCGGGATCACGACGGTGACGTCGGCAAGGCCCGGGCCGGGCAGCGCGCGGCCACCAGGATCCGGATGGGCGATCCCGGCGTCGAGCAGGCGGCGGGCCAGCGCGCGCGCCGGCACGTTGTCTGGCACCGGGGCCCCGGCCAGCCAGGCCGCCACCTGGCGGGCGCCGCGCGGGGTCAGCCGCAGCACGCGCAGCGGCGACCCGCCGGCCAGCACGGACCCGCCCGCCACCAGCCGCGTCGCCGGATCCGCGCGCATCCGGAAGCCGGCCGGAACCAGTGTCATGCCTGCACTTTAAGCGATTCCGCCGTCACCGAGGTCAGCGGCGGCAACCCGGCCGCGTACCGCTCGAGTTCGGTAAGCGCGCTCGCCGTCATCAGCCTGGTCTCGGCGCCGAGGGATCCCGCCACGTGCGGGGTAAGCACGACGTTGGGCAGGTCGTACAGGGGTGAGCTTGACGGAAGCGGTTCCGGATCGGTGACGTCGAGGATCGCCTGCAGACCGCTGAGGCAGGCCCGCTCGAGCGCCGCGGTGTCGATCAGGTCCCCGCGGGCAGTGTTGATCAGCGTGGCACCTGGCGACAGCGCGCGCAGCTCAGCAGCACCGATCATGCGCCTAGTGGCGGGAAGCGAGGGCGCGTGCAGGCTGAGCACGTCGGCCCGGGGAAGCGCGCCGGCCAGCGGCACCGGCTCGGCGCCTGCCGCCACTATCTCGGCGAGATCGGCGACCGGGTCCACGACGAGGACGCGGATGTCCGGGAACGCGCCGAGCAGGGCCGCGACGCGACGGCCGATCCGGGAGAAGCCGACCAGCGCTACCGTACGGCCGATGCCGCTCAGCTCGCTCCTGCGCGGATCCGTATAGGCCCAGCCGTCCCAGCGTCGGCGACGAGCGTCGGCGGCCAGGAAGGGCACTCGCTTCAGCGACCACAAGATCGCGGCCAGCGTATATCTCGCGACCGGCTCGGCGTTCGCGTCGGCGGCGGTGGTTACCAGGATCCCCCGGTCGAACACCGCGTCCGTGACATGCGAGCGCACGCTCCCCGCAGCGTGCAGCACCGCCCGCAGCTCCGGCGCGGCCGCCACCGCGCCGGCATCCAGCGGCGGGCAGCCCCAGGAGGTAATCAGCACTTCGGCGGTCCGCAGCCGTTTCCTGCTCGCCGGGGAGACGAACTCGTCGACCGTCACCGGGTCGCCGAGCGAAGCCGCCGCGCCGAGCCGCGCGAGTTCCGTGTCCCCGAACTGCATGCGGAACGTGTCAGCGCCCATCACAAGCAAGGTCTCCGGTCGTCGCGGCATGGCCCCACCCAATCCCGACCAGGAAACCTGGTCAATAATCTGGTGTAGATTCGATCACAATAGATCAGGAGCGATCTGCACGATGCTTGCCGCCGAACGTCATGAGAAGATCCTGGCCGCGGTCCGCGCGAGAGGGACCGTGCGGCTCACCGACCTGGCCGCCAGGCTCGCCGTGACCCCAGTGACGGTGCGGCGGGACGTCACCGTGCTCGCCGACAAGGGGCTGCTTGAGCGGGTGCACGGCGGGGTCACGCTGCCTCGCCGGGGCGCCCGTCCGGCGGACGGTGAGCCGGCGCCGGCTCGCTCGGCGTTCGGGGTGCTCGCGGCACAGACCCTGATCGGTATGGTCACCCCGTCGGTCGATTACTACTGGCCGCAGATCATCCAGGGCGCCCAGGCGGCCACCGTCGGGGCCGCGGGACGGCTGGCGCTCCGCGGGTCGAGCTACGACCCGGCAGAAGACCGGCGGCAGGTGACCAGGCTGCTCGAACGCGGCGTGCGGACGCTGCTCATCGCGCCGACCATGGAGGGAAAGGCAGGGCTCGACCTGCTCCGCTGGCTGGGGTCGCTGACCATTCCCGTCGTGCTGATGGAGCGTATTCCGCCGCCGGAACTGCCGGCCCTCGGGCTTGACGCGGTGGTTACCGCGCACTCGCTCGGTGCGGGCCTTGCCGTCCGGCACCTCGTCACGCTCGGGCACCGGCGGGTCGGCCTGGTCACCACCAAGCACAGCCCGACCAGCCGGGCGCTGCGATCCGGGTGGGCACAAGCCGCCGCCTCGCTCGAACTGCCGACCGCGCCGGATGAGACTGTGCGGGGCTACGGCTCGCCAGGCTGGGCGAAGGAGTACGACGCGCTGATCTGGAACTGCCTGGACGCGGGTGTCCGCGCGCTGCTCGTGCACGCCGACCGGGAGGCGATCGGCATCGTCGAACGCGCGCATGACCTGGGCCTGACCATTCCCGGCGACCTGGCAGTTGTGGCATATGACGACGAGGTGGCGGCCGCGGCCGACCCGCCGCTTACCGCGGTGCGCACGCCCAGGCACCGGCTCGGCGCGGTCGCGGTCGAGCTGGCGCTGGCCAGGGTCGCCGACGGGCCAGACCGGCCGGTGCACCGGGTGGAACTGTGGCCGGTGCTGATGGTCCGTGAGTCGTGCGGCGCGTCCGCTGGTCCGTGAGTCGTGCGGCGCGTCCGCGTGCTAAGTTCCCTTCGCTTTGTTTGTGATCGTTTGCGATCGAAAGTCTTGACCGTCAATGGTGATCGGGTGACGCTGGGCCAAACTTACGGGAGGTTCGGTGACGGTCAAGGAAGATCGGGCCAAGGCGGTGCGCCGCGGTGCCCCTTCAGGCGGGCAGTCCCGCGGTGACCGCCGATCGTCGCGGCTTCGCCGGGCGGCCGCGAAACTCCACCGGGACAAGGCGCTGTTGCTGCTGGCGATCCCGGGGCTGGCGGTCCTCCTGCTCTTCCAGTACTTGCCGCTGCTCGGCAACATCATCGCGTTCGAGAACTACGAGCCGTACCTCGGCATCGTGCAAAGCCAGTGGACCGGGCTGGCCAACTTCGCGATTATCTTCAACGGCAACCCGCAGTTCCTCAGCGCGCTGTACAACACCCTGATCATCACCGCGCTGCAACTCGTCTTCGTGTTCCCGGCGCCGATCGCGCTGGCGCTGCTTCTGAACAGCCTGCTGTCGGAGCGGGTCAAGAAGCTGGTCCAGTCCGTCCTCTACCTTCCGCACTTCCTGTCCTGGGTGGTCGTGGTCGCGATCTTCCAGTCGATGCTCGGCGGCAGCGGGCTGCTCGATGACTGGCTCCGCTCCAACGGCCACACCACGCTCAACATCATCGGCAACGCCGGGCTGTTCAAGGAGATGATCGTCTCCCAGGTGGTCTGGAAAGACACCGGCTGGGCGACGATCCTGTTCCTCGCCGCGCTGTCCACGATCGACGTGGCCTTGTACGAGGCGGCGAGCGTGGACGGGGCGAGTCGGTGGCAGCAGCTCCGGCACATCACGCTGCCTGGCCTGAAGTCCATAGCGATCCTCCTGTTCATCCTCCGGCTCGGCAACGTCCTGTCCGTCGGCTTCGAGCAGATCATCCTGCAGCAGGGACCGGTCGGCCTTGGCGCCAGCGAGGTGCTCGACACGTACGTGTACCACAACGGAGTGCTCGGCGGGCAATGGGGCGAGTCGGCCGCGGTCGGCCTGGTCAAGGGCATAGTCGGGGTAGCGCTCGTGCTGGCCGCGAACAAGGTGGCTCACCTGTTTGGGGAACCGGGGTTGTATCAGTCATGAGCGGTCCACAGCGCCGGAAGACCAAGCGCCCCAGCACCATTGCGGGCACCACGCCGCCCTCGCTGGCCATACGCAGCGTCAAGAGCGTCGTGCTGACCGTGTGCTGCGCGGTCGTGATCATCCCGTTCGTCGGGGTGATCTCCACGAGCCTGGCCACCCAGAAGCAGGTGACCGACTCCGGTGGGTTCGTGCTCATCCCGAACCAGGTGAGCCTGGCGGCATACCAGGCGATCCTCTCCGGCGGGGTCGTCACCAGGGCGCTCGGGATCAGCGTGTTCATCACGGTGGCAGGCACCGTGATCAGCCTGGCGTGCACCGCGACGCTGGCCTATGCGCTGAGCAGGCCAGGCTCCTTCGGGCACAAGCCGATACTGATGCTGCTGCTGTTCGCTCTGCTGTTCACGCCGGGCATCATCCCCATGTACCTGGTGGTCAAGTACCTCGGGCTGCTGAATTCCTACTGGGCACTGATCATCCCCACCGCGGTGAACGCGTTCAACGTCATCGTGCTCCGTGCCTTCTTCATGGGGCTGCCGCCCCAGTTGATCGAGTCGGCGCGGATCGACGGGGCGAGCGAGCTGACGGTCCTGCGGCGAGTGGTGCTGCCGCTGTCGAAGGCAGCACTGGCGGTGATCGGCCTGTTCTACGCGGTCGGCTACTGGAACGCGTTCTTCAACGCCCTGCTGTACATCAACGACACCTCAAAGTGGCCGCTGCAGATGGTGATTCAGACCTACGTGGTGAACAACTCCCCACTGGGCGGTCAGCCCCCACCCGGAGAGGTGATCCCGCCGCAGCAGTCGCTGCAGATGGCGGTCCTGGTCGTCTCCGTGGTGCCGATCCTGATCGTCTACCCGTTCCTGCAACGACATTTCGGCAAGGGCGTGCTGACCGGCGCCGTCAAGGGCTGAGGCAGTCAGCGCCATTAATACGGCAAATCAGTAGATAACGGCGAGCGACAAGGAGTCGAGCGCATGGATACTGTAAGCAGACGAACCCTACTCCGCGGTGCCCTTTCCGCGACGGTCCTCGCGGGCGCCGGGCCGCTTCTCGCGGCGTGCGGCACGAGCAGTGGCAACGGCCCGGCCGAATCGAGCAATACCGGCGTGCTGCTGCCGGCCTACGTGCCGCTCGCCAACGGCCCCGTGCCGGACCTGCCTGCGCTCCCGAACGGCGTGCTGGCCGGTTTCCTGAAGTATCCGGCGAACCCGATCTCGGTGACCAGCGGAAAACCCGGCGACGGATCCACCGTGTCGGCGTTCATCGAGACCTTCAGCCCGGTCGCGCCGCCCCTGGCGCAGAACCCTTACTGGCAGGCGCTGAACTCCGCGCTCGGCGTGAACCTGGACCTGCAGGTCGTGCCGGGCAGCGACTACTCCGACAAGCTGAACGTGCTCGTCGCCGGGTCCAGCCTGCCCGACTTGACCATGATCAGCGGCATCCCGCCGAACCTGCCAGCGCTGCTGCAGGCCGAGTTCCAGGACATGACCCCGTTCCTTGGCGGGGACGCGGTGAAGAAGTACCCGATGCTGGCCAACATCCCCAGCCTGTACTGGAAGACCGGGGTCTACAACGGGGCCCTGTACGGCATCCCGGTCCCGCGCACCATCATGGGCGATGTCTTCTACTACCGCGCTGACATCCTCGCCGCGAAAGGCCTGAACCCCCAGCCCGCCAGCTACGCCGAGTTCGTCACGCTATGCAAAGAGCTCACCGACACCAGGAAAAACGTGTGGGCACTGTCCAACGCGAACAATAGCGCCGCGAACGCCGGCGGCGTCGGAACACTCCAGTTCATCCAGCAGATGCTCGGAGTCGGGTACAACTGGACCTACTCCGACGGCACGCTCACCAGCACCTACGAGATGCCGGAAACCCAGGAAGCGCTAGCCAGGACCACGGAACTGTACAAGGCCGGATACGTCCACCCCGACAGCTTCAGCACCGCGACGACCAGCCTGACCACGACCTACAAGCAGTGGTTCAACGCGGGCTCGGCCATTATCAACGGCGATAGCTGGACCGCGTGGCCGGCCTACTACACCGAGAACGTGGCCGGCCCCTCGTTCCGGATCAACGGCATGATGCCGCCCGACTACGACAGCGGATCGAAGGCGGTCACCTGGCAGCAGAACCCCTCCTTCTCGTTCACCGCTTTCAAGAAAGCGCCCAAGTCCCGGATCGAGGAACTGCTGAAGGTCGTCAACTGGCTGTGCGCCCCGTTCGGCAGTGCCGAGTACCTGGTGAAAACCTACGGCGTCGAAGGCGTTGACTGGGTGCGGAAAGACGGCGACGTGGCGCAAACGCAGGCGGGCATCAACCAGTCGGGCGGCCTCAGCATCGGGTACGTGGGCTCGGGTCCCGACGTGATCTACGCCGCGGGCGAGGCGCAAGCCACCAATGACTGCTACGCGTTCATGAAGAAGTCGATCCCGGCATCGGTCGCCGACCCGACGACAGGCCTGTACTCCCGGACCAACGGGGAGAAGTCTGCCATCTTGGCCGGCATAATCATCGATGCCGTACAGGCGATCATCCAGGGTCAGCAGCCCCTGTCGTCGTGGCCCAGCACGGTCAAGTCATGGCAAACGTCTGGCGGCAACCAGGTGCGCTCGGAGTTCGAAGAGGCGCTGGCGAAAAGCAAGTAAAGGAAACAGGCATGCCTTCAACCCCACTCGGGTCGCTGCTGTCGCCGGACCTGCTCGCGGAGCGGCTCCCGCCGCCGGGCGGCTGGCGCCCGTTCCCGCCGGCCAGCGACCGGGCGCGATGGGACGCGGTGCATCCTCCTACCCGGGAGGCGCTGCTCGCGGCGGCCGACGCCGCCCTGGCGCGGCCGTGGCCGGTGCTGACCGCCAGCGGTTACCTGCGGTTCAGCGCGGACGGCGACCGGGTGGGGTACGAGGAACCCTATTTCGCCCGGCGGGCCCGGCTGGTCGCCGCGGTGCTCGACGCCGGGCTGCGCGGCCCCTCGGCCGCGCGCCTGGCCGAGACCGCCGACGGCATCTGGCTGCTGTGCGAGGAGACGAGCTGGTGCCTGCCGGCGCATTCCCCCACCCCGCTGCCGGATCCGGCGCGTCCGCACATCGACTTGTTCGCCGCGGAGACCGCCGCGCTGCTCGCCTGGACGGACCTGCTGGCCGGCGATCTCATCGAGGAGCGGGTGCGGACCCGGCTGCGGGACGAGGTCCGGCAGCGGGTCCTGGCACCGTCTCGCGCACGGGACGACTGGCGCTGGCTCGGCCTGACCGGCGCGGTCCTGAACAACTGGACCCCGTGGATCGTGTCCAACCTGCTGGCCGCCTCCCTGCTGCTGGACACCGGGCGCGATGAGATCATCGCCACGGCGCGGCGCACGGTCGGCGCCCTCGATCGCTACCTCGCCTGCGTCCCCGCCGACGGCGGCTGCGATGAGGGAGCGGGCTACTGGTGGCGGGCGGGCGCGTCGGTGTTCGAGTGCCTGCAGACACTGGAATCGGCCTGCGGGACGGACGCGGGCGCGTTCGGCATCCCGCGGGTCAGGGGGATGGCGGCCTACCCGATGCTGGTGCACATCGCCGGGGACTGGCAGGTCAACTTCGCCGATGGCCCGGCGCGGGCGAGGGGCGGCATGCCCCGCCTGCTGTATGCGTTCGGGCGGCGCGTGGGCGACGCGGAGGTGGCCAGGCACGCCAGGGCGCTGCGCGGAGACGACAAGTCCCTCGTGCCCGCCGAGTCGTCGAACGACATCTCGCTTGGCCGCCTGCTCGGCGCGCTGTTTGACGCGGAGTGGGCCGCCGAGCCGCCGCGGCCGTTCCCGATGCCGGCCCAGGCCTGGCTGCCGGATACCGGCGTGCTTGTGGCCCGCGAGCGGCCGGGCACGGCCGATGGGCTGTTCCTCGCCGCCAAGGCCGGGCACAACGCCGAGTCGCACAATCACAACGACGTCGGGTCATTTGTCGTCGCGCTCGACGGGCGCCCGTTGCTGATCGACGTCGGCGTCGGCGTCTACACACGGCAGACCTTCGGCCCGGACAGGTACCAGATCTGGTCTATGCAGAGTTCCTGGCACAACGTTCCCGAGGTGGACGGTGTCGCACAGCAGCCGGGCCGTTCCTTCGCCGCCGGGGACGTGCGGGCCACGCTGTCCGATGAGGTGACGGAACTCACCATGGAACTGGCCTCCGCCTACCCGCCGGAGGCCGGCATCGCCACCTGGCGGCGCACCATCCGCCTGGACCGCGGCCACGGCGCGGTGACCATCGATGACGGCTGGGAGCTGACCCGTGATCCCGGACGGGTGGTGCTGCATCTCGTCACCGCCACGCAGCCGCGCGAGGCGGCGGACGGTCGCCTGCTCGTGCCTGGCGAGGGCCGTGACCTGGAGATCGTGTACCCGCGGGAAACGCTGACCGCCACCGTTGAGCAACGGCTTGTCAATGATCCGCGACTGGAGGCGACCTGGGGTCAGGCCGTCTGGCGGATCACGCTGACCGCCCGCGATCCCGGCCGAGGCGGCTCTGTTCACCTGAACATAACCGCGGCCCGCCACAAATAAGCCCCCGGCCACCACAGCGACTAAACCCCGATCACCGCAGCGACTGACGTCAAGGAGTTCTCATGGCAACCGAATCCCACGGCGATGCCCGCCGCGCGCCCTCTTCCCGCCGGTCCGTGTTGGCGGGGACCGCGACCGGCCTACTGTCTGGCGCGGGCGTCATGGCGGCCGCCGGCGTTCTCACCCGCCCGCAGGCCGCCGCGGCGGCGACGGTCACCGCCTCCCCGGACTGGGTCGACATCACGGCATCGCCGTACAACGCGGACCCGACCGGGAGCAGCGACAGCACGTCGGGCATACAGGCGGCGCTTGACCAGGTAGCCGCCAACGGCGGCGGCACGATCTACGTCCCGGCCGGAAATTACAAGATCACGTCGGGCCTGACATACAACAGCAGCACAGGCTTGCTGATCACGGGCGACGGGCCGCAGGCGTCCAATTTCCGCCTGGCGAGCACGTCGACGAGTATCCAATACCTCACCATTACGCAAACCGGCCAGTTCGTCAACGGCAACCTGGGCAAACAGGGCACGGTGGTCATCGAGAACGTGGCGTTCTATAACGATGAGCAGGCCGCGTCTTATTCCGACACGCACGCGGTTATCGTGATGAACCAGGTCAACTTCGGTCAGGTTCGGAACGTCTGCATCTATGAGGGCACCGGACCGCAGTGGATTAATCAGGGCATCATCCTGAATAAATGCAATCAGGTCGATGTCGATAACGCCAACATCTTCACCGCGGTTAACGGAGTCGTGGTTTCCGGCTACAGCCAGGTGAACAACATCAGCAATACGTCGATCTGGATGAAGACTACTGGCCAGCCAACCGCTGCGGCGGTTTTGTATCTGGGGCAGGTCCTTACCGCGAACATGGTAAGCGTCATATGCCATGATGGCGACCGGGGAGTTTATTTTACGCAGGACAGCGAGGGTAACGTTCCACACCTGCTCTTCGCCTACAACGTCCAGCCGAATAACCACACCGTCGCGGCCATGGAAATCGATTATGGCGCGCAGGTCTACCTGACCGAGTGTTTCTTCTCCGCCAGCACGTCGATCGTTGACATGCCCATTCCGGGTATCCTGTTCGGCCCGAATTACCAGGGCTCGGCGACAGTGGTAAGCAGCCAGTTCAACAGCGTAGCGGGGCACACGATCTCGCTGCAGGGCGGCAAGGGGTTTTTCATCACCGGGTGCGAGATCGGCGGCCAGAGCAAGACTTACAAATATGCGGCCAACAGCTATGACGAGATCAACATCGGGGCGTCCGTCGCGGAGGTCACGATCGACTCGTGTCATTTCAACGTTGACGGCCTGGCGGAGCTCGGCGGCGCTAACCCGCCGCGCAGCGCGGTGTACGCCGCGTCGGGCGCCACGCAGGTCACGGTGTCCAACTCCAAGGGCGCCGGCGCCGCCTACGCATCCGGCGGGATCATCGACAACGGCAACGCGGTCATGCGCAGCGGGAACATCGGGCTCGGCCTGGCCGACCAGACCACGGGCGGCGGGTCGACCGTCACCGGCACGTCTGTCGCGGACCTCTCGGCGTCGATCACGGTGCCCGCCTACGACATGACCGCCGGCACCGTTTACCGCTTTACCGCGTTCGGCCACGGCACCCACGCGCGGGGCAGGTCGGCTGACCTCTCGCTAGAGATCAACGTCGGCGGGACCTCGCTCGGGACGTTCACCCCCGCGCGTAAGCCGGCACCGGGCGCGGCGTTCAACTGGACCTATACCTGCTACCTGGCCGTCACGGCCACGGGCTCAACCGGGACAATCATCAGCAACGAGACGTTCACCTGGGCGGGACTGACCGCCTCGCACGGCAACAACTCGTTCACGGTCGACACGACGCAGGCGAACGCCGTCGTCATGACCGCTTCGTGGGCGTCGGCCGAGGGCTCTCCGACGATCACGTGTGACCGCACCATGCTTGAGCGCGTGCAGAACTACCCGGCCAGCTAGGGCGCCGCCGCGAAGCCGGCCAGCGGGTTCTCGTCGCAGTCCCGTCGCGGCGGGCGGCGCCTGCCGATCGTCACCGGGACCTTGCGGTGCGAATGGTCCGCCGATGGCCGGGGGGCGGCCGCGACGGGCGCCGAGGCGAGCGCGGCCTCGCCGTAGCCCCGCACGCACTCCGGGTCCGGGCCGTCGAGCGGCAGGCCGGTGAAGAACTTCGCCGCCATGCAGCCGCCCCGGCAGGAGTCGTAGAACCCGCAGGACCGGCACGCGCCGCCAGTGTCCGCGGTACGCAGCGACCTGAACAACTCCGACGACTTCCACACCGACTCGAACCCGCCGTCGTCCCGGACGCTGCCCGCCAGGAAGTTCTCGTGGATGGCGAACGGGCAGGCGTACACGTCGCCGACCGGATCGATCAGGCAGACCACCCGCCCGGCGCCGCACAGGTTCAGGCCAGGCAGCGCGGAACCGTAGGCCGACAGGTGGAAGAACGAGTCGCCGGTCAGCACCTGCTCGCCATGGGCGACCAGCCAGTCGTACAGCGAGCGCTGCTGTTCGGCGGTCGGGTGCAGCTCGTGCCAGACGTCGGCGCCGCGGCCGGACGGGCGCAGCCGGGTGAGCCGCAGCTGGGCACCGAACCGGTCCGCGATGGCCTTGAATGCGTCCAGCTGGCCGACGTTCTGCCTGGTGATCACCACGGACAGCTTGAACCCGCGGAACCCGGCGTCGGACAGGTTCCGCATCGCGCGCATCGCGGTCTCATACGACCCCGGGCCGCGCACCGCGTCGTTCACCTCGGCGGTGGCGCCGTCCAGCGAGATCTGCACGTCCACGTAATCGCTCGCGGCCAGCCGGGAGGCCACCGACGGCGTGATCTTCACCCCGTTGGTGGAAAACTTCACCCCGACGTGACGGGCGGTCGCGTAGTCGACGAGCTCCCAGAAGTCCGGGCGGACCGTCGGCTCGCCACCGCCGATGTTGACGTAGAAGACCTGCATCCGCTCCAGCGTGTCAATGACCCGCTTGCACTCTTCGGTGGTCAGCTCCGCCGGATCCCGGCGGCCGGAGGAGGACAGGCAGTGCACGCAGGACAGGTTGCATGCGTAGGTGAGCTCCCATGTCAGGCAGATGGGGGCGTCGAGGCCGAGCTGGAACAGGTCCGCCAGCCGACCCGGGGACTGGGAGCGTTGCGCTAGGGGCATACCACTGTCCGTTCGGTAATCATGCGTGATTCCGCCAGCGCGGCCAGGGCACGGGCGTAAGCGGGCAATTCCGCCTCCGCCACCCCCGCCGCCGCGCAGGCGGCCCGGGCGCTGGGGTGGTCGGCGAGGAGGCGGACCACCGCAAGCACCCGCTGGTTCTTGAGGAAAGACAGCCGCCGGGTGCCGAAGTGGTACAGCAGGGCGCCGAACGGCTCGGGTCGCATCGACACGCGCGGGTCGACCTGCCAGGGCAGGTCGAGGTCGAAGGTCACCGCTGGCTCAGTAGACACCGCACATGCCGTCGATCGAGACTTCCTCGACAAGCAGTTCGTCCGTGCTTAGTTCGTCAGTGCTGAGGACTTCCTCATCGTGCTCGGGCATGCGTACCTCCCGCGTTAGTGGCACCAAGTGCCGGTAATGGCACCTGAGACGAGGGTAACGGCACCTGGTGCCAGAATCAAGATCATCACCGGTCCGGCCCAATATCCGCGGCGTAAAATGGTGTTCGTCCCCAAGCGCACCACGAGGGTGGTGGTTTCAGTGCCAGTCACCGTCGGCCACCCTGGCCGCAAGCGGGTGACCTCGCGCGCCGAACTGGAGCAGGCGGCGTTCGGGCTGTTCGCTGCGAACGGGTTCGAGCAGACGACGGTGGACCAGATCGCCGCGGCAGCGGGCATCGGGCGCCGCACCTTCTTCCGCTATTTCCCGTCGAAGAACGACGTTCCCTGGGGCGCGTTCGAGGACGAGCTCGAGCGGATGCGGATCCGGCTCAAGGCCTGTCCCCCGCAGACCCCGCTGATGGACGCGATCCGCCTCGCGCTCATCGACTTCAACCGGGTCGAGCCGGGCCAGGTGCCGCTGCACCGGCGGCGGATGGAACTCATCCTCCGGGTGCCCGTGCTGCTCGCGCACTCCACGCTGCGATTCGCCGCCTGGCGTCAGGTGGTCGCTGAATTTGTCGCCGAACGGACCGGCTGCCGCCCGGACGAGCTAGCCCCGCAAGCCATCGCGCATGCCATCCTCGGCGTCGCCGTCGCCGCCTACGAGCGCTGGCTTGACGACGAGTCAGCCGACCTGGGCGCGCTGCTCGACCAGGCGATGCGCCAGCTCGACGCGGCGTTCGCCGGGACGCTGCAATAGCGACACCCGGTGTCATAATATGGCCGCATGTCTCCGGTGCGCGGATGTGAGCTGACCGCCGCGCGGTGGCCAGATGTCGAGGCCGGGCCACGCCGGCTGCTCGTCGTCCCGCTCGGGTCGCTGGAGCAGCACGGACCGCACCTGCCGATGGACACCGACACCCGGATCGCGTCGGCGGTGGCGTCGCGCGCCTGCGCCGGGCGCCGCGGCGTGGCGGTCGCGCCGCCGATCGCCATCGGCGCCAGCGGCGAGCACGCGGATTTCCCGGGAACGCTGTCGATCGGCACCGAAGCGCTGACGCTGCTGCTTGTCGAGCTCGGCAGGCACGCGAGCCTGCACTGGCCTGCGACGCTGCTTGTCAACGGGCACGGCGGGAACGTCCCCGCGATCAAGGACGCGCTGGCGCGGCTGCGAGCCGAGGGACGCCGGTGTCAGGTGTGGCACGCCGGGCTGCCCGGCTCGGATGCTCATGCGGGAAGGTTCGAGACCTCGGTCATGCTCGCGCTCGCGCCGGACCAGGTCCGGGTGGCCGCCGCGGCGCCCGGCGAGCGGCGGCCGCTCGCCGAGATCATGCCGGCGCTGCGGGCTCGCGGGGTCCGCGCGGTCAGCCCGAACGGGGTGCTCGGCGACCCCTCAGGCGCGTCCGCCGCGGAAGGCGGGCGGCTGCTTGACCGGCTGGTGGCGGGGCTGGACGAGACGCTTGACGACCTGCTGACCGGGTCCGCTGGACTACCCGATGCCAACGCGGGCCTTTCCACGTAGCCGCGGAGCTGGCGCCGCTCGCCAGAGCGACTGGATTGCCGGTCACACCTGTCACTTCCGTTGACCTTGTATGCGCGGTGACCACTTTCGCGCCCGGTTTGTCCCGGTCTGGGGATGCGGGGAGCATACAAAGTCGCTCATGCCCGTTTCG
>Ga0335075_10009550_pt1 | contig 14780 bp, 15 predicted proteins | sample Lox_Sample_24_FD_206723 | JGI IMG/M metagenome (GOLD analysis project Ga0335075, IMG submission 206723) | Soil microbial communities from Loxahatchee National Wildlife Refuge, Florida, United States - Lox_Sample_2.4 | ecosystem: Environmental > Terrestrial > Soil > Wetlands | place: USA...
GGTAGACCGGCCCCCCACACCTCGCCGACGATGCGCAACCCGTACGGGCCGCGCGCGTACAGACGCGCGCCGGCGACGCGGAGCGGAGGGACCTCGACGACCGTGACCGGTACCGAGACCTCCTGACCCGCCGTCGTCGACCGCTTGCGGTAGTCGACGATGAAGGCGTGGGTCATCCCGACCTTGAACCCGGCGAACCCCTCGATGGCCGGCTGTTTCGGACCGTCGGGCCACGACCGGATCCGGGGCACCGGACGCGCCGACCGGGAGCGGGGAGAATAGGCGAGGGAGCCTCGCCGCGGTCGATGTCGTGCCATGGGTCGATAGGGGGTCCTGCCTCCGGTGGGGACGGGGGAGAAAGGTACCCTATATAACCGAATAGGGCGGCCGGACCGCCGAGGACCGCCGGTCGGACGCCGGGCGACGATCCGGCGCGGGGACGCGGCGGCCGACGCCCCGGTACGGGGTCGCCGCGATCCTTGGGGCGCCCCATCGGCCGATCGATCGGCCGGGAGGCGCTTACCCGGTCCCCATCGACTGCGTAAATAGACCGTCGCGCTCCTAGAGCCGGAGCCACCGATGGACCGGGCCATCCGTTCCGGGGACGAATCGCGCGTCGAGCCGCCGCACCTGTGGACGGTGCCGGAGGCGAACGCCCGGCTGCCGAGCCTCGGCGAGCTCCTCCTCCGGCTGCGCGGCTGGGTGACGCGCCTCGGCGAGGTCCAGGGCGAGGGCCAGCGGCTCGGGGCGTTCTGGGGATCCGAGCTCGAGGCGTCCGACCACGCCGACCACGACATCAAGGAGCGGCTCGACGCCGAGGCCCGCAACCTGACCCGCCGGATCGAGGAGTCGCTCGCCGCGCTGCGCGCCGAGGGGATCGAGGTCAAGAACCTCGAGACCGGCCTGTTCGACTTCTACGGCCTCCACGACGGCGAGGTCGTCTTCCTCTGCTGGCAGCAGGGCGAGCCCGAGGTCGCCTTCTTCCACCCGCTGACGGGCGGCTTTCGGAACCGGCGCCCGCTCAGCGAGCGCGGCCGCCCGACCCCCGCCCGCTCGCGCAGTTCGCTGTAGCGCGGCCGCGCGGTCACCCGAGGTCCGGCGGGCGGTTCCGCTGGGCGAGGCGGAGCGCCCCGACGGCGACGACGAACGCCCCGAACCCGCCGGCCACCGCCGGCCCCAGCTCGACGATCGGGAACGGGACGTTGAGGGCGAGCAGCGCGAGGACCAGCGGGGCGAAGATTCCGGCGGAGCCTCCGACGACCCCGACCGCGGGCCGGTCCTGCCGGAGCGTCACCGCCGCGGCCAGCGCGGCGACGATCCCGACGAGGGCGAGCAGCGCGATCCCCGCCACGATCGAGGCGAGGAACGAGGTGAGGTCGGGGAACGGGGAGAGGGCGGCGGACGTCCCGTTCCCGGCCCCGCCGCGCGCGAGCGTGATGCCGATCCCCGTCGAGCCGGCGTCGTAGACCGGCGAGACGAACGTGGAGACCGACGCCGGCGCGTAGCCGGCCAGCGTGACGTTGAGCGTCACGCCGCCGGTCGGCACCCCGGTGAACTGAAAGTCGCCGTCCGGACCGACCACGCCCGCGACGGTCTGTCCCCCCTCCTCCGTGATCGAGACGGCGGCTCCGGTCGCCGGGACGGTCCCCCCGGCGCTCTCGGCGAGGACCGTGCCGCTCACCGTGTAGCCACCCCCGCCCGGGGCCGCGACGGCGTACGCCCCGAGGAGGCCCGCGAAGGCGAGCGCGAGGACGGCGACGACCGAGAGGGCGGCGCCGGTCGCCCGCTTCAGGTTCCATCGGCGGATCTTCGGCCGCGGGAGCGCGGGGTAAAGCTGGGGCATCACCTCCCAGCTGTAGAGGGGGGGAGCGGCGCGCGGGACGACGACCGGGACCGGCCGGTGGCAGCTCGGGCACGGGAACCACTGCGTCGGCGGCGACGGCGCGAGGACGACCCGAAGGTCGGCGCCGCACGCCGGGCAGCGCAGGGTGACGGTCGGTCCGCCCATCGGGCGCGCGCGAGCCGGTCCGAGGTCTTAGCGTTGCGGCGGGCGATCGCGAAGCCGCACCCCCGGCTCGTCGCCGTCGACGACGGCGCGTTCCGGCGGACCGACCGTCGGGCGCCGCTGGCGGCGGTCGTCGTCGCCGCGCCGGACTACGTGGAGGCCGTCCGGGTCGGCTCGGTGACCGTCGACGGCCGGGACGCGACCCGGCGGATCGTCGCCCTCGTCCGCGCGACCGGCCCGCTCGAGGGCGTGCGCGCCGTCCTCCTGGACGGGGCGGTCGTCGGAGGGTTCAACGTCGTCGACCTCGATGCCGTCCACACCGCCCTCGCGCTCCCGGTCGTGGCGCTCACCCGGCGTCCGCCGGCGTTCCCGAAGATCCGGGCGGCGCTCGACCGGTGGTTCCCGCGCGACGCCGAGGAGCGCTGGCGCCGGCTGACCGCGCACCCGCTGCGGCCGGTCGACCCCGGGGCCGGCCGGCTCCTCGCCGCCGCGGTCGGGATCCCCGCGCGGGACGTGGCGGTCCTCCTGCGGCGCACCCGGGTGCGCGGCCTGTGGCCCGAGCCGCTCCGGCTCGCCCATCTCGTCGCGTCGGCCGCCGTCCCCGGCCCCCCGCGAAGGATTTAGGAGCCGGACCGCGTTGCGACCGCGGGCCTGTAGCTTAGCTTGGACGAAGCACTGGCCTTCTAAGCCAGAGCACTCGGGTTCAAAGGCGTCGGCCGGCACCGACCGGCGCGGGGACTCCCGACAGGCCCGCTCCCCCACCGGTCCGACGTCGGCGCGGGCCGGCGCGGCCCGCTCAGCCCGCGTCGACCTTCGCCGCGCAGTTCGCGCAGAGGATCGACCCGCCGGCGGGCAGCGGCGAGCCGCACAACGGGCACGTGGCCCGGGCGTCGGCGGCGGCGAGGAGCTCCTGGACGCTCGTCCGCAGCGACGGATCGGCGCTGGACGCCGCCGGCTCCGCCCCCGGCGTGGTGATCCCGGACGTCGGGACGAACGCCTCGAGGCGGGGCAGGTAGACGAGCGTGCGCCGGTCGAAGACGACGAGCCGACGCGCCTCGAGCCCCTGGAGCGCCGAATCGACGAGCTCCCGGACGCCGCCGAAGACGTGCGCGAGCTCCACCGACGTGAGCCCCGGCGATTCGGCGAGGACCTCCAAGCACCGTCCGGCGAGCAGCGAGAGGTCGCCGCGGGCGACGGCGTGGTCGATCCCCCACGCGATCCGGGACGTGCGCCGGACGCGCTTGGCGACGGCGAGCCGACCCGCCCGCGGGTCGGGCAGCAGCTTCGACCGCACGAGGTCGAGCTCGTAGCGGAACCGCTCCTCGGGGAGGTACAGGAGCAGCGCGACGCCGAACGGCAAAAGGCCCTGCGCCCGGCAGGCCGCCACGCCCGCGGCGACGGTGCCCGTGAACGCGTTCACCTCGATGCGCCCGCCGCCGGCGGCCCCGCGGTCCTCGTCGGCCCGGCTGCGGGGCAGGAAGTGCTCGCGCAGGAGGAGCCGCGCGATCGCCCGGGTGGGCGGCCCGAGCGCGATCGGGTGGACGTCGGCCGATCCGTCGTCGTGGAAGACGACCCGCTCGAACGGCAGCAGGAACTCCCACGCCGGCCCCGGCTTCGGCGTCGGGTCGAGCCGAAGCTCCCCCGTCGAGAACGTCGCCGCCGGGTCGGCGAGCAGGGCGTACAGGTCCGGGTACTCGGTCCCGTCGGCCGTCAGCTGGAACGCGGCGAGCGGCATCCGGCGGCGGGCCCGGAACTCGTCGTACGCCCGGGCGAGCGCGCGTCGGGAGTGCTCGTCGTGCCGGCCGCCCGCGAGGGTGACGGCGAGACCGTCAAGCTGCGCCAGCGGAACGTCGGCCACCGGACTCCCTCTCGGAGAGCAACAGCCGGTAGAGGGCAATAAAGCGACGGGCCATCGTCTCGAGCGACGCGGTGCGGCGGACCGACTCCGCGGCCGCGCGGCCGATCGCCTGCCGCTCGCCGGGCCGGTCGAGGAGCTCGACGATCGCCCGGGCGAGCGCCCCGGGCTCGAGCACGGCCACCCGTCGGCCGGTCCGGCCGTCGTCGACGACCTCCGCCGCGCCGCCGGTGGACGGGGCGATCACCATCGTGCCGCACGCCATCGCCTCGAGGAGCGCGACGCTCGAGGTGTCGCTCGTCGACGGGAGGACGAACAGGTCGGACTGCGCCAGAAGGGCCGGCTTCTCCTCCTCGACCACCGGCCCCACGTAGCGGACGTGGCGCGCGAGCCGCGGGTCGTCCGCGATCCGGCGGCGGACGGCCGCCTCCTCGGGTCCCTCGCCCCCGACGATCGCGGCGAGGTCGCAGTGCTCCCGCGCGGCCGCGACCGCGTCCAGGAACCGGTGGATCCCCTTGTCGACGGTGAGCCGGCCGAGGTACGTCACGATCGGACCGCTCGGGAGCCCGCAGCGGAGCGGCCAGTCCGGGACCGTGAGGCCCGGTCGGAACCGCTCGGCGTCGATCCCGTTCGGGATCACCTCGATCGGGCGCCGGAACGGCTTGCTCACCGCGGCGACGAGGGCGTTCCGGGCGGCCTCGCTCGGCGTCGTGGTGACGTCGCACCGCCAGTACGTCCCGAGGTTGTACCACCAGGCGATGCGGAAGAACGACGGCACGAGGAACTTCGACGGCAGGCTCGCGCGCATCTCCTTGAGGTTCGTGTGGAACGTGCCGACGAGGGGTCGCCCGTAGCGGCGGGCGGCGAGGAACCCCATGCTGCCGATCGGGCCCGGCGTGTGGAGGTGCAGGATGTCGGCGTCCCGGCCGCCGTGCGCCTCGCGGAGGATGCCGAACGGGAAGACCGGCCAGCGGTACTGTCCGTACATCGGGACCGGGACGGACCGCACCCGGGTGACGGGGATCCCGTCGACGAGCTGTTCCTCGGTCGGCGCTCCCAACCGCGGGTGGGTCGTGAAGACGTGGACCGAAGCCCCCTGCCGGGCCATCTCCCGGGCGAGGCCGCTCGTGACCGCGGCCACGCCGTCCCGGGTCGGCACGTAGGTGTCGGTGTAGAACGCGACGTCCATCCCCGTGGACCCCAGCAGGGGTGGGGGGAGGTTACTATGCTTTGGGGTCGAGGCGGCGCCCGCTACGCGAGCGTCCCGAACGCCCGCTCGAGGCGGCTCATCTCCCGCATCTCGAGCGACCGCCGGTCGAACGAGACGACGAGGGCCGAACGGGTCTGCGTCACCTGGCCGACGAGCCAGTTCACGAACCGAAGGGTCGTCTCGAACGAGTACTCCGTGATCAGGTACTCGAGCGCGTCGAGGTAGACGAGCGCGCCGCCCGACGCCTCGGTCGGATCGCGCAGCCGGCCGCCGAGCTGGCCCGGCGAGAGCGCCCCCGCGCCGCCCGGCCCGGCGACGGCGATCTCGACCCGTCGGTCGGCCGGCACGGGGCCGAGATCGGGCGGCCGCAGCGAGACGACCACGGTGCGGGGAAAGCCCGGCCAGCTCGCCCGCACGAGCTCGGGCCCGCGCTCGGGGCGCTCCTCGCGGACGAGTCGGCTCTCGCCGGGCTCGAGCCGCGGACCGGCGAGGAGCGAGCCCCCGAGGGTCGGTCCGCCCGGTCGCGGCGGCGCCGGGGCCCGCAGGAGGGCGCTCCACGCCGGCCGGCGCGGGGGCGCGAGGAGGCTCTTGCGCTTGAGCTCGACCTCGTCGGCGAGGCGGGCGAGCCGGCTCTCGGCCAGGATCCGAAGCTCCTGGGCGGTGTGGCCCCGCGAGGTGTGCTGGAGGATCTCCCGGAGCGCGCTGCGGACGCCCTCGGCGTAGCCGGCCGCGTACGAGCGGACGAACTCCTCGTCGGCGGGCAGCTCGGGTCCGCCCTCGGCGTCGTCCGGCTCGTCGCGGTCGGGATCGCTCACGCCGACGCCCGGTCCCGCGCCGGGGTCTCGGTCGGGCGGACCGGCTCGACCGGTCCGCGCGGCCCCGCGGCGGTCGCGGGCTCGCCCGCGGGGGTGAACTTGTAGCCGTAGTGGATGACGCCCGCCTTCCCTTCCTCGCGGAGCTTGCGGAACGTCGCCTTCACCTTGAGCCCGATCGCGACGTCGTGCGGCTCGACGTCGACGATCTGGCCCGTGAGCACGGGGCCCTCGACCGTCCGCACGAGGGCGAGGACGTACGGGACCTGCATCTCGAACCCCTCGGCCGGGTCGTGCACGAGCGTGAACGAGGCGACCTCGCCCTCGCCCGAGAGCTGGAACGGCGCCATCTTCTCGATCGTGGTGCGGTGCTGCGGGCACCTCGGGCAGACCGCGCGCGGCGGGAAGTAGACCGTGCCGCAGTTGCCGCACCGGGAGCCGCCGAGGTTGTAGCGTCGCGGCGTCTCGCGCCAGAAACGAGCGATCGACATCGACCCTCCTAGTTCGCCCGCTCCAGGAGCGTGACGACGCTCGTCGCACCGGTCCCGCCCGCGTTGTGGGCGAGGCCGAGCGTGGCGCCCGCGACCTGGCGGTCCTTCGCCTCGCCGCGCAGCTGGCGCACGAGCTCCACGACCTGGGCGACCCCGACCGCGCCGAACGGCTGGCCCTGGGCCTTCAAGCCCCCGGACGGGTTGACGGTCGGTCCGCCGGCCCCGCCGAACCGACCGGCCGCGAAGGCGGGGCCGGCGGCCCCCTTCTCGACGAACCCGAGGTCCTCGAGGGCGACGAGGGCGCTGATGGTGTAGGCGTCGTGGATCTCCGCCACCTGCACGTCGGCGACGGCCCGCTTCGCCTGGGCGAACGCCCGGCGGCCGGCGACGACCGTCGACTGGAGGGTCGTGAACTCCTCGCGGTGCTGGAGCGCCATCGTGTCGCACGCGACCTGGCTCGCGGCGATCCGGATCGGCGTGTCGGTGTGGCGCCGCGCCTGGTCGAGCGGGCCGAGCACGACCGCGGCCGCCCCGTCGGAGAGCGGCGCGCAGTCGAACATGCCGAGCGGCTCCGCAACGGGTCCCGCATTGAGCACCTGCTCGACCGAGATCTTGTTGCGGTAGTGGGCGGCGGGGTTCTTCGCGCCCATCGCATGCGCGTGGACCGCCACGGCGGCGAGCTGCTCGCGGGTCGTGCCGTAGAGGTGCATGTGCCGGCGGGCGATGAGCGCCCAGAGCGCGGGCAGGGTGGCGCCGAAGACGACCTCCCACTCGTGGTCCGCGGCGGAGCTCGTGATCTGCGCGGCCGTGGCGTCGGGGACGTCGGTCATCTTCTCGGCGCCGCCCACCACGACGTAGTCGTAGAGGCCGCTCGCCACCGCGAGGTACCCCTGATGGAACGCGAGCGCGCCGGAGGCGCCCCCGCCCTCCACCCGCATCGACGGGAGGTGACGGCCCGCGAGGCCCGCGTAGTCGAGGATCAGCGGCGCGATGTGCTCCTGCTCGAGGAGCGCGCCCGAGGCCATGTTGCCGAGGTACAGCGCGCCGAGGTCGGCGCTCGACAGCTTCGCGTCGACGAGCGCCTGCAGGCCCGCCTCGATCCCGATCTCGCGGAACGAACGGTCCCACAGCTCGCCGAACTTCGTCTGGCCGACGCCGAGGACGGCGACGTCGCGCACCGTCAGCTCCCTCCCATGTGGATCTTGCCGCGGAACTTCGCGTAGACCGCGTACGGGATCTCCACGCCCTGGTCGAGGTACTCCTGCACCGGTCGGCCGAAGCCGCGGTCGAACGCCCCGAGCTCGTCGGTCGTCTCGAGATCGAACGCGTCGGAGCCGGCGCCCGACCCGTACCCGACGACGAGGATCCGCTCGCCGGGAGCCGCGTGGTCGAGCACGTTCGCGAGCCCGATCAGCGCCGCCCCGGAGTAGGTGTTGCCGATGAACGGCGTGACGAGCCCGTAGCGCATCTGCTCGTCCGTGAACCCGAGCTGGCGGCCGACGCGCTGCGGGAACTTCCCGTTCGGCTGGTGGAAGACGACGTACCGGTACGACGTCGGCTCGGTCCCGGCGGCCGTCATCATCGCCCGGGCGCACTCGGTGACGTGCCGGAAGTACGCGGGCTCCCCCGTGAACCGGCCCCCGTGGCTCGGATACTTCTGCCCCTCGCGGCGCCAGAAGTCCGGGGTGTCGGTGGTGTAGGAGACGGTCTGGTTCACGCGGCAGATCACGCGCTCGCGTCCGATGACGAACGCGGCGCCGCCCGCGCTCGCCGAGTACTCGAGCGCATCGCCGGGGGCCCCCTGGGAGGTGTCGGTCCCGATCGCGACCCCGTAGCGGATCATCTCCGCTCCGACGAGGCCGAGGCACGTCTGGATCGCGGCCGTTCCGGCCTTGCAGGCGAACTCGAAGTCCGCGGCGGTCAGGTGCGGGGTGGCCCCCACCGCCTGGGCGACGACGGTCGCGGTCGGCTTGACCGCGTATGGGTGCGACTCGGAGCCCACGTAGACGGCCCCGATCTGCTGGGGGTCGATCGCGCCCCGGAGGAGCGCCGTGCGCAGCGCCTCGGTCGAGATCGTGATCGTGTCCTCGTCCGGGGCCGGTACGCTCTTGCGCACGACGTTGAGGCCCTGGCCCATCCCGTCGCCGTCGACCCCCCAGACGCGGCCGATCTCCGCGGGCGTGATCCGGTACCGGGGCACGTAGGCGCCGTAGCTGACGATCCCTGCTTTCATCGGTGGACCCTTCCCATCTTCCGTTAGAGCTCCTCGAGCCGTTCGAGCACCGCCGGCGCGTTGAGCGCCGTCGTGAGGAGCGGGATGTTCTCGACCTCGGAGAGGCGCACCGCGAGCGGGTCGATGCGCCCGGGGTTCGCGAAGACGACGGCCGCCGGTTTCAGCGGGTGGGCGCGGATCGCGACCATCGGCGAGCGGCCGTACTTCACGTTCGAGAAGATGAGGGCACGCTGGGTGGTCCAGCCGTACACCTCCACGAACCGCGAGGCGTCGATCGACAGGATGGCCCGGGGGGCGTCGAGGACCGTGAACCCGTGCACGTCCCGGTGGAGGTCCACGCGGCTCACCGCGCGGGCGTCCAGGCGATCGGCGAGCGTCTTCAAGGGGATCGCGACCGAGAACTCGCGCATCCCGAGGATCCCCTCGGAGTGCGGCCGGACGCCGAGCCGCTGCGCGACGCGCCCGCCGCTCTGGGCGTCGAGGGCCAGCAGGGCGTCGATGTACCGGCGGACGAACCCGGCGCCCGGGCTCGCCCGGCGCTCGGACTCGTAGTCGCTGATCACCGACGGGACGGTCGTGAGATGCCGCGCGAGGTCGCGCTGGGAGACGCCGAAATCCTCCCGCCACTTGCGGAGGGTACGGCCCGGGTGCGGCGAGAGCACGACCTCGCCGGCCATCTTTTCGCGGATGTCGGCCTCCACGGGCGCGCGCAGGATTCGGCCGGTATAAAGCGCTGCCCTTCGTGTCGGTCGCAGGGCTCGACAGCTGCCGATGCTCCGCCGGTTCCGGAGTGGACCGGGCGAGACTCTCCGGTGCGGGGGCGGGTCCCCGCGCCGTTTGAACTCGCGACCTCTACCTTGCCAAGGTAGCGATCTTCCGCTGATCTACCGGCCCACCGCAGCGGCCGACGCGGGCGGAGCGATAAACGCTTCGCCGCCCGCCGGGCCAAACGCTTATGGCTCGGGCCCCGCTCGGCCGACCGATGGCGGAACGGGCGAGCTCGGGCGAGCCGATCGACCTTCTGCTGCAGAGCACCCGGGACCTGCTCCGGCCCGAGGAGCTCGTCCGGGAAGCGACGCGCGACATCGTCAAGGACGAGATCCGCCGGCACCTCGAAAAGACCCTCAAGGAGAACCCGCAGCTCGCGGAGGACCTCAAGAACGCCGTCCACGACCTGCTCACGGCCCGGGCGCTCGAGTACGCGGCGCTCCTGCGCGTCGGCGCGGCGACGGCCCGGCTGGGCCTTTCGGCGCTGCCGACCGACGTCCGCCGCGAGGTGACGAAGGAGATCGTCGACATGGTCTCGAAGGAGCTGGGCCAGATCGTCGAGCGTTCGCTGTAGCCATGCCGATGGCCCCGGACCAGGTCAAGATCTACGAGATCAAGCGCGTTGATGTCGAGGGCGCGATCGTCATCGACGGGTTCCCGTCGGTCGGGCTCGTGAGCTCGATCGTCGCGAACTACCTCATCGACACGCTCGAGATGGAGCAGATCGGCATCGTCGAGTCCCCCGCGTTCCCGACCGTCTCGCTCGTGCGGAACGGCAACCCCCAGCACCCCGTGCGCATCTACGCCGGCCGACCGCCCGCCGACCGGGCCGGTCGCGGCGCCGACAAGATCGTGGCGTTCGTGTCGGAGTTCCATCCGGCGCCGACGATCATCCACCCGCTCGCGACCGCGATCCTCGACTGGACGCAGGAACAGCGCTGCTCGCTGCTCGTCTCGCCGGAGGGGCTCGTCGTGGAGGCCGCCCCGCACCCGGGCCGTGCCGCGCGCGCGCCGCGGCTCAGCGACGTGAAGGTCTACGGGGTCGCGAGCACGCGCAAGGCGCGCGAGCTGTACATCGAGCCGAACATGATCCCGTTCGCCGAGGGCGTGATCACCGGGATCGCGGGCGTCCTCCTCAACGAGGGCCGCCGCCGGGGGTTCGACGTCCTCACCTTCCTCGCCGAGGCGCAGTCGGACTACCCCGACGCCCGGGCCGCCGCGAAGGTGATCGAGACGATCAACCGGATCCTCCTGCGGACGCCGCTCGACCCCGACCCGCTCTACCACGAGGCCGAGCGGATCGAGCAGCAGCTGCTCTCGATCCAGCGGACCGCCGCCGACCGGACGCGCGGCGAGGCGGCGACCCAGTCGTCGCCCCCGATGTACCGCTAGTCCCGCGGGCCGGCACCCGGGTGAGCAGCTCGCGGACCCCCTCGACGAGGGCCGCCGCGTCCGTCGCGTCGTTGTAGAGGTAGAACGACGCGCGCACGCTCCCCGAGAGCCCGTGGCGATCGTACCACGAGTGGACGCAGTTCATCCCCGACCGGACCATCACCCCGTGCCCCTCGTCCAGGAACAGGGCGGCGTCGTGGCAGTCGACGCCGTCGAGCGCGAAGGCGAAGATGCTCGGCCGGTCGGCCGGGTCGCTCGGGCCGAGCCGGCGCAGGCGGGGTTCGTCGGCGAGCGCGCGCGAGACGGCCCGATTGAGCGCGAGCGGGCGCGCGCGGAGCACGTCGGGCCCGAGGCGCTCGAGGTAGTCGATCGCGGCCCCGCTCCCGATGACGCCGGCGTAGTTCTGGAGCCCCGCCTCGAACCGGTGCGGGGGCGGCCGGAGGACGTACCCGTCGAGCGTCGTCCGTTCGACCGTCTCGCCGCCGAGGAGGAGGGGCCGGAGCCCTCCCAGCTGTACCGGGTCCGCCGCGAGCACGCCGGTGCCGGTCGGGCCGAGCATCTTGTGCGCCGAGACCGCGTAGAAGTCGATCCCCCAGCGGTCCAGCGGGACCGGCTCGTGCGGCGCCGCCTGGCAGCCGTCGAACAGGACGAGGGCGCCGTGGTCGTGGGCGCGCTCGGCGATCTCCCGGGCCGGCAGTGTCCGGCCGTCCAGGTTGGAGGTGTGGAACAAGGAGACGAGCCGGACGCCCTTCGCGAGCGCCGGTTCGAGCGCCGCGGGGTCGAACGGGCCGTCGTCCGGCACGGGGACGATCTCGATCCGGATGCCGCGCTCGGCGGCGAGCCGCTGCCAGACGACGAGGTTGGAGTTGTGCTCGCGGTCGGAGATCACGACCCGATCGCCGCGCCGCCACGGGAGGCCCTGGGCGACGAGATTGATCGCCTCGGTCGCGTTGCGCAGGAAGACGATGCCGGCGGGGTCGGGACGGCCCAGGTACCGCGCGAAGCCGGCCCGGGCCGCCTCGTAGCGGCGTCCGACCTCCTCCGCGAAGCGGTGCAGGCTGCGTCCGGCGCAGCCGGGGAACTCCCGGTAGTACTCCTCCATGGCCCGCAGCACGGGCGACGGCACGAGCGACATGCACGCGGAGTCGAGGTAGTGGAGCGGCGGGGCGTCGGCCCTCGGCGCCAGCGCCGGGAAGTCCGCGCGGGGATCCGGAGCGGTCATCCGCGGCTCGCCTGCAGCCCTTCGGTCGCGGCCAGGAGCGTCGCGGCCCCCAGCACGAGCGCCCGCTCGTCCGGCGCGAACGTCGCGCTGTGCAGGCTCGCCGGTTGGCCGGGCACGCCGACCCCGAGCCGAAGGAACGTCCCCGGGACGCGCTCGAGGAACCGCGCGAAGTCCTCGGCGCCCATGATCGGGTCCTCGACCTCCCGCACGTGGTCGCGCCCGAACTCCTCGGTGAGCGCGCGGGCGACCGTGCGCGTCGCCTCGGGGGGATTGATCAGCGCCGGGTAGCCCCGACGGTACTCGATGCGGACCCGGGCCCCCAGGCTCGACGCGATCGCCCGCACCCGTCGCGCGAACGCCCGCTCGAGGAGATCGCGGGTCGCGGGCCGCATCGTGCGCACGGTCCCCTCGAGCACGACGGAGTCCGGCAGGATGTTGTGGCGGGTCCCGCCGTGGAACGAGCCGACGCTCACCACCACCGGGTCGGTCGGGTTGCGGACCCGGCTCACGAGCGCCTGCAGGCCGGTCACGATCTCGCTGCCGACCAAGATCGCGTCCGGCCCCTGGTGGGGCGTGGCCGCGTGACCGCCCGTCCCGGTCACGGTGATCTTGAACGCGTCGGCCGCCGCCATGAACGGTCCGACCCGCCAGCCGATCACCCCGAGCGGCAGGTTCGGGAGCACGTGCTGGCCGACCACGAAGTCGACGCGGGGCCGTTCGAGGCACCCGCGTTCGATCATCGGGAGCGCCCCGCCCCGGTCGCCGTCCTCCTCGGCCGGCTGGAACAGGAGCTTCACCGGCCCCTGCGCGAGCCGCGGCTGGCGGGCGAGCACCGACGCGGCCCCGAGCAGGCAGGCGAGGTGGACGTCGTGGCCGCAGGCGTGCATCCGACCCGGGAACCGGGACTGGAACGGGAGCCCCGTCGCCTCGGTGACCGGCAGGCCGTCGAGCTCGGCCCGCAGCGCGACCACCGGCCCGCTGCGTTCCTCGCCGATGAGGCCGACGACCGCCGTGAGACCGGGGTAGGTCCGGTACGGGATCCCGAGCTCGGTGAGCGCCGCGACGATCTTCTCCTGGGTCTTCGTCTCCTGCCCGGAGAGCTCGGGCTCCTGATGGATCGCCGTGCGCCACGCCCGCATGGCGGGCAGGGCCCGGCGCGCGAGCGCGGTCCACGACTCGCGGGAAGCGACCATCTGCCGTCGAAGGTCGGGCGTGTATAATGCGCTCGCGGCCGCCGGTCAGCGGCCGCCGACCCGGGCCAGGAGCTCCTCCGCGGCCCGGAGGGATCGGAACGAGCGGAGCTCGGCGACGGGCGTGGTCGACGGGGCCCGCTCGCGGAACCGGTTGAACCAGACCGGCCGGATGCCCGCGGCGAGAGCGCCTTCGACGTCGTTGATCCAGGAGTCCCCCACCATGACCGCCCGGTCGGACGGTACTCCGAGCCGCTGCAGCGCGATGCGGAAGATGCGCGGATCCGGCTTCGTCGTGCCGACCTCCGCGGAGACGACGAGGGTGTCGACGACCGAGTCGAGCCCGAGGAACCGCAACTTCTCCTCCTGTTCCTCGACCGCGCTGTTCGTGACGACGCCGATGCGGGTGCGGCCCCGGAGGCGACGGAGGAACGGGACCGCGCCGGGCACCGGACGCCGGACCGCCTCGTAGCGCGCGCGGTAGCGACGGGCGAGCGCCCGGGCCTCCTCGACCGACAGGCGTCCGCCCGCTCGCCGGGCCAGGATCCGGAAGCGCTCGACCCGAGACTCGTCCGAGCTCAGTCGGCCCGCGAGGACGTGGGGGTGGATCTCCTCGAGCGCGCGCAGATACTCTTGCCAGGCTGCCGCGAGGGAAAGACGTCGGAGGAGCGGCGAGCCGGCCCGCACGCTCGCGAGCGCGTCGCGGCAGGTCAGCCGATGGTCGAACAGCGTGTCGTCGAGGTCGAAGAGGATCCCCGGGGGCAGCTCGACCGACGCGCGCGATCGGGCGGACGACGCCACGTCCCGGGACGCGGGCGGGCGGCCTTAGCGGTTGGGGGGCCTCACGGGGCTCGGCCCGGCGCAACCCTGTTATCGGGCGGGGGGTGCGTCGGGCGAGGGCGATCCGGTCCGTGCGGCGCCGGGGGGGTTTCGGAGCGAGATGAGCGCGGTCTCCCCCGATCTCTGGGCGGTCGGGCTCGCGTACCCGGTCTCCACGGTCGTCGGCACCGCGAGCTTCCTCCTGAGCCCGCTCGTGCTCGCCTACCGCTGGGACCGGACGCCGTCCGTCCGTCGCTGGCTCGACGGGCTGCAGCGGCGGTTCACGGGCCAGCCGGACTGGCGGTGGCTCCGGCTCTGGCACCTCATGGTACCGCTCGCCGTGATCACGGTCGCGAACATCGTCTTCCAGGTCTCGACGCTCAGCTGTTCCGACGACTCCCTCGCGATCCTCGCGTCGGGGCGCGCCGCGCTCGCCGGTCACAACCCGTTCCTCGTGACCTACTGCGGGGGCGGCAGCCCCGCCCAGATCCCGTACGGGGCCGCCGAGGTCGCCGTCAACGCGTTGGGGGCGCTCTCGAACTCCGTCGCCGGGATGTGGGTGGTCTGGCAGCTCCTCGCGCTCGCGGTCGTGCCCCTCGTCTGGGCCGTGGGCGGCGCAGATCGGCGCTACCTCGCCGCACTGACGGCGACCTCGGTGCTCTACCTGCCGAACATCGCGACGAACATCGGGGTGGAGAACGCGATCGTCCCGGTCTCGACCCTCGCGATGCTGTGGGCGCTCGGCCGGCCCGGTCCCCGGGGGTGGCTCGGCAAGGGGCTCGC
>Ga0335075_10009552_pt1 | contig 14777 bp, 9 predicted proteins | sample Lox_Sample_24_FD_206723 | JGI IMG/M metagenome (GOLD analysis project Ga0335075, IMG submission 206723) | Soil microbial communities from Loxahatchee National Wildlife Refuge, Florida, United States - Lox_Sample_2.4 | ecosystem: Environmental > Terrestrial > Soil > Wetlands | place: USA: Florida...
GCGACCGTGTGGGTGCTGAGGTACATCCGGTCGGCGACCTGGCTGTTGTTCAGTCCCTCGGCGACGTAGCCCGCGACGACCTGCTCGGTCTCGGTCAGGCTGCCCCAGCCGGAGACGGGCCGGGCGGCGGGCGTCGCCCAGTGGCGGCGGCGAATGCCGAGCCGCCGCAGCCGCCGCCGGACGCGGGCTTGATCACGCTCGGCGCCGGCCTGGAGGTAGCCGCCGAGGGCTTCCTTCAGGCGGGCGATCGCCTGGTCCCGGTCGCCGTGCCCGTCGTGCAGGACGCCGAGGTCCTCTGCTGCCGACGCCCTCCCCCACGGATCCGGGTGCTGGGCTTCGGCGCCGGCCAGCCGGGCGGGGTCCCGGGCCACCAGCCCGCCGCTATGCGCGGCGGCCGCGGTCAGCGCCGGAAACTGCGGGTAGGCGTCCGCGAGAGCCTGGGCGGAGTCGGCCGCGGCAGCGGCCACCCCGGTGTCACCCGCCGCGAGCGCGGTGCGCACCAGCCAGGCCGCGGCGGCTGGATCCCCGAGCAGGAGCCCCGGGTGGCCCGGGAGGCCGGCGCAGATCTGGCGGAGGTGGCCGAGGACGGCGGCCTGTCCGTCGCGCGCTTCGATGATCCGCGCCTCTGCCATGATTGCTTCCTGGCGCGCGTAGATGTCGGCGAACTGCGGGCTGGCGGCCGGACGGCAGGCGATGTGCTGCGCGGCGGCGGCGATGTCGCCGCGGCGCAGCTCGATCATGGCCAGGACGCTGCGCGCGGTCGCCGCGTACCCATGCGCGCCACGGGCCCGAGCGGTGGCCAGCGCCGCGTGGGCATCGGCGGCGGCGTCGGCCAGCCGGCCAGCGGCCAGGTGCACGCGGGCGCGCAGGACGGACCATCCGGCTTGGGCCGGGATCCCCGGCAGCGCCGGATGGTCAGCGGCGCGGAGGAAGCTCTCGGCCTCCTCCAGCTGGCGGAGGTCGACCAGAGCGGCGGCCAGCGCGAGCAGCGGCTGGACATGGCGCGCGTCCGGAGAGAGCCCGGCATCGTGGCGGGCGGCGTCCCGCAGCAGTTCCAGGGCGACGCCGAGCTGGCCGCCGGCCCAGGCGGCGGCTGCGCGGGTGACCAGGGCTGCCGCTGTCACGTGCCTGTCGTGCTCACCGGGTGCGTCGAGGACGTCGCGAGCCGCCGGGACGGCGAATTCATCGCGCAGCGCCGTCAGGGCCTGCAGCTGCGCGGTCAGCGCCTGGTCGCGCAGGCCTGCCGGCAGCTGCGGCCGGGCCAGGACCAGCCGGGCCTCGGCGGCGGCATCCCGGGGCTGGCCGGCGGCGCACAGGACCGAGGAGAGCGTGCACCGCAGCCGGTCCTCCGCCTCCGCGGGCAGCGGCCTGGCCAGCATGTCCCGGGTGATCCGGGCGGCCTGGTCCAGCCGGCCAGCGGCGGCCAGGGCTTCGGCGGCGGCCATCGCGCGCGGCAGCGCGGCCGGTTCGGCCGGAGGAGTCAGTTCCAGCGCCCGCAGCGCCAGGTCGGCCGCCGTCCGCGGCGCTGAGGGCAGCGTCCGCGCCGCCGCCTGGTCCAGCCCGGCCAGCGACGCGGGATCGCCGGCCTGCGCCGCCTGGAGCAGATGACCCGCGGCCCGGTCCGCCGATTCGCCTCGGGACAGCAGGATCTCGCCGTACTGGCGGTGCAGCGCCTTGCGAGCCGGCCGGGGGATCATCTCGCCGACGGCGCGGCGCAGCATCTGCTGGCGGAACGCGAACGAGTGCTCCGTCGCCGTCACGATCGCGGCGCTCATCGCCTCCTCGACCGCGGGCAGGAGCATGGCCGGGGTCTCGCCGAGCATCTCCGCGGCGTCCTCCAGCCGGAACGCCGGGCCCAGCACCGCTGCCGTCGTCAGCAACTGCCGGGCCCGCTTGCTGAGCCCGTCGAGCCGCTGCTGGGCGAGCCGGTGAATGCGCTTTGGCAGCCGGGCCGACGTCAGCACGGCGCGCCCGCCGGTGACCTGGACGGCGTGATCGTCGCGCAGGCCGCCGATCAGCTCGGCGACCAGCGAGGGGTTGCCGGCGGCGTCGCCTGCCAGGTCGGCGAGGACCTGATCCGGCGGCGCGCCAAACGCGTCGGTGAGCATCGCCGAGACCGCGTCCTGCTCCAGCGGCGCCAGCGTTACCCGGGCGGCGCCTTCCTGCTCCAGCAGATCGAACAGGTAGTCCGCGGCGCCCTGAGCGGTTGCTGACCGTGCCAGCAGCCATGCGACCGGCTGCCGTTTCAGCAACCGCGGCAGCGCCCGCAGCACCGCCAGCGTGGCCGGGGCGGCCCAGTGCAGGTCATCCAGGCAGACCAGGACCGGGACCCGCGCGGCCCGCTCCTCCAGGTGCGCTCGCACCTCGGTGATCCACCAGGCGCTCGCGTCGGGATGATCGGGAGTGGCTCCGGCGAACGGCTCACGCAGCGCCGCGCACAGCGCGAAGAACGGGATCTCCTGGCTAAGCTGGTCCGCCGCCCCCGCGGCCAGCGAAAAGCCCTGTTCCGCAGCCTCGCCGGTGGCGTCGCGCAGCAGCAGCGACTTGCCGATGCCCGGCTCCCCGTCCACCAGCACCACGCCGCCTGCCCCTCGCTGAGCGTGCCGCAGCAACTCACCGACGATCTTCTGCTCGGGCTCACGCCCGCGCAGAACCTCCCGGCCGGCCGACCGCGGGCGCCGTCCCACCCTCCCCTGCGACCCACTGAAGGAGTCACTGAGCACAGCGGTCATGACATTGCCTCGCTCGCCGAGCGGCTGCCAGGCAGCTCCCCGGCGTATCTGTCGTGGATGGCATGCATTGGGCTCCCTTCACCTACACAAGGTGCTCGCCGCCGTCGAGCGGGATGGATGCCCCGGTCAGGAACCCGTTGGCTAGGACAGCCACCGCCATGGCCGCGATATCGTCGGCCGTGCCGATGCGCCGGGCGGGGTTGGCCGCGGACCGGGCCTTGAACAGCGCGGCCTTCCGCTCGTCCCCGAGCGCGTCGTAGGCACCGGTGTCGATCGTTCCTGGAGCGATGGCATTGACCCTGATCGGGGCGAGCTCGACCGCGAGACCGGCGGTGATGGCGTCGACGGCGGCGTTGGTGGCGGCGACCGCCAGCATGCCCGGGGCCGGCTTCAGCGCGGTGGCGCCCGACATGAACAGGAAAGACCCGCCTGGTGCGAGGTTGGCCGCGAGGTGCTTCGCCAGCAGCAGAGGCCCGGTGACCTTCGTGCCGAACGACGCGTTCACCAGGCTCCCGGTCAGGTCCACGTAACGGCCGCGGGCGCGGGCAGAAGCGGTGGCCACGACGTGGTTCAGCGTCGTGACCCGGCCCGCGAGCGCGGCGATCGACGACTCGTCGGTGACGTCGACCTGCTCGATACCCATGTCCATCCCGCGATACGCCGCGGTCAGCTCGTCCGGGTGGCGCCCGGCAACGATGACCTGGCCGCCGTCTTCGCTCACGGCCACGGCGATCGCGCGGGCGATTCCGCTGCCACGGCCGATGATCAGCACGGTCTGGTCTTTCAGGGAAGGCATCTGATTCTCTCCTCCGGCGACGCCGATTGAGCCTCCGTCAGGTGATCGCACGCATATACACTGCGTTTCCCGATTTTCCTGTCAGCTGGCTCCGATTTGACGAATTGATATTTCGCGCTTTACTGCCGTTATGGCGGCTGTTAAGCTCATCGACGTCGAGGCCACGCTTTCCGACAGCTGCTTCTAATGGACAGGAACGAGCCTGACACATTACTTGTGCCTGCGGCAAGGGCTGAGGGTTTCGAAGAATTCATGGCACTTATCGAAATCTCTAATATCTATAGTTATGGCACGGCAGAAAGCACAGTTAGCCGGAGCCGGCTGGCCATTATCGGCGAGCCTATTGTCGCCGTGGATCTCATCAATACGATCGCGGCGCCCGGATCCCCCGTGCCTGACGATCTCCTGTCGGCGGATCGCGGCGCGGAGGCGTGGTGGCGAATCGAGAGGACACGCCTGCCCGGCGGGGACCTTCCTGACATCCGGGCCCTGCGCCGGCTGCGGTCGGTCTTGCGGGACATGATCGAGGTGCTCGTCGACCACGGCACGGTCCCGCAGGTAGCGGTGTCCGACCTCAACATCTTCATGCAGTCGGCGCCTGCCAGCACTCGATTGCGGCTGACCGAGGCGGGGCTGCGCACGGAGACGCAGTGGCACCAGGAGTACGGCGGGAACGCGAAGCTGGCGTTCATCGCCACCGAGGCGGCAGGCTTCCTGTCCGACCCGGCCCAGGCGAGCCGGCTGCGCCGGTGCGCGAACCCGGCCTGTTCGATGATCTTCATCGCGGTCAACCCCCGCCGGTCATGGTGCGCACCCAGCGTGTGCGGCAACCGGGTCCGCGTGGCGCGGCATCATCGCCGGACGGGCGGGGCCTGACCCGTTGGCAGCGACCGGCGCGGGCTCAGGCTGAACGCGGTGCGTGGTGCGCGAGTCGGGAAGACCGCGCTGCTTCAGGTCACCGGCGAACCGCCGCAGCAGCTCATCGTGCGGCGCCGCGACGATGGCGACCACATCGCGCAGCTCAGGCGGGTCAAGGGACCTGATCGTGGCGCCCGGCAGCGGGGTCAGGGCGGAGACAGGGACGAGCGTCACCCCCATGCCAGCCGCGGCCAGTTGCGCGGCCGTGCGCGGGAAGCCCGTGCGCAACGCCGGCGCTGGCAGCACGACGCCGCGTTCCGCGGCGAGCTGGTCGACCGCCATCGCGAACCCGTTGTCCGGGTTGTAGTGCACGAGCGGTTCACCGGCCAGCTCGGCCAGCGGCACGGCGTGGAGGCGGGCGAAGCGATGCTCAGGGGACGCGACCACCACGATCTCCTCCCGGCCGAGCAGCTCCGTGTGCTCATCGGTCCGGGTGGGGCGCGGCCCGACGGTGATGTCCGTCCCGCCGGCCAGCAGGACGTCCAGCATCCGGTCCGCGCTGGTGTACTCCTTCAGGTCCAGCTCGACGTCGGGGAACCGGCGCCGCCAGCTGCGCAGCACCGGGATCAGGACCCATGCCGTCATCGTCTCCGCGCACGCGATCCGGACGCGGCCGCCGACCCCGGCCGCGACTCGGCGGCCCGCGATGACCGCCCGGTCGGCCGCGGCCAGGGCGATCCTGGCTTCGGCCGTGGCCGCCAGGCCGGCCGCGGTGGGCCTGATGCCTCGCGGCAAGCGCTCGATCACGGGTGTTCCGAGCTCTCGCTCGATGGCGGCGATCTGATGCGACAGCGCCGACTGGGACATGTGCAGTTTCGCCGCCGCCTGCGTCAGCGAATCCTGCTCCACCACGGTGACCAGGCACTCCAGTGCCCTCATCGAGATCATTCGGCGATCCTCTGCCTCCGGCCACGATCGTCTTCGTCCCCTCACCCAGCACACCAAGCCTCTTTCCTGGCCGGATGAATGCGCTTCGTACGATCGGGAGGATTTGCGGGGAGCCGCGGGCCTGGATGGTGTGTTTCTGGTTTGGTTCCGCACCTGGTCACCCCCTCACCGGAGGCTTCACCGCCGGTCACGGCGACGGCCGGCCGGGCGCTGGCGAGATCCGGCCGAGCCTGGAGCGGCTCCGATCATCCGAACCGGATGAGCGCGTTCGTCCGAACCGGATGAGGCCGGCTCATCCGCCAGCGCGGCGGATCAACGCGGCGGCACCCGGCGGAGTTCGAGCAGTTCCAGCCCGAGAGCCTCGATCTCGGCGAGCACGCCATGCAGCGCCGCCTGATCCGGGAGGGCTCCCGTCAGCACCGTGTCATCTCCGCGCGGCTGAGCCCGCAGGGTGGGGAACGCGGAGCGCATCATCTCGCCAAGGTGGCCGCGCACCCAGATCTCGTACTGACGCATGCTGTGAGCCTGCCCGGCGTCCGGATGAGCGGCCAACCCACGATTGGGATGATTTCAGCGCCGCTGCGCCGAGGGCGCGAGCAAGCTGACGGCGCGGGCTCGCCCGACGGCTTCGGCCCGGCTGTGCACGCCGAGCTTGCCGTACAGGTTGCGCAGGTGAGTCTTCACGGTGCTGGTCGAGACGGACAACTCGGCGGCGATCTCGGGCGCCGATAGGTACGTCGGCAGGTAGCGCAGCACCCGGACCTCGCTGTCGCTGAGTGGCTCGACGGGAGGCCGCGGACCGGCGGACGGCGGCACGGGGCTGTTCCCGGGCAGGAGGTCCAGGATCCCGGCAATCAGGGCGGCGTGCGCGGTGCGCCCTCGCGCCTGCCGCCCCAGCAGGCCCGGCGCTGGATTCAGCACGAACGGGGTCAGTATGTTGTCGGGCTCCGCCAGCTCCAGTGCCCGCTGCATCGCCCGCTCGGCGGCGCCCGGGTCGCTGAGCGCGTCCCTGGCGATCGCCTCGAGCACGAAAGCCTCAACCAGCCAGGAGCGCCGGACCACGGGGGCCGAGCCGTCTAGAACAGGGGTGAGGGCGACAGTGGCCGCGCGCGGGTCGTCCCTGGCCAGCCACAGCACCGCGGCGGCCACACCTGTCTCCCCGCGGTCGCGGTCGTGTTCGCTAAGACCGGCGAGGACCTGCTCCGCGCGCTCGGTGTCACCGAGCCGCACCAGGGAGTACGACAGGTGTGCCCGCGTCGAGGGGACCAGCAGGTGCGGCGCGACCAGTCGCCCGGCCAGCCGTTCGGCGGCCCGGAAGGCGGCTAGCGCGTCGGCGAACCGGCCGCGCGACAGTTCTACCAGTCCGCGGATATAGCGGACTGCCAGCTCCGCGGCGGGCTCGGCATCCGCCTTGATACTGCGTTCAGCGCGCTGCGCCCAGCCCTCGGCCTCTTCGGGGCATCCCTGCAGGGCCAGTACGGCAGCGCGCGCCGCGCAGGCGTAGCCGATCGGCATCTCTTCAGTCCAGCCGTGCCGCTGGGCCAGCTCGATCGCCAGCCTGCCGCGCTCCGCGGCTCGTGTCAGCGACCAGGGCATCGTGCCTATCGCCTGGTAGGCCAAGCCGCTGAACTCAAGGTACGGGCGCCCGATCCGGCGTGCCAGGGCCACGCCCTGGTCTAGGTGCTGCGGTCCCTCCGGCCGGGTGGCCCAGAATTCGGTGATGCCAAGGCTGACCAGCGCTAGCGCGCGCAGCTCCTGGCCTAGGCCGGGCCGCACGGCGTCCGGAGTCTCGGCTACGGCCTGCAGCCGTCGCGCCTCCTCGGCCACCGCCGACGGATTCCCCCGCTGCCTGGCCACCAGCAACCGGATCACGGCGAGCAGCACCAGCGCCTGCCCGCGCCGCTCGCCCGGCACCGACGCCGACGCCGACTCCGCCAGCCCCAGGGACCGCTCGGCCGCCGCTAGCGACCCGCGAGCCAGCTCATCGGCCGCCGTCAGCGCGGCCAATTCGGCATCGGCCGCGCGGGCTTCGGCGGGGAACCCGGCCAGCAGCGCGTGCACGATCGTGGCCTGACCATCCAGATACAGGCCCGGCCAGTGGTCCGCGAGCAGCCGGGCGGCCAGTCCCCAGTCCTGCGCCGCCTGGGCATGGCGGACCGCTTCTACCGGGAGGCCCTGTCGCGCGAACCAGGTCGCGGCTCGCTCGTGCAGCTCGGTGACCTCACTCGAGGCGGTGCGCCGCAGCTGCAGCCGGAGCAGGTCGACGAACAGGCGGTGGTAGCGGAACCAGGACCGCTCCGCGTCCATCGGCACGATGAACGCGTTCGCGTCTTCCAGGTCATGCAGCACCCGCTCCCCGCCGCTGCCTCCGGTCAGCAGGTCGGCCAGTTCCCCGTTGACCTGCTCCAGCAGGCTGGTGCGCAACAGCAGCCGCCGCACTTGTTCGCTCTGCCGCTCGAGCACTTCGGCCAGCAGGTACTCCGACACCGTCCGTTCGGTCCCGGAGAACTCCGCCGCGAAGCGCTCCGGGTCGGGGTGCCCGGCCAGCGACAGCGCCGCCAGCCGCAGCCCGGCCGCCCATCCTTCGGTCCGCTCGTACAGCAGCGCCAGCGTCGGCTCGGCCAGCTCTACCCCGGCCGTGCTCAGCAGCTCGCGCGCCTCGGTGAGGCTGAACCGCAGGTCATCGGCGCGGATCTCCGCCAGCTCACCCTCCAGCCGCAACCGGTGCAGGCCCAGCCGTACGTCACGCCGGCTCGCCAGGACGAACCGCAGCTCATCGGGGGCGCGCATCAGCAGCAGCTCCAGCTGCCGCCGCGCCTGGTCAGACCCCAGCTCGTGCAGGTCGTCGACGACGAGCCACAACGGCTCGTCCAGCGGCGCCAGGTCCTTCAGCAGCCGCTCCACGATCGCCCAGCCGTCCAGGTCCGGCGCCGCCGTCAGCTGGCCCACCAGCGCCGACCCCGGGACCGTCTGGCGCAGCGCGTCCAGCACCGCGAGCCAGAACTGCTGCGGATCCTGCTCATCGTGGCTGACCGTCACTGACGCGGCGCGGTCAGCCAGGTCCGCCTCGGCGATCCACGATCGCAGCAGTACGGTCTTGCCGCTGCCGGGCAACGCCGACAGCACGGTCACGCGGGCCGACCCGAGCCGCTCACGCAACTCGGGACGAGACACGACTCCTCCGGCACCGGGACCAGCGGCGCGGCGGACGGCAAGCTCGGAACTCTCCGCTGGCCGCATGGGCTCATAATCGCATGAACGTCACCGTGCGTACCGGATCCTTGCTGGTCGTGCAGCCGCAGCCGACGCACGTGCAGCCGCAGCCGATCCCGGTCAGGCAAGCGAGCGGGCGGATGGCGCGAGCATGCCAAGGGCGCGGGCGCGCTCGACGGCCGCTGCCCGGCTGTGCACGCCGAGCTTGGCGTACAGGTTGCGCAGGTGAGTCTTCACGGTGCTGGTGGAGACGGAGAGCTGGGCGGCGATCTCCGGCGCCGACAGGTGGGTCGGCAGGTAGCGCAGCACCCGGAGCTCACTGTCGCTGACGGGCTCGGACGGCGGCCGCGGCCCGGCGGCCGGCGGCTCCGGCGTGCCTCCGGCCAGCTGATCCAGGATCCGGGCGATCAGCGCCGCGTGCGCGGTACGCCCCCGGGCCTGACGCTCCAGCAATCCCCGCGGGGCCTTCAGGAACGTGAGGAGCCCGCCAACGGGTTCGGCGAGGTCCAGGGCGCGCTCGAGGGCACGCCCGGCGGCGGCCGGGTCGCCGGCCGCGTCCTGGGCCATCGCCTCCACCAGGTGCGCCTCAATCAGCCAGGTCCGCCGGACCTGCAGAGTAGCGCCGTCCACGACCGGCTCGAGGGTGACGAGCGCCTCGTGCGGGTCGTCCTGCGCGAGCCGCAGCGCCGCGATCGCGACGTGCATCTCCCCATGGTCGCGCTCCCGATCGTCGAGGCCGGCCAGGAGCTGCTCGGCACGTTCGGTCTCGCCGAGCTGTACCAGGAGATACAGGATCAAGGCCCGGGCCGAGGGGACGAGCAGGTGCGGCGCGGCTAGGTGCCCGGCCAGCCGGTCCTCGGTCTGGAACGCGGCCAGCGCATCGGCGAGCCGGCCACGCGCCAGCTCCACCACGCCCCTGATGTGGGCGATCAGCAGCGCCGCGGCGGGTTCGGCTTCGGCTTTGACGCTGCGCTCAGCACGCTGGAGCAGGTGGTCTGCCTCCTCGGCGCGGCCTTGCCAGGCCACCATGCCGGCCAGGACCACGTAGGCGTGGCCTGCGGCCGGCTCGTCGGTCCAGCCGTGCCGCTCGGCTAGCTTGACGGCGTGCTCGCTGCGCTCGATGGCCGGAGCATACGACGACCGGACAAGTTCGATCACCGCTTGGTAGGCCAGGCCGCTGTATTCCAGGTACGGGCGTCCGATCCGGCGCGCCAGCGCCACCCCGTCCTCCAGGTGCCGCTGCGCCTCCTCGAACTGAACAGCCCACACCTCGGTGATGCCGAGGCTGACCAGTGTCAGCGCGCGCAGCTCGTCACCGAGGCTGGGCTGCGTCGTTTCGACGGCCTCGGCCAGCGCTGGCAGCTGCCGCGCTTCCTCCGCGACTCCCGACGGGTTGCCTCGCTGCCGGGCCACCAGCAGCCGGACCACGCCGAGCAGCATCCGGGCCTGCCCGCGCCGGTCGTCGGGGACCGACGCCAGCCCGCGCTCCGCCAGCTCCAGGTAGCGCTCCGCTGCCTCCAGCGAGCCCTGCGCCAGTTCATCGGCCGCCGCTACCGCCGCCAGCCCTGCGTCCGCCGCGCTCGTGTCAGCCGGGAACCCGGCCAGGAGCTCGTGGATCGTGGCAGCCTGCCCGCCCAGATACAACGTGGGCCAGTGACCGGCCAGCAGCCGCGCGGCCAGCGGCCAGTCCCGCGCCGCCTGGGCATGGCGAACCGCCTCCACCGGGTACCCGTGCCCGGCGAGCCAGGTGGCGGCCAGTTCGTGCAATGCGGTTACCTGGTCCGGCTCGGTGCGCCGCAGTTCGAGCCGCAGCAGGCCCGCGAACAGGTGGTGATAGCGGAACCAGGACCGCGCCGCGTCAAGCGACATCACGAACGCGTTGGCTTCCTCCAGGTCGTGGAGCACCCGCTCGCCGCCGCTGCCCCCCGTCAGCAGGTCGGCCAGCTCCCCGTTGACCCGTTCGAGGATGGAGGTCCGTAGCAACAGCCGCCGCACGTCCGGGGGCTGCCGGTCCAGCACCTCCGCCACCAGGTACTCCGCCACGGTCCGCTCGGTCCCGGAGAACTCCGCCGCGAACCGGTCCGGGTCGGGATGCCCGGCTAGCGACAGCGCCGCCAGCCGCAGCCCGGCCGCCCACCCCTCGGTCCGGTCCACGAGCAGCGCTAGCACCGGCTCAGTCAGCCGCACCCCGGACGCCGCCAGCAGCTCGCGCGCCTCAGCGAGGCTGAACCGCAGATCATCAGCGCGGACCTCGGCCAGCTCCCCCTCAAGCCGCAGCCGGTGCAGCCCGAGCGGCACGTCGTGCCGGGTCGCGAGCACGAACCGCAGCTCATCGGGAGCACGCATCAGCAGCAGCTCCAGCTGCCGCCGCGCCTGATCAGACCCCAGCTCGTGCAGGTCGTCGATCACCAGCCACAACGGCTCATTCAGCGGCGCCAGGTCCTTCAGCAGCCGCTCCACGATCGCCCAGCCGTCCAGATCCGGCGCCGCCGTCAGCTGGCGCACCAGCGCCGATCCGGGGACCGTCTGACGGAGCGCCTCGAGCACCGCAAGCCAGAACTGCTGCGGATCCCGCTCGTCATGGCTCACCGTCACCCATCCGGCGCGGTCGGCCAACCCGGCCTGACCGATCCACGACCGCAGCAGCACCGTCTTGCCACTGCCGGGCGACGCCGATACCACGGTCACGCGGGCCGACCCGAGCCGCTCCCACAACCCCGGACGGGACACCACCGCCGCCCAGGCGGCGGCGCGGCCGGACGCCGGACGCGCCGCCAGGGTGCTTCCCTGGTCGGTGCCGAGCTCGTTAACCGACGTCATGGTGCTGAGCAGCGATCATGGGGGACTTCATTCCGGTGCTCGGGACTTATACGTTCACTGTGCATCCTGGCCGGGTGAACGGTCATCGCTTGTCCGGCCCGTTCACCCGGGTGATCGAGAGCGCGTGAGCAGGCCGAGTTCGCGAGCGCGAACCACGGCTTGTTCGCGGCTGCTTACGCGGAGTTTGCTGTAGATGTTGCGGGTGTGAGTCTTGATCGTGTTCAGCGACACGTAGAGCTCGTTGCCGATCTCACGTAGTGAGAGCTGGGAGGACAGCAGCCGCAGCACGGTCAGCTCGCGCTCGGAGAGCTCGTCGGCACTGTCGCCGGCTGATGGCGGGGACCCGGGGTTTCCGGCGTCTTCGGCCGTGACCCAGCTACGCAGGAAGCCAGGGTCCGGGCAGGCGGCCAGCTGGCGCCGCGCCCGGGCACGCAGCTCTCGGCTCTCTCCTGCCGCGCCGCCCGCCCAGGCGATCTTCGCCATCGCGAGCAGCCCGTATACGATGTCCAGCCGCAGCCCGCCCCGCCTGGCGATGTCGAGCCCGCGCTCAAGCTCGACCCGGGACGCCTGCAGGTCCCCGCGGGCCCGCGCGAGTTCGGCGGCGGCGTAACCGACCATCACCGTGATCCAGTGCTGTCCGAGAGCCTGCCGCTCCGCCAGCGCCCGGGCCGCGGCTACCCGCTGGCCGGCCTCGGCCGCCCGCCCGCGCTGGACGGAAATCATCGCCAGATAGCCGAGCGCATAGATTTCCGCGGCGTAGTAGCCGGCCTGCTCGCCAGCCGACACGGTCTCGGTGAACGCGTTCTCGGCCTCCTTAGAAGCCCCGGACCAGAACGCCGTCATGCCGAGAGCGTTGGTCACGTGCGGTCGCCATCGGGCCGCCGTGTCGGGCTCGAGCTCAGCGGCGGTCACCGCGCTGTGCGCCGCCGCGCCCACGTCGCCCAGATGGACGAGCGCCGAAGTCCTGACCAGCGCGGCGCTCGACTCGACTGAGCTCGAACCGTCACCCAACGGCCCCGGCAGCGCCCCTCGCCCGGCCGCCCGGACCTCCGCCTCCACGTCACCGGGGCGCCCCAGGACGAGCATCATCCAGGCGCGTGCCATGCACAGCCGGGGATCGGAGTCGGCCACCGTGGCCGGCAGGGCCCGGGTCCAGGCCTCCACCGTCACGAGCTCGCCGCGGTTGACAAAATCCAGCCAGCTGGCCGCCATCAGCTCCGCGGCCCGCCCATGGTCGCCGGCGGCGATCGCGTGCGATATCGCCTCGGCCACCAGCCCTTCGCGCAGATGCCACTCATACGCCCGGCGGTGCAGCGCCGCGACATCATCCGGCAAGGCGACCGAGAGCTCGTGAGCCAGCAGGTCGCCGAAGAGATGGTGGTAGCGGTACCACTGGCGGCGCTCATCGAGCGGGACCACGAACAAGTTGGCGCGCTCTAGCTCCGCCAGGCGGCGTGCGGAGTCGCCGCGGTCCAGCAGCGCGTCACACAGCGGACCGGTCAGGCGCTGCAGGATCGAGGTGCGCAGCAGAAACTCGCGCACCTCGGGGCTCTGGCGCTCCAGGACCTCGGCCATCAGGTAGTCGACGATCTGGCGGTCATCGCCGGCGAAGGAGGCGATGTAGCGGTCCCGGTCCTCGCGGCCCCGCAATGACAGCCCGGCCAGCTGCAGCCCGGCCGCCCATCCCTCGGTGCGTTCCCGCAGCAGGCGCACCTGCTCTTGCGTCAGGCCCAGCTGCAGCGACCCGTTCAGCAACGCCGTCGCCTCCTCGGTGCTCAGTCGCAGATCCGCGATCCGCAGCTCGAGCAGCTCGGCGCTGGCCCGCAGCCGTGCCAGCGCCAGCGGAGGATCGCTGCGTCCGGCCACCGCCACGTGCACCGTCCGGGGAAGGTGATCGATCAGGAACTCCATGGACTGGTGCACATCGGCGTTGCCGATGACGTGGTAGTCATCGAGCACGAGCACGATCGGCTCCGGCAGCGACGTGAGCGCGTTGACCAGCAGCGGTAGCGCCAGCTCGGTGAGGTCCGCGCCTGGAGACCGCAGCGCGTCGTCCACCCCCGCTCCCAGGCCGGGCGCCACGGTGCGCAGCGCCGCCAGCACGTAACTCCAGAAGCGCACGGGGTCGTTATCCCGGCCGTCCAGCGACAGCCAGGCGAACGGACGCTGCTCGGCCGGGTCCGCCCGCCAGCTCGCCAGCAGGGTTGTCTTGCCGGCGCCGGCCGGCGCCGAGATGAGGATCAGCCGGGCGCTCGAGCCGTCACGCAGCTCGGCAACTAGGCCCGGACGCGAAACCCGGCCAGCGAGCAGTTCCGGGGCGTGCAGCTTCGTAGCGACGATCGGACCCACGGCCGACTCCGCTGCCTCGGTCCTGTCAGACGTCGAGATGGTCTCCTTGAGCATGCGCGGCCCGCGCGGTACTTCAGCCGTGGGAAAGCATATCGCCGCGGTACACCTATTCACCTGGGTGAGATCGTGCCGCGGGTGATGACCTGCCCCCCGTCCCGGGTGCACCGTGTTCCAAGGTGGGGAGGCAACCCACGGAACCACGGGAGAGCACACATGGAGCCGACCAGGTACCGGATCGCCGTCCGGGGCCGCCTGACCGAGCGCCTCGGGGCCGCCTTCGAGGGGCTGGCCCTGGAACCGGGCAGCGAACAGACCGTCCTCGTCGGTGAGATCCGCGACCAGTCTCACCTGTACGGCGTCCTCGACCGGGTTCGCAACCTCGGCCTGGAGCTGGTGAGCGTGGCGCAAGACACCCGTGCGGTTACCTGACCCGGTGAAGCTTTGCTCGTTCATGGCGCGCACCAGCATCTTCCGGCAACCTCACGGAAACCTCTCGTTGACCTCTTACGACCAGGCCAGCCTCTGGTGGCGATGATTCCGGAAGATCATAATTGACTCCATGCGCGAGGCCAGGCCGGCTGGGGGCCCGGCGCTGATGGAGATCAGGCTTTTCGGTCCAATCGAGGTGACGCAGGGGCAGCGCCGTCTCGGCCCGAGGGACCTCGGCGGCACCAAGGCCAAGCAGGTGCTCGAGATGCTGCTTCTGGCCCGAGGCCACATCGTGGCCAAGGACCGGCTAGCCGATCAGCTGTGGGGCGAGGAGCTGCCCAAGCGCGCTTTCGCCGCCTTGGAGAACCACGTCTCCGTGCTTCGTCGCCATCTCGATGGCGGCGGGCGGGGACGGGATCTGGTCGTCACCGAGTCGGGCGGCTACCGGATGGCGGCTGAGCTGGCAGAACTGGACCTCGACCGCTTCGATGAGCAGATCAGCGCGGCCGGGAAGACCGGCACCAGGGTGGCTCGCAAGCTGCTGAGCGACGCTGTGCAGGCGGGGGCCCGGGGGGAGGTGCTTGAGGACGAGCCCTACGCGGAATGGGCCGAGGAGCCGCGTCGCACCTACC
>Ga0335075_10009553_pt1 | contig 14776 bp, 12 predicted proteins | sample Lox_Sample_24_FD_206723 | JGI IMG/M metagenome (GOLD analysis project Ga0335075, IMG submission 206723) | Soil microbial communities from Loxahatchee National Wildlife Refuge, Florida, United States - Lox_Sample_2.4 | ecosystem: Environmental > Terrestrial > Soil > Wetlands | place: USA...
CTCGCCGCCGACAGTCTCGGGAAGATTAGTAGATTTTCGAGAACTCTTCGATGTTCGACTTGTCGAACTGGAAGGGTGCCGCCATCGCGCCCGAGTTGGTGTCGTCAAGCGTGACTTCACCGACGCGGCCCATGGAGAGCTTTGCGCCCGGCTCGGCCTTTGCCTTGCCCGAGGCAATGCCGTGGGCGAGGTAGACCGCCGAGTAGCCGAGGTCGATCGGATTCCAGAGCGCCACGGCCTGCGACGCGCCGTTGTCGATGAACTGCTTGAACTCCGACGGCAGGGCCAGCCCGGTGACGTTGATCTTGCCGATCAGGCCCTGGTCGGTGACGACCTGCGCGGCAGCCACGACACCGACGGTGGTCGGTGCGATGATCGCCTTCAGGTTCGGATGCGACGCAATCAGGCCTTTGGCCTCATTGGTCGACTTCACGGAATCGTCGTCGCCATAGACGGTGGCGACGAGGTTGATCTTCGGGAACTTCTCCGGGAGCACCTTCTTCGCCGCTTCGATCCAGGCGTTCTGGTTGGTCGCCGTCGATGACGCCGACAGGATCGCGACTTCGCCGCCTTCCGGCAAATAGTCGGCCGCGAGCTTGATGATGGTCTCGCCGATCAAGCCGGTGTCGGATGGGTTGAGGTGCATCTGGCGGCCCTCAGGCGCGACGCCGGAGTCCCACGAGATGACCGTGATGCCGCGTTCCATCGCCTTCTTCAGCGCCGGAACCAGCGCGTCCGGGTCATTGGCCGAAATCGCGATGGCGTTGACGTTCTGCGCGATCAGCGAATTGATGATCTCGATCTGGCCTTCGGCGGTCGCCGCGGTTGGGCCGGTGTAGATCACCTCGACGCCACCGAGTTCCTTGGCGGCTTCCTGTGCGCCCTTGTTGGCCGCGTCGAAGAAGCCGTTGCCCAGCGCCTTCACGACAAGCGCGATCTTCATGTCCTGCGCGGATGCAGGCACGGCGAACATGACGGCCGCTACGGCCGCTGTCGCCAGCAGTTTCTTCACAATGCCCATAAGATTTCTCCTCCCTTGAGCGGTTAAGTGCAGTCCGTATTCCATCAGCGCTGCAGGCCTTAGGCCTGCAGCGAAGATTCCTCCGCGAGTGCGGCGCGCTGGCTCTTTGCCACGATCAGCGACACGCCGGCGTTCTCCAGCATCCTGGCGTCCTTGTCCTCGATCCCCGCATCGGTGATCACCGTCGAAATCCGCGACAGGCCGCACAGGATCAGGCTCGAGCGCAGCCGGAACTTAGACGAGTCGATCAGCACGACGAGTTCGTCCGCCTGGTCGATCAGCTTCTGCTCGGCCTGGATGAGCAGCGGATCGCCTTCCATCAGGCCGAGTGGGCCAAGCCCCTGCGCACCCATGAACATGCGCTTGGCGTAGAAGTTGCGCGTCACATCGTTCTCGAACGGCGACAGGATGATGTTCTGCTCGCGATAGATCGTGCCGCCCGACAGCATCACCGTGTTCTTCGAGTGCTTGAGCAGATGGTCGGCGATCGGGAACGAGTTGGTGAAGATCGTCATCCGGCGGTTCGCCAGATAGTGCACCATCTGAAAGGTGGTGGTGCCGCCATTGATGATGATCGGGTCGCCATCCTTGCAGAGATCGACCGCTTCCTTCGCGATCGCGCGCTTCTCGGCGACGTGCATGGTTTCGTTGACGCTGAACGGCCGGCCGGCAATGCCCATGAACTGCGGCGGCGTGATCGACTCCGCGCCGCCACGAACGCGACGCAGGCGCTTCTGGAGATGGAGCGCAGCGATGTCGCGCCGGATCGTCGCCTCCGACGAGTCGGTCAGTTCGACCAGTTCCGGCACCGTGACGACAGGTTTTTCCTGGACGGCGGACAGAATGATCCGGTGGCGCTCTTTCTCGTGCATGGCTCCTCCCAACCGCATTCATCTAGGCAGCATGTTCGCGCAGTGTCAATCAACTTCGATCAAAATATTCCATTGTGCATTGCAATATGATCGAAATTGATCGTTTGTGATTGACATCAGCGAAGATCACGTGCGAATTTCGCGTGAGATTTGCGCAGGCACGCACTGCGCCGGGAGGATTGCCTGTCATGCTGGAAACGCGCACTGCGGCGCGCCTTGCCAATCTGTGGGACGAGGCGAAGGCATCGAAGATGAGCGAATCCGAGCGGCTGCTCTACCGCTCGAACCTTTTGGGCTCCGACAAGCGCATCACCAATTACGGCGGCGGCAACACCTCGGCAAAGGTGATGGAGACGGACCCGCTCACCGGCGGGGACGTCGAGGTGCTATGGGTGAAGGGTTCGGGTGGTGATGTCGGCACGATCAAGCTCGACGGCTTCGCCACGCTCTACATGGAAAAGCTCGAAGCGCTGAAGAAACTCTATCGCGGCGTCGAGCACGAAGACGAGATGGTGGGCTATCTTCCCCACTGCACCTTCAATCTGAATCCCCGCGCGGCTTCGATCGATACGCCGCTGCACGCCTACGTGCCGAGGAAGCATGTCGACCACATGCATCCGGACGCGGTGATCGCGATCGCCGCCGCGAAGAACAGCAAGGAACTGACGGCGAAGATTTATGGCAGCGAGATCGGCTGGCTGCCGTGGAAACGGCCCGGTTTCGAGCTCGGCCTGTGGCTCGAAAAATTCGCGCGTGAGAATCCGGACGCCGTCGGCGTCGTGCTGGAAAGCCACGGCCTCTTCACCTGGGCTGACACTGCGAAGGAGTGTTACGAAACGACGATCCGCATCATCAACCGCGCGATCGAATTCTTTGAAGGCGAGACGCGTGGCAAGGCCGCGTTCGGCGGCGAGGTGGTGACCGCGCTCCCAGCCGCCGAGCGCAAGGCGATCGCGGCGAAGCTGATGCCGGCGATCCGCGGCATGATCTCTTCCGCCGAAGCCAAGGTCGGCCACTTCGATGACCAGGCCGCGGTGCTGGAATTTGTCGGGTCGAAGGAGATGCGGAAGCTTGCCGCACTCGGCACGAGCTGCCCGGATCACTTCCTGCGCACCAAAATCAGCCCGCTGGTGGTGGATTTCGATCCAGCGAAACCGGATGTCGAGAAGACGCTGGCCGGGCTTGCCAGCGCGGTTGACGAATATCGTAAGGGCCATGCTGCCTATTACGAACGCTGCAAGCGGCCGGACTCGCCGCCGATGCGCGACCCGAACGCGGTGGTCTATCTGGTGCCGGGCGTCGGCATGATCACCTTCGCCAAGGACAAGGCGACGGCGCGCATCTCCGCCGAGTTTTATGTCAACGCGATCAATGTGATGCGCGGCGCGTCCACAGTGTCTGACTATATGGGTCTGCCCGAGAAGGAAGCGTTCGGCATCGAATACTGGCAACTCGAGGAAGCCAAGCTTCAACGCTTGCCGAAGCCGAAACCGCTCGCCGGAAAGATTGCGCTGATCACCGGTGGCGCTGGTGGCATCGGCAAGGCGACGGCCGCGCGGTTGCTCTCCGACGGCGCGTGCGTCGTGATCGCCGACATCGATGATGCCGCACTGTCCGCAGCCGAGATTGATCTTGGCAAGGTCGCAGGCAAGGATTTTGTGCGCGGGATCAAACTCGACGTCACCAGGGAGGATGCGGTCATTGCCGGCTTCGCAGAGACGGCAGTCGCGTTCGGCGGCATCGACATCCTCGTCTCGAATGCGGGGCTCGCCTCTTCAGCGCCGATCGAGGAAACGACGCTGGCGCTGTGGGACCGCAACATGGACATCCTGGCGACGGGATATTTTCTCGTTAGCCGCGAAGCGTTCCGCCTGTTCCGCGCGCAGAAGATCGGCGGCAATGTCGTCTTCGTCGCATCGAAGAACGGGCTTGCAGCGTCGCCCAACGCCGCCGCCTACTGTACCGCCAAAGCCGCCGAAATCCATCTCGCGCGCTGCCTGGCGCTGGAAGGCGCGGAGGCACAGATCCGTGTCAACGTCGTCAATCCGGACGCCGTGTTGCGCGGCTCGAAAATCTGGACGGGCGAGTGGAAGGAGCAACGCGCGGCCGCCTACAAAATGTCGACCGACGATCTCGAGGAACACTATCGCTCGCGCTCGATGCTGAAGCGCTCGGTATTTCCGGAAGACATTGCCGAGGCGATCTACTTTTTTGCGTCAGAGATGTCGGCTAAATCGACGGGCAACATCATCAATGTCGATGCGGGCAACGCGCAGAGCTTCACGCGCTAGGGGAGGTGGTTCGTGGAAAACATGATTGCCGCCGACCTCGTGGCGAAGGACAACGCGGCGCGTGAGGCAGCGCTGAAGCGCGACTATGCGGCACTCGGCGAACAGCTCGACCGGCGCGGCATCAAGATCGACGCGATCAAGGATAAAGTTTCGAAATTTGCCGTTGCGATCCCGTCCTGGGGTGTCGGCACCGGTGGCACGCGCTTCGCGCGGTTCCCCGGCGGCGGCGAGCCGCGCGACATTTTTGACAAGATCGAGGATTGCGCCGTTATCGCTCAATTGACCCAGGCGACTCCCACAGTGTCACTGCATATTCCGTGGGACAAGGCCGATCCAAAGCGTCTGAAGCAGGCCGCGTCGCGCTTCGGCCTCGGTTTCGACGCGATGAACTCGAACACCTTCTCCGACGCGAAGGACCAACCGCTTTCGTACAAATATGGCTCGCTGAGCCACGCCGATGCAGGCGTGCGCAAGCAGGCGGTCGAGCACAATCTCGAATGCATCGAGATCGGCAAAACGCTCGGCTCGAAGGCGCTGACCGTTTGGATCGGCGACGGTTCGAACTTTCCCGGACAGGTAAACTTCGCCAAGGCTTTCCGCCGCTATCTCGACGCGATGGCGGAGATTTACGCGGAGCTGCCCGACGACTGGCGGCTCTTCACCGAACACAAGATGTACGAGCCGGCCTTTTATTCGACGGTCGTGCAGGATTGGGGCAGCAATTACCTGATCGCGCAGGAACTCGGTCCGAAGGCTTTCTGCCTCGTCGACCTCGGCCACCACGCGCCGAACGTCAACATCGAGATGATCGTCTCGCGGCTTATCCAGTTCGGCAAACTCGGCGGTTTCCACTTCAACGATTCGAAATATGGTGACGACGATCTGGATACGGGCTCGATCGATCCGTACCGACTGTTCCTCGTCTTCAACGAGCTGGTCGACGCGGAACTGGTTGGCGCAAAGGGCTTCGACCCGGCGCATATGTTGGACCAGAGCCACAACGTAACCGACCCGATCGAGAGCCTGATGCTGTCGGCGGTCGAGGTACAGCGTGCCTACGCGCAGGCGCTGCTGGTCGATCGCACGGCGCTGGAGTCCTGTCAGGATGCCAACGACGCGCTGATGGCGACGCAGACGCTGAAGGCTGCGTACCGCACCGATGTCGAGCCGATCCTCGCCATGGTGCGGCTGGAAAAGGGCGGCGCGATCGATCCGGTCGCGGCTTACCGTGCCGCCGGCTACCGCAAGAAGGTCACGGCGGAGCGGCCAGCGGTCGCATCTGGCGGCGGCGGGATCGTCTAAACCCTTGACGCGGGTGGCCGTTCTGGCCGAACGCTGATCCTGCATGGGCAAGGTCAAGAACATTCTCTGGATCATGTGCGACCAGTTGCGCTGGGACTACCTGTCCTGCGCCGGCCACCCGCATCTGGAAACGCCGAACATCGACCGGCTGGCAGCGCGCGGCGTGCGTTTCGACCGCGCTTATGTGCAATCGACCATCTGCGGCCCGTCGCGCATGAGCGCCTATACAGGGCGTTATGTGCGCACGCATGGCTCGACGTGGAACGGCGTGCCGCTGAAGGTCGGCGAGCCCACGCTTGGCGATCATCTGCGTGAGCTCGGCGTGCGCTGCGTGCTGGCCGGCAAGACGCACATGAAGGCCGATGCCGAAGGTCTGGCGCGGCTCGGCATCGACCCGGACAGCATCATTGGCGTGCTGCAATCCGAATGCGGCTTCGAACCGTTCGAGCGAGATGACGGGCTGCATCCCGACGGGCCGTACGATCCGGATCCCGACTACGACACCTACCTGCGCAACCTCGGCTACAATTCAGACAATCCGTGGCAGGACTGGGCGAACTCGGCAGCAGGCGAGGACGGCGAGGTGCTCGATGGCTCGCTGCTGATCCACGCGGACAAGGCGGCGCGCATTCCGGAGGAGCACTCGGAGACGCCGTATATGACGCGCCGCGCGATGGATTTCATGCGCGCCGCGAAGACGGACGGGCGGCCTTGGTTGCTGCATCTGTCGTACATCAAACCGCATTGGCCCTACATCGTGCCGGCGCCGTATCACGACATGTACGGTGCGAAGGACGTGCAGCCGCCGGTGCGCAGCGAGGACGAGCGCGCGAACGCACATCCGCTCTATGCGGCCTACATGGAGGAGCGGTTTTCGAAAACCTTCGCGCGCGACGAGGTTCGCGAGCGCGTCATCCCGGCCTATATGGGGCTGATCAAGCAGATCGACGATCAGCTCGGAAAGCTCTTTGCCTTCATGGACGATGAAGGCCTGACCGACGAGACGATGATCGTCTTTACGTCGGACCATGGCGACTATGTCGGCGATCACTGGATGGGCGAGAAATATTTGTTCCACGATCCGTCCGCGCGCGTGCCGTTGATCATCGTCGATCCCAGTCCTGAGGCGGAGACGACGCGCGGCACGGTGTCGGACGCGCTGGTCGAGATGATCGATCTTGTGCCGACCTTTGTCGACGCGCTTGGCGGCGCGGCGAAGCCAAATGTGCTGGAAGGTCGCTCGCTGCTACCGCTGCTGCACGGGGCGAGGCCGGCGACATGGCGTGAAGCCGTCTTCTCCGAATACGATTTCGCCTTCGATCCGGTGCGTGTGAAACTCGGCACCCCGGTGAGCGACAGCCGCATGACCATGGTGTTCGACGGGCGCTGGAAATACGTCCACATCCCCGGCTTCCGACCGATGCTGCACGACTTGCAGAACGATCCGCAGGAGCTTGTCGATCTCGGCAGTGATCCGGCGTTCGAGAAGGAACGCGTGCGTCTGCACGAGCTGATGTTCGACTGGGCGCGGCGGCCGGCGACGCGGACGACGAAATCCGACGCGGCGATCACCAAGGACGACGACGTCGCACTCCTGTTCGATCAGTCTGCGCCGGCGGGCATCTTGATCGGCTTCTGGGATGAAGCGGAGGTCGAGGCTGATCGGAAAGCGCGCGAGGAAGCGCTGCGAAATCGCAAGCCGAGTAGCTGATCAGCCTTCGGCGAGGAATGCCGCGATCTTCCTATCCGCCACGCCCGCTTCCCGAGCGATGCGCCGAGCGAGGTCGGCAGCGGCAGGGCGCGAGCTGCCCTGCGGCCGATCCATCCAGTACGAGACTGGATTGAGCGCGGTGCGATTGTCGACCGCTACAATCTGGCCGGCTTCCAGGAGCGGGCCGGTGAGCGGTGGCCGCGCGAGCGCGATGCCGAGCCCGTTCGAAGCGGCGTTCAGCACAAGGTTGTAGTCCTCGAAACGACGATCCTGAGCACGCGGCTGGTGGTCGATGCCGTGCGCGCCAAGCCAGGCCCGCCATGCACCAGCGTCGGAATCGTGGATCAGCGGATGTTTCAGCACGCGCGCCGGATCGCCTTTGCCAAGTGTCTTTGCGAGTGCGGGCGAGGCGATCGGGAACACATGTTCTTCGAACAACTGCAGCGACACGCGCCCCGGAATGGCGCCGCGACCGCAGCGGACGGAGAGGTCGATGCCCTCGTCGTCGAGGTCAATCTGGCGAATGTCGATGTTGAGCACGATGCGCAACGGCGGCGGTCCGGCCTCCAGCTTTGGCAGGCGCGGGATCAGCCAGAGTCCGCAGATGGAGGGAATCGAGGCCAGCCGCACCACGGCAGCGCCGCGCGGTTCAGTCCAGCGGTCGGTGTTGTCGGCGATCAGCGAGAAGGCTTCGGAGGTGCGGATGAACAGCCGATTGCCCTCGATGGTTAATGCAACGCCGCGCGCGCCCCGGTCGAACACCCGGAAACCCAGCCAATCCTCGAGTTTGCCGATCTGCCGGCTGACCGCGCCGTGGGTAAGATTCAAAGTTTCGGCAGCGGCGGAAAAGCTGCCGGTTCGTGCCGCAGCCTCAAAAGCGCGGAGCGTATCCAACGGCGGAAGCTGTTTTGAGCTGTGATCCACGCTCACAGCAGATCGTTGAATTCGTCGTTTGTCAATCAGCTCGGTCTGGCGGAAAAGGTTCCCAACACCGTATCGGGAGACACATCCATGTCCGTCCTCATCCTCGAAACCAGCAGCCGCAACATGTTCAACACGACCACAGCCGCCGCCGTCGTCATCACCATCGTGTCGTGGGCTTCGGCCTTCCCGGCGATCCGCGCAGGCCTGGAATCTTTCGGCCCGGCCGAACTCGGCGCGGCCCGCTTCGCCATCGCCGCGATCCCGGCCGCGATCTTTCTGGCAGTCACACGCCCGGCGCTGCCGGCGCTGCGCGAAGCATGGCGTTTTGCCTTCGGCGGCATCGTCTTTGTCGGCCTCTACACGCTGCTGCTCAACTTCGGTGAGCTGACCGTTTCGGCCGGCGCTGCCGCCTTCATCATCAATGTCAGCCCGATCATGACCGCGATCCTGGCGACACTGCTGCTCAATGAAAGATTCTCGCGGCTGGCCTGGATCGGCACGTTCGCGTCGTTCCTCGGCGTCGGCCTGATCGCGCTCGGCGAGGGCGATGGGCTCAAGGTCGATCAGGGCGCGCTGCTGATCTTCGGCGCGGCAGTGGCAACGACACTTTCGACCATCGTGCAGAAGCCGCTGTTTGCGCGCCACAAGCCGCTGACGGTCGCGATGTGGAACATGGTGATCGGCGCGATCGTGCTGTCACCGGCACTGCCTTCGGCGATCGCTCAGGCCGAGCTTGCAACCACGGAAGCCCTGGTTTCGGCCATCTATCTCGGCACCGTGCCCAGCCTGATCGCATACGGCGCCTGGGCCGTCGCGCTCTCCCGCCTGCCTGCCGGCCGCGCCTCGAACTACCTGTTCGTTATCCCGCCGGTGGCGACACTTATGGGCTTTGTCTGGCTCGGCGAAGTACCCGGTCTGCTGGGCATTATCGGTGGCCTGATGGCGCTCGGCGGCGTGGCGATCGTCAATCTGAAGCGCTGAGCTTTTGCCCCAAGAATAGAAAACCGCCGGCACCAACGTGCTGGCGGTTTTGCGCGTCACTGGCTTGACTGCCCGGACAAACCCGCCGATTTTCGCGCACCTGCCGCGTCCGGCAGGCCTTGAATTCGAGGCGAAACCCATGGCGGCCCGCGAGGGAAGCATTTCGAGGCAGGATGAGGCAGCCCGCGCGGGCTGGCTCTATTATGTCGCCGGCAATACGCAGGACCAGATCGCGGCAAAGCTTGGCGTCTCGCGCCAGAGCGCTCAGCGATTGGTCTCCCTGGCCATGACCGAAGGGCTGGTAAAGGTCCGGCTGGACCATCCGATCGCCAATTGTCTCGACTTAGCCGAGCAGCTTCAGTCCAAATTCGCGCTCGACCATGTCGAGGTGGTGCCGAGCGATCCGGGCAATCCATCGACAGTGATCGGCGTTGCGGAAGCGGCGGCAGCGGAAATCGAGCGGCGGCTGAAATCGGAGGAGCCGATCGTGCTTGCCATCGGCACCGGCCGCACGCTGAAGGCTGCCGTCGACCAGCTGACGCCGATGGAATGCCCGCAGCACAAGGTCGTGTCGCTGACCGGCAACATCGCGCCGGACGGCTCGGCCGCGTATTACAACGTCATCTTCACGATGACGGACAAGATCAAGGCACGCAGCTTTCCGATGCCGCTGCCGGTCATCGCATCGTCGCCGGAAGAGCGGGAAATGCTGCACAGTCAGGCGATGATTCGCCCGACGCTGGATCTCGCAACGCAGGCAGACGTAACGTTTGTCGGCATCGGCGACCTCGGGCCGGAGGCGCCGATCTATGAGGACGGCTTCCTCACCGAGCAGGAATTGAAGGCGCTTCAGAAGGCCGGAGCGGTGGCGGAGATCGTCGGCTGGGCCTTCGACAAGGACGGCAAGATGATCGACGGGATCACCAATGAGCGGGTCGCCTCGGCGCCGCTGCCGTCCCGCGAACGCTCGCTGGTGATCGCGCTCGCCATGGGCGAAAAAAAGCTGCCCGGAATCCGGGCAGCTTTGATCCGCAGATTGATCAACGGTCTGATCACCGACGAGAATACAGCCGAAGCGCTGCTCAAGGGCTGATTAGAACCAGCCGGCCTTCAGGTCGGCGAGGTCGATCGGCCGGCGCAGGCGGGCGGACCCACCGTTGAAATCGATTAGGCCGAGGTCGCGTTCCAGATGCGGCGTGAGCGACCGCCGGTCGATTGCTAGAGCTGCCGGCTCGGAAGCCGAAAAATCCTCGTTTTCGCTGACAAAAGGCAAAGTCCGGGTGTTGGCTGCCGCGTGCATGGCGGGCCTCCTTCATTCGCTGGGTTAATGGACTGGTGGTAATGTGAGCTATGGAGACCTTGCTTTCCAATCGAATCTCGATTGGGATGCATAAGGAGGCTTAATCCATGGCCGCACAACTCCCGCCGCTGCAGGCAATCCGCGCCTTCGAGGCTGCGGCGCGCCATCTGAGTTTCACCAAGGCCGCCGAAGAACTCGGCATGACGCAGGCTGCGGTGAGCTATCAGATCAAAGTGCTGGAGGATCGTGTCGGGTCGCCGCTCTTCATACGCAAGCCACGCCAGGTTGCGCTGACGGAGGCCGGACGACGGCTCGCGGATGCATCAGGTCAGGCATTTGAGATCCTGCGAGAAGCATGGTCGTCAGTTCGCGGCGACGCCGAAGGCACTCTCGTCATATCGACAGTGCAGACGTTTGCGACCTGGCTGGCGAAACACCTCGGGCCTTTTCAGATAACGCATCCGTCCATCGCGGTGCGAATTGTCATCGCGTCCGACATCGTCGATTTCGCACGCGACGAAGTGGACGTCGGGATCCGATCCGGTGGCGGCAAGTGGCCGAACATTGCGTCGCACCATTTGTTTGATGCGGACTTCACTCCGATGCTCTCGCCCAACCTCGCCGAAACGATTGGCGGCGTTAACAAGCCGGCCGATCTGCTCAAGCTGCCGATCATCAGCCCCGACGACCCCTGGTGGGTTTCATGGTTCGATATGGCGGGTGTATCAGCCGAGGGGCTGAAGGGCCGACCGCTCAATCGTTTCGGCGCGCAGGCGCTCGAAGGAACGGCAGCGATCGCAGGGCAGGGAGTTGGCATTCTGACGCCTGCGTTTTTCGTGGATGAACTCGACACTGGACGTCTGATCCAGCCATTTCCGCTCATCGGCAATGACGGCCACGCCTACTGGCTCGTCTATCCGGAAAGCCGCCGGAATTCGCCCAAGGTCCGGGCATTCCGCGACTGGATGCTGGCTGAAGTCGAGAAGACCATTCCGCAAGCCAGCGGCGGGCGATAGCGAGCCGCTTCCGCCACCACGCTAAAGCTCTTCACACGTCGCACGGTTTGAGCTTGCTGCAGCGCAGCATCGATTCCCGCTTGACTCCGCGTCATATCATGTGAGTAATTGCCCATAGCCAAGGCAAATGCTCACCTTGGCGTTTTGGGAGGATTTCCGGATGAAACTCAACACGCTCATCTTGAGCCTGTGCTCCGCGAGTGCGCTCGCGTTTGCCGCGCATGCCGAGACGATCACCATTGCGACCGTCAACAATGGCGACATGATCCGCATGCAGAAATTGACGGACGACTTCACGTCCAAGAACCCCGACATCCAACTGAACTGGGTGACGCTCGAGGAGAACGTGCTGCGCGAGCGCGTCACGACCGACATCGCCACCAAAGGCGGCCAGTACGACGTGATGACGATCGGCACCTACGAGGTTCCGATCTGGGCGAAACAGCAGTGGCTGCTGCCGCTCGACAATCTCGGCGCAGACTATGACGCCGCCGACATCATTCCGGCGATCGCCGGCGGCCTTTCCGCCGATGGCAAGCTCTACGCCGCGCCGTTTTACGGCGAGTCGTCCTTCATCATGTACCGCAAGGATCTGATGGAGAAGGCTGGCTTGACCATGCCGGACGCGCCGACCTGGGAATTCGTCGCCGACGCGGCGCGCAAGATGACCGACCGCGCCGCTGACATCAACGGCATCTGCCTGCGCGGCAAGGCGGGCTGGGGCGAGAACATGGCATTCCTGACCGCCACGTCGAACTCGTTCGGCGCGCGCTGGTTCGACGAGACATGGAAGCCGCAGTTCGACCAGCCCGAGTGGAAGCAGACGCTCGACTTCTACGTGAATCTGATGAAGGACGCGGGTCCGCAGGGCGCATCGTCGAATGGCTTCAACGAGAACCTCGCGCTTTTCCAGCAGGGCAAATGCGGCATGTGGATCGACGCCACCGTGGCGGCGTCGTTCGTGTCGAACCCGAAGGACTCGACCGTCGCCGACAAGGTCGGCTACGCGCTGGCGCCGGACAACGGCCTCGGCAAGCGTGGCAACTGGCTGTGGGCGTGGTCGTTGGCGATCCCGGCCGGCACGCAGAAGGCTGAGGCCGCGTCGAAGTTCGTGTCCTGGGCGACCAGCAAGGCGTATCTCGACCTGGTCGCGTCCAAGGAGGGCTGGGCGAACGTGCCTCCCGGCACGCGCACCTCGCTCTACAACAATCCCGAGTACCAGAAGGCTGCGCCATTCGCGAAGATGACGCTGGACTCCATCAACGCCGCCGACCCGACCAAGCCAACTGTGAAGCCGGTTCCTTATACGGGCGTGCAGTTCGTCGCGATCCCTGAGTTCCAGGGCCTCGGCACGACGGTGGGTCAGCTCTTCTCCGCTGCACTCGCGGGCCAGATGTCGGTCGACGACGCGCTCGCCCAGGCTCAGGAAGCCGCGACGGCGACGATGCAGGAAGGTGGATACCTCCAATAAGCCTCCCAGTGCCTGGCCGCCCGGAACCCAGTCTGGGCGGCCCTTTTTTCTGGAGACTTAGCTTTCCTCTCCCCGTTCACGGGGAGACGGTCGGCTAAGCCGACGTAGATACCGGGCAGGCAGGTGAGGGGCGACGCAAGCCGTCGATGATGGGTGCTGCCCCTCACCCATACCTCTCCCCATAAACAGGGAGAGGGGAGGTCGCCAACGCAGCGGCCGTCATCAGGGAGGAGATGGAACATGGCGACTCGGCAGACACACGGATTGGCGCGCTTGATGCTCGCGCCCTCGGTCATCTTCCTCTTCATCTGGATGATCGTGCCACTCGCCTTCACGCTGTGGTTCTCGTTCCAGCAGTACAACCCGCTGAACCCGATCAATGATCGCTTCATCGGCTTCGGCAATTACGCACTCTTCTTCTCCAACCCCGCTTTCTTCTCGGCGATCCTGAACACACTGATCCTCGTCGTCAGCGTGCTGGCGATCACGGTCATCGGCGGCATCATGCTAGCGCTGCTGCTCGACCAGCCGATGTGGGGGCAGGGGTTCGTCCGAATCCTGGTGATCTCGCCGTTCTTCGTCATGCCGCCAGTCGCGGCACTCGTCTGGAAGAACATGATCATGCATCCCGGCTACGGCGTCACTGCGGACATCGCGCGCTTCTTCGGGCTGCAGCCGATCGACTGGTTCGCGCAATGGCCGCTGTTCTCGATCATCCTGATCGTCGCCTGGCAGTGGCTGCCCTTCGCGACGCTGATCCTGCTCACCTCGCTGCAGTCGCTCGACGGCGAGCAGAAGGAGGCGGCCGAGATGGACGGCGCGGGCTTCGTATCGCGCTTCATCTATCTGACGCTGCCGCACCTTTCGCGCGGCATCACGGTCGTGATCCTGATCCAGACGATCTTCCTGCTGGCCGTCTACGCCGAGATCCTCGTCACGACGAACGGCGGGCCAGGTTACGCCTCCACGAACCTGCCTTTCCTCGTTTACCAGAAGGCGTCGCTCGAATTCAAAATCGGCCAGGCGTCGGCCGGCGGCATCATCGCAGTCATCCTCGCCAACATCGTCGCGTTCTTCCTGATGCGCGCCGTTGGCAAGAACCTGGACAAGTGAGGGCTTCGAGATGGCACGCGCAGTCAGCACGGAACACAAGATCGTAGCAACCATCGGCGCATGGATCGTCGCGCTGCTGATCTTCTTCCCGATCCTCTACACGATCATCACCTCGTTCAAATCCGAGACCGAGGCGATCGCCGGCTTCAACCTGATCCCGTCCTTCACGACGGAGAGCTATGCCGAGGTGCAGGACCAGTACAATTACTTCAAGCCGTTCCTGAACTCGGTGCTGATCTCTGTTGGCTCTACCGTGATCGCGCTGCTCATCGCGGTGCCTGCGGCGTGGTCGATGGCGTTCTCGCCGACAAGGCGGACCAAGGACATCCTGATGTGGATGCTTTCCACCAAGATGATGCCGGCGGTGGCTGTACTGTTTCCGATGTACATCATCTTCCGCGACCTCGGCCTGCTCGATTCGCGCTTTGGCCTGATGGTCATGCTCACCATGATCAACCTGCCGATCGTGGTCTGGATGCTTTACACCTACTTCCGCGAGATCCCCGGCGAGATCCTTGAAGCCTCGCGGATGGACGGTGCCTCGCTATGGGGCGAGATCTGGTACGTGCTGACCCCGATGGCGGTGCCTGGGATCGCCTCGACGATGCTGCTCAACATCATCCTCGCCTGGAACGAAGCGTTCTGGACAATCCGCCTCACCACGACCGAAGCAGCCCCGCTGACGGCTTTTATCAGCTCGTTCTCCAGTCCGCAGGGCCTGTTCTGGGCGAAGCTGTCGGCAGCATCGACACTCGCCATCGCACCGATCCTGAT
>Ga0335075_10009554_pt1 | contig 14774 bp, 12 predicted proteins | sample Lox_Sample_24_FD_206723 | JGI IMG/M metagenome (GOLD analysis project Ga0335075, IMG submission 206723) | Soil microbial communities from Loxahatchee National Wildlife Refuge, Florida, United States - Lox_Sample_2.4 | ecosystem: Environmental > Terrestrial > Soil > Wetlands | place: USA...
GTCGCGTCCTGCTCCATCTGATCCGATTCCGGAGCGTCTTCCTGGGCCTGCTGGATGCTCTCAGACCTACGCTGCATCTCCAGCTCGCATTTCGCCGCGCCGCCTTCGTAGCAGGCGATCGTTTACCGCAACGACGTCAAGCGCAAGCTTCACGCTTACCAGGTCTTCATCCAAGCCGGCATCATCTGCCAGGAACTGCTTCAGTACCTCGCCGTTGCCTATCCCCAGCTCGTCTGGAACTCGTTCGGCTCCTGGCTGCAAACGATTCGCCCCGGCATCCCGCCCTCCGAGCTCGTCGTCGCCACCGCGCTACGCCACAGCCTCCCCGAATTTCTCTTGAATACCCCCCAAAGCTCCATCTTCGCGAATTTCATCACCGAGCGACAGGACACCAACAAAATGCTGGCCTTCCGCCTCGCCGCCTGACGCCCAAATTCCGCCCAAACTCCGGACTCGCGAATGAAAGGCCTGAATAGTACTTATGTACTCACGCACCACGTCAGAGAATGACTTTAGCCCCCTCCAATCGGACGTCCGCGGTCGACGCGCCAGCTCTCAACTCGCAGCCCTAGACGCATCCGATCCCCTCATGTCCTCCCACCCCCAGCCTCTCCCGGTCCCCACCCCCCAGCGGCTATAACCCCGCCATGCCCCAACGCCTCGAACTCCTCGCCGTCTCCGGGATCCCGATGGTCCAGCCGGGCGACGACCTCGCCGCGCTGATCTCTGCCCGCGCGCCCGCATTGCAGGACCGCGATGTGATCGTGATCGCCCAGAAGATCGTCTCCAAGGCCGAAAACCGCAGCGTCGATCTCGCCACCGTCACGCCATCCCCGCGCGCCGTCGAACTGGCCGCCGAGGTCGGCAAGGACCCGCGCCTCGTCGAGGTCATCCTCTCGGAATCCACCCGCGTCGTCCGCTCCCGCCCCAACCTGCTCATCATGCAGCATCGGCTAGGCTTCGTGATGGCCAATGCCGGCGTGGACCATTCCAACGTCGCCCCGACAGACGGCCCGGACTACGCCCTGTTTCTGCCCGTCGATCCCGACGCTTCCGCCGCCGCCATCCGCGCCACGCTCGAAGCCGCAACGGGTAAAAACCTCGCCGTCATCATCAGCGACAGCTTCGGCCGCCCCTGGCGCCGCGGCACGGTGGGCGTGGCCATCGGCTCCTCCGGCCTCCCTTCCTTGATCGACATGCGTGGCCGCCCCGACCTCTTCGGCCGCACCCTGGAAGTCACCGTCATCGGCTTCGCCGACGAAATCGCCGCCGCCGCCGGCTTGCTCCAGGGCCAGGCAGCCGAGGCACAGCCCGTCGTCATCGTCCGCGGCCTCACCTGGACGGCGCCCGACGCCCCGGTTAACGAACTGGTGCGTCCACCCGAGGAGGATTTGTTCAGGTGATCATCGCGCTCTCCGGCGGCGTCGGCGGTGCCAAACTGGCGCTGGGCCTGTCGCGCATCCTCCCGCCCGAGGACTTGCTCGTCGTCGTCAACACCGGCGACGATTTCGAGCACCTGGGCCTGTCGATCTCCCCCGACATCGACACGGTCATGTACACGCTGGCCGGACTGGCGAACCGCGAACTCGGCTGGGGCCGCGCCGACGAGACCTGGTCCTGCATGGAAACCCTGGCCACGATCGGAGGCGATACCTGGTTCCGCCTCGGCGACCGCGACCTCGCGGTTCACATCGAACGCACCCGCCGCCTGCGCGCGGGCGAGACTCTGTCCGCCATCACCGACGACCTGTGCCGCCGCCTTGGCGTCGCCCAGCGCGTCGTGCCGATGAGCAACGATCCAGTGCGCACGCGCTTGCTCACCCCCACCGGCTGGCTGGATTTCCAGGAATATTTCGTGCGCAACCGCTGCGAACCGAAGGTGCTGGAACTGGATTTCCATGGCGCGCTGAAGGCCAAGCCCCATCCCGACTTCATCGCCGCGCTGAACGACATGCGGCTGGAGGCGGTGGTGATCTGCCCCTCCAATCCGTTCATCAGCGTGGAGCCGATCCTCGCAATCCCCGGCGTCCGCGACGCGCTGGCCGGGTGCTCTGCGCCGGTGATCGCCGTCTCTCCCATCATTGCCGGCCGCGCAGTGAAAGGGCCGACGGCGAAGATGATGACCGAGCTTGGCCTCGATCCCACCGCCGGCAACGTCGCGCAACGCTATCGCGACTTGCTGGACGGCTACGTGATCGATCACGCCGACATGGCGGAGGTGGTCACGATCGATGCCCGTGTAACCCTGGCGCAAACGCTGATGACCACGATCGAGGACCGCGAAGCATTGGCCAAAACCGTGCTGGATGCCGCCGCCGTGCTGCGGCGCCGCAGGTGACTCAGGGCCGGGTGTGATGCAGGTGTGGGCCGCCGTGCCGGTGAAGGAATTCACCGGCGCCAAGCAACGCCTCGCCGCGATGCTGCCGCCGCAACAACGCGAAGTGCTGGCCGCGACCATGCTGGAGGACGTGCTGGCGGCGCTGGCGGGTGCTCGCCGATTGGGCGGCATCCTGGTCAACACGGTGGAACCGCGCGCCGCTACGTTGGCGGAACGTTACGGTGCGCGCGTGCTGACCGACGGCGCGCGTGACGGCCACACCGGCGCGGTGAACGGCATGGCCCGCGCGTTGGCGGTCGAGGGCCATGCCATGTTGACGCTACCCGGAGACATTCCGCGCGTGACCTCGACGGAAGTGGACGCAGTGGTGGGCTCGTGCTTGTCGGCACCTTCGTTCACCATCGTGCCCGCGCATGACGAGCTGGGTTCAAACGCGGTGCTGTGTGCGCCGCCAGGGGCCGTGCCGCTGAGGTTCGGCGATGACAGCTATTTCCCCCATCTTGCCGCGGCGCGCAGGTCCGGTATCGAACCGACGATCGTGCGGCTGCCTGGCATCGCGATGGACATCGACCACCCCGCGGATTTGCGCATGTTCCTCCGCGCGCCGCGCATGCCCACGCGCACACTCGCGCTGTTGGAGGCGTTTGGCCTTTGACGCCGCATTGGGAACTGCTGCGCTGGGCCGGGCGAAGCATTCCTGTCGCCTGGCTGCTGTGGGTCGTTGTGTGGGTTGTGCTGGCGCTGCGGGCGAAGCCGGCGGTGCGCCGCGAGGGAGTCAGATCCCGCCTCGCCTTTAGCCTGCCTGTCGCGCTTTCCATGCTTCTGCTGCTGCTCGCAAAGCGGACACATGTCGGGATGGCGCTGCAGGCATCGGGACCGCCCTGGTCGTGGTTGTTCCTGCGCTTCATTCGCTTTTATCCGGGCGTCGTCTGGGTGGGCGCGCCGCTGATGTTGCTCGGCACCGCACTCGCCTTCTGGGCGCGCTTCGAACTCGCCGGCAATTGGAGCGCCTCGGTCGCACTGAAGCAGGACCACGAACTGGTCCAGGCCGGGCCATATCGTTTCATTCGCCACCCGATTTACACCGGCGCGCTGCTGGCGGTTGCCGGAACCGCCTGTGCCATTGGGCAGTGGCGCGGCTTGCTGGCCCTTGCCCTGACCTTCGGCGCCGTTTGGTACAGGACCAGCCTGGAGGACCGGCTGATGGCGGCGACGTTTGGCGACGAGTACCGGCGTTATCAAAGCCGGGCGCGACGGCTGATCCCGTTCATCCTGTGACGCTGTCCGCAAATGGGATAGGTCAGCTAGCAATCGCGTAAGCCGGACGGCGTGGATCGGCGCCGGCGCAGATCAGTCCCGTTGCCGGGTCGGTGACGATCGCCTCCACCGATCCCGCCAGCCACGTCCATTCCGGCCAATCGCGAATCTCGTGCCCGCGCGCGGCCAGGTCGTCGCGCGTCGCCTTGTCGATGCGCGCTTCCACCGCGACGCGTCCCGGGAAATATTCGTACGGCGCGAACGACGATGGGAACGAATACGACGCGACACGTGGTGCTTCGATCGCGCTCTGTGGGTCCATGCCGAAATGCAGAATGTTCAGCAGCACCTGCAGCATCGCCTGGGTCTGCACGTCGCCACCCGGCGTGCCGAATGGCATCACGCCGCCACCTTCGGTCAGCATCAGCGCGGGATTGGGCGTGAGCCGCGGGCGCTTGCCGGGCGCCACGCCGGCGGGATGCTTCGGATCGGGGCGGCTTTGCGAACCGCGGCCGGACGGCGTGATGCCAAGCCCCGGCACGACAGGCACATTGCCGGACCCGTCGGATGGCGTGGCGCTGAACGCGTTGCCCCAGCGATCGACGACACAACAATAGGATGTGTCCGCTTCAACCTTCGGTAGGTCCGCCGCACTGGCAGCATGCGCCCGGCCCGGCAGATCGAGCGGCGCCGGCATCTGCCCGAACGCGCGTTCGTCGCGCACCGCCGACGCGCGGCGGGCGATCGTCGCCGGATCCAGCAGATAATCGATCGGCACATCGACGAAATTCGGATCGCCGAAATAGTGTTCGCGATCGGCCATCGCTAGGTTTACGCACTCGACGAGGCGATGCAGGTAGCTGGCGCTGTTATGCGGCAGGCCGGCTATCCCCACATGCTCCAGCAACGCCAACGCTTCCTGCAACGCGGGTCCCTGACACCACGGGCCGCAGGTGATCAGTTCATGTCCGCGCCAGCGGCGCCGCACCAGGGGCTCGATCGGCGAACGGTAGGACGCCAGGTCGTCCATCGACAGGTAGCCGCCTTCGGATTTCTGGAACTTCACGATCTCCCGTGCGATGTCGCCGCGATAGAACGCATCGTGCGCGGCGTTCAGGCCGGCGATGCGGTCGGGGCCGGCGGCGCGATCCTGGTCCGCCATGAACTGCAACGTGCGCGACAGATCGGCCTGCACGAATTTTTCGCCCGCTTGCGGCACGCGGCCATTGGGCAGGAAGATCGCGGTGTTGGATTGCCAACGCCGGTACTCCTGCTCGTGCGATGCAATTGATGCAGCCAGCAGGGGATAGGTGGCAAAACCTTCAGCGGCGAAGCGGATGGCCGGTGCGGCGACATCGGCGAAGCGCAACGTGCCATGGCGGCGCAGCGCACTGATCCAGGCATCGGGCGCGGCGGGGACGACGGTGCGCAGCACGCCGTCGGGGATTTTTCCCCTGTGCTCGCGCATGAACAAATCGGCTGGCAGCGACTTCGGCCACCAGCCGAGGCCCGCAATGCTTTCCACCGTGCCGTCGGCAAGACGGATGATGATCGGCGCCACGCCGGCAACGTTCACCAGGTCCGGTTGCAGCACGCCCAACGCGATGCCGGCCGCACAGCCGGCGTCGATCGCATTGCCGCCGGATTCGAGGATGGAGAAGGCCGCGGCGGCGGCAAGATAATGGCCGGCGGACACGGCGTGGCGCGTGCCGCAGATGGTGGGGCGATGGGACATGGCGGGCGCTCCCTGCTGGTCGCCAGGCAGCGTGGGGCAAACTGCGCCGAAAGAAAACCTCTCCGGCAAAGCGACACCTCTCCGGCAAAGCGGGGCTGAGATGACCGAAGGCGCCGAGGGCGGGCGATCGGGTCGGTGCTTTGCACATTTTTTTTACGCGTCTGGCGCATCGGATTTATCGACGACCAGGTACGGCCGTGAAGACAACATTGACCAATCGCTACCAAAACTGAATCGCCGACCGGCGCTTCACTCGACCGGTGCTTCACCCCACCGGCGCCTCAAAAGAGACCGCGACGCGGTAATCGTCGCCGGCGCCGCTTGTGCATAGTTGTGACCTGGACCGCAAGGTCACGATTTTTCATTTATCGCAACCAGGCGTTGGCCCAGCCTCTTCAAACAGGCTGGCCTGCTCCTTGACGCCGCCAGGACTCCCAAGTCATTCCGCCGCCAATCGCGCGTCCACCGCGAATTCCTTGATCGATACCCGCCAGTGTATGCGGTCCTCCTCCGGAGGATAATCGCCGGCCGCACGGTGATAGGAGCAGCGGTTATCCCAGATCACGATGTCGCCGACGCGCCATTGATGGCGGTATTCAGCGTCCGGCTGGATCATGTAGGTTTCCAGCTCTTCGATCAGGGCGTCGCTTTCCGCGGTTTCCAATCCTTCGATCGCGACGATCTTTCCCGGGTCGTAATACAGCGATTTGCGGCCCGTCTCCGGATGCGTGCGGACGATCGGGTGCAGCACCGGGTGCCAGTCGCGATCCTCGGGATTCAGCAACGCCGTCTTCCTCTGCCGGCCACCATAGGTGAATGCACCGTTGCGGCCTTCCAGCCGCCGCTTCAACTGGTCCGGCAGCGCCTCATACGCCGCATACGCGTTGGCAAACAGCGTATCGCCGCCGCGGCTGGGAATCGCCAGCGCATAGAGCTGCGTGGCCTTGAACGGATCGGCGTCATAGGCGCCGTCGGTATGCCATCCTTCCGCGCCGCGGCGGTAGATCGCCTGGTCCAGCCTGCCGTCCGCATCGAACTTGTTGATGCCCAGCAGGGTGATTTCGGGAATCTGCGGGTGGCGCGTGGACTTGGACGGATGCGGCACCACGATGCCGAAACGGCGGCTGTAGCGCAGGAAGTCCTCGATCGTGAGATCCTGGTCGCGCACCACCAGCACATTGCGTTCCAGCCAGGCCTGATAGATTGGCGCGAACTCCGCATCGTCGAGCGTCTTTACGTCGACGCCGGTGACCTCGACGCCGATCTGCGGTCCCATGGGGCGGATATGCACGGCTTGCTCCTCCCGGCTTCCGTGCGGGAGTGTCGAAGGGTTCATGCCGCATGGCAAGGCCGCGACAGCGTCCGCCGCTGCCTCAGGATGCGGCGCGGTACGGCGTGATCTCCCGTACCAGCCACGTGCCGCCCCGCGCGCGGCACGCCGTGCCGAGCAGATCATAATGCCGTTCCGCCACCACGATCTGCTCGCGGAACTCACGGCACCAGCCCAGCTTCGCCGAGCGCTCCGTCAGCACCGGCTCGATGGTACCGCTGGCGCCGCTCGACGGATCGCGCCACGAATCGCTCGAATTACTGCTCTGTGTTTCCAACGCATGCTGGATCGCGGCGGTACGCTGTTGCAACGCCGCGTTCGACAGCGGTGGCGCGCCGGGTGCGTAGTGTACCAGCAGGATACTGCGCGGCGGGCCGTCGCCGACCTGATCGTCGCGGCGTACAAAGTATCCCACCGACGGCGCGTAAAAATAGGTGCGGTGGAGTGCCTGCATGGTGTCGGCGTCTTGCGCGGTGCAGTCCACGCGGATTGTGTCAAACCCTCCAGCGGGCGTATCGGTGCGCGAGCGGCCGCGCACAATGCATTCGCCGGTTTCCTGCGCCTCACCGGGCAATGTATCGGTGCCCGATTGCTGCGTCACCGCGAAGATCGCCTGCTTGCCTGGGACCAGCGGGAAAAGATCCGCGCTGATGACCTGGCGGCGGATCGTGTGGCCGTCCGCGGTGACCGCGAGCGGTGGCAGCAGAACGTCACGCGTGGTGACGACCGGGGCGCCGTCGTCGCGCCAGGACACCATGTCGCCTTCGCTGCCGATCACGGTACGGACACTGCCATCGTCGAAGCTGTAGGTGTCGCCAATACCATAACTCGGCAGCGGCACGGCGGCCCATTGGCGACCGCCGCCGCAGGCCGCGAGCGCGAGTGGCGCGAACAGCAACAGAACGGTGGGCGACCAGCGCATGGATGCAATGTGCAGCGGAAGAGCGTGCCCGTGCAGCCAACCCGTCGTGAACGAGGCCGTTCTGCGGGAACAGTACCGCGAGACGAACCGTTTCGGGCGGCGGGGTGGAACCTCGTGGGGAGCGGGTGCGATGACTCTGATCGAACACGAGGGTGCGTTGGTCCGGCGCCGCGGACTGCTACGGACCTGCGGCGGCGTGCTGGTGCTAGGTCCGACGCTGTTTGGCGCCTTTGCGTTGAATAGCGTGACGGCCCGCGCGCATGGCGGTGGCGGCGCGGCGGGCGGTGCCGCGGGTGGCGCGGCCGGCGCCGCGGGTGGCGCAGCCGGAGCAGCGGGTGGTGCCGCGGGTGGCGCGGCCGGTGCCGCCGGAGGCGCCGCGGCTGGCGCAGCCGGCGCGGCTGGGGGCGCAGCGGGTGCTGCGGGTGGTGCTGCCGGTGCTGCAGGTGGTGCTGCCGGCGCTGCAGGAGGTGCAGCGGGCGGGGCGGCGGGCGGCGGTGCCGGCGCTGCGGGTGGTGCCGGCGGCGCGGCGGGCGGTGGTGCCGGTGCGGCGGGCGGTGCCGGTGCGGCGGGCGGTGCCGGCGCGGCGGGCGGTGCCGGCGCGGCGGGCGGTGGTGCCGGCGCAGCCGCCGGTGGCAGTGGCGCAGCCGCCGGTGGAGATCCCGGAACCGCGGCTGGGGCACCGGCTGCGGAAAATGGCGGTGGTGCAGGCGGCACCTACAATCAGGGACCCACCGCTGGCTTGCCGCGCTCGGCGCCGCCACCAAACTTGTTTGGCCCGGGCGGAACCGTTTTGACCCCGAGCCAGGAGCGCCGCGCCATCCAAAGCGGCTGGTCGCGGTAGCTCAACGCGCCGGCGGTGCGGACGTGAGCGAACGGGCGTGGGAATGGCTGGGCCGGGCGTGATCCGGCCCCTATATGCCGCGGAGGCAACCGGGCACCGCCATGAACTACCGCCACGCCTTCCACGCCGGCAGTTTTGCCGACTGCATGAAGCACGCGCTGCTGGTCTGGCTGATCGACGCGCTGCAACGGAAGCCGGCCCCGATCTTCGTGCTGGACACGCATGCCGGCGCCGGCCGCTATGACCTGACCGCCGGCCCGGCCCAGCGCACCGGCGAGTGGCGCCAGGGCATCGGCCGCCTGATCGAGATGCCGCAAGCGGCACTCGGCCGCTATCTCGGTTTGATCCGCACGCTGGGCCTGTATCCCGGCTCGCCGGCGCTGATCCGCGCCATGCTGCGCCCGGAAGACCGCCTCGCCTGCTGCGAATTGCAGCCAGACGATCTGTTCGAACTGCGCCGCCGGTTCGCCAGGGATTCGCAGGTTGCGGTGCATCAGCGCGACGCCCGGGAAGCGCTGGCGGGCCTGCTGCCGCCGAAGGAGCGGCGCGGCCTGGTGCTGATCGACCCGCCCTTCGAGAACGCCGGCGAGTTTTCCGACGTTGCCGCCGGTCTTGCCACGGCGCAGGCGCGGTTCCGCGCTGGCGTGCTGGCCGCCTGGTATCCGATCAAGCACCGCGCGCCGGTGCGCGGCTTCCACACCGCCATGCAGCAGACCGGCATCCGCGACATCGTCGCCGCCGAGCTTTGCCTGCGCGAGCCGCTGCTGCCCGACCGCCTGAACGGCTGCGGCCTTCTGGTGGTGAACCCGCCGTACCGTTTCGAGCAGGAGGCACAGCCGATCTTGCAGGCGCTACTGGAACGGCTGGGTCGGAATGAACGCGGCGCGTACCTTGCCGTTACGAGGATCGCAGCCGAATGAATGCGCATGGCTGAAACAACGGTTGTGGGCGGAACCCAGAAGTCACTCTCGACATTTCTTACTCTAGATCGTTTAATGGCCACATGCCACCTGGATAGCCTTCTTCAGACCCTTGGATGGGGACAGCAATGTATTGGAACGCAGCAAGCGATGAACACGAAGCGGAGTTGCGGGCTCAATTGTTTCGTATCGTTGATCCATTTCCTACTGTCCCTCCTGCACTTCTATCGTCCGCAGAAATTGCGGACTACGCGCGCGTGACGGCGATGCTCTTCCCTTTCTTTCCCACTCGCGACCGGCTCAAGGGAGCTTCTTATGAAGTCCAACCAGGGGGACGATACACCTACTGGGACGAAAGCGGACGAATCGTTCAAGAGCAAATTGGCGCATCGGGCACCTACAATCTCAGAGCAAATTCTATTACATTCGTCCAACTGGAATCTAAATTTTTCCTTCCGGATTATATCGCGGCTCGTTTCAATCTGCGGATAAAGCATGTTCATCGTGGGATTTTACTGGGTACAGGCCCTCTCGTTGATCCAGGATTTAAGGGAAATCTGCTCATACCCCTCCATAACTTGACATCAGATGATTACGAGATTTCAGGCAATGAAGGGTTAATATGGGTTGAGTTCACAAAAACGTCTTGGAGACCATCAATGGGTTCTCGTTATATTGAGGACCAAATTTCTGACAGGCTTGGCAAATTTTTTTCGATACCTCGTGACAAGACAGATCTCCCTCCAGAAACCTACTTCCAAAAAGCCAATGGGGGAATGCCAATAAGAAGTTCCATCCCTGACGCCATTCGTGTTGCTCGTGAAAACTCAGACCGGGCGCGAGAATCTGCCAATCTGTCGGAGACGAATGTGAAAGATGCGCGGCGTGAAACCGAAAGGATTTCGAGGAGGTTTCGTAACTTAGGACTTGCTGGCTTCTTCGGCGGCCTGATTGCCTTGGTCGCTATACTGGTGGGCTTGTGTACGGCCATGATTTCGGTTTCACAAAGCGTTCAGACTACACATACACTTGCGGCGGCAGTTCAGAGCACTGCGGATAAGGCTAAATCGTCCGGTTCTGACGCGTTGGCTCTTGCAAAGAGTAACAGGGATGACCTTGTAAAGATCAGGAACATGAATGCGACGGAGGAGCGGCTCGCCTCAGCAGAAGCGAGCAAAATAGATGCTTTACAGAAGCAAATTGACAAGGTTGTGTCGGAGATGGACCAAGCAATCAAGACATTGGACGCTACAGTGCCGAGGCCGACGGGGAAGCGCAAATAGCAAAGTTCATTATGTCACGACTCTCTCTTTCTTCGTTTTAATCATTTCACTAGGACCTACACCGACGTAATCAATCCTATGCCGTATCTCAGTTTCGACGTAGTGTACAAATGCCTCTGCCTTTCTTGTGAGTGTGCCCTGTAGTACTGCGGCATCGACATAGTCAAGGTGGTTCAAGACGATGCGATCGGGTCGGTTGGCATCAATGGCTCTTCGTACCAGAAACGGATCAAACATTCCAACCCGGCGGATCCGTTTGGTGACCGTTGTCAGCTCCGGCGTCCACGAGGTGAGGCCAGCACCCGTCGCCACAGCCTCCCAGGTTGTCTCTTGGTACAGCGGGCCTGAATCGCCGGCCACTCTTATCGGATGGCACCTAATGACTAGGATTACGTCGTCAACGTCCCGTGGGCTCAGGCCAGCTTCCGACAAAAATCCGGCTGCTGTGGTATCTCGGCTTGTCACCTTTGGCCAATGGCCACCCTGTAGAATTGATAAGCCAAACCCTTGGGTTCCTTCAATCACCACTCTCTTACCGTTGTCCAAGATGGCTCGTAACATGCCAGTCGTGTCTTCTTTGACGAATGGCGCCAGCGAGGCCACGTCTCCCGCCTGCACCGATTGTAATTTGAGACTCGCAGCGCCTCTACCAACCATTGCCAAAACCGCTGCGCCGGTGCCCGACTCTGTTGAGCCAATCTGAGCATTAAGTCTGCTAGCCCGTTCCCATTCCTTGTGATCTGCTGTTATAACGCGCGCATATTGGCTGATTGCTACCTTTTCTTGTGTCAATCCAAGCTCTTTAACTTCTTTGTCAAAGATCTCCAAGTCAATGTAAGCCCCAGGGGGCAGCACAGTTAGAACTTCGCCATCTGTCGATCCAGCTGGAATTTGACGCAGCGCATGCACCCTTCCGTCCCGTCCCACAGAAGTGTGACCTGAGTTGGTGCCTCCTACTCGTACCACAGCAGCCACAGTGGCATCCGCCCGAACGACTTCGAGAGCGACTTTACCTTTGCCCTCCGAGCCAAACTGGCCGCCTACAACGATAGAGACGGGCATTCCTGTCCATTCCTTAGCAAGAATCTCCGCAAAACTTGTCGGACTCGAACTCCGAGCTGATCGGTATCACCAATATTGTCTAGAACGACGTTGGCCACTTGGCTGAGCTGCGGGATCTCAGCCTCGACTGGCGCATTCTCTAAATCGCAGAATGACGGTCCGTCCGGCTGATCTCGCAGATAGCGAAATTCCCGAACGTCATCAGGAGTGGCGACGTGAATATGGAGGAACCTTGACCCGAACCGCTCGACCAAGAACGCGTGATCTTCGAGAAAGCGTAACCCGTCCACCACGATAAGCTCCCGATCTCCGATCCGCCTAAGCGCTTGCTCCGCGAGCCACCTCTGTCCGTTGCTATGATGCAGCTCCATCCCGACGACCTGTCGCAACCGTCTATCTGGGATCAATCCCCTCCGCTGGATTTCATCATCGACGACGAGGCTATAGCGCGTGTAAGCAAAGCCCTCTCCCTCTAGAATCCTTGCCGTGGTTGTCTTGCCCGCGGCGATTTTTCCGCTCACTCCCACGACGATCGGACCATGCTTCGCCAGCAGATCTGGGATCACCAGAGGATCTTCGGATGGTCCAGACAAAGCCTCAAACTTTCCTGCCAGAAAGAAAGATCCAACCAAGGCCGACGTGATCGCATCCAGCTCATCATGCGTGACGACCTCTGTTGCAAATGCCCCTCTGACGCCGAACCCGACCAGTCCTTGCCTGAGAAATTCCATCCCCGCCCCCTTACGCGGGATTCTCATGATATCCTGAGCAGCGCCAGGGTAACTCTCGATAACCGGCATGCCAATGCTACGAAACTGTCTCGCAAGCCGCATTCCCCGCTCGGTCAGCCGTTGCATGCTGGGCAACAAGCATGGGTAAACATTGATGCCTCGACGCTTCAACTCACGCTCGCATTGCCGCATGATGCCAAACGTTGCCCGGCCAGGATCGTCGTCGGTAACGCGAGTACGTCCAAACGGAAGCGACAATGGCGAGTCGATCGATATCAGGTCGGGCTTTGCCGACACAGTGCGCTCAATGATCTCTTTGTCGCTGCCAACCATCGCCGTTTCCGCGTGGTCCCCGCGGAGTGCGCACCAGCCCGATGGCCGCTCTTCGGAACCGGTCAGGTCGATGCCAACGACGGTCGCGGCCTCCGCGGGAGACTGTCCGAAAAGCCGCTGGAATGTGTTGAGAGGCCGGTTCAATCTAGTCGGGCATGGTAATTCTCTGCCGATGTCGGCGCCCTGCTCCTCGGGGAGCACGCCGAAGCGTGGCGGACAGAACCAGAAGTCAGGATCAGTGATCAGGCGGTTCAATACCTCGTCTAGAAGCCAACACATCCCTAAAACGTCGCACCGATTATATTCGATTAATCTCCTGAGCGAGTACCGGTCTCCCCGGAGGTATCGATGCCATAGCAGTACGGCCTCTGCGCCGTCCACTTCTTGCACTTCTCCCCGCAGATCAAGCTTCAGCTCTCGCTCAATCGCCTTCTGGCCTCCTGTCAGCTTCGCGCGGCGCGCAAGGTACCGCAAATCAGCATGGAGTCCGGGAAGCTCAATCCCTGGGAATGATTTTTTCAGGAATGGTAGGTCAAATAGCGTCCCATTGAAGGTGACAAGGATACTGGATGCCGCGAGCGCAGCCTGAAGCGCGCTCGGCGTGTCACCGGCAATAAAGGTGTGGTAGCATCCACGGTGAAGCCATCCGATGATTGTGATCTCGTCGTAATACCGGCTGAGACCAGTCGTCTCTATGTCGAGAAACATCACGGATGAAGGATCTTGCAGTGCTTGAAACAGACGCCGATCTGCTGCCTTCAAGCGCGTGGCAGGGCGACGGATTCCGGCAGGCTTGCCCCTTCTTCCATTTCGTTCAGGGACAATGCGTGATCCCTCATCGAGGGCAAGGACCGATTGTTGGGTGGCCACGGGCCTCACCTTGTGGTGTCTAGAGTTGCGGACATGGCCGAGGGTGCTGACAGCGCGAGACTCCCACGTTATCGCAAGCAGCGTCAACCGTCCGTGACCTATTGCGACTCGACCGTCTGGTGTTCCGAGAGTGGCAAACTGGCGCAACGGTGCCACTGGTTCAAGCGCCTTCGGGACGACGCTATTTGCTCAGTTATCCACAGGCGCCATAGGGTGCGCTAGTCTGATGGGCATGCCGCATGACCTAGGCTTCCGCATGTCATGGTAAATCGCCTCGGGTCCATGAGTGACGTCTCCGTGATCGGCGCCGGCGCCTGGGGCATCGCGCTGGCGATCCAGGCGGCGCGGGCCGGGGCGAACGTCTTGCTCTGGGCGCGCGATCCCCAGCGCGCAGCGGAGCTTGCAGCGCAGGGCGAGTCCCCCCGCCTGCCCGGCGTTCGGCTGACCCAGCAGGTCGCCGTCACCCACGACCTGGCCCGCGTCGGCGGGATCGTGCTGATGTCCGTACCGATGCAGCACCAGCGCGCCGTTCTGGCCCGCCTGCCACCCGGCACGGCACCGCTGGTAATCTGCGCCAAGGGCTTCGAGGCCGGCACCCATCTGCTGCCTCTGGAGGTCGTGCAGTCGGTGCAACCCGGCGCCGAAGCCGCGGTCCTGACCGGCCCCAACTTCGCCCACGAAATTGCCGCCGGGCTGCCCGCCGCCTCGGTGGTCGCGGCAACGCACGCCGCGCTGCGGGAACGCGTCATCGCCGCGCTCTCGACCCCCACCTTCCGCCTCTACGGCAACGACGACCCGATCGGCGCCCAGGTCGGTGGCGCGGCAAAGAACGTGATCGCCATTGCCGCCGGCGCGGTGATCGGCGCCGGCCTGGGCGAGAATGCCCGCGCCGCCCTGATCACCCGCGGCCTGGCCGAATTGGCGCGCCTCGCGGTGGCGCTGGGCGGCCGGCGCGAGACAATCATGGGCCTGTCCGGCCTGGGCGATCTGCTGCTGACCTGCACGGGTCCGGCGAGCCGCAACTACAGCCTGGGCGTCGCGCTCGGCCAGGGGCAAAAGCTGGCGGACGTGCTGGCCGCCCGCAGCGCCGTCACCGAGGGTGTGGCGACCGCGCCGGCCTTGGTCGCCCGCGCGGCAGGTCTCGACCTGCCG
>Ga0335075_10009555_pt1 | contig 14773 bp, 9 predicted proteins | sample Lox_Sample_24_FD_206723 | JGI IMG/M metagenome (GOLD analysis project Ga0335075, IMG submission 206723) | Soil microbial communities from Loxahatchee National Wildlife Refuge, Florida, United States - Lox_Sample_2.4 | ecosystem: Environmental > Terrestrial > Soil > Wetlands | place: USA: Florida...
GTGGAAGGATGCTCGGGCCTAAGCACCCTCTTGCGAGTCTCCATCACTTGCACGTCCAGCTCATCGGCCTCGTCCCACCGGCCTTTGTCCCTGTACGTCGACGCCAGGTTGGCCATGCTGGTCATCAAGGATGCCCGGAATGTGGTTAGAAAGTTGGGCTAAAAACGACCCTAGAATCGTCTCTGGTTCATGTGATAGGCTGATGTCGAACGAACAGTAGAAGTATACGGCAAGATGAAGATCAGAATCGACGGTAATTGCTTGCGCCTCCTCGACAGCTGTTGAGCATAAAGTCGTCTTCCCACAGCCTGATTTTCCCATTACACATAGAATGTGATTGGTCTCTTGGGCTGGGTCGAACCATTTTCGAAAGGGTTCATTTAAAAACCAGAGTCCGGTGCCAGGGTGTCGTGCAGCCAGTGCTCTTCTGTGAATAGAAATACTATTTACTGGCGCAATCCAATCCTTGATGTCTCGGTGTCTCTTACTCTCCTCAACTCTGCGTCTGGCAATTCGGTCTTCATCAAGGCTTATCGAAATCTGCTGGATGGCCGTTATCATTTCTCGCTGCAGCGCAGAGGCATCATTCATCAGAACGAGGCTGAAATAGCTCTTTAGCCTTTCGAGCCTAACGACCTGGGTATAGGTGCCTGACTTAGTTTGGGGCCAGGTAAGCTTCTGGATTGCATGGCTTCTTCGTGTTCGCTTTTCTTCAAGATCGGCGAGGACTGCTATGAGAATTCCATTCGTGGTTGTGAGAGCATCACGCACGGGTGGAGAGGACAGAATAGGTAAACTATCCTGCATAATGCCCAATTGTTCCAAGATGGCTTTTAGTGCGAGGAGCTCTATGAGCAGTTCTCGGATCTCTTCCTTCGCATCCTTGACTTGTTGGGTATAGGCATATATTTGTGTAACAATTGCGCCTATTTGGAGTACCAACCCACTGATCGAGAGAGGGTCGGGCATTGAAATTAATAGCTAAAGTCAGAAAAAGAGAGAGAAAACGTAGAAGATATTGAAAGAGAATAGAGAGACTAAGGCTTGGAAATCTGGAGCAATTCTATTTAGCAGGCGACCAGCTTAGTCTCTTCTCAATATGTGGTTCAAGCAGCCTTGTCTCTTATCGCATCCGTGGCAAGTTGACCTTGACATCAGGATGCTCTAATAGCATTTTCACAATTCTGGCGTGTCCCTTTTTTTTCGCTTTATGTAATGGAGTCTGTCCGCTGCTGTCAGGTAAATTAACGTTGGTGTTAGGGTGTTTTAGCAGGAGATTCAAAACTTCGGTCCGCCCTAGTTCGACAGCTTTTGATAATGGAGTCTGACCGCTTTTATTCGCCAGGTTGGGATCCACATCGCTCCGATCCAAGAGGAATGCAATCATTTTGACACGGCCTCCACACACTGCTAGAAAAAGTGGAGTGCATCCCTTTAAGTCTTGGTGATTTATGGCGTCGAGGTCGATTCTAGGACTTTCAAGCAGCAGCTTCACAACTTCGATTCTCCCTTGTTCTGTTGCACGGGACAGCGGGGTTTGTCCAGACCCATTCTCCGAGTTAGGATCTACACCCTCCTGCGCTAAAAGCAGTTTTACGACCTCCTCGTGCCCTTCCCAAGATGCCAGCGAGAGCGGGGTTCGTCCTTCTATATCTTTGGGATCAACCTTTACTGATTTCTTCCCTAGTAGATGCTCTACGATTGCCCGATGCCCTGCGGTTGCAGCACGCGCAAGCGGTGTCCGTCCTTTCTTGTTCGGATGGTCTGCTTGGATGTTTTCCTGCTCCAGCAAGAAGTCCACAATCTCAATGTGCCCTTCCCATGCCGCGTGTGACAGCGGAGTCTGATCGAATTCATCTACAGCATTGATTTCGTAGCCCAATCTAACGAGGTCTTTGCACATCATCGGCAAGTTGTACTTTGCCGCGGCATGTAATAGTGTCATGTCTTTCGAAGGAGTCTTTCGAGAAAATTGGTCATATTCCTGATAGAGTTCGACCCATTTCCGCATTATTTCATTTGAGGGCTCCTCGAGATAATTTAACAAACGTTTCAGAGAAGCTCCATGCATTTCTGCCTCTCGTGCATGATGTGGCCACGCCGTGGTTGCATATTGTAAAAATGGCCATTCCTCGGATTGATGGGAAGACTTGCAGTTCTTTAAAAAATCCGCCAGGTGTCTCACACATGACAGCGCGAGATTGAGCTGGGCCTGACCAGTAGCATCAACGCTGGTGGTCCCTTGTAGCACCTGTAGACCTTTTGGAGCCAGGTAGTCGCGAACCGATTCATGGGTAAACTGAATGAGCTCCTGATCTTCAATCTGCTTGTTACGGTCTGGACTCTCACACTGCTTGACTTCGGCTAGGCCTCTTGATAAGTAGACTATCCTCAACCTCATGTCTTCGTGGGATTTCGCGAAAACTCTGAGGTTCATATCTTCGGAACGGAGACTGCATGTGGCCTTTGCATCAGTCACCATTGCAAACCACATTTCTTGTAATGATAAAGGTCTGACTGCATAGCAAATCAGTTGCATAAGCCGCAATGAGTCTTCTCGTTCATCATTCGGTATCTCTCGAAGGTATGTTTCATAGAGATTGTGTAGCTCGGCAGGAACCTCGTCAAGGTATTTCTCGATCAATTCTTGACTTTCTCGTGCGCGGAGCTTGTCGATTACTTTTGGGAGAACGATGGTAACCCATCGGAATACTCCGTTTGCTTTCATGACGATCTTATCTCGTAACAGATGCCAGTTTTGAAGAGTTTTGACGTTAAAACTTTTCTTAAATCTGTTATTAACGTATTGCGTGATGTCAGCAGAATTCTCCTTGTCGATGACCATATGCAAGGTGTACTCGTTCTGAACGTTGGCAATGTTAGGATAAGGCCGGCCGGACAAACAAACAGAGAGAGATTTCTTCTGGGCCGAAGCAGTGCCAACCAAGCCCTGGAAGTACTCGAAAATCTGAAGACCAACTTCTGTCCCGCCTTCATCAATCCCATCGACGTAGACTCGGATCGAGCGCTCTGATAAGGTAAGGAGATCTGTCAGATAGTTTTTCAGCTCCCTTTCGTGCCAGTTCCATTTCTTGCCGAACTTTCCCCTAGTTTTGCATCTTTCGTTATACTCCCGAGCAAGCATGGAAAGTTGTTGAGGAGCATGTTTGAGTAATTGAAAGAGGATCGTCTGATATAGGCCGAGAGGGGATTTCTCCATGCTAGATCCTCCACCACTGAAGAAGAACGAGGCTTTTATATCCCCATTGGTGCCGCCTTCTTCTTGAAGGTATTTCATAAGCGTCGACTTTCCAGCTCCGTGTTTACCTTCGATCCAGAGAAGCTTTGATCTAGCCTCTAGCCAATTTAAATAGACTTGGTGCTTGTCCAGCCATTTGTATGTTCCTGGATTGACGCCTCTAGCGTCTTCCACATCATTTTGACGCCTATCCATCTCTGGAAAAGACAAGGACCTAAACAATGCTAATACTTTGGTTAGTACTTGGGATTGGCGCTCTCTTAGTGTCGTGTCATACCATTTGTGTCTTCTTCGGAAGAGGTCTCCTTCCGTCCTGGCCCTTGTCCATTTCCGAGTGAATCTTTGTCTGTGTCAGCGTCGTGCCCTCTATCAGCCGCCAGGTGCAGCCTCGTCTTTCTATTGCCAACACTCAGGTTCGCGAGACCCTCTTGCAGGACCGATGATAATAGGGGGGTTGGCGATGGGTTGAGGGAGCCAAAATATTGCGCAGGATACTTAGATCTGCCACATTGATTAGTTAATTTCTAGAGTAATTCTATATAAGTGCACAAAGTCTACCCGGAAATTACTTGCGCCGTAATCAGACTGGGCTTCAGTGGACCAGTGGCGTCATCCAAACCTGCCTCTGCTAGCGCCCATTTATAAGCCTCATCGAATGTGAGCCCATCTCCAAGACCCCCGTAAAAGGCCTTTGTGAATGTGATGGCGCCTGGATCGCTGACGGGACCTTCCATAGCGATGACACGGCCCACGGCATTTGCTGCAGCTTCGGCTTGCGTCTCGCTGTAGCAAGCATTCATGACAACCCCTTGCAGGCCGTAGCCTTTGGCCAACTTCAGGACATTGGCCAGCTGCCCAATATCGACAGTTTGTTTATTGCCATTCTGATCTTCGAAGCAAAGTCCTTTACTTGACCCGTGACCGCTGAAGTGCACGATCGTCGGACGGTGGCGCCTCAGAGCGGGTCCTATGTCCTGAGGCCGGCAGCTTGGCAGAGTCTCAAGCTTGTACGCATCTCGGAGGCTGCTGGATTGAAGTGCTTCACCCAGGACTCGATGCTCCTCTCCCAGACGTAAGGAAGGTGCATCCCTGGGATCGGCAGAGATACTGAGAATGATCATCTTTTTTTTAAGATTACGAAATAGTCGTCGGATGGATTGGCTATTGCAGTCAGACTGAGCCATGCGATCAAGCAGCGCGTCGCCTTTGATCCCGAGGTCTTCGCACCGTAGATCGAGATCATTCATTCTCTCGCGTGCCAACGCTTTTAGTTTCTCGGCACTCTCTGGTCCTGCTGCAAGGGCCAGGTGTAAGAGGTTGTTCGCTATTCCGATGAGAAGACAAGCGACATGAGCTGAGTTGTATATGTACTCCATCTCTTTAAGCAGCTCTTTGACGGTTTCTCTTATTCCATCATCGCCAGTGGTGATATCGAAAACAGTGGATTTGATATTCCGTTTGCTGAGGTTCCTATTGATATTTTCTACAAGTTTGCCAGCGGTCTCGACTCCAGGCACGTGTGCGTCTGTGAGTGTGCTTTGGGGGATATAAAAGTATGAAAGTTGTCCTCCAACGTCGAGCACCCACCCATGTTCGGATTCCTTGTATTCAAGTTTGCCCAGCATTCCAGCTTGGGCCATGGTTGGCCTGAGATTTACAAACTTCTTCGTCGTCCTCAGGCGAGGAAGGAGGAGGATGAGTAGTTATATCGACAAACTGACATTGAGGTTGAATGAATTCAGGAGTGCCAGAATGACTTGGTCCGTAAAGAGTTAGAACCACACGAAAAATGATGACTGATAAAAGGTGTAGGGCATTTTGAGAGGGGTGTTGCGGCCCCTTCGGAAAGTTGCGGACGATCGGACTTTATTTATCCGGCTCGGGGCCCTGTGCATGGGTCATGAGATCTATTAGTTCCAGCATATTAAAAACGAAAAGAGAAAGCTCATCCCACCCATAAGGGATTTTGACGTACGTCTAGGCGCGTACACGGACCACTGTGGCCGTGTGGCGTGGGCCGAGCAAATCATGTACGGTGGCGCAGATCAGATGAGATCTCGCCAGGCAGCCAGAGTGGCGCCAGTTCTCAGCCGTACAAGTAATCGAGTACGGGGGCACGGCCGGGCTTGACGAAGGATCATGTAATGCGCGCAGCCGGCGACTGCTCGTCTTTCTTCCAGCGGATGGGTTCCCGCCGCTAAAGAATGCCCCGGGGCCTGCGCGTTCCAGTTTGTATGGTTTGCTCGGAGTGCATAGGCGGCGCTAACCCTATCCGCTGCAGCTGGATGGTGATATCTAATCAGGGGTTCCCCAATCAATTCGAACGTATCGGTGCTGCGTCAGGTCTCGCCTCTGTAGGGGTCATGAGCTGCGCTGAATGGATAGTTGATAGGAAGCATTGCTTTTGACAACTTCAGCCAAAAACTCTTACTATTAAGCAGCCTTTGAGCCTGCAAATACAAAGCAGCCACGTCTCCGGAATCGCCGTGCTGCGTGGGGGTGTGTTAGATGGCTTCTCAGCTGGTTTCTTTTGATTTTTAAAACCCTCGATGATCCGGAATCACGGTGCTCTGCATTACTGGTCAAAAAATGACACAGCCGCCGCAACCAACAAGTCCGCCAGATCCAGCAGTCGTGGCTCAAAGACTACTGGAGAGGCAGAATCCCGTAACATGCGGATACGTTAATGGGAATTCTGGTTTGACAATCTCTTTGATTTTCCTTTGTTGGTGCAGTCACTGATGTTGCTCTGGCAGCTTCCCCGGTAACTTGCAGCGTTGGTTCAACATGTGCGCAAAACAACCAGAATCATTACTGCTGCGTAGATCCGAACAACTGCATTCTCCCATCAGCATGTCTGGACTCCACAGCCGTCGGAAACGCGTGTGACGCCAGCTGCCTTGCAAACCCGGACATCATAAAATGGTAGGCCGAATCTTTCCTACGGGATTGCTGCGTTAATGATGGCAAGCACTACTTAACACGTTTCTAGTACTTATGCTTCTATTGGCCTCACGTACTCGTACTGTTACACGAGATACTGGAGTGTAGGATCAGTTCTCGTTGGTTATGGCTGTGCGCTAGAACCAACAACTCAAACAGTCTATTCAACCTACTTCTCCAGCAGTAGCCCTGCTGCAAAGTCGACCAGCTCCAGCAGTAGCCCTGCTGCAAAGTCGACCAGCTCCAGCAACCTCGGTTCATCCTCCTCAGGAGCAAGTAACCCAAGTCCGTCCTCAGGAGTGAATGGGGGAGAAATCGCGGGAATTGCCGTTGGAGGTGTGGTCGCTTGCGTCTTGCTTGTGTTGCTCGCCGTCCTCATATACAAGAAATACATCAATCCGCCAACGCCACCACCGGATCCATCAGGCCGTCATAACGATCTCCCACTATCGGAGATTACTTTCGTTCCAGGTCCCGGAACAGATTCTGTTGGCCCGGATGATTCGGCTTCTCACATTTTCCCAAAGCCTTTTACTCCGCCGCTCTCGCCGGTGCACGAGTCTACCGTTTCTTCATCTATGCCCGGGGCACAAACGAGTTTCGTGTCAGCTCGATGGAAGGGATGAAGCTACGTTGATGGACATATATTGGCACGGATAGGTGTTCGAGCAGTGCATGAGGAATAGAGGTTCAGAACCTTCATTAGCACGATAATTGTTGTGCCTCTCCACGAAACACTTTATAATTTTATGTAGTTACTTCTTACGAGATGAAAGAATTTGCGACGACTTTCTTTGTCCACTTGCTTCGGGAAACTTGCTTAGCCCTTTATCTTGAGTTTGTTCTCAAGACGATGGCGACAATTCCTCGCCCACCTCTCAGCCTCGTCTCTCTTCGACGGCTCTGAGGATCGCAGCTCATCTAATGCTCTGTCGATCGATTGCAACACTTCATCGCGCTTGCGATAGACCTTCTGCACCTCAATACCCTTCTGCGCGTCAAGCTCTACCTCCCTCGCCTTCAAGCAAGCCTGTTCGAACTCGAGTTGTGCCAATCTTCCGACTTTGCCCAATGGCACGGCATTGTCTATAGCTAGAGAGCTATATTTCATCGCCTCTTCCAAGTGCCTAACACGCTCCGTCAAGCTGAAGCGGCGGATATAGCTCATTCTTTCTTCAACATTCATAAGCTTCTTGTAGACATCAGTGTAGTCCTCGTGGTCGGCGTCACTGAGGAAGCGCAAGTATCCAAGCGCTTGGGAGAAATGTAGGTGCGCTTTTGCTATGTCTTGAGGGAGATCATTCCGATCCTCGCGACGAAGGTAATAGTTTCCTTGTTGCATGGCTTCTGCTACAAGCTTCTGCTGTTAGAATATTTAGTGCGAATGACTGCGGACCGGACACATACAGTAATTGGATCGAGACAGAGGTCCCTGAACATCTGGTGATTCAACCAACTCCACGGTCATATGACCCCCTTGAGCTCCAGGTGGTGAGGGAAGCACTAGAGATGATGAGATGATGACATTTCAGTCGCTCGCGCAAAGTAGCCTAACCTGGATCAGTCAGACGCGTTTCCCATCTTTTCAGCAATCCTGAGATAGCCTGAAAGTATCCGTTCTCTTCTCCATCAAACTTTACCATATTGATGTGATCAGCGTTGATGGGAACGGGTGGGTTGGCCCTCGGATAATGAATGGCAGCGGAGGTCTCGTCAACAATCTACTATGATTTGAGCGATCATCGCCGTTCGGTTTCACAAGACTTACCCTTCCACCTGCTCCAGCGGTTCCCATGCCCTCGTAATAGCTTGCCATGATCAGTTTCCCTTCCACGTAGAGACTCATCTGACGAAAGCTATCAGCCAGATCCAGAAGTTCGTCCGAGCCCTGTTCTAATGCTGATTCCAATTTTGGAGGTATTTCGACGAAGGCCGCTTTCGCTATCTTCTGAAATATATTCACCCGGGTCCTAACAAGTACTTCGCTACCGCCGTGTGGCACTCCGTAGAAGACGAACCCGCTGATGGAAGCATACAGCTTATCGAGATCATTGGCTCGAGTTGCTTGGGAAAGAGAGGCTTCGAAAGCCGCCTGGAGTAGGTTAGCATGGGCAAAATGGATTATGGGGCTCCTACCCGCTTCGCTACAAGGCCACCGAGCGAGTGAGCAACGAAAACGATTGGCCTAGACAACTCCTTAGTTCCTACCGTCAGCAACAAATGAGTACCACTTGATATACACAGAGAGGTACCTCGTTTGTAGTTCTCATGTTCGCAAGGGCATCGTTGAGCGCCGCCGCTATGCCTTTGATCCGATTAAAATTCGACGCAAACTGAGAGGTGATGCTTGCGTTGTAGCCGAATGTCATGATCCGACTCTTTGTCAGATGGCTACGCAGCTCCCATGGCCAGTAAAATTTGGTCTTGGGATGCGTCCACGTCGTCTTTGCGTTCCCGTTGAGACCATGAACAAAGACGATGCTTTGATTTATTAGTAGAGCTCAAGGCCTGTGAAATAGTCCTACTGACTCGAGGTTTGGCCCGTCTCGGCTCGTGTTGTCAAAGAGGACTGTGAGTCCGTCATCGATGACATTTGGAATAACTGGAACTGAAGCTGGAGTTTCGGCTACGATTGAGTTTGGTTGGTCTTGGACTGTCGCTGAGCTATGAGATGTCATTGCGGACCGTGGAACATAGAGCAAGTGGTGAGGAATGTGTGAGAAACGAGCTAGAAGAAACACTAGGGGGACTTCGAAGTAGGCAGAACTTCACCACAGAGTCGCACTATGAGCTGGGCATCTGACTAGCGGGCGAGTCCAGCCACAGCTGAAGAAGATTTGACGAAGTGGGACATTTACATTGCGCAAGCGACCTTCGCATGACCAATCATTCTTCCCCAGCCGTGATCTGTGCAAAAAAAAAGAAAATTCTGGGGAAGTCAGGCAAAAGGCTTCCTGAGTTCGAGACCAAGCCACTGAATCGTTTTGACCTCCATCGTCCTCTTATCGCTACGCAGGTCGGTACATCCAATCAAATCGATGATCGATCTCGGTAGCGCGAAACGACTAGCGCAGAATTTATATTTTTTTTTCGACTGCTTAAGCCTGTGGCTGCCCGCAGTCTCTCACTTGGGCGGCGCAGAAATTCCCTACATGCAGAAACAGGAACGGCGGCCATCCAACACCTTCATGACCTTCTCACACACATTCAGAAAAGTGTAAGTCGATGTAAGTTAGAACAAGAGACCTCAAGGCCGTTCGCATATAATAGAATGTAAGATATGGACAAGTAGACTCACAAAAATGCTTTCAACCATGTTCAGACCCGACAACCTGTAAGGAGCACATCCATACTCTTCCAGATCCAACCCCGATGCCGACGGTGCTCCCTGACACAGCCGAATATGATGGCCGATATTCAGATGGCAACCACACTAGGTTCTCTGAATCGCATGTTATCCACGCTCCATTTGAACTCAAAGCCACGCCTTGATATTGCGGAATTTGAGGTTCAATTTCCTCCGGTGTTATGTTTGAAGTTGATGTATCAAGAGCGACAGTACCAATATTAGTGTGAAGGTACGAGTCTGTGCTGTCGAATGATATATTGAAGAGCGTCTTGCCAACACTAAACTTCTGTACGCACTCGCCGCTGCTGGTGTCCCAGATCCTGACGGTACAATCGTAAGATGCCGACGCGAGCCGGGTCGAGTCGTGTGAAAAGGCGACCGAGCTGACCGAGTCGCTATGGCCCTCAAGCGTCTGCACCCAGTCGCCGCTACCGGGGTCCCAGATCTTGACGGCACTATCGCGCGACGCCGATGCAAGCCAGGTCGAATCGTGTGAGAAGGTGACTGACTTAACCGAGCCGCTATGGCCCTCAAGCGTCTGCACCCAGTCGCCGCTGCCGGTGTCCCAGATCCTGACGGTACAGTCGCATGACGCCGACGCGAGCCGGGTCGAGTCGTGTGAGAAGGCGACTGACCAGACCGGCCCGCTATGGCCCTTAAGCGTCTGCAGGCAGTCGCCGCTGCTGGTGTCCCAGATCCTGACGGTACAATCGTACGGTGCCGACGCGAGCCGGGTCGAGTCGTGTGAGAAGGCGACCGACCAGACCGGGCCGCTGTGGCTCTCGAGCGTCTGCAGGCAGTCGCCGCTGCCGGCGTCCCAGATCCTAACGGCACCGTCGCGCGACGCCGACGCGAGCCGGGTCGAGTCGTGTGAGAAGGCGACTGAGCTAACCGGCCCGCTATAGCCTTCGAGCGTCTGTAGGCAGTCGCCGCTGCCAGCGTCCCAGATCTTAACGGCACCATCGCTTGACGCTGACGCAAGCCGGGTCGAGTCGTGCGAGAAGGCGATCGAGTTAGCGGTGTCGCTGTGGCCCTCAAGCGTCTGCAGACAGTTGCCGCTGCCGGCGTCCCAGATCCTGACGGCACCGTCGCTCGACGCCGACGCGAGCCGGGTCGAGTCGTGCGAGAAGGCGATCGAGTTGACGATGTCTCTGTGTCCCTCGAGCATCTGCAGGCAGTCGCCGCTACCGGTGTCCCAGATCCTGACGGTACCGTCGCTTGACGCCGACGCGAGCCGGGTCGAGTCGTGCGAGAAGGCGATTGAGTTGACGATGTCGCTGTGTCCCTCGAGCGTCTGCAGGCAAGCGCTCCATTTATCTCCTAGAGCTGTAGTTGGCTTAATCGTAATCCATTCTGGCTCTTCCTCTTTGAAATGACGCCTTATTAGGCTACCGGTTGGACTGAATATGAGTGCAGATATATATGCCTGGAGAGGGCTGATCTCCATTGCCTGCTTGTGATACATGATGAATCGGCGAGCATCTCCAACAAGCTCGTATAATGCGGAGGCATCTGGTCTCCCCTAAAATAATGTCAGCAGGAACTATATATACATCCGTCGTATCGCTAGTCTAAGTCTTACCCGGATGAACGCCTCGAGCTTCCCCATTGCGAGTACCCCCTTCGGCACGCCTTGGCAAATGCTCAAAGCCTCGAGCCAGTACAGATATTTCTTTCTTATAAACAAATCGACTATGCCTCTTTCCTGGAAATCGGCCTGGTGATCTGCATTACAGTCGGAATTCCAGTCACACAGATGGCCAACCCAATAAATACAGGAGTAGCATGATGCCAGTAACGGGTCTGGGTCTGGCTGCTCGACTAACCCGATAAGGTAGCCTGGCGAACCTAAGCTGTAGATATCTCGCCGCAACGTCCTGGACAAGACCTCGAGCGATCTCGAGAAGATCTCGTGGTGGATCTCTCCCTTTCCAGATGGAAAGATCTTATCAGATGCCTCTGCGAGCAGATAGTCCTTTGCGGATTGATGTACAAAGTAGACGATATCTTCACGAATGGTGAGGAACGAACCACAAAGGACGATGATCTCCGCTAACCATTGGAGGTTTTGGGCTATGTTCTCAGGCATGTCGACTAGGGACGTGAGCTCTTTCAGCGTGATTGGTCGGTATACGATGGCGATTGAAGCAAGTATCCGCTTGCATAGATCAGCATCATCGGAATTGTCAATTTGCTCCATCATTCGCGCGTAAAGAGAATCAAGTTCAGGCGGAAATTCATTCAGTCTGGCAAGGACGTTCCACGGCTTGACGTTCTGTAGATTTTGACAGACCAAGGCCACCCAGAGGAAAGTGTTGTTCGCGTTTGAAGACAAATGGTCGAGGACTGCGTTTCGCGTCTTCTTGTCGTACTTCTTCTCCTGCGCCAGCTGTCGCACTTTATGCCGGATATAAATGCTTACAGCTGCAGAAATAGACTCCGCATTCAGCTCAAGGCATAGCCTGACCTTGCTTCCGGCCTTATCTAGCTGCTCCTTGATGGAAGGCCAATTGCGACTAGAGACGAGCCACTTGACATAAGGAGACACAGACGACATCTGGATAATAAAGTCTAATAGTTTCGGTAGGCCTATCGTGCATTCGTCGAGTGCGTCGATGATGAAGTAAGTGCTTTTCAAGCTCGGGTCTCGAAGGACGTTTGTGAAGATATCGGATAGGGCGAACCAAGCATTTGCATCTTCGAAGAGAGTTTTGCCTGCTTGATCATGCTGCTTCTGAAGGTGAAAAATAAGCGATGGCTGCTGGTCGATGAGCAAGTACAAAAGACCTCGTAATACGGCCGTAGCGTTATTGATTCGCGAATCAGTTGCCTGACAATAAAAGAAGGACAGGAGATGTGTCTCGACTGTTGACTTTCTCAGCTCGTCGATAATTCCACTGAGCAGCATCGTCTTGCCTTTCCCGGGATCGCCTTTGATCCATAACAGCTGGCTCTGCTGGTCATTTCGCCATTGTTTGAAGTCGCCATTTTCTAAGATCCAGTGGTAAGAGTCCGGTATCAGGCCGCCTTTAGTCTCCACGATGCGAGTTTTGTCATCGCGAGGGTCGGTTACACGTAGATCCCGCAAGCACTGCTTGGCCTTCGAAGCATCATCGATCTCTCTCTCCAGTCGTCTGACTGCATTTCTCCTCCCCTCTCCATACACAACCGGCATTGAGATTTCGAAAATGCCCAAGAGAGAGTACGCCCAATCTTCCTCCCGTGTTGTCATACGGCTCTTTGCCCAGCCAAATTTGTGATCAGCGCTAAACTGAGATAAGGCAGACCCTCGAAGTGCAAGAATGGGAATCCCCGTTATTTTGTGGATCTGTTGCTCGAGAGACTGTTTATCACCAAGTAGGCTGCCCCCTTTGGAGAAGAATTGCACTGATGCAGGCGCGAGGAGCTCCTGCAGCGTCCAACCCCGAGTGAACCACCTGCATTCTCGAAAAGTTTCTTCCCAAGTTTCCCACAAGTTTTCATCTTCTCTTTTGTCCTTATTTATCGAGACGTCAGACAGGTACACGTAGCACCTCTCCGCTTGCTGATACCAACGAAACATGGAGTTGAGTGACTCCGAGAGTTCTGCATCGCTCGACTTCTTGATGCAACAGCTGTCCACCCAGAAGTATCGTAAGCCATCCCTAGCCGCTTGTTCGCTGCAAAATTTAATCTTCTTATATCCAGCCTTCCCTCGACCCGAACCACTGTCCATATCTTCAAATGTGACCTCTTCGCTCTCGTCCCCCCATGTGTGCGAGAGGATGGCATATCGAGGGATCGCGTTGTCGAGCAACTTTCGGGTCAGGCGGATATCCCGGTTCGGTAGAAGTTCTAAGAGGCGCATCGTTGTGACGGGATCGCGAGGCTATGGAGGGCAGTCCGTTAAAGGCGGCTCGAAATTGGCTGCGACGGCGAGGTTGAGAGGCGCGAGAGCCCGTTTCATGTTAGGATGGTAGGATAGCCCGATAGGTTTGGCAACAGGAATGAATCTGTAGAAGCCTTGCTTCTCGCTGAGATGTCATTTCGACGCGTTCAGGAGCACGAGGCTCAAAGTGAGCTGCAGCCGAACAGGCTCACCAATGGAAGGCAGCCATTCTGTTGCGGCCGCTTTGGTGCGGTGCAGCTCATCTTAAGATTGTAGACTACCATCTGGGCAAAACCGCAACAGGTTAATCGATCCCGCTGTCCTACATCCTTCTGAGTGCTAACTTACCTATTAGAATAGCCAAAGCTTTCGGAGTTGAGATGCTTAGCAATCGGATGCTGCAAAGTGGTTGTTTGTGTCGATTGGCCGATGTTCTTTCCTGCACACAGGCATTTCTTTTCACGGAAAGGCTTGGTTTCCCGACAATCTCATCTCCTTCGAAGACAGCATAATACCTCAAGGACCGCAGAAGGTTGTTCTTGGAGATTCGTAGCGGATGCTTCCACTGCACCCGTCCGTTTCCCGCATGAAGTCACCTAAAAGCTGGTTATACAGGATTTGCACGCTTTATTAAGTGTGAGCGCTGCAGATTCTGGTCGAGCAAAAATGACCTAGGGCATTTCTCTTCATATCAAGAGAGGTTAGTGCCGCACGGCAGTAGGGCTGTTGAGCGAAGTGTCGTGGGAATAGATGAAATTGGGCAGATCATGCGGCAGGGTAGGATCTTCTCTGTGACCAGTCTCAAAAGTGGTCCGTGCACCAGCTGCGACCTACGAGTGCACAGCGATTTCATCAGTACGTTTAGAAAAGCGAATCCTCCAGCGCTGGTGCGAGCCATCTTCCAAGGCCCTCAATACCATTGCAGCCGTGGAACTTCGGACTGCTCACTTTTCCAACCGCCGCGACGCTCCTTCTCAATTCGGACCGAATACATACTATTCAAGAACCACCTCTGTCACATTGGTCCACACAAGCGAGCGCGGTAATCACAATGATATAATACTGTAATATGCTGCATTAGGAATTGAACCCACTACCCTCGCAATATCTATTCAAGGCCAGCTATAAGCAACATCAATAAATTAGGACCTTCGTGTCTTAAAATTCAGACGCCATTAACTCGGTTTCCCCGTTAACACCGTGTGTGATCGTAATTTCGTCGATACAGGTCTAATCGTCGATCATGCTGAGAAGGGGTTGCACAGTTTGGATGATGTCCTGAACCGACGCCGCGGGACATGCAGCAGCACCACCTTCGACTGTAGCAGAGGCATTGGTATTTTGGACGTTGGCA
>Ga0335075_10009556_pt1 | contig 14767 bp, 9 predicted proteins | sample Lox_Sample_24_FD_206723 | JGI IMG/M metagenome (GOLD analysis project Ga0335075, IMG submission 206723) | Soil microbial communities from Loxahatchee National Wildlife Refuge, Florida, United States - Lox_Sample_2.4 | ecosystem: Environmental > Terrestrial > Soil > Wetlands | place: USA: Florida...
CGGCGCAGGCCGGCCAAGCACGCGTGCCCAACGGGGGGTGTCCGGTGAGAGCTGTCGTCGACCTCACACGGTGTCAGGGGTACGGCCAGTGCGCTTTTCTGGCGCCGGACGTCTTCCAGATGCACGGCCAGGAAGCGCTGATGTACGACCTCGATCCCGATGGGGACCAGCGTGAGCGAGTCCTCCGTGCGGCGGCGGCCTGCCCTGTTCAGGCGCTCCACGTGGAGCAGGCGAGCAGGGAAGGGGGCGGCACGGCAGACTCGTCGTCAGCACGGATCACGCCGGAGGTACCCAGGGCCCGTACCGGGAACGGCGCCGGGCTCGGACAGACCAGCCGGATCGTCATCGTGGGTGCATCGCTGGCAGGCGCTCGCGCTGCGAGCGTGCTACGCCGGGACGGCTTCACCGGATCACTGACTCTGATCGAAGACGAGAACCATGACCCCTACGACCGGCCGCCGCTGTCTAAGCAAGTCCTTTCCGGCTGGATACCTCCTGATCACACCATGCTGCCGCACCTGCGCAGATTTGATGCTGAATGGCTGCGCGGGCAGCGGGCCACCGGGCTGGACCTGGAGGACAAGCGGGTCCGCCTGGCGGACGGAAGCGAAGTCGCCTTCGACCGGCTGCTGATTGCCACCGGAGTGCGCGCGCGGCCATGGCCAAACAAGGAGGAGGCCGCGCTGGATGGCATGTTCATGGTGCACACGATGGAAGATGCGGCCAGCTTTAGGCAGCGGATCGCCCAGCACACTGGCCGGGTGCTGGTCATCGGAGGCGGGTTTACCGGCTCAGAGGTCGCGTCAGTATGCCGGGAACAAGGTCTGCCGGTAACAGTGGTCGAGCGCGGGCAGGCCCCGCTCGCGGGCGCACTTGGCGGGGCCATCGGCGCCGTCGCGGCGGACTTGCAGCGCGCACACGGAGTAGATCTGCGATGCGGCGTCTCGATCACCCGGCTCGAGGGAGATGCCGACGGGCGGCTGCGCCGGGCGCACCTGTCTGACGGCGACACGCTTGATGTCGAGGTGGCGGTTGCGGCGCTCGGGTCCGCCAGGAATGTCGAATGGCTCCAGGGTTCGGGGCTCGCGTTCGGCGTGTGGGGCGTTGGCTGCGACGCGGGCTGCCGCGCTTTCGACGTCAATGGCCTGGTCACCGATGACATCTTCGTGGCCGGCGACGTCGCCCGCTTCCCGCACCCGGTCTACCGGTACCAGTTCCTGGCCCTCGAGCACTGGGGCAACGCGGTCGCGCAGGCGGAGGTCGCTGCTCACAACATGATCAGCGACCAGGCCCATCGCTGGCCGCATCTGGCGCTACCGGTGTTCTGGTCGAGCCAGTTCGGCATCAATATCAAGTCTGTCGGCGTCCCGACCCTGGCCGACGAGGTCGTCATCACGCAAGGCTCGACTGCCAAGCACCGGTTCGTCGCCGCCTACGGCTACCACGGCCGCGTGACCGCCGCAGTGACCTTTGATCAGGCCATGTGGCTGGATCACTACCGGCGGCTGATCGAAAACGCCGCGCCGTTCCCCCCGAAGTTCTCGGGCGTCGACCCGCCGGGCAGTACCGAGCCCGTGCCGGCCGAGGTACCCGACCATTTCCAGGCTGGCCTTCAGGCCACGGTCGTACTGACCGGCCACGACCCGGCCGAACGCCGCGCCGAGCTCGTGCACGGCCAGTAGTGACGACAGGCCACGCGAGGGACGAGCAGGGGAGGGCACGTAATGGCACCGGCCACCGCCTTTGAGCAGGTTCTCGACCAATCCAGCCGCTCCGATCCGTACCCGCTGTATGGCGAGCTTCGGCAGGAGCCGGTATCGCGGCAAGAGGACGGAAGTTACGTCGTCAGCACCTACCGGGAGATCGTCGCGCTGCTGCACGATCCACGGGTCAGCTCGGACGGACGCAACCTGTCCTACCTGCCGACCAGTCAACCTCCCCCGCTTGACTCCGCTCCGGGTCAGGATCCCCCGTTCATTCGTCGTGATCCGCCAGAGCACGACCGGCTCAGGCGCCTGGTCATGTCCCAGTTCGGGCCGCCGCAGTCGCCGAACAAGATCGACGGCATGCGACCGCAGATGGAAGAAATCATCAGCAGCCTGGTCGACGGCATCGCGGACCGGACGCAGGCCGACATCGTCGAAGACATCGCTCACCCGTTCCCGGTCCTCGTCATCTGCCGCTTGCTCGGCGTCCCGCGCGAGGACGAGTCACGATTCCGCGGATGGGCCGACGCGGCCGTTGAGGGCTTCGGCCCCGGCGCGGGCGACCAGGCTGAGCGTGAGCGGAAGCGAACCGAGGCCATGGCATCGCTGCGGCAGTATCTGGGCGGGCTTGCCGAGGAGCGCCGTGCCAGGCCGGCCGACGACCTGATCTCTGGCCTGGTCACCTACGAAGGGCCTGACGGCCGGCTGACGCCCGAAGACGTGGAGGGCACAGCATCGCTGCTGCTGATCGCCGGCCACGAGACGACCGTCAACCTGATCAGCAACGGAGTGCTCACGCTGCTGCGCCATCCACAGATTCTTGAGCGGCTCAAGAGGGAGCCTGACCTGGTCATTAAGACGGTGGAAGAACTGCTCCGTTACGAGCCGCCGGTGCACTTCCCGGTGTTGCGGGCGGCCCTTGATGACATCACGATCGGGGACACCACCATTCCCAAAGGCGCACCCATCGTGCTGGCGCTCGCGGCTGGCAGTCGCGATCCGGCTTGCATCCCTCATCCCGAGCAATTCGACCCTGACCGCGAGTCGAACGAGCACCTGGGCTTCGGCGGCGGCATCCACTACTGCTTCGGCGCACCGCTGGCCAGGCTGGAAACCCAGCTCGCGCTGACCGAGATCTTCAGCCGGCTGGAGAACCCGCGCCTGCTAGCCGATCCGCCCCCCTACCGGCCTAGTTCGGCCCTGCGAGGCCCGAGCCACCTCTCGGTCGCGTTCGACCGCGTCCTTCCGCGTGCCGCCACACGCTGACGTTCGCCGGCACCAGGCGTCTGGAAGTGAAGGGACCTTATGAGCGGGAACGGGCACAGCGGGAACGGGCACAAAGTGGCCATCGTCACCGGAGGCTCCCAGGGCATCGGGGCCGGTCTGGTCGACGGTTATCGTCAGCACGGCTGGGCGGTGGTCGCGAACGCCCTCAGGATGAAGCCGTCGGACGACGGTGACCTGCTCACCGTCGAAGGAGACGTCTCCAAGCCGGAAACGGGCGAGCGGATTGTCAGCCAAGCGCTTGAGCATTTCGGCCGCATCGACACTCTGGTCAACAACGCTGGCCTGTTCGTCTCTAAGCCATTCACCGAGTACACCGCCGAGGACTACGCGTCCGTCGTCGGCGTCAACCTCACCGGGTTCTTCTGGCTGACTCAGCGCGTCATCGGGGAGATGCTCAAGCAAGGCGGCGGGCACGTCGTCAACATCACCACGACCTTGGTCGACTACGCGAACTCGGCAGAGCCGACGGTCCTGGCCGCACTCACCAAGGGCGGCGTGGACGCGGCCACCAGGTCACTGGCGATCGAATACGCTCCGCGCGGCATCAGGGTCAACGCCATCGCTCCAGGCGTCATCCAGACGCCCATGCATGCCGGCGAAGACTATGAGGCGCAGGCCAAGCTTTCCCCCATCGGGCGCGTCGGCCATGTCAGCGACATTGTCGACGGCGTCCTTTTCCTTGAGTCGTCGCCCTATGTCACCGGTGAGACGCTGCACATCGACGGTGGTCAGATCGCCGGTCACTGACCAGGCGCCGGCGGCAGGAGCGCCGAGACGCCTAACGATTGGGATTGTCAGCGATTCTGGCTGATCGCATGGGATTCTCAGCACATACAGCTGAGAATCCCAATCGTTGTCGAAGCAGCCTCGCAGCCGACGTCAGGACAGGCTGTGCGGCGCCGGCGTGTCCGCTTCATGATCGAACAGTTGTTCGCTAGATTTAACCCACTGGCGGTCGCCTGCTTGTCGACGGCTAGAAGGATGAGGCGCTGCGGTCCTCGGTGCGCCGTGATTGTCAGAAGGGCCGCGTAACGTCTCCGCCAGCAGGTAACCGACAAGCTGTTCGGCCGATCATCAGGTGGGCCGGCAGGCAGACCTCAGGCCACGCGCAAGCGAGCGTGTAGCCGGCACTTCCCCACAGGAGCTTCAGATGGCACCGAACGACAGGGCGGGTAGTGGCAAGGGTGTTGGCGGTGACAGGGACAAGTCCCTGGAGACCGCGCTCGCGCAGATCGAGCGGCAGTTCGGCCGGGGTGCCATCATGCGACTCGGCGAGGACGCCCGGGCGCCGATCGAGGTGATTCCGACTGGGTCTATCGCGTTGGATGTAGCGCTCGGTGTCGGCGGCTTTCCCAAGGGCCGGATCGTCGAAATATACGGACCGGAGAGCAGCGGGAAGACGAGTTTGGCGCTCCATGCCATAGCAAATGCGCAGAAGGCGGGCGGTATAGCCGCCATCATCGATGCCGAGCACGCGCTCGACCCGGATTACGCCAAGAAGCTCGGCGTCGACACCGACGCGTTGCTGGTCTCTCAGCCGGACACCGGCGAGCAGGCGCTGGAGATCGCGGACATGCTGATCCGCTCTGGTGCCATCGACATCATCGTCATCGACTCTGTCGCCGCCCTGGTGCCGAAGGCGGAGATCGAGGGTGAGATGGGGGACAGCCATGTCGGCCTGCAAGCACGGCTCATGTCCCAGGCACTGCGCAAGATTGCCGGCGCGCTAAACCAAACAAAGACCACAGCCATTTTCATTAATCAGCTTAGGGAAAAAATCGGGGTCATGTTCGGATGCATGTCCTACGGTACCCGAATTACCCTAGCTGATGGCACCCAGGAAAAGATCGGGAAGATTGTTAACCAGCGCATGGACGTAGAAGTGCTGTCCTACGACCCGGTGACCTGCCAGGTCGTCCCGCGCAAGATCGTTAACTGGTTCAACAATGGACCGGCCGATTACTTCCTGCAGTTCACCGTGGCCAAGTCTGGCGGCAATGGCAGGGCCCAGTTTGCGGCCACCGAGAACCATCTGGTCCGGACGCCGGGCGGGTGGCGTCCGGCCGGTGAGTTGATTGCGGGAGACCGGCTCCTCATCACCGAGCCGCACCGCCTGAGCGACCAGCAGATGCAGGTGGTTCTCGGCTCTCTGATGGGTGACGGCAATCTGTCACCTAGCGTCCACGGTAGGTCTGGCACTCGATTCCGGCTCGGACATGGGGCGACGCAAGCCGCGTACCTCGACTGGAAGGTTTCCCTGCTCGGCAACATCGAGTGCTCGCGGACGGTCAATGCTCAGGGTGCAGTGTTCGCCGACTTCACACCGCTGCCAGAGCTTGCCGAGCTGCATGATGCTATGTATTTCGGCGATGGTAAGAAACACCTGAGCTGGGACTACCTGAAGGCGCTGACGCCACTAGCGCTAGCGATCTGGTACATGGACGATGGCAGCTTCACGCTTCGCTCAAAGGGCTTGCAGGAGCGGACCCAGGGCGGATCGGGCCGGATCGAAATCTGCGTGGAGGCGATGAGTCCTGGTTCGCGCGTGCGGCTTGCGCAGTACCTGAAGGACAGCCGTGGGCTGGACGTCAGGCTGAAGGCGGCGGGCACTCGGCAGAAGGCCGTGCTGGTCTTCAGCACGACCGGGACTGAGAAGTTCCAGAAGCTCGTCGCTCCGTACGTGCATCCCTCCATGGAGTACAAGCTGCTGCCTCGGTTCCGGGGACGGTTCGACGTGCTGCCGCAGTTCGCCGAGCCCGAGCTGAGGCTGCAGCCCGCGCCGATCCTGGACATTCATGTCAAGCCCCGTACACGGTCCAGGAACAGGTTCGACATCGAGGTGGAGGGCAACCATAACTACTTCGTCGACGGCGTCATGGTCCACAACAGTCCCGAGACGACGTCCGGCGGAAAGGCGCTTAAGTTTTACGCGTCCATTCGACTGGATATCCGCCGGATCGAGACTCTGAAAGACGGGCAGGATGCGGTCGGAAACAGGACGCGCGTAAAGGTCGTCAAGAACAAGGTCAGTCCGCCGTTCAAGGTCGCGGAGTTCGACATCCTGTACGGGCACGGGATTAGCCGCGAGGGCAGCCTCATCGACCTCGGCGTCGAGCAGGGCATCGTGCGCAAGTCCGGCGCCTGGTACACCTACGACGGGGACCAGCTCGGCCAGGGCAAGGAGAACGCCAGGAACTTCCTGCGCGACAACCCGGACCTGGCCAACGGGATTGAGAAGAAGATCAAGGAGAAGCTCGGCGTCGGCCCCAAGGTCGATGCTGAGGCTGGCGCGGCCGACGGCACGGGTGCAGGCCGCGGGGCGCCGGGGCTGGCGTCGGTGACGAACCTGCGCTCCCAGTAGGGCACCCGGTGCCGGGACAGCGCAGCGCCCGGGCAAGAACCCGGTCCTCAGCAGGCACCGGCGGCCTGGCAGGCGCGAGCCAGGCCGCCGGGGCTGAGCACGACCCAGAGTCCGGGCCGGACGCTGACCCGGAAACGATTGCCCGGCAGATCTGCCTGCGGATGCTGACCGCCGCGCCGCGAACGCAGGCGCAGCTGGCGGCAGCACTGCGCCGTCGGGGCGTACCGGAGGAGGCGGCGACCGCGGTGCTCGCCCGGTTTACCGAGGTGAAGCTGATCGACGACGCCACATTCGCCAGGGCCTGGGTGGAGTCACGCCACCACGGCCGCGGGCTGGCAGGCCGGGCGCTCGGCGCCGAGCTCCGCCAGCGCGGCGTGGCCCAGGACGATATCCAGGCGGCGCTCAGCGAGCTTGACCCCGAGCAGGAGCTCGCCACGGCCCGCGAGCTGATCAGGCGGCGGCTGGAGGGTACTGCGGGTATGCCGCTCGCGGCCCGGATGCGGCGGCTCACCGGCGTCCTTGCGCGCAAGGGCTACCCGGCAGGGCTGGCCTATCGCGTGATCCGCGAGGCGCTGGAGCAGGAGGCCGGAGACGGCCCTGTTCCCTTCGATCTTGAAGTGCTGCCTGAGCCAGATGACAGCGATGATGCTGCTGAGGCGTAGCGAAGTAGCACGCTCTATCGAAGATCATCCGCATGTGCTTGCTCAAATCGTTATAAGCGCTTAGCCTCACGGCAGCGAGGTTTTCTGCTCCGTGCAATCAAGTTCGGCGTGTGAAGACGTTTAAAAAGATACAAACGGCACAAATGCGGCAGTCACTGGCCAGGCCGCATGAGGGCCTTGACAGTGGCGAGCGAGTGAACGGGCTAGGACCGGCTAGGCACGGCGGATGCCGGCTAAGGCGGACTGTGGAGCCCGAGGGGAGGAGGCAGCGGCGCTGAGCTAGCGCCCGCCGGGTGCGGTCGATCGCGCCTGGTGTCCGCGCTGGCCGGTGGTAACGGGCGGTTAGGCCGAACGGGCCTGGCGTTGAATCCGTCCCCCACCGGCGGGTGAGGGCTAGCTCGCGGCATCAGAGGCTGTGCAGCGTCGGAGGCTGCGCGGCATCGGGCTGGGCAATACCGAGATTGCACAGTCCCGAGATTCGCAGGACTGCTCTTCGGAGCACGCTGCGGCACGCCGGGCGGCCACTGCCCGGGCGGTACCCCTCGCTGCAGGCTCGTTTGCCTGCGATCGGCTAGCGACGCGCGCGGGCCAGGCGGAAAGGGGCGGGGTCTTGAGTACCAGCGGGGCTGTGCTTGCACTAGTGATAGTGGGCTGCCTGGCGGCGGTAGGCGCCCTGGCCGTGCTGGTGATCGTGCTCCGCAGGGGCAGCAGCCTTCCCGCCGTCCCGCCCAGGTCCGCTCCCACCGAGGCACTATCCGGTGACGCTGTACCCGCGGCAGCCGGCCACGCGGGAGCCGGCCACGCGGGAGCCGGGCATGCAGGAGCCGGGCATGCAGGAGCCGCCGCCCCGGTCGAGACCGCGAGCCTGCTTGAAGCGGATACGGCAAGGCTGCGGGCGGACGCTGACGCATACGCGGCCGAGCTGAAAAGCGGGGCCGAGCGCGAGGCGGCCGAGATCGTCCGGAAGGCCGAAGCGGCCGCCGTGGCAGCGACGGAGGTCAAGCGCGAGGCCGACGCCGCGGCCAGCGCAGCCAAGGACGAGGCCAGCGCAGCCAAGGACGAGGCCCGGCGCCTGCGCGCGGACTTCGAGCGGCGTGAGGACCGGCTGGGCGAACGTGAGCAGCGCGTTGACGAGCTCGCCAGGAGAGCCGATGAGCGCGCCGCCGATCTCGACGCTCGTAAGGCCGAACTAGACCGGCTCAATGCCGAGCGACAGGCCGAGCTAGAGCGCATCGCCGGCCTCACGGCCGAGGCGGCCAAGGCCGAGCTGGTGGCGGGCATTGAGAACCAGGCAAAGCGGGACGCCACGCGCATCGTCAGGGAGATCGAGGCCGAGGCGCAGAAGGAAGGCAACAAGCGGGCGCGCAAGATCGTCACGCTCGCCATTCAGCGCATCGCCAGCGAGCAGACCAGTGAGTCAGTCGTTTCGGTCCTGCACCTGCCGGGGGACGAGATGAAGGGCCGGATCATCGGCCGGGAGGGCCGCAACATCCGCGCCTTCGAGTCGGTGACCGGGGTGAATCTGATCATTGACGACACTCCCGAGGCGGTGCTGCTGTCGTGCTTCGATCCGGTCCGGCGCGAGGTTGGACGGCTGACACTTGAGCGGCTCGTGCTGGACGGCCGGATCCACCCGCAGCGGATCGAAGAGGCCCACGAGCGCAGCAAGGCGGAGATTGAGGCGCTCTGCGTGCGGGCGGGCGAAGACGCGCTGGTGGATGTCGGCGTCACCGATATGCACCCCGAGCTGACCAATCTGCTCGGGCGGCTGCGCTACCGCACCTCTTATGGCCAGAACGTGCTCAAGCACCTGATCGAGTCGGCGCACATTGCCGGGATGATGGCCAGCGAGCTCAGGCTGGACCCGGTGCTGATGAAGCGATGCGCGCTGCTGCACGACATCGGCAAGGCCCTCACCCACGAGGTGCAGGGCAGCCACGCTCTGATCGGGGCCGAGATCGCCCGCAAGTATGGCGAGCCAGAGGACGTCGTGCACGCCATCGAGGCGCATCACAACGAGGTCGAGGTGCGTACCGTCGAGGCCGTTCTGACCCAGGCGGCCGACGCGATCAGCGGCAGCCGCCCCGGCGCCCGCCGCGAGTCGCTCGAGGCCTACGTGAAGCGGCTGGAGCGACTCGAGCAAATCGCGCTGGCGCAGGACGGGGTCGAGCGAGTGTTCGCCATGCAAGCGGGCCGGGAACTGCGGGTTATGGTCAAGCCCGGTGACGTCGACGACATCCAGGCTCAGGTGATCGCCCGGGACGTAGCCAAGCGCGTCGAGGACGAGCTGACCTACCCGGGTCAGATCCGCGTGACGGTGATCCGCGAGTCGCGTGCCATCGAGTTCGCCAGGTAAACGTCCGAGCGGTCGCCCGAGCCAGACGTAGCCGGACGCGGAGCCGGCCGACAGACTATTCGGTAGATGACGCCTGAAGCGTGCGGTGGTGCAGAACGACTTCGTCAATGATGAAGGCGAGGAATGTCTCGGCGAATGCCGGATCAAGCCCCGCTCCCTCAGCCAGGAGCCGGAGTCGTGCAATCTGATGAGCTTCACGTTGCGGGTCGCTGGCGGGCAGGTGGTGTTTGGCCTTCAACCGTCCGACTTCCCGCGTGCATTTGAATCTTTCCGCCAGCAAATGCACGATAGCTGCGTCGAGGTTGTCGATACTGGCCCTGAGGTCAAGCAATTGATCGTCTGGGTCGCCTCCGGCTGAATGCTCGCTCGTCACCCGGCCAAGGCTATCTGGCGGTGCGCAACATTGATCAGCACGTATGGCGTCGCCAGCTTCGATTTGCGAGCGCGCCGGGTTGGTTCACAGCGGGTCTCCAAGCCGCGTCGTTCCGTTGCCCAGCGGCCGGTTACGGCCTCGTTCCTGCCTTAGGCCTGCCTCATGACGTCGATCTTCTGGACTCCCGGCGGGTTGAAGCCCAGGATCTGACCGTAGAAGGACAGCTCAGCCTCAAGCGCGGCGGCGACGGTCTCCGCCTTCCGGAAGCCATGCGATTCGCCCTCGAAGGCGATGTAGGCGTAGGGGGTCCCGTGCGCCGCCAGGTCGGCAGCGATGCTCTCGGCTTGCGCTGGCGGCACGACCGGGTCGTCCAGCCCCTGGAGCAGCAAGATGGGGCAGGTTTCCGCCGTCACGTGCCCGACCGGGGCTCGCTCTGTGTAGGTGACCTCGAAGCCCGGCAGCGGGCCGATCAGGCTGTCGAGGTAGCGAGACTCGAAATCGTGCGTCGTGGCAGCGAAATCGCGTAGGTCGGAGACGCCAAAGTAGGAAACGGCGGCGCTGAACACCCGGCCGCGCTTCGTGCCGGTGGTGACCGCTGCCAGCGTGGTCCAGCCCCCCGCTGATCCACCGCAGATGGCCAGCCTGCCCGGGTCGGCGCCGGCCGATTCCGCCACCCAGCGTGCCGCCGCGATCGCGTCCTGCACGTCAACGACGCCCCACTCGCGGCGCAACCGCTCCCGATACCGGCGGCCGTAACCGGTCGAACCGCCATAATTCACGTCGATGATCCCGATGCCGCGACTGGTCAAGTAGGCCTTGGCCAGGTCCAGAATGGCCGTGGCGCGCGAGGTCGGACCGCCGTGCACCCGGACTACGAATGGCGGCCGCTCGCCGGCCGGGCCTGTGACATCCGGATTGGCCGGCTGATACAGCAGCGCGTGGACGATCTGGCCATATGGCCCCTCGAAGTCCACTTCCTGCGGCACTGGCAGGTAGGGCTGGTCGGGTAGCTCCGCCAGCTCGGTCAGCACCTCGGTCTGGCTCGTGGCGGCGTCCACCCTGACGACAGCAGGCCAGGTCGTCGGCCCGCCGCCGACAGCCGCAATCGATCCGCCGTCCGCGGACAAGTCGAATGCGACTTCGGCGAACGGCGTGTCCAGGTCCTTGAGCTCGAACGACTCCGGATCCAGGATTCCGAGTCTGGCCGGCCCGGCGCCGTGTGCCACCGCGAGCCGGCCATCGCCGAGTACGGCGAACGGCCGCGCCCCGAGTCGCCAGAGCGGCCCGGCGAACTCCTCGTCGGCCGGGAAGAGGGCCAGTGGCGGCTCGCCAGTCAGGCCGACCTGGTAGACGTTCCACCAGCCTGGCCAGTCGGTAGCCACGTAGAGGCTCGAATTGTCTCGCCACAATGGAGCCAGCACCGACTCCCGCTGGCCGCCCATCAGCGGCCGGCCTTTCGCAGGCACGTCCTTCTCGATGGGAGCGACCCGGAGCTCGGTGCCGTCCCATGGCATGTGCGGGTGGTTCCAGCAGATCCAGGCCAGCCACTTCCCGTCCGGTGACGGAGTGGGGAAGGCGAAGAAGTCAAAGCCGTCGGCCAGCGTCCTGATGGCCTCAGGCCCATCGGCCGCAGAGCCGTCCAGGGGCACAGCCACGATCGCGCGGGTGACCTTTCCGGCGGAGTGCCGTTCCTGCACGCACCAGACCTCGCGGCGGTCAGGGGACAAGACATAGTCGGCATATCTGAGGTCCGCGGCGGATTCGGGAGTCAATGGGGTGGGCTCCGCGCCATCCGGTCCGGTCAGGTACAGCCGCTGATCGGCGTAGTTGGCGAACAGGATCTGATAGCCGCCCGCGGCGGCCTCGCCGGCTTTGCGCTTGCCGCCCTTCTGGTCGGTCGCGCCCTTCTTGCCTGTTTGGCCAGCCAATGCTTCACGGGGGATCGGCAGGTAGGACCGGCCGCCGTACTCATGCACCCGCGTCCTGGCACTCCAGGGCGCGGCCAGCAAGGCCGTCTGCGTGCCACCGGAGTTATGCATGACCGTGGTGCGGCCGCCCTCGGCTGGTATCCCCTGCTGCCACCAGACGTCGGCGCCGATGACCGTGGGCGACGAGACCATGACGGACCGACTGGCGACTGCCGCCGCCGTTATGGGTGACGGCCATTCACCGAAAGCGACAGCGGGAACCGCAACCTCTGCACTGCCTTGTTCTGCTGCTGCGCCGGGCGCCCTGGCGGGGTCGGCCTTGGCTTTGTCACCGCTGTCTGTCATACGCATATGGTGCCCTACCGGACGACTCCGGGTTGCGGCGAACCAGGACTCTCCCGTGATCGTCTCGCCAGCTGCGGGCTGCGGCTGGCCGCCCTTGGACCGCCAGGCGTCTACCCTTGGGGGCATGGCTGGCGCTACCGCGGAGCGAAGCTTCGAGATCCGCACCTACGGGTGCCAGATGAACATGCACGACTCCGAGCGGCTGGCCGGGCTGCTGGAGGCGGCAGGGTACCGTCGCGCCGCTGCCGGGGCCGACCCGGACGTGGTCGTGTTCAACACGTGCGCGGTACGCGAGAACGCCGACAACCGGCTCTACGGCAACCTCGGTCACCTCCTGCCGGTGAAGAACTCCCATCCGGGCATGCAGATCGCCGTCGGCGGGTGCCTGGCCCAGAAGGACCGTGCCGTCATCACGGAACGGGCGCCGTGGGTGGATGTGGTCTTCGGCACTCACAACATCGGTTCGCTGCCGGTCCTGCTGGAACGGGCCAGGGTCCAGCAAGAGGCCCAGGTCGAGATCCTCGAGTCCCTGGAGCGCTTCCCCTCGGTGCTGCCAGCAAGCCGGGAGTCGCCCTATTCAGCCTGGGTGGCGATCTCCGTAGGCTGCAACAACACCTGCACCTTCTGCATCGTCCCGAGCCTGCGCGGCCGGGAAGAGGACCGGCGGCCCGGCGATGTGCTCGCCGAGATCGAGGCCCTGGCTGCCGACGGCGTGCTGGAGATCACCCTGCTGGGCCAGAACGTCAATTCCTATGGCGTGGGCTTCGGCGACAGGCTCGCGTTCTCCAAACTGCTTCGTTCCTGCGGGAAGGTGGCGGGCTTGGAGCGAGTCAGGTTTACCTCGCCGCACCCTCGTGACTTCACCGACGACGTCATCGAGGCGATGGCCAACACACCGAACGTGATGCCGCAGCTGCATATGCCCTTGCAGTCTGGCTCCGACGCCGTGCTGCGGGCGATGCGCCGTGCCTACCGGCGGGAGAAGTACCTGGCCATTCTCGATCGGGTCCGGTCAGCAATGCCCGAGGCCGCGATCACCACCGACATCATCGTCGGCTTTCCCGGCGAGACCGAGCGCGACTTCGCCGACACCCTGGACCTGGTCAGGCAGGCCAGGTTCGCCGGCGCCTTCACCTTCCAGTACTCGATCCGGCCGGGCACGCCCGCGGCCGACATGCCTGACCAGGTACCGGCCGAGGCAGTAGCCGAGCGGTACGAGCGGCTGGCTGCGCTGGTCGCCGAGGTGTCGTGGCAGGAGAACCAGAAGCTGATGGGCCGGGCGGTGGAGGTACTCGTTGCCGACGGCGAGGGCCGAAAGGACAGCGCCACTCACCGGATGTCCGGTCGGGCACGTGACAACAGGCTCGTGCACTTCACGCCGGCCGGGGAGAACCCACGCCCCGGCGACGTCATCACCACCGTGGTGACGGGGGCGGCCCCGCACTACCTGCTCGCGGATAACCCGCCGAACACCGTGCGCCGCACTCGTGGCGGAGACGCATGGGATCTTCGGCGCGCCAGCCAGCAGGTGCCGGAACGCGCCAGCAACGGAGCTTCAGCGGTGAGCGACTCGGTGCTGCTCGGCATGCCGAGCCGGCGTCCGCCCGGCTGAGGCGTATAACCAGCCGGGGCCGCCGCCAGCGTCGGCGAGTTGGCGTGCCCGGCCTCCTCAGCTGCCCGGCTCCTCCTCACCAAATTCGTCGCCGTCAAGGTCGTCGTCGTCAAGGTCGTCGTCGTCGAGGTCGTCCTCGTCATCGAAGTCGTACTCGTCGTCCTCGTCATCGTCATACTCGTCGTCGGTGTCGAGTTCGTCTTCGTCGAACTCTTCTTCCTCGACGGGCGCGTCGAGGTCATCGGCGTACGTCATATTTCCCCCAAGCACCGGGTGATCACGGGCCACCTCGTGTGGGCAGGGACATACCCTGCGCTGGCAGACTGATGCAATGCTACGGCCAGTCATCGCGGTCGTGGGGCCGACGGCCGCAGGTAAGTCCGAACTCTCCCTGACCCTAGCTCGTACGCTCGACGGCGAGGTAGTGAACGCCGACTCGATGCAGCTATATCAGGGCATGGACATCGGAACGGCGAAGCTTACTGTGGCCGAGCGCGCCGGAATCCCGCACCATCTGCTCGACATCTGGCCCGTGACGGAGACGGCGAGTGTGTCGGAGTATCAGCGGCTCGCGCGGGAGGCCATCGACAGCATCCGCGGCCGCGGGCGGTCACCGGTCCTCGTTGGCGGCTCCGGCCTGTATATCAGGGCAGCGACCGACAACCTTCGCTTCCCTGGCACCGATCCGCAGCTGCGGGCCAGCCTGGAGGCGGAACTAAGCCAGGTCGGGGCGGCCGCGCTGCATGCCCGCCTGGCTCAGCTAGATCCTGCGGCCGCGGCGGCGATCCTGCCCGGCAACGGGCGGCGGATCGTCCGGGCACTGGAGGTCATCGAGTTGTCCGGGCACCCGTTCACCGCGACGCTTCCGGACTACCAGCCGGTCTATCCGGTCGTGCAGATTGGCGTCGCGATGCCGCGCCCTGAGCTCGATCAGCGCATCGCCGACCGGGTCGGCCGGATGTGGCAGCTCGGGCTCGTCGACGAGGTACGGCGGCTGGAGCTACTCGGCCTGCGGGAGGGCCGGACCGCGAGCCGGGCTCTCGGGTACGCCCAGGTGCTCAGCTACCTCGCGGGTGAGTGCACGGAGGAGGCAGCCGCCGCGCAGACGACCCTGGCGACGCGCCGGTTCGTTCGGCG
>Ga0335075_10009557_pt1 | contig 14766 bp, 13 predicted proteins | sample Lox_Sample_24_FD_206723 | JGI IMG/M metagenome (GOLD analysis project Ga0335075, IMG submission 206723) | Soil microbial communities from Loxahatchee National Wildlife Refuge, Florida, United States - Lox_Sample_2.4 | ecosystem: Environmental > Terrestrial > Soil > Wetlands | place: USA...
CGGGCAGGATTTTCAGCACGACGCTGAAGATGACGATGACCACGATGCCAGAGACGAATTCCGGCACGGTAGCGGCCGAGAGGCCAGTGAGCGAGATGAGCCGGTCCAGCGGCCGGCCTGCGTTGAGCGCGGCGATGACGCCGCCGAGGATGCCGAGCGGGACGATCACGACGAGCGCAAGCGCACCAAGCTTGGCCGAGTTCACCAGCGCCGCCCGCAGCAGTGGCTCGACCGGCGACTGGTACTGGTAGGACTCGCCCATGTTGCCGTGCAGCATGCCGGTGATCCAGCTCCAGTACTGGGCAAGGAGCGGCCGGTCGACGCCGAGCTGGTGGTCAAGATGCCGGACTGCGCTCTCGGCAGCCAGCGGCCCGAGTATGGACCGGGCCGGATTTCCCGGCAGCACCTGGCCGGCCAGGAAGATGATGAGGCTGAGCAGGAACAGGGTGACGATGGCGAGTCCGAGGCGCCTCAGCAGGTAGATCGCCAACGAACCCCCCTGCGGTATAGGCTAGTCAAACTATCGGAAAAGCCGAATTCAGGAATTTTAGGCGGTGATAGGCGCGGCTGCAAGGAGCCTCTAGCCCAGTCGCAGGCTGCCGGGCGGGCTGGCGACAGAAGCCGGCCCCCGCCGCTCCGCCCCCGGCTGCGGAATACTGTCACCGCCATAGAGAGACCTTAGCCAGCTACGGACGAAATCGCACTGATCATTAAGCAATGAGCCGTCAATCGTTGTAAATCCGGCATGTGAGAGGAAACCGCCTGTGAGTGAGCCACCTGTCATGCTGATCGGGGAGAGCTTCATCGGCGAGGGGGCCGAGGCCGCGCATATCAACGTGGTGCTCGGCAGCCGCTCCGGCCCGGTCGGCACCGCCTGGGCAACGGCGCTCGCGACTCCGAGTGCCGGTCACACTCCGTTCGTCGCGGTGCTCCAGCCGGGGATCCCAGCCAAGCCGCTCACCTTGTTCATCAACAAAGCCGCCATCGCCAGCCCGGAGCACGGAACGCTGACCTGGGGTGCCGCGCAGGCCGGAGTAGCCGGGGGAGTTGCCGACGCGGTCGCCGAGGGCGTCGTCGCGCCAGCAGACACTGACGATCTCCTGGTGATCGCGGCGGTCTGGGTCAACCCGGATGCCCGCGCGGCCGGCCTGGTCTACGCGAACAACCGCGAGGCTACGAAGGCGGCGCTGGACGCAGCTACTCGTTCCCGCCCTGATCTGGCTCAGGTCCTTGCGGCGAGGGCGAATCCCGCCAACCCTTACTTCGACCCTAGGTGAAAATCACGACGATCCGGCTGGACCGGATGCGGCTGGTGCTTGATCCGCCGTTCGACGCCGCATGGGATCCGGTCCCGCGGCGGCACTTCGACGCGACCCTGGTCCGGGTGGAGACCGACGCGGGAATCACCGGCTATGGCTCCGGCGACACCATGGACGGTTTCGAAGGCTTCGCGGACCTGTTCACCGGCAAGGATCCGCTGCAGATCGCCAACCACGTCAGGACGCTGGAGACCATCAGCTTCCACGCCGGCCGGTACTGGCCGCTGGAAGCCGCGCTCTGGGACATCATTGGCAAGACGTGCGGGCAGCCGGTCGCCACGTTGTTCGGCAGCGCGGCCGACCGCGTGCCTGCCTACGCCTCGTTCGGTGAGCTCAAGAGCCCGGCCGCGCGCGCCGAGGCAGTGCTGGCCGCGCGCCAGGCAGGGTTCCGCGCGGTAAAGATCCGGATCAGCCGCGAGGACGTGCGGTCGGGCCTGGCTGCGGTCAGGGCGGCGCGGGAAGCGGCGGGCAGCGACCTGGCGATCATGGTGGACCTGAACCAGTGGTGGCGGATGGCGGGTGACATCTCCCCGGCGCTCGACGTCGCGGCCGTCCGCCGGGTCGCGGCCGAGCTCGCCGAGCTAGGCATTACCTGGCTCGAGGAGCCGCTGCCGGCCGCGGACCTGGCCGGGATGAGACTGCTGAGAGAGCAATGCGGTATCCGGGTGGCCGGCGGGGAGATGGCCCGCAGCGTGCCGGAACTGCTGGCCGCGATGGCGGCCGGGGCACTGGACGTCGTCCAGCCGGATGTCGTGCTCGCGGTGGGCATGCTCCGCGCCCGCACCGTGGCCGAACTCGCCACGGCGCAGGGCCGCTGGTTCACCCCGCACACCTGGACCAACGGGCTCGGCCTGCTGGCGAATCTGCAGGTGACGGCGGGCGTCGGCGGCGGGCCGTACCTGGAGTTCCCCTATGATCCGCCGGGCTGGACGCCGCAGCGCCGTGACTTCTTCCTGGCGCAGCCGGTCACCATCGAGCCCGACGGCGCGGTTCGCGTTCCTGACGCGCCAGGCCTCGGCGCCGAGATTGATGAAGATGCTGTGGCCCGGTGGGCCCTGAGCGGTAAACACTGACCGGTACACACTGAGTTGGGCGGAGCAGCAGTGCGGGTGGGATTTATCGGCCTTGGCCACATGGGCGGCCCGATGAGCGCGAACATCCTCGCGGCCGGCCATGACCTGGTCGTGCACGACGTCCGCGCCGAGGCAGCGGCGGGCCTGCTCGCGGCGGGTGCCGCCTGGGCCGGCTCGCCGCGCGAGACCGGCGCGGGCCGGGACGTGGTGATCACCATGCTGCCGACCCCGCGGCACGTGGCTGACGTGCTGCTCGGTCAGGACGGGTTGCTGGACGGCCTTGCTCCCGGCGCTGTCTGGGTGGACATGTCCACCAGCGTGCCCGAGGTAGCCGAGCGGGTCATGGCCATGGCCGGGCCCCGTCACGTCGCCGTGGTCGACGCGCCGGTCAGCGGAATGGCCGCTGGGGCGAAAGCAGGCTCGCTGCAGATCTTCGTCGGCGGCGCGGCCGCCGACTACCAGCGCATCCGGCCGGTGCTCGAGGCGATGGGCGATCCCGGCCGCATACTCCACGTGGGCGGGAACGGGGCTGGTTACACGGTCAAGTTGATGATCAACTTGCTGTGGTTCGGGCATCTCGCCGCGACGGCCGAGGTGCTCACTGTCGGCGTCAGGGCTGGCGTCGACCTGGCGATGCTGCGGCGCTGCCTGCTGGCCAGCCCGGCGGCTAGCAACTTCCTCGAGCGTGACGTGCTGTCGGTGCTTGAGCGCGGCGACTATGACGACTCTTTCGCCCTGGCGCTGGCCTGCAAGGACCTTGGCCTGGCTGTCGACCTGGCGCGGCAAGCAGGCGTTCCCGCCGAGGTGAGCGCACTGGTCGAGCAGATCTACCGGCGGGCCAGGGCGCAATACGGAGACGATGGCGGCGAGATGCTGCCGATCAGGCTGCTTGAGGACCTCACCGCCACCGCTCTCCGGCTCCCACAGGAGTAACGATGCTGCCAGCGCCACGAGAGCTCGTCATCGGCACTACGCCCGCCGCCTATTTCGGGCCAGGATCGATTGCCAGGCTGCCCGAGCTGATAGCCGGTGCCGGCGGCCGGTCCGCGCTCGTCGTCACCGACAGCGCGCTGGCCGATACTGGCGTCATCGGTACGGTGACGGATCTGCTGGCGGCGGCCGGGGTTCCGGCGGCTGTTTTCACCGGCGTGCACCCGAACCCGACCACTGCCGACCTGGCGGCGGGCGCAGCCGCGGCTGCCGGGCTTCTCGAGGAGGCGCCTGTCGTCGTGGCAGTGGGCGGCGGGTCGCCGATCGACGCAGCGAAAGGCATTGCGCTCGCCGCGGTCAACCCGCAGCGCGGCCGCGACCTCGACTACCGGTCGGCCTTCGCCGTTACGGGGCTGCCGTTGCTCGCAGTGCCGACCACAGCCGGCACTGGGGCCGAGACCAATGCCTTCGGCGTGGTGACTGACGAGCAGGAGCATCGCAAGTTTTACGTCGGCCACGCCTCGACGATGCCGGCTGCGGCGATCCTCGACCCGGAGCTGACCATCGGCCTGCCGCCGGGGGCGACCGCGGCGACCGGAATGGACGCCCTCACGCACGCCCTGGAGTCCTACCTGTCGGTCCGTGCCAACCCGTGGTCAGCGGGCATCGCCCTGCAGGTAGTCAGGATGGTCAGCGAGTTCCTGCCGCGCGCGGTCGCCGACGGGTCGGACGCCGAGGCGCGAGCGCAGATGCTGCTGGCCGCGCACATGGCAGGCGTCGCGATGGCATCCACCGGCCTGGGTGCGTGTCACGCGATCGGGCATGCGCTCGGCGGGCGGTTCAACCTTCCGCACGGTATTGCTCTCACTCTCGTCTTGCCGGAAGTGCTGGCGTTTAGCCGGCCCGTGTCGTCGGGACGGCTCGCCGATCTTGCCTTTTTGCTCGGCGCCGGGGACACGGCGGCAGACGCAAACAGAAACGCTTCGGCCGCCATCTCCGCCGTCGCCTCGCTCGCGGAGTCCGTCGGGATGACCAAAACACTCGCCGACTTCGGGATCGGGCCGAGCGAGTTCGGGCAGATCGCCGCGGATGCGCTCGACGACGAGGTGCTGGTCAATGCGCCGCTGCAGCCAACCGCGGAGGACATCACGCGGATGCTGGCCGCGGTCAGTTAGCGCGAGCGAGCTAGGAGAGCCTGATGTTTCGGGTGCTGTTTGTCTGCACTGGCAATACATGCAGGTCGCCGATGGCAGCGGAGCTGCTCCGGCATGAGCTGGCTCAGGCTGGCATAGCAGCCGAGGTCGGCAGCGCGGGCTTGCGCACGAAGCTGTCAGGAGCGGCGGCGGATCCGCGAGCCCGGCAGGTGCTACGGTCCCACGGCCTGGGCAGCGATCACGCTGTGCGCCAGTTCGACTCTGCCATGTTTGCCAGCCACGACCTGCTCATCGCGCTGGACAGCAATCACGCCTGGGTGCTCGCGCAGCTCGCGCCCACCCCGGCTGCTGCCGCCAGGATCAGGCTGCTTGGCAGCTTCGGCCCTGCGGGTGCCGCGGGCTGGGACGTGCCGGACCCGGTCGGCGGCGACATCGGGGACTACGAGCGGGCGCTGCGGCTCATCCGGTCCGCGATGCCAGGCGTTCTCGCGGAAATCACGGCCGCGACCAGCACCTGCCCGGCCGCTGGCGGAGGCGACTGCGGTTAGATGATGATGCCCAGCCAGAGAAGGAGCTCAGTATGACCGACCAACCGGCCGGCGCCAGGCCCGTCCGCGCGCCCCGTGGCAGCAGCCTGACCTGCAAGGGCTGGCCGCAGGAAGCCGCCATGCGGATGCTGATGAACAACCTGGACCCGGAAGTCGCTGAGCACCCCGATCAGCTCATCGTCTACGGCGGTTCGGGTCGTGCCGCGCGCAGCTGGGAGGCGTTTGACGGCATCGTGGCCTCGCTGCGAGACCTGGCGGCGGACGAGACTCTGCTTGTGCAGTCGGGCAAGCCGGTCGGCATCTTCAGGACGCACGAGTGGGCGCCGCGGGTGCTGATCGCGAACTCCAACCTGGTGCCGCAGTGGGCGACCTGGGAGGAGTTCAGGCGGCTTGAGGCCGAAGGACTGACCATGTTCGGCCAGATGACCGCCGGGTCCTGGATCTACATCGGCACGCAGGGCATTCTGCAGGGAACGTACGAGACTTTCGCCGCGGTCGCTGCTAAGCGGTTCGGCGGTTCGCTCACCGGCACCATCACGCTGACAGCGGGCCTTGGCGGGATGGGCGGTGCCCAGCCGCTCGCGATCACCATGAACGGGGGCGTCGCCTTGTGCATTGACTGCGACGCGTCCCGGATCAGCCGCCGGATCGAGCACGGCTACCTCGACGTGGCGGCAACTGACGTCGATGACGCGGTCCGGCGTGCCACGGCCGCCGCCGATGCAGGGCAGGCGCTGTCGATCGGCCTGCTCGGCAACGCTGCCGATCTGCTGCCGCAGCTGCTGCGGATGGGTGCGCCGATCAGTGTGGTGACCGACCAGACCTCCGCCCACGATCCCCTTACCTACCTGCCCAAGGGCGTTGCGTTCGAGGACATGGCGGTGCTGCGGGCCGAGGACCCCGCCGGGTTCACCACCAGGGCGAGGGAGTCGATGGCTGAGCACGTCCGGGCCATGGTGGGCTTCCAGGACGCCGGCGCCGAGGTGTTCGACTACGGCAATTCCATCCGCGGCGAGGCTCAGCTTGCCGGGTATGACCGCGCCTTCGCGTTTCCCGGTTTCGTGCCCGCCTACATCAGGCCGCTGTTCTGCGAGGGCAAGGGCCCGTTCCGGTGGGCGGCGCTGTCCGGTGACCCAGCCGATATTGCCGCCACTGACGCGGCGATCCTGGAGGAGTTCCCGCAGAACGAGGGGCTGGCCAGGTGGATCCGGATGGCAGGGGAGAAGGTGCACTTCCAGGGCCTGCCCGCGCGGATCTGCTGGCTGGGCTATGGCGAGCGGCATGTGGCGGGCCTGCGGTTCAACGAGATGGTGCGGCGCGGCGATGTGCAGGCCCCGATCGTGCTCGGCCGTGATCACCTGGACTGCGGCTCGGTTGCCTCGCCGTACCGAGAGACCGAGGCGATGGCCGACGGGAGCGACGCGATCGCTGACTGGCCGCTGCTGAACGCGCTGGTCAACACCTCTTCGGGAGCGTCCTGGGTGAGCATCCACCATGGCGGCGGGGTTGGCATTGGGCGATCCATCCATGCTGGTCAGGTCTGCGTCGCGGACGGCACCGAGCTGGCCGGTCAGAAGCTCGAGCGGGTGCTGACCAACGACCCTGGGATGGGTGTGATCAGGCACGCCGATGCCGGCTATGAGCGGGCCAGCGAAGTCGCGGCTGAACGCGGCGTCCGCGTGCCGATGCAGAAGTAGTGTCAGGCTCGTTCCGTGAGGGCGGCCGCATCGGACCGGAGACCGCAGATGACGTTCGCTGAATTGTGGGCCGAGCTCCTGCCCGTCGGGCGGGACGAGGTCACCGGCGGTTACCGGCGGTATTCCTGGACCGGATCCGATGCCGCTTGCAGGGCCTGGTTCGCCAGGACCGCGACACAGCTGGGGTTGCGCACGGACTGCGACCGCAACGGGAATCTGTGGGCCTGGTGGGGCCGGCCAGGAGGGCCGCAGGCTGTCGTCACCGGCAGCCACCTGGATTCGGTGCCCGACGGCGGAGCGTACGACGGGCCGCTCGGCGTGGTCTCCGCATTCGCTGCGATAGCCAAGCTTCGCAGCGACGCGTTCCGGCCAGCCCGGCCGATTGGCGTCGCCGCTTTTACCGAGGAAGAAGGCGCCCGGTTCGGGGTGGCCTGCCTAGGTAGCCGGCTGGTGACCGGTGCGGTAACGCCGGATGCCGCGAACGCGCTGCGTGACCAGGACGGCGTCACGCTCGCCGAGGCGATGGTTGCGGCGGGCCGCGACGCCAGTCGCATCGGGCAGGATGAGGAGCTGCTGGCCGGGATCGGGGCCTATGTCGAGCTGCACATCGAGCAGGGCAAAGCACTAGCGGATCTCGGCGCTGCTGTCGGGGTCGCAGACGGAATCTGGCCGCACGGCCGCTGGCTAATCGACTTCGCCGGGCGAGCCGACCACGCTGGCACTACCCGGCTGGCCGACCGCCGCGATCCGATGCTTCCCTACGCCGCGACTGTGCTAGCGGCGCGAGAGGCCGCCGAGCGCTGCGGTGCGCTCGCGACATTCGGAAAGGTAGTTGCCGAGCCAGGCGCTGCGAACGCCATCAGCTCGTCGGTCCATGCCTGGCTGGATGCGCGGGCGCCAGCCGAGGCAACGCTTGAGCAGCTGGTGTCCGAGGTCTGGGCGGCGGCCCAGACGGCCGCCAGGCAGCACGGCGTTGTCGTCAGGCAGCGACGCGAGTCGGTTACGCCGCTGGTGAGTTTCGACCGCGGGCTGCGGGACCGCCTGGTCGGTGTCCTTGATGCTGCCGGGATCGCCGCGCCTGTGCTGCCCACCGGAGCCGGACACGACGCTGGCGTGCTCGCGGCGCGGATCCCGGCAGCGATGCTGTTTGTGCGTAACCCGAGCGGTGTCTCCCACTCGCCCGCCGAGCACGCCGAGATGGCCGATTGCGAGACCGGGGTATCCGCTCTGACAGCGGTGCTGGCTGATCTGGCGGGCCAGTGACCGCCACTCGCGCCTGGCTCGCCGAGCTGGCCTGGTCCCCCGATTTCGGGCTCCGCTCGGATGTGCTGATCGAGGCGGCAGGCGACCGGCTGACGAAGGTTGCGCCCGACGCGCAGCCGCCGCCGGGCGCCACCCGCCTGGCCGGGCTGACGATGCCCGGCCTGGCCAACGCGCACTCGCACGCTTTCCACCGGGCGCTGCGCGGCATCACGCAGGCGTCCCGCGGCACGTTCTGGACGTGGCGCGAGCGAATGTACGAAGTGGCTGACCGGCTAGACCCCGACAGTTATCAGGCGCTGGCCACCGCCGTGTATGCCGAGATGGCGCTGGCGGGGGTCAGCTGCGTCGGCGAGTTCCACTACCTGCACCACGGCCGCGGCGGCGCACCTTACGCGGACCCGAACCAGATGGGCCGGTCGCTGATCGAAGCAGCCAGCCAGGCCGGCATCCGGATCACCCTGCTTGATGCCTGTTACCTGCGTGGTGGCCTGTCGGCGGACGGGCGGCCGCAGCCGCTGGCGGGCGCGCAGCTGCGTTTCGGCGACGCTGACGGCGAGGCATGGGCGGCCAGAGCGGAAGCGCTCGGGCAGGACGCCGTCGGTGGCCTCAGCTCGCACGCACGGGTAGGCGCCGCCATCCATTCAGTCCGCGCGGTCCCGCCTGAGCAGATGCCGGAGGTCGTCGCCTGGTCGCATCGTTACGGCGCGCCGGTGCACGCTCACGTATCTGAGCAAGTAGCGGAGAACCGGGCCTGTCTCGCTGCATACCGGGCGACACCAGCGGAGGTGCTGTCCAGTGCCGGCGCGCTCGGCCCGCGCAGCACGGCGGTGCATGCTACGCATCTGACCGGCCATGACGTGGCCCTGCTCGGCGAGAGCCGGGTGCACGTCTGCATGTGCCCGACGACCGAAGCCGACCTGGCGGACGGCATCGGACCCGCACGTGAGCTGGCCAGTGCAGGCAGCCCGGTCACGCTCGGCAGTGACAGCCAGGCTGTAGTGGACATCCTGGAGGAAGCACGCCGGGTTGAACTTGGCGAGCGCCTGGCTTCCCAGGAACGAGGCAGCTTCACCGCGGTCGAGCTGGCGGGCGCGGCGACGACGGCGGGGCATGCAAGCCTGGGGTGGCCTGAGGCGGGCGACCTGGTCGCCGGCGGGCTGGCCGACTTCTGCACTGTCGCACTCGACTCTCCTCGCACCGCTGGCGCGGACCGGGCCACTGCGCTCGAGTCAGTCATCTTCGGGGCGTCGGCAGCGGACGTGCGGCACCTGGTCGTCGGCGGCCGGGACATCGTGGCTGACGGGCAGCACATGCTCATCCCCGACGTGCCAGCTGCGCTCTCCACCTCGATCGCGGCCGTCCTGCGCTGACCGGAATACCTTTGCGGCCGGCCCGGCGCGAGGGCCCGAGCGCTAGCGTGCCCCGGCGCTGCTGCGGCCAGTCGGCCGCTCATGCCATTCGCGTCTCAGCGCTCGTGATAGCATAATGCAAGCATGCCTAACTTGCTCGTTCGCGATGTTCCCGATGACGTACACGCCGCCCTTCAGAGACGGGCTGAGCGGAGTGGCCAGTCACTCCAGCAATTCCTGACCAGCGAGCTGCGCCGGCTCGCTGAGCGGCCTAGTGTCGGCGAAGTTCTTGACCGGATCGAGCGCCGCCGTGGCGGGCACGTCGGCTTGGCGCAGGCCGCCGACGACCTGGCGGAAGGCAGGGCCGGGCGCTGATCGTCATCGACGCCTCCATTCTCGCCAACGTCCTCGGCGACGACGGCGCCGATGGCCACCGGGCTCGGGCAGAGTTCCGGGCTGCAGGCAATGTATCGGCGCCCGACCTTGTCGACGTCGAGGTCGTTGCAGTCCTCCGCAAGCGCTGGCTGGCAGGGACTATCTCCGTCGACCGGTTCGCCACTGCCATTACCGATCTGGAAGATCTTGACTTCGACCGCTACCCGGCGCTGAGGTTCATGCGCCGTGCCTACGAGCTGCGCGCCAACGTCACTGCCTACGACGCGGCCTACGTCGCCCTTGCCGAGACTCTCGACTGCGAACTGCTGACAGGCGACAGGCGCCTGGCGAACTCAACCGGACCTCGCTGCGCCATCCGCCTGCTGCGCTGACCGCGCGCTCGGGGCTGATGAGGCCGAGGCTCGCCAGCGGAGACAGCGAGAGGTTAGCCCGCACCGGCCCGTAGATTCGCATCCGGTAGATCACGCGGCCCTCCCAGCGACTAGTTGACTGGCGCGCTGCTGGTCAACGTCTGGGCTGGCTAGCCCGTCGCGCCGGGGTTGTAGGCAGCCGGCAGCCCCGAGCAGATGCTCGCCCCAGCGTTGCGCGACTGTACCGCGCCGGGTCCGTTCTGGACCGCCGCGCTTACGGCGGGCGTGCTGCTGCTTCCGGTCTTTGCCGCCCTGTGGTGATGCCTGGCCCGGTGGGTCGCCGGGGCTGCTGGCGGGTTCACCCCGGCGAAGTCAGTGCCTAGCGTTAGCGTCACCACGCCTGGCGTGCCGACCTGCGACGCGGGCTCATTGAGCGTGCTGCGGCCGGCCGGGAACGACTTGAGCGCGGTCATCAGCGTGTAAGCGCCGTCAGCCTGGTCCAGCCCGGCATAGTCCACGGTCGTGGTGGTGGTTGCCGCGGCGTTGCCGATGCCGGTGACGTCGAAACCGAGTTTGCGCAGCTTGGCAGCGGTCTTTGCGGCAAGCCCTGTCTGTCCGGTGCCGTTGAGCACCCGCACCTGGACCTTGGCGTAACGCTCGACTGGCAGCTGGCCGTTCCAGTCCTGGCCGGTCCTGAGCATCTGGTAGAGCACGTCGTCTTGCGGCTGGACGGCCATCAGGTGCTCTTCGAGGCCCGGATAGGTGTCCGTGGTGGTCGGCAGGGTGATGAGGCTGACGTTCCCGGACTTCAGGTGGACCAGCGATCTGGCCAGGCTCATCAGCTCGCTGACCGAGCCGAGGCCCTGGTCGACGGTCAGTGCCTTGGTGGCGGTGTCGGCGATGCTCAGCAACTGCGGGACATTGCTCAGCAGGCCCTGATTATTAACCTTCTGCACGACCGAGGAGATGAACGCCTGCTGCAGCTCGATCCTGGGCAGATCGCCGCCGTCGCCGACACCATGTCGCGTCCGGACGTAGGCCAGGGCCTGGTTGTACTTGAGCAGGTGCTTGCCAGGGCTGAGATTCAGGTGCGAGTAGTGGTCGTGGTAGCCGGGGCCCGGCGGGACGCAGACTTCGACACCGCCGAGCGCGTCCACCATGGTGCGGAAGGAGTTGAAGTCGAACTCGACGAAGTGGTCAAGCTTGATTCCGGTCAGGTCCTCGACCGTCTCGACGGCGCACGTCGGGCCGCCGATGTTCAGCGCGCCGTCGATGATCGCGCCCGGCGGGTAGCTCTGCGCTGGCCAGGTGCCGGTGCCGATGTAGGCCCGCTTCTTGCACGCGGGCTCGTAGACGAACAGGTCCCGCGGGATGGACAGCACGGTTGCGTGCGTATGCGTCGGGTCGAGGTGAATGAGGAGCAGATTGTCCGAGTTCGTGGTGCCCGGATCCGCCTCGTACCCGAAGTTGCCGTGCTGCCCGAGCCGCTCCTGAGAACCGAGCACCAGGAAGTTCTGGGCGCCGTAGACAGTCCGGCCGGTGAGGCCGCCTACCTGGACCTTCGTGATGTTGCCGTCCAGCTGCCGGTAGATCGCGAAGGCGCCAACACCAGCTGCTACCGCCACGACAGCGACCAGCGTCGCCAGAACGTAGCCAGCCTTCGCCAGGCCGCTTTTCCTTCGCCAGTTAGCCCGTGCTCGTCCAGGCCGGCCTCGCGCAGGCCTTGCATGTGCCCGGCGCCGGCCGTGGGCGACCGCGCCACGCTCCGGCGGACGAACGCCGGAGTCGTCGTCGCGATAACGGCCCGTCGCGCCGTATGGCATCTGCTCTCCGTCCTCCTGCCGGCGATGTCAAAACTGCCCGTGCCCGGCAGCGTGCCTCCGCAGCCGGTCACGCTCGGCCAGGTCTCCGGACGTAGGGTATCCGCCCTAACGAGCTGTTTGACCAGTCTTGCCCCGTGGCTTACGAATTCCGGCCGGGTTCATTCCCGCTGGTTGAACTGCCTTCCAGCAACCGGTCAGCTAGTTCTGAGGCCCGCCAGTTGCATGCGGACCGCAGCCCCGGTCCGCGCCTCGTCGCCCGTGCTCAGCAGGTCGAGCAGTGCCCCCCGCAACACCGCGAGAAGGAGCGTCCGCTCCGCCAGCCCCTCGGGTGAGTCCCGCCAGGCGGCCGGCTGCACCTCCGCCAGCAGTGCCAGCCAGTCAGCGACCGTAGCCTGGGCGAAGCCTGACCACGGCCCGTCTGGCTCGGTCAGGCTGCGGCTGTAACCGTCAAGCCACAGCCGCAGCAGCGGCCGCATGGCTGGATCGGACAGCCAGGACCAGATGCGCTGGCCCGCCTCGGCCAATCCGGCTCCAGCCCCCCAGTCACCGGCGCGCAGCTCGGCCAGCATTGCGACCTCGTCTGCCCTGGCCCGGCCGAGCAGCGCACGGATCAGCCCGTCCTTACTACCGAACAGGTAAATCAGCACACGCGGACTTGATCCGATCGCCGCAGCTATCGGGCGCAGCGTGATGTCAGTCCGGCCGCGCTGCACGGCGTACCGGTAGGCGAGCTCCAGCAGTTCAGCCTGCCTCGCCGAAGGTGGTGACTGCGCGTCCGTCATGCCAGTACTATGGCACTGAAACAGTCGTTTCAGTGCGTCAGAACGGAGACGGAATGAGCGCACAGACCGCCATCAGGCCGCTCGATGCACCGGGAGATCTCGGCTGGGTAATCAAAGCTCACGGTGAGATCTACGCCAAGGAGTACGGCTTTGACACCAGCTTCGAGGCGCTGGTCGCGCGGATCGCCGCCGATTACGCTGCCGGGGACGGGCTAGCCGGCAGCGCCGCCTGGATCGCCGAGTTCGACGGACAGCGGGCCGGCTGCATTTTCTGCGTCCCGGCCGACGGTGACGCGGACGTCGCGCAGCTGCGGCTGCTGCTGACGCTGCCGTCTGCCCGCGGCCACGGGCTCGGCGGCACGCTGGTCAGGACCTGTATGGACTTCGCCCGCCAGGCTGGCTACCCGCGGATGCGGCTGTGGACGCAGGACGTGCTCGCCGACGCGCGCCGCCTCTACCTGGCCAGGGGTTTCACGTTGATTGCTGAGCAGCCGCACCACAGCTTCGGCGTCGACCTGGTCGGCCAGACCTATCAAGCAGAGCTGGGCGGGCTCGCCGACCTGGCGGGGTAGCGCGTTCGCCAGGCCGCCGGCACCCGCCCGCTATGGCAGGATGCGCTGGTGAGCCTGCTGATCACCAACATCTCCGAACTGGTCACGAACGCGCCGCTGGAGGCAGTCAGCGTGGCCTCGCCGGGGCCGTTCGAGGCGATCGCGGACGCGGCGATCGTGCTGGATGCCGGCCGGGTGGCCTGGACTGGCATGGCAGCGGAAGCGCCAGCGGCCGACGAGCTCCTCGACGCGGCCGGGCGCGCCGTCCTCCCTGGCTTCGTCGACTCGCACGCACACCTGGTGTTCGCCGGTGAGCGTGGCGCGGAGTTCGCGGCCCGGATGGCAGGGCTGCCGTACAGCGCGGGCGGCATCCGCAGCACAGTCGCGGCGACCAGGGCTGCCAGCGACGATGAGCTGCGATCGAACCTGGCCAGGCTGGCCGGGGAGATGCTTGCGCAGGGGACGACGACGTTCGAGTGCAAATCGGGGTACGGGCTGACGGTGGCCGACGAGGCGCGGTCGGTGGCCCTGGCCGGGGAGTTCACCCCGGAGGTGACCTACCTGGGCGCGCACGTAGTGCCGCCGGAGTTCAGCGGCGATGCCGCGCGGTACGTGGACTTGGCCTGCGGCGAAATGCTTGCTGCCTGCGCGCCGTCGGCCAAGTGGGTGGACGTGTTCTGCGAGGAGGGAGCGTTCGGCGCAGACGAGGCCCGCGCGGTGCTGGCAGCGGGCGAGGCGGCCGGGCTGCAGCCGCGGATCCACGCCAACCAGCTAGGCCCCGGTCCGGGCGTCCAGGTCGCGGTCGAAGCAGGCGCTGCCGCGGCGGATCACTGCACGTTCCTGTCAGATGCGGATGTGGACGCACTCGCGGCATCAGGTGGAACTGTCGCGACCTTGCTGCCCGGGGTGGAGTTCTCCACCCGCTCGCCGTACCCGGACGCGCGCCGGCTGCTCCGGGCCGGTGTCACCGTGGCGATCGCGTCGGACTGCAATCCAGGCTCGTGCTTCACCTCCAGCATGCCGCTGTGCGTGGCGCTGGCGGTCCGGGAGATGCGGATGACGACGGCTGAGGCCGTCTGGGCTGCGACGGCGGGTGGCGCGCATGCGCTGCGCCGCACGGACGTCGGGCATCTCGGCGTCGGGGCGCGGGCCGACCTGATCATGCTGGACGCGCCGTCGCACGCCTACCTGGCCTACCGGCCGGGAGTGCCGCTGATCGCCGGGGTCTGGCGTTCCGGCGAACGCGTCGCCTGAGCCCGGCTCGCGGCTGTCACTTGGGGTAGGCCTATGCCTACCGCAGGTGTGGGACTTGACCCATGGCGCGAACGCCGTGGCTGCGGGAGGCTGAGCCGTAAGACGCACCGCCGGGGGCAACGGAGGTCAGTATGTCAGTAATGCACCGGATCGGGTCGTCGCACAGCGCGGCCCTTCTGCTCGGTCTCGCGGTGCTTGCTTGCGCCTGCCTGATTGCGGCCTGGCTGCGGACCAGGCGGGACGAGCCGACGAAGGGTCAACGGGGGCGCCTTCGGGA
>Ga0335075_10009558_pt1 | contig 14766 bp, 14 predicted proteins | sample Lox_Sample_24_FD_206723 | JGI IMG/M metagenome (GOLD analysis project Ga0335075, IMG submission 206723) | Soil microbial communities from Loxahatchee National Wildlife Refuge, Florida, United States - Lox_Sample_2.4 | ecosystem: Environmental > Terrestrial > Soil > Wetlands | place: USA...
TCGGATCTCTACCGTCCGAGGAATTCAACCACTTCCGGCCCCACCTTTGCGCTGCACTCGAGCGGCGCAAGATGACCGCAGCCGGGGACGACATCGAGCTTCGATTGCGGTACGAGCCGGTGCATGATTTCGCCCTGCGCGAGCGGAACAATACGGTCCTCGGAGCCCCACACGATCAGTACGGGCATCTTGAGTTGCGGCAGGAGCTGATCGGTCACGTCGCGGCCGGTAAGCATAGATGCCATGGCGCGCTGGATGACCCACGCGCGCTCGCGTGAGACGCGCAGGATATCGTGCGCCACGAATCCCGGCACGGAGGGAGGCTGCGGCATGAGCAGCGCGTCGAGCTGGTTTAGCTCATCGGCCGAAGTGGGCGTGAACAGGCGCGTGTCCCAGTCGGGCTCCACGTGCAGTCCGGCTGAGTCGAAGAGCATGAGCCGCCGGATGTTCTGGGGCGCCTCGACGGCGACGAGCTGGACGATCCATCCGCCCATGGACCATCCGCCGAGATCCACCTGCTTCAATCCCAGTGCGTCCATGAATCCGAGGACGACACCGGCTTCGTCGCGCACCGAATAGGAAAAGCTGGCAGGGTCCTCGCTGCGGCCGTAGCCGGGCAGATCGGGCATATAAACGCGGTAGCCGGCACGGACGAGATACGGAGCCAGATTGCGCCAGTTCTCTGCGCTGCCGCCCAGCCCGTGCACCAGCACGACCGCTTCGCCGCCGGATGGGCCCGCGACCAGATAGTGAACACGATAGCCGCGGACCGAAATTGTGCGGCTGTGGACCCCGGTAAGCATTTCGCGCAGGTACAGGATGCGATCGAAGTAGCTGATCGGACGGAGCAGGAAACCGATGCCGGCACCGAGCGCGAGTACCGCGAGTGTCAAGAGGATTTTTCTGATCGCGTTCATGCTTCTTCTTGGCTGAAACCTTCAAGCGAGCGCGCTCTCTGCCAGCCAACCTCGATGACGCGAACCGTCACCGGATCGAGGGATAGCGCACTGTGGCTGTTCCACTCGGCTCGTTCTACCCAGCGAACGGCATCGGCGTCAGAAGCGGCGGCGAGCGTGCCGCCGCGCACCCGGCACAGATAGTCAGCGATGACGAAGTGGTAGCGCACGCGCTCGCCTTCACGGTGAATCCGGTCGACGAGCTCGACCAGCTCAAGAGGCTCGACTTCGAGCCCGGTCTCTTCCAGCACCTCCCGCGCCACACCGGCCGTGATGGATTCGCCGACCTCGAGCAGGCCGCCCGGAAGTGTCCAGTGGCCCTTGAGCGGTTCGCGGCCGCGGCGGACCAGCAGCACGCGGCCGGCGTGAACAACTACGGCGCCTACGCCGACCAGCGGCGTGGATGGGTACTCGCGCTCCATGTTCATTACGATAATGGCCGTGGCGCGGTTGCGTACAAACGGGCAGGGGCGCATGAGGCGTGCCAAGCCGTCGGCAGGCCCCGATGATGCCGTACACTAGCCTCAGAGCCTGCCGTGCGCATCCTCACCCGTTACATTCTCGGCGAAATCCTGTCCCACACGCTGATCGGGTGCGCGCTCTTTACTTTCATCCTGTTCATGCCGAACCTGCCTCACATTCTTGAGGTGGTGGTGCGCAACAGCTCCACGCTGAGCAACGTGATGGAGATCTTCCTGTTCACGCTTCCCATCCTGTTTCGGGTCACCATTCCAATGGCGGTGCTGGTGGGCGTGCTGCTCGGACTAAGCCGGCTGGCCGCCGACAGCGAAATCATCGCCATGCGCGCCTCGGGTATGGGCATCGGTTACTTCGTGCGCGTCTCGTCCATTGTGGCTATTGGCGGCACGCTGCTGGGACTGGGGAACTCGCTTTATCTTGCGCCGCGCGCCAACCAGGGCATCCTCGATATTTCGCAGTCGCTCGAAACCTCGCAGGCGTCCTATGAAATTCAGCGAGGCGTGTTTTACGAGGACTTCAAGAACTTTGTGCTCTACGTGCAGGATGTGCGCGCAGGCACGGGCGCATCCAACTGGCGCCAGGTCTTTATGGCAGATGTGACCGACCGGTCGAACCCGATCGTGATCACGGCTGCCTCGGCAACGGTGGTGAGCGACAGCACGCAGACACTGCTGATGCGGCTGCGCGACGGCTCGCGGCACGAGACCGTAGCCGGCCAGCCGCAGCAATACAATATCTCCACGTTTACCACCACCGACATGCCTCTGCCGCTGAGCCAGCAGCAGAGCGATGTGCATCTGGGACGGCTGGACACGAACATTTACGCACTACCGTTGCCTGTGCTGCTCGCACGCATCCACGCCGAGCAGGCAAGCCCCGTAAAGAGTCCCGACTTCAAGCGGCTGTTGATCGAGTTGCACAACCGTTTTGCGTTTCCCGCGGCATGTCTGGTGCTGATGCTGGTGGGCGTTCCGCTGGGGGTGGCGTCGGGCCGCGGCGGCAAGAGCTCTGGCTTTGTGCTCACGGTGGGGTTGGTTTTTGTCTACTACTTTCTCTCCGACATCGGCATCGCGCTGGCCCGCCAGAACAAGGTTCCGGTTTTCCTGGCGGTCTGGTCGGCGAATCTGATTTTTGCCGCTGCGGGTATCTTCCTGCTGTGGCAGATGGCCAGCGGCGGCCGCATTCTAAGCGCAATCTCCGGCTGGTTCTCGCGCTCATCCGGTGCTTCCGCGCAGATCAACGGCGCACATCGTGCCGGCCTGCTGGGGCGGTTCCAGCCGCGCGCGCAGGCAACCAGGACACGCTCGCGCAATGCTTTCCCGCGCATTCTGGATGCCTATGTGATTCGCGAGTTTGTGGGCACTTACCTGCTGGTGGAGACGGCCTTTGTCCTGCTCCTGATCATCTTCACCTTCTTCGATTTGATCGGCGATATTCTGCACAATCACCCTGCGCTCGCAACGGTGGGCGCGTACCTGGTGAACCTGACGCCCAGCTATATGTACCAGATAGCTCCGCTGGCCGTGCTGATCGCCACGCTGGTCACATTTGGCGTGCTCAACCGCAACAGCGAGATCGTGGCCATGAAGGCTACCGGCATCAGCCTTTACCGGCTGGTGATTCCCATTGTTTCCATCGCGGCGGTTCTGGCCGTGAGCCTGTTTCTCTTCGATCAGTACTATCTGCCCCAGGCCAACCGCAAGCAGGAGGCGTTGCGCGCCACTATCAAAGGGCGTCCGCCGCAGACTTTTCTTCATCCCGAGCAGAAATGGATCTTCGGCCAGGCGCATCCCGGAGAGCCAAGCCGCATCTTCTACTACCAGTTCTTCGATCCCGACAAGGACGAGTTCGCCAACCTCTCTATCTTCGAGTTCAATCCCTCCACGTTTCAGCTCACGCGGCGCATCTTCGCCGAGCGCGCGGTGTGGGATGCGAACGCCAAAACCTGGCGATTGATGGATGGCTGGGAGCGCGACATCCGGGGTGCGAATGTGATCGACTACAGGGATTTTCGGGTGACGACCTTCCCCGAGATTCACGAGTCGCCGGATTACTTCACCAAGGAAGACCTGGAAGCGCAGGAGATGAACTTCGGCCAGCTCGACCACTACATTCGCGACCTAAGCCAGAGCGGCTTCGACACCATGCGGCTGCGCGTGGCGCTATGGCACAAGCTGGCCGCTCCGCTTGCGACGGTGATCATGGTGGTGCTCGCCATTCCGTTTGCGCTTTCGATGGGACGGCGAGGCTCGCTCACCGGGATTGCAGTAGCGATTGCCGTCGCGCTGGCGTACTTTATTGTCAACGGCACGTTTGAGGCCATGGGGAATGTGGGTTATCTGCCTCCGGCGCTCGCGGCGTGGTCGTCGGATATTTTGTTTGCGCTGGTGGGCGGGTACCTGCTGCTGCGCACGCCGACGTAAGCTGCTTTTTATTAGGATTTTGCCGGACTCGCGGGTTCGAGCACGCGGATCAGGCTCCGGATGCGCTCCTGCTCGCCTTTACCGGAAAAAGTGAACTCGAGCCCCATGCCCCTTCCGGGAATCAGGTTCCGCACCAGGGCGCGCGTGCTGTAGCGGTGCTCGCTCAGCCTGAAGCGAAGGTCGACCGTGCTGGCCGGCGCCAGGCTCAGGCGCGCCGGAGTCTCAAAGTAGCAGCCGGACTCACTGATATTGCGGATGATTCCGCGAAACACCATCTCGGGGCGAAGGACGGTGGCAACGGCGGACGCCTCGCAGAGATGGCGCGGGCGGCGTCTCCGCTCAAGCGTTGCCGGGGTGGCATGTATGGCAATTTCGCCTTGGATTGTGCGCGTATGCATCCAAATCTCTCCTCAGGCACGTGCCGGCTCGGTCAGCCAGGCGCGTATGGCTCTCCTATCGGCTGAAAAAGCCGGTCTTGCAGGGGAGGGACGTGGAAAAGCATGAATTTTTGTTGCCCGAGGGCTGCTTTACGAGGCAGTTGCGCCGCTTTCTGGATCGATTGCGACCGGATGGCATCCAAAGTCTGTCGTTTATTCAGATTCCCAGCGGCGGCTACAATAACCCTATGCTTCGCGATCTGCGCCCACTTTTCGTGCACATGCGCCGCTATCGCTGGGGCTACCTGTGGGGCACCCTCTCCTGCATCCTCACCAACGCCATCGGCGTGCAGTTTCCGCGCATCCTGGGTGATGCCATCGACGCCATCAGTAGAGGAACTACCCGCCAGCAAATCCTGATATTTGCCGGCGTGCTGGTGGCCATCTCCGCGGGCAAGGGCATTTTTCTTTACGCGCAGCGCTGGATTCTCATTGGCATCTCGCGCGACATCGAGTTCGATCTGAGGAATGATCTGTTCCGCAAGCTGGAGACGCAGGACTCGGGATTTTACCAGCGCTATCGCACCGGCGACATCATGGCCCGCATGACCAATGACCTGAATGCGGTGCGCATGCTGCTTGGGCCGGCACTCATGTACAGCGCCAATACGCTCTTTCTCAGCGTATTCGCCGTGGTGTACCTGCTGCGCTACAGCCCGTATCTCACGCTCGTGGCGCTGGCTCCCATGCCGCTTGCGAGTATCCTGGTGCAGTACTTCGGCAGCCGCATCCATACGCGGTTTGAGCGGATCCAGGCCAGCTTCTCCGACATCTCTGCGCAGGCGCAGGAGAACTACTCCGGCGTGCGGCTCATTCGCGCCTTTGCGCGCGAGGAGTCAGAGATCGGGCTCTTCGAGAAGCTGAACCGCGAGTACATTGCGCGGGCGCTGCGGCTGGTGCAGTTGATGGGCATGCTCTGGCCCACGCTCGAATTCATGCTTGGCGTGTCGATGGTCATCACGCTGCTGGTAGGCGGGCACCTGGTCGTGGCGCACCGTATCACGGTGGGCGATTTTGTGGCTTTCAACACCTACATGATTCAGCTCATCTGGCCCATCATCGCCGTGGGCTGGGTCATCAATATCTTCCAGCGCGGCACCGCTTCCGTGAAGCGCATCGACGAACTGCTCCGTTCCGAGCCGGTCATCGACGACAGCCGCTCCGCGGATTTTCCCTTCGGACCGGATCACGTGCTCACGGGAGATATCGAGTTCCGCAATCTCGACTTCAGCTATGGCGAGACGCCGGTGCTCAAGAACATTTCGCTGCGGATTCCGGCTGGGTCGAGCCTTGCGATTGTGGGCCCGACCGGTTCGGGGAAATCCACGCTGGTGAACCTGATTCCGCGGCTCTATGAGGCAGCGGAAGGTTCGCTGCTGATCGATGGGCGGCCGGTGCGCGAGTATCCGCTGGAGGTGTTGCGGCGCAACATCGGCATGGTGCCGCAGGAGACGTTTCTGTTCAGCGAGACGATCCGCGAGAACCTCAAATTCGGCGCGCCCGCGGCGAGCGCGGAAGAGTTGCTGGATGCGGCTGAGGCGGCGCACATCCGCCAGGAGTTCGAGGAATTTCCCGAGGGCTTTGAAACCATCGTCGGCGAGCGCGGCGTCACGCTCTCCGGCGGCCAGAAACAGCGTTCGGCCATTGCGCGCGCGCTGCTGCGCCGTCCGGCGATCCTGATTCTGGATGACGCGCTGGCGAGCGTGGACACTTACACGGAAGAGCGCATCCTGGGCGGATTACGCAGCTACACCGCAACGTCGACCACGATTCTGATCTCGCATCGGGTTTCCACTGTGCGCAACGCGGATACGATTGCGGTGCTCGACCGGGGCAGAATCGTGGAGGTAGGCAGGCATGAGGACCTGCTTGCTCTCGACGGCTACTACGCCAGCCTTTACCAGAAGCAGCAACTTGAGGAAGAGCTTACCGTAACAGGTTAGGCCGTCCAGCTCGATACCACAGCTTCGGCTTCATCGTCGGCGTTGGCAGCGCTGTGCTGCCCGTGCGCCGGAATGGTGATCACGCGGGAAGATGCGGGACTGGCGCTAGTCTCTTTCGCCACCTCGCGCCATGCGTCCCGCACATTCTTGACGCAATCAATGGAGTGGGCGAACTTGGCCACGGATGCCGACTGCGAAGCCTGCAGAATCTGCGCGAAGATGGAGGCGTAGAACTCGCTGAGCACCTGCGCGGGCCGGCCGCCTACGTCCATCCGCAGCCGGGCCTGCAGGTGAATGATGATGTCGAGCGCGCGTTTGACTGCGGCCCGTCGGCCCTCCTCGTCACCCCGTTCGGCTGCGTCGATCGCTGCGTAGAGAAAACGGATGATGCCATCGTACAAAGCCACGACCAGATCAACGGCCGAGCATCCTTCAAGCGCGTGTTCGCGATAGCTAGCCACTTTGGATCTCCTTAGCCGTTAGCGTTCTGGTTATAGCCGGTGATTGCAGAGTAGAGCTCGTTGACGCCCTGCAGCTCCGAAGGCAGTTGCTGCATGATCTCGTTGGCCTGGGTTAGTTCGGCAGTCAGGCTTGACTGCTGCGCCGAGATGTAGCTCTGCTCCTTGGATATCTCCGCGTTGAGCGTGGACTCGGTGCTCGAGTTCGAACTGGCGGCAAGAGCGAGGATGCCGGTAGACGAACTGGAGCCGGCGTTGCTGAGCATGGCGGCAAAGCTCTGTCCCCAACTGTTTGCATTCTGAAAGAAGCCGACCACGCTCGAAAAATCGGAGTTGAGCAATGAGTCGAGCGAGCTTGCATCGAAGGTGAGCGAGCCGTCGTTGTTCACACTGACGCCCAGATTGGTGAGCGTGCCGATGTTGGACGAGGCGTTGTAATCAAGAGCCGTGTTGAGCGCATCCGTCGTATCGACAATGTTCGAGGTTACGGTGAGCGCACCGGCCGCGCCGTTGGTTCCCGAGGTCAGCGTGAGGCCGGTTCCGTCGCTGTTGAATGCGGCGATGACTCCAAGATTGGCCGCATTGATGGCCCCCATCAGGCCTGACAGAGTGTTGTCGGAAGAATCGAGCGTGATGGTCTGCGCCGTGCCGCTGCCCACCTGCAAGGTGAGCGAACCGCTCAGCGTATCGGTACCGGCAGCGACGGTGCCGAGCGTGCCGCTGTCTGCGGTTGTGGAGGTGTAGCCAGAGTCCGCGAAGGTGAGCGCGGTGGGTGTGGAGGCGGTGAGCGCGGAAGTGACGGTGAGATCTCCGCTGGCGCCCGCGGTTTGCGAAGTGAGGGTGAGGGTCGACTCGCCGTTGCTGGTCGAAATGCCCGCGGTGACTCCGATGTTGGCGGCATTGATGGCAGAGACGAGGCCGGAGAGCGTATTGACCCCGCTTCCGGTGTAGATGGTATTGGCCGCAGGCGTGGCCGGCGCAGCGCCGATCACGATCGTCTCCGCGGTGCCGCTGCCTGCCTGAATTGTGAGCGAGCCGGAGAGCGTGGTGCCCGCGGTCGCGGGAATGGCGTCGAGAAACCCGTTGGGGTTGGCTGTGTTCAAGCCACCCAGAAGCTCCTGCTGCAGGAGCGAGAGCGTAGGCGAACCGAACAGCGGTTCCGGAGTGCCCGAGCTGGTGTTGCCTTCCTGGGTATTCAGAGCGCTGATGAGCGAATTGTAGTCGGTGACGAACTGGTTTACCGTGCTCTCCACGTCGCTGTTGTCGTTGCCGATGACTACCTGCACAGGCGTGGTGGAGGATGAGAGCAGTTGAAAGGTAACGCCCGGGATGAGATTGGTGACCGTGTTCGAGGCGCTGGTAAGGCTTACGCCGTCGATCGTCAGGCTGGCGTTGGCTCCCGCCACGGCTGTGGTGTAGGCGAGCGCGGCATTCGCGTCGCTCGAGTCGACGATGGAGTTCGCGGTGACGGCGATATCGCCGCCCGCTCCCGAGGTGCCTGAGACCAGGCTTAGCCGCGAGCCGGTTGCATCGGTGAGCACGCTTGCGGTGATGCCTGCGCCGGAGGCATTGATGGCCGCGGCCAGGCCCGCCAGCGTGTTATTCGACGAGTTGAGCGTGATGGTTGTGGCCGTTCCGCTGCCCGCCTGCAGCGTGATGGAACCGGCGAGCGTGTCTGAGGCGTTCGTGATTTCGGCCAGGTAGCCGCTCGAGGTCTGTGCCAGGCTGTTGACGGTGATGGTGTGCGTGCCGGCGGAGGCAGAAGAGGTTGCTGCGGTGAGCTCGAGCACGTTGGTGTTCGAGCTCGATCCAACTTTTTGCGCCAGAATTCCCTGGAAGTCGGTGAGCTGGCTCAGATCGTTCGAAAGATTCGAAAACAGCGAGCCCAGATTGGAAATGACAGCGTCCTGGCTTTCGAGGGAGGTTAACTGGTTCTGCCAGGGCGTCTCGACATTCTGGAGATTCGCCACGATCTGCGATACCGTGGAACTTACATCGAAACCGGTTCCGCTGGTCGGCGATCCGAAACTCAACCCAACCGTGCCCATCGAAATCCTCCGTACCCGCTCAAGCAGCCGGTAAACCACGTACTTCTGCGCTGGATTGGAAATTGCTTACTCGGCGCGCAAAACCGGCTTCAGCGCAGGAAGGGCGCCGGTGAACGCCCCTCCCGAGCTGTTTATCGTCCGTATTTGAGTGAACTCTACTCCGGCGGCGATGAACCGCCGCCGGATATGCCGGTTACTGAAGGAGCTTGGTGACTTCCTGCTCCATGCTGTTCGCCTGCGCCAAGGCCGAGATGCCGGTCTGGCTGAGGATCTCGTACTTGGACATGTTGGAGGTGGCTGCCGCATAGTCCGTGGCCTGCACCGCGTTTTGTGCCGACTGCACGTTCTCCTGCTGCGTGCTGATGACCTGGCCGACGGAGTTCAGTGTGTTGATCTGCGCTCCGATGTAGCCGTCCTGGGCGGCGACGTCGGCGATGGCCGTGTTGATCGACGTGAGTGCAGCTTCCGCACTGGTCGAGTTGGACAGGTCGGTCGACGACAGATCCACGCCTGCGCCTGCGGTGTAGCTGATGGTCGCCACTCCCGAGCCCGCGGCATCGGCGGTAACAGCTCCCGAACCGGTGGTGGCAGTGTCAGTGATCGGAGTGGTTCCGTCCTGGGCAACCTCGACCTGGCCTACGGACGCCGGCGCCACAGCCACCACGTTGCCGGTGATCATGATGCCGGTGTCGGCTGCGGTGCCGGTCGGCGACGCATCGCCGGCCGCTCCGGCCGTGGTGAAGGATGCGGTAAGGCCAAGACCGGCGCCGTTGATGGCGTCAATCATGCCCTCTACCGTGTTCGCGTAGCCGGTGGTGCCTCCGGTGCTGATATCTGCAGTTGCGGTGACCGGACCGGCTGCGGAGCCAACCTCGTAGGTGACGTCGAGCGTGCTGCCCGCTGTAATCGCGTCGGTGGACTGCGCATTGTCCGTGGCGGACGACAAATCGATAAACACGCTCTGGCCGGCGGAGTAGGCCATGGTGCCGTTGGTCTGGCCAAGGCTGCTGGACGACAGCGCACCGATGCTCAGATCGTTGATCGAAGAACCCTCTTTCGAAGAGTCACCGGTGTAGATGGCGGTGTTGCTGCCGAAGACTGTCTGCTGGTTATAGGTGGTTGTGGAACCGATGTTGTCGATTTCCGATAGGATGGACTGATATTCCTGGTTCGCCGCAGCATCCTGCGTCGTGTTGAGGGTGCCGTTCGAGGCTTCGGTAGCCAGCGTCACGGCCCGGTTGAGCAGGCTTGTCACTTGCGAGAGAGCGCCGTCGGCCACTTGCAGAAGGCCCACACCCTCGGTTGCGTTGGTTTGCGATTGCGTAAGAGCCTGCTGGTTGGCCTGCAGGCCGTTGACGAGCGAGAGGCCGGCGGCGTCATCGGCGCCGGAGTTGATCCTGGAACCGGATGACAACTGCTGCAATACGGTAGTCAGGCTGTTATTTGTATTGTTGAGACTGTTTTCCGCATATGTCGCGGCTAGATTATTCAAGACACCCAGGGACATGGGTTTCTCCTTCAGGAATGCGTGGATTTGCGATCACTCGGTTCGCTCGGGCTGCCCTGTATGTCTTGCCTTTGGGCAACGGCCTGCAGCTCGGGTTGTCGCCGCATCTGGCCCATTCTTCGGCCATGGGGTGGTGGACTTTACCGGCGCAGACATTGTGTCCAGAGCCGTACACTTCGACACGTTACCTTTCAAATTTCTAACCTCTTGCGCATGGCTGCCGATAACTTCTGCGAAGGAGCTTTGGGGGCGATGATCGAAGTGACCCGTCTCAACGGAAGTTCGATGATGTTGAACAGCGACCTGATCAAGACCGCCGAAGCATCTCCTGACACCATGATCACGCTGGTCAGCGGCGAGAAGCTCATTGTGCGCGAAGCGCCGGCAGAGATCGTGGAGCGCATGCTTGCGCATCGCGCCCGGCTGCTGGCCGCCGTGGCCAGGCGCCTGCCGGGATATAGTGAACTGCCGCGCATTGTCTCGCTCTCGGGCCTTGAATCAGCCTCAGAGCCGGGTGGTGCACCGGAGCCGATGGCGCGCGGCAACCTGTAACCGCGGACCGCGCAAACAAGACGTTCAACAAAATCAATCGAAGGGCATATTCGCGGACAGATTCGAGGGAGCAACAGATGGATAAGGCGAGCGTCGGCGGAGTTGTTCTCGCTCTGGCCGGCATTGTGGCCGGCCTGCTGATTGAAGGCGGAACCCTGGCACAGGTGCTGCAGCCGACGGCTGCGCTGATCGTGCTGGGCGGCACGCTGGGCGCGGTGCTTCTGCAGTTTCCACTCACCACCGTGCTCGGGGCATTCCGCAGCCTGGGCCATGTGTTCGCCGAGCCGCGCAAGCACAACGCGCAACTGATCGCGATGCTGGTCAGCTTCGCGAACAAGGCGCGCCGCCAGGGCGTGGTTTCACTGGACTCGGACCTGCAGTCGGTGCAGGACCCGTTTCTAAGGCAGACGCTCACCCTGGCCGTGGACGGCACCGAACCCAACGATCTGCGCAACATCATGCGCGTGAGCCTGGACTCATCGATGGAAGACGACGAGCAACTGCCCGCAGTCTTCGAATCGGCGGGAGGGTTCTCGCCGACCATCGGCATTCTCGGCGCAGTGCTGGGTCTGATTCAGGTGATGCAGCATCTGGACAACATTCACGAAGTAGGCCGCGGCATTGCCGTGGCATTTGTGGCTACCATCTACGGCGTGGCGCTGGCGAATCTCTTCTTTCTGCCCTTTGCCGGCAAGATGCGCATCCGCATCCGGGAAGGACACCGCCGGCGCGAGATGCTGCTCGAAGGGGTGATTTCGATTCTGGAGGGTATGAACCCACGCATGCTGGAGATCAAACTGGCGGGATTTGTGGACGAGCAGAACCGCGAGAAGAGGGAGCGCGCCGCATGAAGCCGCATGGACACAAAGGCGCCAGCCACGAGCGGTGGCTGGTTTCGTATGCCGATTTCATCACGCTGATGTTTGCCTTTTTCGTGGTTCTCTACGCATCGGCCCAGGCCGACCAGAAGAAGCAGGCGCAGATGGCCGCATCGATCGACTCGGCATTTCGCGCGCTCGGCATCTTTCCCAGCCCGGCGCGCAAGCCGGCCGTGGCCGTGGGGCCTGCGGGATCGGACCAGCCGGTGATGCCGATGAATATCGTGATGGGCGAAGACGTGCTTGCGCCCGCGCAGGTGAAAGATGATCTTGAACGGATTCGCGGCGAGTTGACGCAGACGCTGTCGAATCAGGTGGCCAGCCACACGGTATCGATCCGGATGGGCCGCGACGGCCTCATCATCAGCCTGCGCGAGGCCGGTTTTTTCAACTCCGGCTCGGCGATTCCCAAGCCGGCGACTCTGGCTACGCTGCGCACTATCGCCGCGTCGCTCGGGCGCACGCCGTACGATCTGCGCGTGGAAGGCCACACCGACAATGTGCCGATCCACACGGCTGAGTTCGACTCCAACTGGGAGCTCTCTTCAGCGCGCGCTACCCATATTGCGCGGCTGCTGGTGGACAAAGGGCTGATTGCGCCGGAGCGGATTTCGGCGGCCGGGTACGCCGAGTATCATCCGGTGGCCAGCAACGATACCGCAGAGGGCCGAGCGGAAAACCGGCGCGTCGATCTGGTCGTGTCTCCGCGCACCAAGGTGAACTTTGCCGGATCAGGGCCGTCAACGCCTCAAGGCGAATGGCGGAAGATCACGGATGAACAGTGAGCGGAGTTAGTGACCTTGGCGGTTAGCGTAGTTAGTGCGGATGAAAGCCAACCCCGCTAACACGAGCAAAGCGAGGCTGACTCCGCTCACCCCGCTATTCAACTCCCAGCACTTTGACAATCACCCGCTTGCGGCGCTGGCCGTCGAACTCGGCATAGAAGACGCGCTGCCAGGTGCCCAGGTCGAGCCTGCCGTTGGTTACGGGCAACGTGGTTTCGTGGTGCAGCAGCAAGGCCTTCAGGTGAGCGTCTCCGTTGTCTTCGCCGGTCTGGTGGTGTTTGTAGTCAGGGCGGGCGGGAGCCAGCTCTTCAAGCCACTTGCCGATGTCTTCAATCAGCCCGCTCTCGAGATCGTTGACATAAATGGCCGCGGTAATGTGCATGGGTGAGACGAAGCACAGACCGTCTCTGACGCCGCTGCGGCGTACGATCTGCTCCACTTCATCGGTCATGTGCACCATCTCGCGGCGCTTGCGGGTTTCGTAAACAAGATATTCTGTATGGCTTTTCATCGGCATCTCCTCAACGCTTATCCTAAAGACAGCCGTGACCAATCCCAACATCGCCAGCGCCGAGACGCTTTCACAACATGGAGTTGAACTGCTTGCCGCCGGTTCCACTGCCGAAGCGGCTGAGGCCTTTCGCGCGGCGATCGCCTTAGACCCCGCCCACGTCGAGGCGTATCACGGGCTGGTGCGGGCGCTGCGCGACGCAGATAAGGTCGATCAGTCGATTGCCGCGGCCGAAGCGCTCTGTGCGCTTACGCCCAATGATCCCCTGGCGCATGCAGCGCTCTCCATCTCGCTGCAGCACGCAGGCCGGATTCCAGAGGCAGAGGCTGCTGCTGGGCGCGCGCGCATCCTGGAGTGGAAGATCCAGCTTCAGCAGCCCGCAGAGGAAAGCGGTGACCAGGGGCGCAACCTGTGACGGCGCTGTGCAGGCTGCGTGACCGCGGGCTCTCGGCAACGCGCGGTCTCAAGGCGTAAGCTGGAAACACCATGAGTCCAGCGCCGCAACAACCCCATGTGAATCTTGCTCACACGCCCGACTACCGCGAGTCCTACGCCAACAGCGTGCAGGTGCGGGTGAGCGTGTGGGACTTCCAGCTCGTCTTCGGTCTGGCGTCCAGCGAGACCCCGGATGAGGTGACGATCCGCAACCACCAGGCCATTTATCTCAGTCCGCAACAGGCCAAGGCTCTCTACAATGTGCTGGGACAACACCTTGCGCAGTATGAGCAGGCCTTCGGCCCGCTGAATCTGGAGCCGCAGAGCCAGGGATTTCCGCGCGGACCGGTGAATTAGAAGCGAGGGAACAGGGACCAGGGAATAGGAACGAACGGGTAAGGCATTTTGTGCTGCCCGCTGCTAGTGTTTTTGTCGCCCCAGGAGCGATCCGTTGCGCTTCAAACGAATCTTCAATCCCTGGCCGGATGCGCCGCTGCCGCTCTGGATGATTTTTCCGGTGGTGTTCGCGGCCCTCTATGCCAGCCACTTCGCGCTGCTGCGGGTTCCCTACTACTGGGACGAGGCGGGCTACTACATTCCCGCGGCGTGGGACTTCTTTCGCACCGGATCGCTCATTCCCATCACGACGTTGACCAACGCGCACCCGCCCCTGCCGAGCATTTACCTCGCGCTGTGGTGGAAGCTCTCCGGCTTCTATCCCGAGGTGACGCGCGAGGCGGTGCTGATGGTGGCCGCGCTGGGGCTGCTCGGGGTATGGCGGCTCGCAACGCGGGTAACAGGCGCCGCCTCAGTCGCCATCTGGACCACGGTGCTCACCGGCATCTATCCCATCTGGTTTGCGCAGAGCACGCTTGCCCAGGCGGACATCTTTGCCGCGGCATGCGCCTTGTGGGGGCTGGTCTTCTCGCTGCCGATGCGCGGCCGCAACCCGCTGGCGGCTGCCCTGTGGTTCGCCGCTGCGGCCCTGTGCAAGGAGACGGCAATCGCGATCCCGCTCACGCTCGCGGCCATCGACGCGGTCGAAGGATGGCGCCAGGCGGCTACGGCGCGCTCGCGATTATGGAAAGAGGCGGCGTGGCTCTGCGCTTCGGTATTGCCGCTGGTCGGCTGGTATGCCTATCACTACGCCAAGACCGGCTTTCTCTTCGGCAATCCCGAGTACCTGCGCTACAACGCGGAGACGACTCTTGCGCCGCTGCGTATTCTGGCGGCATTCGCGCATCGCGTCCTGCATCTCACGGCGCACATGAACCTCTTTGTGCCGGTGATCATGGGCCTCTCGGCGCTGCTGCTCACACCGCTGCCGGATGCCGACGGCAACGAACGCACCGG
>Ga0335075_10009559_pt1 | contig 14764 bp, 11 predicted proteins | sample Lox_Sample_24_FD_206723 | JGI IMG/M metagenome (GOLD analysis project Ga0335075, IMG submission 206723) | Soil microbial communities from Loxahatchee National Wildlife Refuge, Florida, United States - Lox_Sample_2.4 | ecosystem: Environmental > Terrestrial > Soil > Wetlands | place: USA...
GGGGGTGTCACCCCCCCCTTCCCCCCCGCGCCGGGGGGGGGGGGGCGGCGCCCCCCCCCCCCCCCCCCCCGCTGGGGGGGGGGGGCGGGGGGGCGGCCCCCGGGCCGTCGACTCACTTCCGCAGCCCCCTCCCCCCGGCCCCCTCCCGCAAGGGGAGAGGGAGATCGATTTTCGCGCTGCGGTGCGCGACTTCGAAGCACGTCTGCTCCGCCAAGCCCTGTCCGACGCCCGCTTCAACCAGCGGCGCGCCGCTGATGCTCTCGGCCTGACCTACGACCAGTTCCGACACCTGCTGAGGACGCACGCATTGAACAACCAACCGGTCTGAGGTCAGGTACGGAAGGGGCATCGTATCGGCCTCCGAGCCCCGCTAATGTGACATGGTCCCTCGCCGGAGTACCGGCGATCCTCTGGAGGAGGCGCGATCCATGGACCTCGTTCGCTTTCTGCCCTCGCGCGAGGAATGGCGCGCATTGTTCCACCGACATGCCAAGCAGGCTGTCAACCGGGGCATGGGCCTCCCGCCGCACAAAGACAAACCCTCGAAACAGCAGGTTGGCGCGCATTTCGGTTACTGGCTGCTCGCGCTGATCGTGATCATGCTGTTCCAGAACTGGTGGATCGCGCATCAGGCGGTCGAAACCATCCCCTACAGCCAATTCCTCCAGCTCGTGCAGGAGCATAAGGTGGACTCGGTCGAGGTGGCGGGGCAGAGCGTCACCGGCAAGCTGAAGGAGAAGCTGCCCAGCGGGCGGATCCTGTTCTCGACAACCGCGGTCTCGCCCGATCTTGCAGATATGTTGCGCAAGAATGGGGTGAGCTTCACCGGCGTCGAGACAAACACGTTCTTGTCGAACCTGCTCGGCTGGCTGCTGCCGACAGTTGGCTTCTTTGCGTTGTGGATGTTCTTCTGGCGTCGCGCCGTCGGCAACATGGGGGGCGGGCTGATGTCGATCGGCCGGTCGCGCGCGAAGGTTTACGTTGAAACCGACGTCAAGACGACCTTCGCCGACGTTGCCGGCAACGACGAGGCAAAGGAGGAGCTGCGCGAGATCATCGCTTTCCTGAAGGATCCCGTCGGCTACGGACGCCTCGGTGCGCACGTGCCCAAGGGCATCCTGCTGGTCGGTCCTCCGGGTACCGGCAAGACGCTGCTCGCCCGCGCCGTGGCGGGAGAGGCCGGCGTGCCGTTCTTTTCGATCTCCGGCTCGGAATTTGTCGAGATGTTCGTCGGTGTCGGCGCCGCCCGCGTCCGCGACCTGTTCGCGCAGGCACGCGCCCAGGCCCCGGCGATCGTGTTCATCGACGAGCTGGACGCACTCGGTCGGGCCCGCGGCGTGTTCGGCACAGGCGGCGGGCATGACGAGAAGGAGCAGACGCTGAACCAGCTCCTGGTCGAGCTCGATGGCTTCGACCCGCAGTCAGGCGTGGTGTTGCTGGCGGCGACCAACCGACCTGAGGTACTGGACCCGGCCCTGCTGCGCGCCGGGCGCTTCGACCGGCAGGTGCTGGTCGATCGGCCGGACAAACCCGCGCGCGAGGCGATCCTGTCGTTGCATCTGCAGAAGGTGACGCTGGCGCCGGATGTGAACGTCACTCAGCTCGCCGAACTCACTCCTGGACTGACCGGCGCCGACCTGGCCAACGTGGTGAACGAGGCGGCCCTGTTGGCGACGCGCCGGCACGCCGATGCAGTGACGATGGCGGACCTGACCGAGGCGGTCGAGCGCGGCGTCGCCGGACTGTCGCGCAAATCTCGGGTACTGTCGCCCGAGGAACGCAGGACCGTGGCGTATCATGAAATGGGCCACGCACTGGTGGCGCTGTCGCTGCCTGGCACCGATCCGGTGCAGAAAGTCTCCATCATTCCCCGCGGCGTGGGCGCGCTCGGCTACACCATCCAACGCCCGACCGAGGATAAGTTCCTGATGAGTCGCGAAGAGCTTGAGGCGCGGATGGCAGTGCTGTGCGGCGGCCGAGCCTCGGAGCGGCTGGTGTTCGGACGTATTTCAACGGGCGCGGCGGACGATCTGCAACGTGTCACCGACACGGCGCGGGCAATGGTGACGCGCTATGGCATGATCGATGCGATCGGACCCGTCAGCCTGGAGCGCGAGCCGCGCAGTTTCCTCGGCGGGGCGATGCCGGAGCCGCAACAGCATAACTACAGCGAAGCGACGGCGCAGGCGATCGATCGGCAGGTGCATGATCTGGTTCAGGCGGCCATGGACCGCGCCACCAGCATTCTGACCGAGCGACGAGAGGTGCTGGAGACCTGCGCGCAGACGCTGCTGCGCAAGGAGACACTGGACGCGGATGAGCTTGCGGCGCTGACCAATGTACCGACGAAGCAGGCAGTGCCGGCGTAGCTTTTGTAGAAGCAAGGGAAGAAGCATTACCGCAGAGGCGCAAAGGGCGCAAGTTTTCGGGGACGGCGGCCAGTATAATTTAAAGCGTTCCTCTGCGCCCTCTGCGGTGATGCTTCTTCCTTCTTGCTTTTCTTCCTTCCTTGCCTCCTTGAATTGGCGACATATCAGCATGTCCTCGGGGAATGATGCGCCGGCCCGCCCTCGCACCAGCTAGTGGTTCACCATGTATGACGGACCAGGGAATCCACCATGGAACAGATAGAAATTGTCGGCACTGGCATGACAGCGTCCCGTATTGCGCTCGGCACCTGGGCGATCGGCGGATGGATGTGGGGCGGCACGGACGAACAGAAGTCAATCGCAACGATCCATGCGGCGATCGAGCGCGGCATCACCATGATCGACACCGCGCCGGCGTATGGCTTCGGACGTGCCGAGGAGATCGTCGGCCGGGCGCTCGCGGAAGGCGGCCACCGTGAGCGAGTGCTGATCGCCACCAAGGTCGGGCTGAACTGGCGTGACGGGCAGGTGTTTCGCGACGCCGGCGCCGGCCGGATCCGGCAGGAGGTCGAAGACTCGTTGCGCCGGCTACAAACTGATCGCATCGACCTCTATCAGGTGCACTGGCCGGATCGCTCCGTCCCGATCGAGGAGACAGCGCTGGAAATGGACCGGCTGATGCGGGCGGGAAAAATCCGGGCAATCGGGGTCAGCAATTTCTCCGCCGATGAGATGGAGCGCTTCCGCGCCGTGGCGCCGCTACACACCGTGCAGCCGCCGTACAACCTGTTCGAGCGCGAAGCCGAAGCCGAGGTGCTGCCCTATGCCCAGCGCCATGACCTGACTGTGCTCGCCTACGGCGCGCTCTGCCGCGGCCTGCTGAGCGGGCGGATGCTCGCGGGCACTCGTTTCACGGGCGATGATCTGCGCCACACGGACCCCAAGTTTCAACAGCCGCGTTTCGGGCAGTATCTCGCTGCGGTCGAAGCACTCGATCGCTTCGCGAACGAATACTATGGCCGCGGCGTGCTGGCGCTGGCGGTACGCTGGATTCTCGACCGTGGTGAGACGATCGCGCTGTGGGGTGCCCGCCGGCCCGACCAGCTCGATCCGGTGGCGGAGGTCAGCAACTGGTCCCTCGATGCCGCGGCTCAACAGGAGATCGAGCTGATCCTGCGGCGCTACGTCAAAGACCCGGTCGGTCCACAATTCATGGCGCCGCCTGAGAAGTCTTCGGTGCGCGCCGCGGCCTGAGCACGACCGTCGCCCGCCACGCGCACCCTCACCCGCCACGCTGCGCGTGGCGACCTCTCCCGCGGAGCGGGAGAGGTGAAGGGTGTCGCGTTGCATTGCAGCAAACCCGCCCCACATGACCGCCTGACCATGCCGGTTTCTCGTGGTCCCATGCAGGTTGGGAATGGGCGATGTCGCAGACCACTCTTTCGACGCGTGCCTCGGTTTCGCCAGGGATAGCGGGGCTTTCCGATAGGCACGAAAGGACGCCACCGGTCCACGGGACGCTCGTCGCGCCTGCTGCGATCAACTGGGGCGCGATCGACCTCAACCTGCTGACGGTGTTCGACGCCGTGATGCAGGAGCGCAACCTCACGCGGGCCGGCCGGCGATTGGGTCTGAGCCAGCCGGCGGCCAGCCATGCTCTGGCGCGGCTGCGGACGACATTGAAGGATGACCTGTTCGTCCGCACGCCGGAGGGCATGCAGCCGACAGCGCGGGCTCAGCAGATGGCCGAACCGGTTCGCGACGCGCTGCGCATGCTGCGCCTGACGCTGGAACCCGAGGAATTCGATCCGGCCGTTGCGACAAGGACCTTCAACATAGCGGTGAACAATCATGCCGCGCGCGCCATCGTGCCCGAACTGGCACGCCGGGTGTCCGAGGTTGCACCGCATGTCAGCCTGGACGTGGAGCCAGTCGGACTGCGCGACGTGCTGGACCAGCTCGATCAGGGGACTGACGTCGCCCTCGCCAGGCTTGTCGATGGCGGCGAGCGGTTCAAGTGCGTGCGCATCATGGAAGACGATTTCGTCGCAATCTTCGATCAAGACCATCCGGTGAGCCAGGCACCGGTGTTCACCGCGGAACATCTGGCAGAAATTCCGCATATCCTTACCAGCTCGACCGGAGATGACACTAGTTTCATTGACGAGGCGTTGGAGCAGCGCGGGTTAGTGCGCAAGATCGCCGTACGCGTCCCGTTGCTGTCGATCGTGCTGATGCTGGTCGGTTCCGACAGCCTCGCCGTGCTGCCGCGCCGGGTCGCTGTCGACCTCACGCGCGTCTGCGCGCTGGTGATGCGCGAGCTGCCCTTCCCATCCCCACAGATCTCCCTCGCCATGCTGTGGCATCGGCGAATGGATGGGCATCCGGCACATCGTTGGCTAAGGGGAATGATACGCGCCTCCGTCGAGCCACGCAAGCTGTGCGCCGAGCAACGATAGAGTTACATTCCCGGCCCGCATGTGGGAATGCGCCACGCCGGGTCTCCATCATGTGCCGACGCAATCGACATCGCCGGTACGGAGGCATCGGCGATAGATCGACGTTGCCGCCGCACAATCAATGACTGATCCGCCGTCCGGCGGATCCGCAACAGACGGTGGTGGCGTTATGGCGAGACGGTGGAGACTCGCCTCCCGATTGGGAGGCTTGGGGGTTGTGCTTGCAATCGCGGCTGTTGCCGCGGACCGCGGCTTCGCACAGCACGCATCGGCCCCGGCGCCGTCGTCCCCCGAACCCTCGGTTCCGGTGCTGACCACGACGGCCGCCCGCGGCAGCGTTCCCATCTACCTGGAAGGCATCGGAACGGTGCAGGCCGACAACGCTGTCCTGGTGCGCTCGCGCGTCGATGGGACGCTGATGCAGGTGCCGGTGCGCGAAGGCCAGGACGTGAAGCAGGGCGACGTCATCGCGGTGATCGATCCGCGCCCGTACCAGGCGGCGCTGGATCAGGCCATGGCGAAGAAGCAGGAGGACCAGGCGCAACTGGCCAACGCCAGGCTGGACCTTGTGCGCTACCAGTCGCTCGCCCGGCAGAGCTTCGCAACCCAACAACAGCTCGACACGCAGCAGGCGCTGGTCGCGCAGCTTATTGCCACGATTGCCGGAGATCAGGCCGCGATCGAGGCAGCGCAGCTCAATCTCGCCTACTGTTACATCACATCGCCGATTCCGGGTCGCGTGGGATTGCGGCTGGTCGATCCGGGCAACCTCGTGCACGCCACCGATACGACCGGCATCATCACGATCACTCAGATACATCCGATCACGGCCACCTTCACCTTGCCGCAGGAACAGTTGCCGCGCGTCACCGCCGCGATGGCGAAAGGCGCAGTGCCGGTGCTTGCCTATTCGAGTGATGACAGCACCGAGCTGGACGCGGGCAGTCTGCTTACCCCCAACAACTCGATCGACCAGACGACCGGGACGATCGAGCTGAAGGCCGAGTTCCCCAATCCCAACGATACGCTCTGGCCGGGCCAGTTCATCAATGCGCATCTGCAGGTCGGCACCGACCTCAACGCGGTCACGGTCCCGCCGGCCGCAATCCAGCACGGACCCGATGGTCTCTATGTCTTTGTCGTAAAGCCCGACCGCACCGCCGCCGTGCAACCGATCACGGTCGGCTATCAGACGGCAAGCCTTGCCGTAGTCGCCAAAGGACTGAGCGGCGGCGAACAGGTTGTCGTCCAAGGCCAGTCACGTCTCGACAACGGCACGCGGGTCTCCATCGACAACAAGACGGCCATGAGCTGAAACGCGATGAGCATCTCTGCCCCGTTCATCCAGCGCCCGATCGGCACTTCGTTGCTGATGGCCGCGATCTTCCTGGTCGGCCTGGCGGTTTATCCGCTGCTGCCAGTCGCGCCGCTGCCGCAGGTGGACTTCCCGACCATCACCGTCACGGCGCAGTACCCCGGCGCCGGCCCCGACACCATGGCGTCGTCCGTCGCCGAGCCGCTGGAGACGCAGTTCAGCCAGATCAACGGGCTGGCACAGATGACGTCCGCGAACGTGCTCGGCACCAGCACGATCACCCTGCAATTCGACCTCGATCGCAACATCGACGCCGCCTCTACCGACGTGCTGGAGGCGATCAACGCGGCGCAGGGCCAGTTGCCCAAGGATCTCCCAAGCCAGCCGCAAATCCGCAAGATCAATCCGGCGGACGCGCCGATCTACATCCTGGCGGTGCAATCGGATACGGTGCCGCTGACCGAAGTGGACGATTACGCCGAGAACATTCTCGCCCAGCAGCTCTCGAAGATTTCCGGCGTGGCGCAAGTCCTGGTGGGCGGTCAGCAGAAGCCGGCGATTCGTGTGCAGATAGATCCGGCCAAGCTCGCCTATATGGGACTGACGCTGGAAGACGTGCGGACGGTGCTGACCAACGCGACGGTGAACAGCCCCAAAGGCAGTATCGACGGGCCCGACAAGTCCTATACCGTCCTCGACAACGACCAGCTTATCGACCCGGCCCCGTACAACGACATCGTTGTGGCCTGGCGCAACGGCGCGCCGGTGCGCATCCGCGACATCGGCCGCGCGATACGAGGCCCGCAGAACCGTGAGCTTGCCGCCTGGCAGAACGGCAAGCACGGCGTGCTGCTGCTGGCGTTCAAGGTGCCCGGCGCGAACGTGATCGCCACGGTGGAGCGCATCAAGGCCGCGCTGCCGGCGCTGGAGGCAAGCATCCCGCCTGCCGTCCATGTCAGCACCATCGTCGATCGCACCCAGATGATCCGCGCCTCGGTCAACGACGTGGAGTTTACGCTCGCCCTGTCGATCGCGCTGGTCGTGATGGTGATCTTCCTGTTCCTGCGCGATGTGTGGGCGACGATCATCCCCAGCATCACCGTGCCGCTGGCGCTGGTCGGTACGCTGGCGGTGATGTACCTGCTCGGCTTCAGCCTGGACAACCTGTCGCTGATGGGCCTGACGATCGCCGTGGGCTTCGTCATCGACGACGCCATCGTGATGTTGGAGAACATCTACCGGCATATCGAGGACGGGATGAAGCCGCTGGAGGCCGCATTGAAAGGTGCCGGCGAGATCGGCTTCACCATTGTCTCGATCAGCTTCTCGCTGATCGCGGTGTTCATTCCGCTGCTGCTGATGAGCGGCATCGTCGGCCGGCTGTTCCGCGAATTCGCGATGACGGTGTCGTCCGCCGTAGTCGTCTCCGCCTTCGTATCGCTGACGCTCACCCCGATGATGTGCTCACGGTTCCTCGCCAGCCATCATGGCGGGCACGGCCGACTTTACCGCATCGTCGAGGCGTTCTTCGACGCCATGCTCGGCTTCTATCGCCGCACGCTGGATGTGGCCCTGCGCTTCCGCTTCGTCACGCTGATGGTATTCATCGGCACGGTGACCGCGACTGGCGTGCTCTTCGCCGCCATTCCCAAGGGTTTCTTCCCGATCGAGGACATCGGCCTGATCATCGCCGTCTCCGAAGGGGCACAGGATGCGTCCTTCCAGCAGATGGTCGCATTGCAGGAGAAGCTGAACGACATCGTCGGGCACGATCCGGCGGTGGCGTCCTATGCGTCGCAGGTCGGTGCGGGCACCGCCGGCCAGCAGGGCAATGACGGGCGGATGTATATCAACCTCAAGCCGTGGGACCAACGCCCGAACGACGGCGTGATGAAAGTGATCGCGCGCCTGGCGCGGAAGGCCCAGGCAATTCCGGGCGTGCAGCTTTATATGCAGCCGGCGCAGGACATCAACGTGGGCGGTCGGCTCTCGCGCACCCTGTTCCAGTACACCCTGCAGGACGCGAACCCCGACGAGCTGAACGCCTGGGCGCCGAAAATGCTCGCCCGCATGAAAGCCCTGCCGATCCTGCGCGATGTCGCCACCGACCAGCAGATCGCCGGTACCACCGCGACCCTGACGATCAACCGCGAGACTGCGCAGCGCTTTAACATCGAGCCGCGGCAGATCGACGACACGCTGTACGACGCGTTCGGCCAGCGCGAGATCACGCAGTATTTCACGCAGCTCAACTCCTATTTCGTGATCCTGGAGGTGCCTCCGCAGCTCGAGGGTGACACGAGCACGCTGAACAAGCTGTATGTGCAGCCGCCGAGCGGTCCGCCCGTGCCGCTGTCCGAGCTGGTAAAGATCGACACCGTGCCGATCACTCCGCTCGCGGTGAATCACCAGAGTCAGTTCCCGTCCGTGACGATCTCCTTCAATCTCGCGCCGGGGGCGGCGCTCGGTGACGCGGTGCAGGCGATCGACCGGATCCGCGGCCAGCTCGACGCGCCGCTGTCGTTGCAGGGATCGTTCCAGGGCGCGGCGCAGGCGTTCCAGGACTCACTGTCGACCGAGCCCTACCTGATCGCCGCGGCACTGATATCGGTGTACATCATCCTGGGCATCCTGTATGAAAGTTACATCCTGCCGTTGACGATCCTGTCCACGCTGCCCTCGGCCGGCGTCGGGGCATTGCTGATGTTGATGATCGCGCATACCGATCTGTCGGTGATCGCCATGATCGGCATCATCCTGCTGATCGGGATCGTGAAGAAGAACGGCATCATGATGGTGGATTTCGCGATCAACGCGGAGCGGCGGGACGGGATGCATCCCCTGGACGCGATCCGGCAGGCCTGCCTGCTGCGCTTCCGGCCGATCCTGATGACCACGATGGCGGCGATGCTCAGCGGGCTGCCGCTGATGCTGGAGCACGGCGCGGGATCGGAGCTGCGCCAGCCCCTCGGCTACGCGATGGTGGGCGGGCTGATGCTAAGCCAGGTGCTCACGCTTTATACGACGCCGGTGATTTATCTCTATCTCGATCGGCTGCAGCAATGGCTGGCGCCGCAGCGTCATGCGCGCCTGCCGCGACTGGCGGAGAAGCTCGGCGAGATCGGCGCAGGCTGATACCAGACGCCTCGTCAGGCGACCGATTTGGACGGACCTGTGATCGCCGCGTCCGAGGACTGCCAACACGGCTCTCATGCGCTAGATCTTCTGGATGACCAGAGCGGAGCAGAGCGATGAGCAAACTGACGGGCCAAGTGGCCGTCGTCACGGGCGCCTCGAAAGGGATAGGCGCGGAGATAGCCAGGGAGTTGGCGGCGGCGGGTGCAGCCGTCGTCGTGAATTATGCGAGCGATCGCGAGGGCGCGGAGAAGGTGGTCGCCGACATCGCGGGCGCCGGCGGCAGGGCGGTGGCGGTCCAAGGCAACGTTGCGACGTCTCCGGACGTGGAGCGGATCTTCGCCCAGGCGAAGAGCACCTTCGGAACCGTCGGTATCCTGGTGAACAGCGCGGGAACCTACCGGTTCGGCACGATTGAGGAGGTCACAGAACAGGAGTTCCACCGGCACTTCGACACCAACGTGCTGGGCCTGCTGCTGGCGACCAAAGCGGCCGTCGCCCAGTTTGGGCCGGAGGGCGGCAGCGTCATCAACATCGGCTCGGCAGCCAGTCACCTCGCGCCGCCCGGCGCGTCCATCTATTCCGCCTCGAAAGGGGCCGTGGACGTGATCACGCGGGTACTCGCCAAGGAACTGGGCCCGCGAAGGATCCGCGTGAACTCGGTCAATCCAGGCGTGGTCGACACCGAAGGCAATCGTGCCGCGGGCATCATCGGCAGCGACTTCGAAAAGCACGCGGCGCAACAGGCGCCACTTGGCCGCACAGGGCAACCGAGCGACGTGGCACCCGCCGTGGTGTTTCTTGCCTCGGACGACGCCCGCTGGATAACTGGCGAGATCATGGTCGTGTCCGGCGGCCTTTAGCGCCTCCGCGCAGCACAATGCCCAAGTCGCACCGTTCGACACCAGGTACGACGTGGACGCGGTGGACGGCAAACCGGTGCGACCTTCAGCCGAAGAGAGTAACTCGCAGCGAGGCCTCAACCCGCCGCAGCTGCGAGCGATCGGAGATCGGTGGCCGGCCGCGCGCCATAGTGGCTGATCACCTCAGCGGCGGCGATGCTGCCGAGCCGGCCGCAGACAGAAAGTGGCCGCCCCCCTGCAAGTCCGGCAAGGAACCCGGCGGCATACGCATCCCCCGCACCTGTCGTATCGACCACGTGCGTGGGTTCAGCCGTCACCAGCACCGTCTCTCCACCGCGAAGGATCACGCTGCCGGCTTCGCTTCGCGTCAGCACGGCGAGCGCCACGTCCCGACGCGCCGCTTCCACCGCGTCCTCGAACGCACTCACCTCATACAGACTGGTAATCTCCGTTTCGTTTGCAAACAGGATGTCTACCTCGTCGCGCACCAGCGCACGAAACGCCGCCCGATGGCGATCGACGCAAAACGGATCGGACAGCGACAGCGCGACCTGCCGCCCCGCCGCGTGCGCGCTGGCCGCGGCGCGTCGGAACGCCGCCTGTGCGGCTGGCGGATCGAACAAATAGCCCTCGAGATAAAGCACGGCAGCATCGGCCACCAGCGCGGCATCCACGTCCGCCTCACTGAACGTGACGCACGCGCCGAGATAGGTATTCATCGTCCGCTGCCCGTCCGACGTCACCAGGATCAGGCAGCGCGCGGTGGGCGCGCCCCCGGCCAGCGGGGCGGAAGGAAAATGCACACCAGCCGCGGTGATGTCGTGGCGGAACACCGCCCCTAATTGGTCGTCCGCCACCTTGCCCAGATACGCCACGCGCGCCCCCAACGCCGCCGCCACCGCGCACGTATTCGCCGCCGACCCGCCGCTGCTCTCCTGACCCGGCGGCATCGCGGCATACAGCGCCTCGGCGCGCGCCGCGTCGATCAACGCCATGCCTCCCTTGCGCATATCATGTTTCGACAGAAACATGTCATCCGCCCGCGCGACCACATCGACAATCGCATTGCCGATTCCCAGTACATCGAACTGCGGCATCGCTCAGCCCCTCACCGATCCACGGCGCGGCGGCAAATCCAGCCCGACGCCGACCAGATGCCCGAACAGTTCCGCCAGCCGCGCCCGGTCGGCCTCCGGCAGTGGCGGCTTCAGAATCGACTCGACATTGGCCCGAAGATGCGCGCGATCCCCGGTCCCGAACAGCACAACATCAACGCCCGGCTGGTGCCGCGCGAACCGATACGCCGCGTCGGTCAGGCTGCTCGCTCCGCCCTCATGCACCAGAAAACCAAGCGGATCATCGGACCGAGCCAGCCAGTCCGGCACCTTGCCCGCCTCCGCCAGCTCTCGCATCGCCCCAGCAAGCTGGGCCGGGCGGGCGAAGATGCTGCGCACCGCGAACATCAGCAACGTGCCCACATTATGAGCACGTGTCACCGGAAACACCGCCCGCCGCGCGTTCTGCGCCATCATGTGGAACGCCACCATCACGACGTCCCACACTTCCTCCGGCACCGCGCGGCCGAGCATCTCGTGCTCCGGGTCGTTCGGCGCCGTCTCAGTGATGCCGAGAAAGCGGAACTTGCCCTTCTCCCGCTCCGCCAGCAGTGCCGGCACGATCACCTCGCGCACATGCGCGTAGCCTGACGGCGGCACGCCATGAAGCTGGAAGATGTCGATGCAATCGACCCCGAGCAGGCGCAGCGAGTTGTCCAGGCTTTCGATCACGTGCGCCGCCGGCGTGTGTTCTCCCCCTCGCGCCGCCGAAGCCTTGGTCGCGATCACGACGGAGTCACGAGGCCGCCCGGCAATCGCCTGGCCAACCACAGCCTCGGTGCCGTATGCCGCCGCCGTGTCGATCAGGTTCACCCCCAGATCGAGCGCGGCCTGAACCACCCCCACCGCCTCGGCCTCACTGTGCCCGGTGCCGAGTCCCAAACGGCTAAACCCGCCGCAGCCCAGTCCGGCGACGCTGACCCTGAGCCCGGTTCGCCCGAGCGTGACGTACTCCATGCGCGTCTGCTCCACTCCGTTCGCACCGGCAGCCTACGCGACCGCCCGGGAATCCAACACCATCGCCGGCCGATGATGCGCATGCGGATCAAGCCCGCCAACCGCCGGTTTTGGTTTGGCGCGACGCGGAGCACCGTGCTAGCCCGAGTCTGATGTCTGGCTCTGACGTCACTCGCAATTGGGATGTGAAGCCTGTGTTCAAGCGACGCAAAAACGACGATCCGTCCGCCGGCGAGCCGGAGCCGTCGGCGGCCGATTTGGCAGGTGCCGACGCAAAGCACGCCGGCGATCCGTCCGACACGCAAACCGCTCAACACGACAGGCCGGCCGACTCCGGTCTTGGCGTGCCGCCCTTCCGTCCCGCTCCACCCAAGGAGACGACATTCATGGCTCGACCGCCGTTTACGCCGCAAGTCACCCCGGCCCAGCCTGCGCCACGGCCCGCCCTGGCGCCCGCTCGTCCCCCGGCACGCGATCCCTCCGAGCGCCGCACCCTTGTCGTCGGGCGCGGCATCAGCGTGCAAGGGACGGTGCAGGACGCCGAGCGACTGGTGGTGGAGGGGACCGTCGAAGCCAGCATGATCCACGCGACCGAGCTGGCGGTCGCCCCAGGCGGCATGTTCAAGGGCGAAGTCGAGGTGGAAGACGCCGAGATCGCCGGTACCATCAACGGCACCCTGACCGCGCGTGGCAGCCTGATCGTTCGTGCCACTGGCCGCGTGCTCGGGACCGCACGCTGCCGCCGCCTGCAGGTGGAGGATGGCGGCCATATCTCGGGTCAGATGGAGATGCTGACCGACGGGGCGGCGCGCACCGAATCCTCGCGCACTACCGTCGAATCCGCGGCTTAATCCGAGACACACCGTCGTCGGCAGGACACACCAATCGTCATGGCCGGCCTTGTGCCGGCCATCTCCTGACGGTTCGCACTGGGGTGCCAAAGCGGGCACGAGATGGCCGGCACAAGGCCGGCCATGACGATTGGTGGTGAGGCGGCTCATCATATCCGCGGACGATTTCGGATTATCCGAATCGGTCAATGAAGCCGTGGAGCGCGCCCACCGAGACGGCATTCTGGCCGCGGCGAGTCTGATGATAGCCGGCCCGGCTGCCGCCGACGCGGTACGCCGGGCCCGGCGATTGCCGACCCTGTGCGTCGGCCTGCACCTTGTGGTGATCGAAGGACCGGCTATCCTGCCGCCGGCGTCAATTCCCAATCTGGTCGATCAGCAGGGGCAGTTTCCCTCTGGCCAGCTTCGACTTGGGATCGACTATTTCTTCCGCCCCGGTGTGCGTCGGCAGCTTGCCGCCGAGATCCGCGCGCAGTTCGCCGCCTTCGCGGCAACCGGGCTGCCGCTGGACCATGCCAACGCTCACAAGCACATGCACCTGCACCCGACTGTCGGGCAGCTCCTGATCCGGATCGGCCGCGACTTCGGACTGCGCGCTGTGCGGGTTCCGGCGGAGCCGCCATCGGTGCTGTCAGCTTGCGGCCTGCGTTCATCAGTCGGCGTCCGCGCATTGTTCCACTGGACGACTAACCTCCGTCGTCAGGCGCGCTGGGCAGGCCTGCTGACCAATGACCACTGCTTCGGCATCACCTATAGCGGCCAGATGACAACCGAACGCCTGCTGCGCCTCGTCCCCCTGATTCCCGATGGGCTCAGCGAGATCTATTTCCATCCGGCAAGCCGCGCCGACGCAACCTTGTCCGCCCTGATGCCCGATTATCGGCAGCAGGACGAATTGGCTGCCTTGCTGAATCCAGAGGTGCGGAAGGGTTTGGAAGCAGTCGGCCGTCTCACGTCCTACGGTGCCGAGACTTCGGCCACGAGGTGAGCGGGTCGGCGCCCCAATAGGCCATGACCCACGTTTCCGCTATGGAGCGCGCATCGCCCAGGAAAGGAGGAACGGATGATCAAGCAGCCGAAGAAATACGAAGAGATGACCGATCCGCAGGCGCGTCCGCGCTACACCGGAATTGCCACCTTCTTTCGCGTTCCGCACACCGATTCTCTGCGCGACGTCGATATAGGCGTGATCGGCGTACCGTTCGACGGTGGCGTGACCAACCGCACCGGAACCAGGCACGGCCCTCGTGCTGTTCGCGAGCAATCCTCCTTGCTGCGACGGATCAACGCAGCCACCGGCGTGCGGCCGTTCGAGGCGGCTCGCGTGCGCGATCTCGGCGACTGCTGGATCGAGCAGCCCTATGAGCTCGAAGGCGCTCTGTCCGAGATTGCCGAGTTCTATCGCGGCGTCGTCGGCGCCGGCGTGGTGCCGCTGTCGGTGGGCGGCGACCACGCGATCACCCTGCCGATCCTGCGCGCCGTTGCGGCGCACCGCCCGGTCGGGATGATCCACATCGACGCTCATTGCGATACTGGCAACGATTATCTCGGATCGCGCTTCCACCACGGCGCGCCGTTCCGCCGCGCCACCGAGGAAGGATTGCTCGACCCGAAGCGTGTCATCCAGATCGGCATCCGCGGCACGACCAACGATCCCGACATGTGGGGCTTCAGCCTGCGCAGCGGCATGCGCGTGCTGC
>Ga0335075_10009560_pt1 | contig 14763 bp, 10 predicted proteins | sample Lox_Sample_24_FD_206723 | JGI IMG/M metagenome (GOLD analysis project Ga0335075, IMG submission 206723) | Soil microbial communities from Loxahatchee National Wildlife Refuge, Florida, United States - Lox_Sample_2.4 | ecosystem: Environmental > Terrestrial > Soil > Wetlands | place: USA...
GCTCGCCGGGTGATAATGTCGCAGCAGCCAGATCGACAGCACCGGCACGAACGTGCTCGACAGGAAATAGGAAGTCATCATGGAGAAGCCGACCGCCAGCGACAGCGGTACGAACAGCGCCCGCGCCGAGCCTTGCATGAAGAACGTCGGAATGAACACGGCCAGCACGCAGAGCATGGCCAGCAGCCGCGGCACCGCCGTCTCGTGATTGCCCAGTCGCACCGCTCGTGCGATCGACGGCGTATGCTCGTATTGCGTGTGGATGTTCTCCACCTCGACCGTCGCCTCGTCCACCAGGATGCCGATGGACAGGGCCAGTCCGCTCAGCGTCATCAGGTTGAGCGTCTGACCGCACAGCCACAGGGCCACCACCGACCCCAGCAGAGACAGGGGGATGTTGAGCACGACCACGACGACGCTGCGCCAATCGCGCAAAAACAACAAGACCATCAGGCCGGTCAGTAGGGCGCAGACCATCCCTTCGCCGCCGATGCCCCACATCGCTCGCGTGACGTAGGGCGACTGATCGAAGACAAAATCGACATCGATGTCCGCCGGCACCGCCTCGCGCATGCGCGGGAGGTTGGTCCGGACTTCGTGGACCACCGACAAGGTCGAAGCCTCGGCCCGCTTGGTGACGAGGATGTAAACGGCGCGTTTGCCGTCGACCAGGGCGTAGCCGGTGGGAATGTCGCTGCTGTCCTCGATGGCGGCCACGTTCCGCAGATAAACGTCTTGCCCCAGCTTCAGCGGGATGGACCCCAATTCCTTGGGATCCTTGACCATGGCGTTGACGGGCACGATGGGCATCTGGTCCTTGATGCGGGCGTTACCCGAGGGACTGATGAGATTGCCATTGCTCAGAGCCTTTACCACGTCGTCGGCCGACAGATTGTACGCCTGCAAGCGTTTCGGATCGACGGTGATGACGATGGTGCGCTGGTTGCCTCCGAACGGCGGCGGCGCCGACACGCCCGGCAAGCTGGCGAACATCGGCCGAACTTTGAACAATGCCTGATCCTGGATTTCACCGATCGTTTTTGTCTTGCTCGACATCACCAGGTAGCCGACCGGCACGCTGCCGGTGTCGAAGCGCATACAAAACGGCCCCACGGTGCCGGGCGGCATGAAGGCGCGGGCGCGGTTGACGTACTGGACGGTCTCGGCCATGGCCTGGGCCATGTCGGTGCCGGGGTGGAAGAACAGCTTCATGAGGGCGACGCCCTGGACGTTCTTCGATTCGACGTGGTGAATGCCGTTGACGTAGAGGAAGTGGTATTCGTAGTAGTTGGTAATCAGTCCTTCCATCTGGGCCGGGTCGAGACCGCCGTAGGGCTGGGCCACGTAAATGACGGGCAGATTGAGGACGGGGAAGATGTCGATGCGCATGCGTGTCATTGCCAGCACGCTGCCGAGAACAATGGCGGCGACGCCGACCATGGCAGTGTAAGGATGCCGCAGCGCGAAGACGATGGGGTTCATGACGATTGCTCCCTTCGCGGAGCGCGGCGCTTACGGCGGATGGTCTGGAAAGGCTGATCGTGATCTTCGAGCACCTCGGCGACCAGCTCTTGCAGCTTGGCGCGGGCCTCGTTGAGGACGCGCTTGCCGGCCGCGGTGGCCTGGTAATACTTGCGCCGCCGGCCTTCGACCACCTCGGCGTGCTGGGTCAGATAGCCCAGGTTTTCGAGCAGGCGCAGGGTCGGATAGAGCGTGCCGGCACTGAGGCGGTAGCCGTGGCGGATCAGCTCTTCGGTGATTTCCGCGCCGTAGACCGGCTCCTTCGCCGCATGATACAGAATATGCAAACGAACAAAGCCAGTGAAAAAGTGGCGGGTTAAGGGATCGTCCGTCATGATTGTTGCTCTCGATATCGGGTGTTGATACGATATCCCACCCGGAAACGAGAGGCAAGTCTGCTCGCCGCACGGCCTGTCAATGCTCACCGGCCTGTGGGGAAGGGCGGAGGGGCGGCCTCGCCGCACGCCGCGGCGCTCGCTCCTCCCTCATCTTGCATCGCCAGGGTCTGGGCCGGATTGCCCAGCGCCCGGTAGAGCTGAAATTGCGCTCGATTGTAGTCGTTGATCGAGGTATAGAAATCGACGTAGGCTTGTTGTAGCATCTGCACGGCGGCAATCACTTCCAGCGGCCGCGCCACCAGCTGAATGGGGCCGCCCTCGCCGAGCTTGTGTGTGTGCCCCAGCGCCGCCAAGTCCTCGCGCATCAGCGTCTGCGCGTCGTGCAGCTCCGCCTCGGCTTCGTGGATTCGTCCCTCGGCCGTCTGCGCCAGCGAGTACGCTTGCACCACCTCCGCCGCCACGCGGTCCTGCACGCGGAACAGTTCAACAAGGGCCGCGCGCCTGTCCGCCTCGCGCTGATGGATCAGCGCCCGATTGCCGAAGCCGAAGTTTTGAAGCGTCCACACGGCTTGCATGTCCATATCGAGGCGCGCGCCGACCTGGTTCGGTATACCGTTGGCCGAGGCGTCGAATAAGGCATAACCAAGGGTCCCGACCACCGGCGTCGAGAAGCCGCGCAGCAGCAGGCTGGGCATCAACGGACGCAGCTTCTCCAGCTTCAGCAGCCGCAACGACGCCTGCACCAACGCCTGCTGAGCCGCCAATTCCGGCCGATTGGTCAGGGCCACGGGGATAAGATCGTCCACCGGCTTATCGAGCGGCAGCAAGGGAACGCGCAAATGCGGCGGCTCGACCGGCTCGACGACCAGGGTGGGATCGAGGTACAGCACGCGCAGCAGCTCGGCACTGGAGGCGCGCCAGGTGTTTTGACTCTGAAGTCCGACTTGCCGCAGCCGCGCCGCGAGAACACGGGCGCGATTCGCCTCCAGAGCGGGAACCAGGCCAGGGGCGAGCTTGTCCAGGCGGCGCAGCACGTCGTCGGCGTACCGGAGGGCATCGCGGTAGCCGGCCAGCTCGCCGCGTGCCTGCTGGACGTTGAAATAAGCCTGCGTCACGGCCAAGAGCGTATCGTTGGCGGCCGCCTGCACCTGGGCTTGGCGGGCACGCACCGTCTGGCGGGCGGCCAGCGGCTGGAAAATGGCGTCGGCGACATTGACGACGAGATAGGGGGCGCCGCCGACCATGAAGCCCTGCCGGCCTTCGAAGTAGTCAACGCCGGTGACGTCCTGATTCGGGCCGTCGTGCCGGTAGTAATCGGTGCCGAAGATCAGGTTGGGCAGCCACAGGACTTTCGCCCCTTGCAGCTGGGCCGCTGCCGCCTGCACGCGCCGCGACGCCAGGGCGATGTCGAGACCGCGGGCGTTGCCCAGCTTCATGGCCGTCGGCAGGTTGATGGGATACGGTTTGCCGCCCGCCGTCGGGAAGGAGCCGGCGGTGGCAGGCGGCGCCAGCTCGGCCGCGCTCGCCGCCAGGCGGCGGGGCGCGGCCACTTCGTCTTGAGCCGATGCCTGCCGCGACGCGAGGAGATAGCCCAGGCCGACCGCGAAGCTCAGGAAAAATGGGCGGGCTGTGGAGAAAAATCCCATTATCCCTCGCTCCAACGAATGGAAAAACGCCGAAAAGTACCCTGCCGATGCACTGACGGGGTATCTGTCCTCAAATATCGGATCCCGACATAAGGGAGTATGATGGAAATCTTTTCGAGTCCGAACGCCGAAGGCGGAATGCGAGATATTGTCCTCGTTCCCACGCTCCGCGTGGGAACGCACGTTGGGACGCTCTGCGTCCCGTCCCCTGGCCTTCGGGCCGCGGAGCGGCCGGACTTGCGTTCCCACGCGGAGCGTGGGAACGAGAGCATGAGACCGTAGGGGAAAAATGTTTCTTCTGCATTGGGAAGGATGGCTGTATCATCTCTGAATAGCGAATACCTTAAAAGAACAGAGGCCCAAGGCATCCTACCTGTCCCGAAATCGACTTTGCCCGGAGAGAGACAACGCCAATGGTGCGCGCCAGGACTCGTTCGTTCCACTGTGGCCTTTTACTATCCGTAGGGTGTCTTTTGGGCCTGCTGGCCGGAATGACCGCGGCGCCCGGCAAAGCGGACAAGGCGACGCCGGCCAATCTTGCCGCCGAATATACGACCAAGGTTCGCCCTCTGTTGAAGCGATACTGCTTCTCCTGCCATTCCAGCAAGAGGAGTAGGGGCGACCTCGATCTGGAGAGCTTCGCCACTCTCGATCAGGCCCGCAAGGATGTCCTCGCTTGGCAGGCCGTGGTGGAGACGCTGGAAGACGGTACGATGCCGCCGCAGAAAAGCCGGCAGCCCAGCGCGGAGGATCGTCGCCGCCTGCTGGCCTGGACGCGCAAAATGCTGGCAGTTGAGGCTCGCACCAAAGGCGGCGATCCCGGCCGCGTCGTCGTCCGCCGCCTCAGCAACACGGAATACAACAACACCCTACGCGATCTCACAAGTGTCGATCTCCAGCCGGCGCGCGACTTTCCCATCGACGGGGCGGCCGGCGAGGGTTTTACCAACGCCGGCGACGCCCTGGCCACTTCCGCAACCTTGCTCAACAAGTATCTCAGCGCCGCCAAGGACATCGCCGCTCACGCCGTGCTGCTGCCCGACGGATTTCGTTTCTCGCGCGCCAAAACGCGCCGCGACTGGACCGATGAGGTCCGGAACGAGCTGCGGGCTTTCTACGCCGAGTATTCCGGCGACGGCAAACTGCTTCTCCGTCCCTACCTGATCGCCACGATTCGCCACCGCGAGGATCTCGCCGCCGGCCGCGTCACACTGGAGACGGTCGCCAAAAAGAACAACTTGAGCCTGAAATATCTGCAAATCCTCTGGCAGACGTTGAACGACAACACGCCGTCGTTCCCGCTGGACGGCATTCGCGCCCGTTGGCGAGAGGCGAAGCCGGAGGAGGTCGAGACCATCCTTGCCGGCATCGCCGCCTGGCAGAAATGGCTGTGGCGCTTCGTGCCGATCGGCAGTTATCGCTATGGCAACACCATCCGGCAGCTGCCGAATGTCCCGGCTCTGGTCTCCATCACGGCGACATTCGACAGCGCGGCGGCGGAACGCTTGCTTCAGGGCTTCGCCGACTTCCGCCGCTGTTTCCCCGTGTTCATCTGTTATTCCCGCGTCATTCCGAATGATGAAGTCGTGTGTCTGAAGCTTTTCCATCGCGAGGATGAGCCCCTGATCCGTCTGTTCCTCGATGAAGCGAAAACCCGGCAGCTCGATCGCTTGTGGCGCGATTTGCGTTTCATCTCGCGTTTTCCCGTGACGGAGCACAATCAGCTGCCGCAGTTCATCGGCTATGTGAGTCAGGACCAGCCGAAACAGCTGCTGGCCTATTTCGAGAGCCAGCGCGAGCCGTTCCGCAAACGCGCCGAGGCGTTCCTCAGGGAAGAGGAGAACGCCGTGCCGAAGCAGCTCGACGCCCTGCTCGACTTCGCCGCACGCACCTATCGCCGACCCCTGCGCGAAGCAGAAAAGACGGAGCTGCTGCGGCTTCACGACACGCTGCGCAAGAAGGGGCTGTCCCACGAGGAAGCCTTCCGCACCGTCCTGACGCGCGTGCTGATCTCGCCGTCGTTCCTCTTCCGTATCGAGGAGGCGTCTCCGGGCAAGGAAGCCCAGCCGGTTTCGTCGTGGGAGCTGGCGACGCGGTTGAGCTACTTCCTGTGGGCAACCATGCCCGACGCCGAGCTGCGTCAGGCCGCTGCCCACGGCAATTTGCAAGATCCGAAAGTGCTGGCGGCGCAGATCGCTCGCATGCTGAAAGACCCGAAAGTGCGAGAGCTGGCCTCCGAGTTCGGCACCCAATGGCTCCACGTTCGCGACATCCGGCAGAACCGCGAGAAAAACGAGAAGCTGTTCCCGACCTTTGACGACACGCTTCGCGCCGCGTTGTACGAAGAATCGGTCCTCTTCTTCCAGGATCTCTTTCAGGAGGACCGCCGGTTGCCGGACATCCTCGATGCCGACTACACGTTCCTCAACGAGACGCTGGCGCGGCACTACGACATTCCCGGCGTCGTTGGTCCGCAGTGGCGGCGCGTTGCCGGCGTGAGGAAATATGGCCGCGGCGGCGTGCTGGCGCTGGGCAGCGTGCTGACCAAGCAATCGGGGGCGTCGCGCACCAGTCCCGTGCTGCGCGGCAACTGGCTGGTGGAGACGATGCTCGGCGAGAAATTGCCCAAGCCGCCGCCCAACGTGCCGCGCTTGCCGGAAGAAGAAACAGGCAGCGACGGCACCGTGCGGCAGATGGTGGAAAAACACGCTCGCATCGCCGAGTGCGCTGTCTGTCATCAGCGGATCGATCCGTTTGGTTTCTCGCTGGAGAATTTCGATCCGATTGGTCGTTTTCGCGACAAGGGCCTCGGCGGCCGGCCCATCGATACGAAAGTGCGGCTCAAGGACGGCACGACGTTCGAGGGCATTGACGGGCTGCGCCGTTATTTGCTGAAGCAGCGCCGTGAGGAATTCGAGCGGCATTTCTGCCGCAAGCTTCTCGGCTACGCGCTGGGCCGATCCGTGATCCTGTCCGATCAGCCGCTGATTGACGAGATGATGGCCGAGCTGAAAAAGAACGATTCTCGTCTATCTGTCGCGGTGCAGACTATCGCCCGGAGCAAGCAATTCCGTTATCATCGAGGTTTGGACGCAACGAAAGACGAATGATTGGCCGCTTACAACTTAGCGCTAAGCCGCAAGCGGCTTGAAAAACAGCCACGAGGAGACGACGCGATGAAATCCTGGCAAGAACCCACACGCCATCGGCTGACCCGGCGAGCGGTGCTTCGCGGTCTCGGCGTGACGATGGCACTGCCGTGGCTGGAGTCATTGCCGGTATGGGGCGACGAGCCGGCTCGCGGCCGCTCCTCAGAGGCGCCGGTTCGCCTCGCCGTGCTGTTCGCCGGCAACGGCTTCCACAATAAGGAGTGGTGGGCCAAGGGCGAGGGACGCCGCATGGAGCTGGGCAAGGTGCTTCAACCGCTGGAGCCATTCCGCGAAAAGCTGCTGTTTATCCGCGGCCTGTACAACGCCGAGGCCGGCAAGGGCGGCATCCACAGTGCCCAGACCGGCAATCTGCTCAGCGGCGCGCCGCTGGAAGGCGGCGGCGGCATCCGCTCCGGTATCAGCTTCGATCAGCTCCTCGCCAAGAAGATCGGCCAGGAAACGAAGGTGCCAAGCCTGGTGCTGGCGTGCGAGCCGTCCATTTCAGCGTTGCACAAGGGCTACTCGATGATCTACAGCTCGCACATCTCGTGGAGCTCGCCGACGACGGCCACGCCGCTGGAGCTGTATCCGGCCCTGGCCTTCGATCGTCTTTTCCGCGACGACGTGAGCAAGGGCGACGCCAGCGTGCTCGACCTGGTCCGCGAGGAAGCGCGCGGCCTGAGCGGGCGCGTCAGCCACACCGACCGCGTCAAGCTCGACGAATACCTGTCCTCGGTGCGCGAGGTCGAGCAGCGCATTCAGCAAGCCGGCAAGCAAGGCCGTCTGCAAGGCTGGCGGCCGACCCTCGACAAGCCGAACCTGCCGCGTCCCGCCGCCGGCATCCCGCAGGACATCGATCAACACATGCGTCTCATGTGCGACATTGTCGTCCTCGCCTTCCAGACCGACACGACGCGGATGTGTACGCTGAAATTGAACAACGATCACTCGTCGCTGCGTTTTCCGCACCTGGGCGTGGATTACATGATCCATCACCTGCTTTCTCACACCGACAATGCCGACTGGCTGAAGGTCAATCAGTTCTTCACGCAGCAGGTCGCCTACCTCGCCGCCAAGCTCGACAAGATCGAGGAAGGCGAGCGGACGGCACTGGACAATACGATGATCCTCTATTTGTCGAGCATGCGGCACGGCGGCAGCCACGATTGCTCGCAGCTGCCCGTGGTGCTTGTTGGGCGGGGCGGCGGGAAGATTAAGACGGGACGGGCCCTCGATTATTTGGGTAAACCCAATCGCAAGATGTGCAGCCTGTATTTGGCGATGATGGACAAGATGGGCGTGCGATTGGAGCAGCTCGGCGACTCGCGCGAACGGTTGGCGGAGGTTTAGGATCTGCGGTGTTCATTTGGCCGATCAAGCTGCGAAGCTTGCAGGTTTCATCCCTCCAGCGGGCCAGCTGAAAGCTCACCGGGACAGCCGGCATCGAGATACGCTTGCAGAAGGATCTGGGCCGCCACGCGATCGCGGCGTGCCTTGCGCTGCTTGTGTGTCAGCCCCGCCTGCCACAATGCCGATTCGGCCTCGACGGTGCTGAATCGCTCATCCCAGAAGACCACCGACAATCCGGTCGTCTCGGCCAGCCACGCCCCGAAGGCACGCGCCTCCGCCGCCTTCTGTCCCTCGCGGCCGTCGAGATGGACCGGCAGCCCGACGACGAGAGCGCCGATTTCCTCGGCCGCCGTCAGGGCGCGGAAATACTCGGCGTCGCGGTCCCGGCCGCGTCGCTCGTACACCGCCAGCGGCGACGCCAGGCGGCGCTCCGGATCGCTGACGGCCAATCCGACGCGGACGGCGCCGTAATCCACACCCAGCAAACGCGTCGAGGCGCTCACAGATATTGATCCAGACCTTTCTTTTTCAGCAGCTCGACGAGCTGCTTGACGGTGCCCTCATCGCGGCGGTCGGTGATCAGCGTGGCGTCGCCGTCCTGCACGATCACCAGGTTCTCGACGCCGATGGTGGTGATGAGTCGGCCGGCATCGCTGACAATAATGCAATGATTCGTTTTCAAACCGCAGTGCGTGGCCAACACCGTGTTGTGGTCGGCGTCCTGCGGATTCATGCGCTCCAGCGCCAGCCAGCTGCCGACATCATCCCAGCGATAGGGAGCCTTTACCATCAGCACCTCGCGGGCGCGCTCCATAACGGCGTAATCGATGCTGAGCTTCGATAGCCCTTCGTATTGTTGACGCAGCACGTCCGATCGCCGCGGCGTATCCCAGGCGTCGGCGATGCGGCGCACGGCGTCGTGGAGCTGCGGCTGCTGGCGGCGCAGCTCGTCCAGCACGGCGGCGACGCGCCAGACGAAGATGCCGCTGTTCCAGTAATACTCGCCGGAAGTGACAAAGCGCTCGGCGCGATCGGCGGCCGGCTTCTCCTCGAAGCGCTGCACGCGAAAGATGCTGACACCCTGCCGCTGACCGATCTCCGCGCCGCGATGGATGTAGCCGTAGCCGGTGGAGGGAAAAGTCGGCGGGATGCCAAGTGTGATGAGTGTGGAAGCGTTTTCCTCGGCCATCAGCGCGGCGACGCGGGCGGCGCGCTCGAACTCGCGCACCGGCTCGATGACGTGATCGGCCGGCGTCACCAGCATAACGGCGTCGGCATCGCCGCGGGCGATGAGGACAGCGCCCAGGCCGATGCACGGCGCCGTATCGCGGCCGCACGGCTCGCCGATAATGTGGTCGGCCGACAGCTGCGGCAGCTGCCGGCACGTCTCCGCCTGGTAGGCTTGCCCGGTGATGACCCAGGTACGCTCGGCCGGCAGCAGCCCCTCGATGCGGTCCATGGCCTGCTGCAAGAGCGTGCGCTCGCCGCCGAGGGCGAGAAACTGTTTCGGACGCTGCTTCCGGCTGCGCGGCCAGAACCGGGTGCCGCCGCCGCCCGCCATAATCATTGCGTGAAGCATTCCCTCGCCCTTTCTACTTCATTCAGGCCGCTTGCGGCTTAGCGCTAAGCCGCAAGCGGCTAAGAAAAATAGGTAGCCCCGTTGATCCGTGTACCGCGATCCACCCGCGTGGCGAATTCCTCGGCGTCCAGCGCGAATACGGGGCTGACCTCCAGCGGCACCGCCGGCTCACCGTTGGCCGCGCGCGGCACTTCGATGCCGGCGCGCGTCAGCCAGTCGGCGGCGAGGTTGGTCAGCGCCGCATGGACCGTCTTGGGCGAGCTGTCGCCCTCCGCGTTTTTCAGCGGCGCGAACTCCTCGCGGTGCGAGGTTTCCATCACCAGCCAGCGCTCGGCCAAGGGCAGCACATCGAAGATGAAACGCTCGAATTTCAGGGCGTTTTCCTTCTGCGGCTGCATGGTCTGCCCCTGTTTTTCATCCCAATAAGGCACCTTCTTTTTGGCGACGTGGAACGGCAGCAGGCCGGCTCCCTCGGTGACGCGAGCCAGGAAATCCATGTCGAAAATATGGATGGCGGGACTGCCGGCCCACAACCGAAGCCGGCCGTTGGCGTCGCGCTCGTTGGCGAGCGTGTCGGGCAAATCGGAATACTCGATCATGGCGCAGCGGCCGTCGACCAGGGCGAGATTGCCCAGGCGATCCTTCGGCCCCTGCTTGGGCACGATTTTCGAGGACGCCTCCGAGCGCGTGGCAAGATGCCGGCCCAGAAAGATCGGATCGGCTACCTTCACGAGCGGATTGTCCACCTGGAAATAGAACAGATGGCGAATGCCGCGCTGCCGCAGGCGCTCAAGCAGGCCGCTTTTGGCCAGCGCCGTCAGGGTGCCGCCGTGGCCGTCGGGACTGAGAAACAGCCGCCCCGGTGCTTCCAGCAGCAGCTTGCCCGTCGCCAGATCGAGGGCCGGCATCGTGCCCTGGCAGAAGAAAAACACTTCCTCTCCAGGAAGTCCGAAATACTCCTGGGCGGCGAAGAATTCGCGCGTCTCGGCGTCGGTGGCCGGGCTGGTCATGACGAGGAAGGGCGGCTGCTTGCCGTAGCGGCGGCCCAGCGCCAGCACCTTCTCGGCGTGGATCTGAAACAGGCTCTTGCGGCTGACCGGACCGACCGCAAACATCCCCTTGGGATGCTCGAAGCCGAGCCGGCTCCCCTGGCCGCCGGCAACAACCAGCGCCGCCACCTCGCCGCCCCGCAGCGCATCCTCGCCGGCCGCACGCATGGCGGCGTTGTCCGGCGCGTCGGCCGGCACGATGTCGAGCGGCTTGATGCGCGACGAATCCGGCACCTGATAGGTGTGCTCGCGCTCCGCAAACAGCTGGACGAGACGTTCCAGGTCCATCGCCTGGAGCTGCTCGATCAGGCCGCGACGCTGAGGTTCGTCGAGGCGGTCCCAGCCGGTCAAGACGTGTTCCTGTTGATGCTGTTGCAGCTTCCGCCGCAAATCGTTCGGCACAGTCGTTGAAGAGGCAGTCATGCGCGTCTCAGGAAGAGAGTTAAAAATCGAAGGACAAGCCATCGTAAGCCAGCTGCACGTTGGCCGGCAACATGCGGTTCACCGTCTCATGCTCCAGCTCATGACTCATGTGCGTCAGATAGGCGCGTTCCGGCGAAAATTGGCGAATGACGTCAAGTGCCTGCTCCAGTCCGAAATGGGCGGGATGCGGCTTGAAGCGCAGGGCATCGAGCACCAGCACCCGCAGCCCCTCCAGGCGCGGCCAGCTTTCGCGCGGGACCTGGCTGACATCAGTGCAATAGGCAACATCGCCGATCCGAAATCCCAGCACGTCGAAATGCGCGTGGATGAGCGGAATCGGCGTCACCAGCTGTTCGAGAACGCAGAACGGCTCGGTCCCGATGCGCTCGAAAACGAGCTTGGGCACCATGCCGACCGGAAGCGAGCTGGCCTCCGGGCCAAAGGCATAGGCAAAGGCAGTGCGAATCTTGCCCTCGACCTCGGCCGTGCAGCACAGCGGGATCGGCCCCCCCAGCGTTCGCGACAGCGGCCGCAGATCGTCAAGCCCGAACAGGTGGTCGGCGTGGTAGTGCGTGTACAGGACCGCGTGAATGACGCGAACACGCTCGCGAAGCAGCTGTAGACGCAGCTCCGGCGAGGTGTCGATGAGCAGATTGCCCTGCGGCAGACGAATGAGGACGGAGCAGCGATAGCGGTGGTTGCGTGGATTGGGCGATTGGCAGACGGGGCAATCGCAGCCAATCATGGGCACGCCCATTGAGGTGCCGGTGCCGAGAAAAGTGAAGGTTCGCGTTGCCGCCATCATGTTCTCAAAAGGGCCTCACTGCCTTGCCGATCCCGCCGCTGAGATCGGTCTCCAGAGGTTGGTATTCTAGCAAATCGCGAGCGGGACAAAACTACAGTCTCCGTTGCACGCGGCGCAGACGGCCGGTAATTTGAAAACATCATCCGCTGTTTTCGCCCCTGCGTGTTTCGAGGATCACCATGAGCAAGCTCCTGCTATCGCTGCTGCCGATCTGCCTTCTCTTCTTGCCGAGTGTCGAGATTGCCCGAGCGGAAGAGACTCTCGACTTCGTTCGCACTCGCGACGTGATTTATGGCCGCAAGGACGGTCTGGCCCTGACCATGGACGTGATCGCTCCGCGCGACAAGGCCAACGGCCTGGGCCTTATCTTTGTTGTCAGCAGCGGCTGGCGCTCGCGTCCGGAAGCCATTCTTCCGGAAATGTACGCTCCCTTCTTCCGGCGCGGCTACACCGTCTTCGCCGTCGTCCACGGCACACAGCCGCGATTCACCGTTCCGGAAATCATTCCCGACATGCATCGCGCCGTTCGCTTTATCCGCTATCACGCCAGGGATTACCACATCGATCCGGACCGCCTCGGCATCACCGGCGGCTCGGCCGGCGGTCATCTGTCGCTGATGATCGCCACTGCGGGTGCGGCCGGCAATCCCAGGGCCAAGGATCCCGTCGAGCGCGTCTCCAGCCGCGTTCAGGCCGTCGCCTGTTTCGTCCCGCCGACCGACTTCCTCAACTGGGGCACGGAAGGCGCCGTTCTCGATTCCAAGCACATGAAGGATAAACGCTTCAAGGCCGCCATCGATTTTCAGCTCTTCGACCCGAACGAGCACATCTTCAAACGTGTTACCGACGACATGAAGGTCCACGAGATCCTCCGCGACATCTCGCCGATCAGCCACGTCAGCCGCGACGATCCGCCGACCTTGATTATCCACGGCGACGAGGACAAATTGGTGCCCTTGCAGCAATCGCGTCGCATGGTCGCCAAGCTCAAAGAGGCCGGTGTTCCGGCCAGCCTTATCGTCAAGAAAGGCTACGGCCATGTCTGGATCACCATCCTCAAGGACACGGAAACGTTCGCGGATTGGTTCGATCAGTACCTGAAAAAAGAGCCGCGGCGGGCCGCTGAGTAGTCGCATTCTCGGGTTCCCAAGTTTGGGAACCAGGACAAAGGCGTCGGCTTGTCCGCCGGGAACTCCTCTTGCCCCGCTCGCGGCAAACGGACTATCATTGCTCGATCCGCAGGAACATGGAGGTTCCCAATGGCTCGAAAGAATACATCCGACGACGAATCCTCGTTCTTCAATCTCGCCCATGCCCGCTGGGTGGTCGGCGTTCTGGGCATGCTCATCGCTGTTGTCGGCAAGGAGAGCCTGGTTGGGCTGCTGCTGCGGCAGACGCGACGCGAGATCGACAGTCTGATCGAGGATGAGCAGCCGGCGCCATCAGTGGAGCGAGCCAATCGCTACAAGTACAACTGACGCCGCTCGCTCCCCGGCGAATTCCTCCCCTGGAGACCGCATCGTGAAATCCGCCGGTTTGTCGCTGCTCGCCGCCGCGCTGATGCTGGCCGCCGAACCCGGCCGCGCCGCGGAAGCCATTCGCCTGGCGAATCACCCCGCGCTGTCGCCCGACGGCCAAACGCTCGTCTTCGACTGGGACGGCGACATCTGGAGCGTCCCCACAGAGGGCGGCGTCGCGCGCCGGCTGACCAACCATCCGGCGCGCGATCGCGAGCCGCGATTCTCGCCGGACGGCAAGCAGCTTGCCTTCATCAGCGAGCGCAGCGGCTCGCCGCAGGCTCACGTCATGGCCGCCGCCGGCGGCGCGCCCCGACAGATCACCTACCACACCGCCGGCTGCTCGTTGCACGAATGGTGCCCCGACGGACGACACCTGCTCCTCAACGCCGCCCGCGATCATTTCTGGCGCCACCCCGAGCGCTTCTTCACCGTCAACGTCGCCTCGCGCCAGGCCGAGCGCCTGGTGTTCGATGACTATGGGCAGAACGGCTCGCTGTCGCCGGACGGCAAACAGCTATTGTTCACTCGCGAGGGGGCAAATTGGTGGCGCAAGGGCTATCGCGGCTCGCAAGCCAGCCAGATCTGGCTATACGACCTCGACGGCAAATCGTTTCGCCGGCTGCTCGCCGAGGACACCGGCTGCGGCTGGCCGATGTGGAAGCCGGACGGCAAGGGCTTCTATTACGTCAGCGCCCGCAGCGGCTCGTTCAATCTCTGGGAGCGCAATCTCGACGACAGGGAAGGCAAGCAGCTGACGCACTTCCGGGATGATGCCGTCGTCTTTCCGTGCCTGTCCCGCGACGGCTCGACGCTGGTTTTTCGCTACTTGTTCGATCTTTATTGTTATCGTCCCGGAAAGGACTCGTCGCCGCAGAAGATCGACGTTCGGCACGACAGCGATCCGATCAAGGACCGCATCGAGCGGCGCGTGCTGCGGCAGGCCAGCGAGGCGGCGTTCACGGCGGATGGCCTGGAAATCGCCTTCATCACCGGCGGCGATCTGTGGATCATGGACACCGAGCTGCGCGAGCCGCGCCAGGCGACGCACACCGCCGAGGAGGAGAGCCAGCCCGTCTTTTCACCGGATGGCCGGACGCTGCTCTTCGTCGCCGACCGCGACGCCCGCAGCGACATCTACCGGGCCAGGGTGAGCAAGCGCGGCGACAAGGAGCGCTATTGGTGGCAGCGCGGTCCGCTTACCATCGAGCGCCTGACCGAGGACGGCGAGGTGAAAAGCAATTTGACGTTCAGCCCCGACGGCTCGCGCATCGCCTACCTGCGGGCGCAGGGCGATCTGTGGATCGCCGACGCCGACGGCCGCAACGCCCGCAAGCTGGTGCCGTCGTGGAACGAGCTGGAATATCACTGGTCGCCCGACGGCAA
>Ga0335075_10009561_pt1 | contig 14763 bp, 15 predicted proteins | sample Lox_Sample_24_FD_206723 | JGI IMG/M metagenome (GOLD analysis project Ga0335075, IMG submission 206723) | Soil microbial communities from Loxahatchee National Wildlife Refuge, Florida, United States - Lox_Sample_2.4 | ecosystem: Environmental > Terrestrial > Soil > Wetlands | place: USA...
CCGTCAGCGGCGGAACCTGGCGAACCGGCGCAGCCGCAGCGTGGCCATCCGCAGGTCGTCCTTGTCGAGGAAGTAGGCCACCACCACGAACGTCACCAGCGCGGCCGCCACCCCGACCGCGCCCGCGACGCCGTCGTGCAGCTTCCCGCCCGGCGGCATCGCCAGCGCGGCGGCGACGCCGAGGGCGGTGCCCGCGACGGCGGCCGCGAGGCCCGCCAGCGTCGCGCGCCCGATCCCTTCCGTGGCGGCCCGGCCGCGAATCCGCCGGACGGCGACCATCATCGGGATCGCCACCGCGAGCTGCCCGACCGTGCCGGCCGCCGCGAGCGCGGCCACGACCAGGTGCGACGGCACCATGTCGACGAACGCGAAGCTCAGCGCCATCTCGAGCAGCGGGCTGGCCACGAGGCCGATGCCAGCGGCTTTCAGCTTGCCGAGGGCGAACAGCACCCGGGACGCCTGGGTGATCAGCGCCAGGCCCGCCACGCCCGGGGCGGCGATCGCGAACGCCTGGATCAGCTGCGACACCTGGTCGGGCTGCTTGGCGAGGATGTTCGCGGCGGGCACCGCGACGGCCGCGATCGCGGCCGTGCCCAGCCATGACATGAGCACGACCGCGCGCGTCGAGCCCGCGCACGTCCGGTCGAACTCCGCGCTGCCGGACGCCGACAGGACGGGGAACGCGCTGGTCGTGATCGCGATCGGCAGCACCGAGCAGACCGAGGTGAACACGAGCATCACGTAGTTGGACAGCACCAGCGCGCCCGTCTGGCCCCGCCCGTTGGCGAGGTCGATCGTGATCACGCCGTACACGTCGCTGGCCACGAACTCGAGGACGCCGACCAGCGCCAGGCCGCCGGCCTGGCGGACCACCCCCGGCGGGAACGACAGCGTCGGCCGCCATCGCAGATGCAGCCGCCAGGCCGGGGGCAGTGCCACGAGCACCAGCGTGCCGATGTTCATCGTGGTCCCGATGGACAGCACCAGCTCGGCCGCGAGCGGCGTCTTGGCCAGCGGAAGATTGTTGTCCAGCGCGGCGAAGGCGAGGTAGGAGCTGATCATCACGACGTTCGCGAGCACCGGCGCCAGCGTCGGCCCGGCGAACCGCCGGTAGGCGTTGAGCAGGCCGAACAGCACCACTGAGAAGCCGTACAGTAGGATCTGCGGCGCGAAGATCACCAGCATGTGGCTGGTGGCGTTGATCATCTGGGCGCGGTCGCACGCGGAGTTCGGGTTGGCGGGGATGAGCGCCTGCGCGATCGGGCCCGCCGCGGCGGCCATCCCCACGGTGACCGGCAGCAGGATGACCACGGCCCAGGTCAGCAGCGCGGACGAGATCTTCCCGACGCGCGCCTGCTCGGCCGGGTCGGACCACGCGCGGGACGCCGAGCGGGCCAGCACCGGCACCATCGCGCTCGTCAGGGCGCCGCCGAGGGCGAGCTCGTAGATCAAGTTCGGCACCTGGTTGGCGGTGGTGTACGCGGTGCCGAGGCAGCCCGCGCCGACGCTCTGCGAGAAGACGAGCGTGCGGACCAGCCCGAGCATCCGCGACAGCGACGTGAGGCCCGCGATGAGCACGGCGCCCTGCGCGATCCCCGCGGCGTGGCCCTTGACCGGCCCCGCTATCCGCGCCGCGGTCTTCGCCGCGAGCTGGCCGGCTACGTGGTCGGTCGCGTCGGCCGCCTGATCCGCCTGGGCTGATGCCTGATCCGCCTGATCCGCCTGATTCGCCTGGTTCGCCGCCTGGTCCTCGTCGCCGCGAGGCGCGGCGGCAGGGTCGGACCGCGAGGGATTCGTCAGCCCAGCTTCGTTGGTCTGCACACCCAGCTCTCTTCGGCGACCGTCAGCGACGCGGGGGGCCTGAGCCGACGGGGGATACATCGACTGCGATGGGCGGGAAATCCCGGTTCGGCCTCAGTTCGATGTACGTTACCAGCGCATCGAGTTCCCGTGCGCCGCTTTAGCGCACGGTGGCGGCGGCCTCCCGGGCGCGCAGCCACTCGCCCGCGACCACGGGCTCGACGTCCCGGCGCCCGGCGACCGGCCGGATGACCGTGTCCATCTCGGCCTCGAGGAACACGATCAGCGAGATCAGTTCCTCGTCCGGCGCCTCCGCGGGCGGCGGCAGCACCCGGTGCCTGGTTGACCGCCAGCGCTCCCCGGTCCAGCGCGAGAGCAGGTCGGCGACGTTCACGGTGAACGCGTCCGGCACGTAGGGCGCGTCCGCCCAGCGGCCATCGAGCGTCTGGATCTGCAGGCCGCCGTAGCCCGGCTGCCGGTCCAGGATCGTCAGGATGCCCCAGTCGGTGTGCGGGGCGACCCGGAACTGGCCCTCCTTGGGCGCGCCGGTCGCGGTCCGGGGCGGGTAGCGGTTGATGTTGAACGTGTGCGGCCCGCGTCGCGTGTGGCTGACGAACCAGTCGCCGGCCAGGCCGAGCGCGGCGGCGCTCATCCGCAGCAGGTCGTAGTACAGGTCGCGGACCTGGGTGGCGAACTCCTCGCACAGCCCCGCGAGCGCCGGGCATTCGCCCGGCCAGACGTTGGGCGCGAACCACGCCTGGTCGGTCGCCTCGTCGCCGGTGCGGAAGTCCCGGCCGATCGTGAGGCTCTCCTTCAGGTCGGCGCGAGCGGGGTCGGCGACCTCGCCGTAGAACGCGTTGGCCTCGCCGCCCTGGGGGATCCAGCCGCGGCCGCCGACCGGGGTGGCGTACCGGGCCTTCTGCCCGGCGGGGAGGGCGAAGAACGCGCGGGCCTCGTCGCGGATGCGCTCGCGCAGGCTCGCCGGGACTCCGTGGTTCTCGATCAGCAGGAACCCGGATTCCCGCAGCGCCTCGTCCATCCGGGTGGCGAGGCGTTCCCGCTGCCGCGCGGTTCCCTCGCGCCACAGCGCGATGTCGAGCAACGGGATGTCTGGCGTGGTCATGACAGCAGTCAATAACACGCGGTCAGCTGCCGGCAACGGGGCGGGCGCATCCCGCGGCGTCCTGTGGTGTCAAATTTTTTTGACTCCATGTCAAAGACTGCTTACGCTGGGAATGTCAAAAATCTTAGACATCTGGAGGAGCCATGACCCACCAGGAGAAGCGTGCGTGGATCATGCTGGTGGTGTCGGTCGCCGCGTACGCCACGTACGCGGCGTTGATCCTCAGCCGGGCCGGGGATCATCCGCTCCCCCAGGTCTCGTACGCGGCGGTCCTCTTGTGGACGATCGGCGCGTCGATCCTCGCCTCGATCGTCCTCGAGATCGTGGTCGGGGGTCCCCCGGCGTCCCGGCTCAAAGACGAACGCGACCGGCGGATCGGCCAGCTCGGCGATACCACCGGCCAGTCGTTCGTGATCATCGGCGCGGTCGCCGCCATGCTCATGGCGATGGCCGGGTGGGACCGGTTCTGGATCGCCAACGTGATCTACCTGTGCTTCACGCTGTCCGCGATCCTCGGCTCCGTCGCCAAGATCGTCGTCTACCGGAAGAGCTTCCCTCAGTGGTGAAGCCGACCCAGGTCACGAACTCCATCCGGGCCCTGCGGTTCGCCAACGGCGAGATGACGCAGGCCGAGCTCGCCGAACGCGTCGGCGTGACCCGGCAGACCGTCATCGCCATCGAGCAGGGCAGGTACTCGCCCTCGCTGGAGATGGCCTTCCAGATCGCCCGCGTGTTCAAGGTGCCGCTCGACGAGGTGTTCCACTATCCCGACCCTCCCGAGGAGGAGCTATGAAAGCCATCGCCCAGGACAAGTACGGCGGCGCCGACGTCCTCGAGCTTCGTGACGTCGACCGCCCCGCGCCGGGCGCCGGCGAGGTGCTGGTGCGGGTCCGCGCGGCGGGCGCCGACCCCGGCGTGTGGCACATGATGACCGGCGTGCCCTACCTGATGCGCGTGATCGGGTTCGGGCTCCGGCGGCCGAAGGTGCCGGTGCGCGGGCTCGCGCTGGCCGGCGTGGTCACCTCGGCGGGGCCCCGGGTGACGCGGTTCCGGGCGGGGGACGAGGTGTTCGGCACCTGCCGGACCGGGTCGTTCGCGGAGTACGCCGTGGCTCGCGAGGACCGCCTGGCGCCCAAGCCGCCGACGCTGACCTTCGAGCAGGCCGCCGCGCTGCCGGTCTCCGCGGTCGCGGCGCTGCAGGCCGTCAGGGACCAGGCGGGCATCACGGCCGGCCAGCGCGTGCTGATCACCGGCGCGGGCGGGGGCATCGGCACGTTCGCCGTGCAGCTGGCGAAGGCGCGCGGCGCGACCGTGACCGGCGTCTGCGGGCCGGCAAAGGCGGACCTGGTGCGATCCATCGGCGCCGACCGCGTCATCGACTACACCCGCGAGGAGATCGATCGCGGCGGTACCCCGTACGACGTGATCGTCGACATCTCCGGCAGCCGCCCGCTGTCCCTGCTGCGCCGCGCCCTGGCGCCCCGCGGCACCCTGGTGCTGGCCGGCGGCGACCGCTACGACCGCCCGGTCGTGACCGGCATGAGCCGCCAGCTCCGCGCGCCGCTGGTCTCGATGACCACCAGCCAGCGGCTTCGCACGCTCCTGGCCAGGGAAAACGCGGCGGACTACCAGGAACTCGCCCGGCTCGCCTCCTCCGGCGCGATCGCGCCGGTCATCGACCGCACCTATCCGCTTGACGCCGCCCCCGAGGCCATCGCCACGATCGCGAGCGGGCACGCCACCGGCAAGGGCGTCGTCGTCATCTGACGACTGCCAGACGGTAGCCGCACGGTCGCCGGCCGCACCTTCAGGTAGTGACCGTATCGTTATGGGGTGCGCCCAGGGCATGCCTGGCATATCGGATGGCGCTGGACAGTCGTGCTGGCTGGCGTCGCCGTGCTCTGCTGCCTGCCGGTCCTGGCCAGCGCCCTCCCGGCCAGCGTCCCGAACCTGACGCCGCGGCAGCTCGCCGGCCGCATCCTCGCCTCGCAGCGGCTGTCGTTCTCCGGCTACGCGGAAAGCAACGCCACCTTCGGCCTCCCGCCGCTGCCTGCTTTCTCCACCGTCACACCGCTGCTCGACGGGGTGACCCGGATGCGGGTCTGGCAGGCCGCGCCGGATCACTGGCGGGTGGACACGCTGTCCGACACCGGCGAGAACGACACCTACCAGGTCTACGGCAACACGTTCGTCTGGGACTCCAGCCAGTCGCTGCTCACCGGCATCTACGGCCCCGAGACCATCCGGCTGCCCCGGGCGGCCGACCTGGTGCCGTCCGCGCTGGCCGTCCGGCTGCTCGGCGAGGCGGGGCCGGGAGCGACGCTGAGCCTGCTGCCGCCGCAGCGGGTCGCCGGGCAGAGCGCGGCGGGGCTGGCGGTCAAGCTCGCCGATCCGCGGTCCACGATCGCCCAGGCCGACATCTGGGCGTCGCCGGGAACCGGCCTGCCGCTGCTCGTCGAGATCTTCGGCCGCGGCTCGGCGCAGCCGGCCCTGGAGACCCAGTTCCTCCAGGCGGGCCCCTGGACGCCGTCCGCCAGCGTGCTGGTCCCGCGGCTCGGCCCGGGCACCGGCTTCACCGCCACCACGCCGAGCGACTTCGCCGGGGTGCTGAAGAACCTGGACGACGAGGTGCTGCCCGGCAGCCTCGGCGGATTCAGCAGGGAACGGTCGCCGGTCCCGCAGATCGGGCTCTACGGCAGCGGGCTGACCTCGTTCGCGGTGCTCACGTTCCGCCGCGACACCGGCGGGAGCCTGCTCAGCGACGCGCTGGACGCGGGCGCGACCGAGCTCACGTTCACCGACGGCATCGGCGCGGTGGCGAGCGCCCCGCTGGTCAACCTCGTCCTCGTGCATCCCTACGCGTCGCCCGACACGTTCCTGCTGGTGGGGTTCGTCGGCAGGACCTCGCTCGAGCAGGCCGCCGGGGTGCTGGCCGCCAAACCGGATCAGGACTTCGGCGAATGATCACCACGCAGCACCTGACGAAGCGCTTCGGCCACGTCGAGGCGGTCCGCGACGTGAGCATCGACGTCCGCGAAGGCGACCGGTACGGCCTCCTCGGCCCGAACGGCAGCGGCAAGTCCACCCTCGTCCGCATGCTGCTCGGCCTGGTGTACGCGACCAGCGGTTCCATCTCGGTGCTCGGCGAGCCGATCCCCCGGCACGTCGGCCGGGTGCTGCCGGAGATCGGCTCGGTGATCGAGGAGCCCGCCGCGTACCCGCACCTGTCCGGGCGCACCAACCTGCGCCTGCTCGACGCGGCCGGCCCGCACGGGTCGCGGCGGACCCGGCGGCGGCGCGTCGACGAGGCGCTGGAGCAGGTCGGCCTCGCCGGCATCGACCGGCGCCCGGTCCGCGCCTACTCACTCGGCATGCGGCAGCGGCTCGGGCTGGCCGCCGCGCTCGTGCGCCGCCCGCGGCTGCTCATCCTCGACGAGCCGACCAACGGCCTCGACCCGCGCGGCATCAGGGACATCCGTGACCTGCTGATCGGCTTGAACGCCGACGGCACCACGATCTTCCTGTCCAGCCACCTGCTGCCGGAGGTGTCGGCGCTGTGCACGAGGATCGGGGTGCTGGACTCCGGCAAGCTGGTGCTGCAAGACCAGCTCGCGTCCCTGCAAGAGCCGACAGGTCGCGTCCTCGTCTCTACCGATGATCCGGAACGGGCGGTCGCTACTCTCGACGGCCTCGTCGAACGCCGTGACGGGGCGGACCTCGTGGTGCGCTCCCCCGACCCGGCCGCGCTGAACGCCCGTCTCGTGGAGGCCGGCGTGCCCGTCCGTTCGCTCGTCGTGCAGCGGCGCAGCCTGGAGGAGATCGTGCTGGACGTGACAGGCGCGGGTTCCGATCAGTTCGGGGTGCCCGCATGATCGCCGTCGAACTGTTCAAGCTGGTCCGGCGGCTGCGGACCTGGGTGTCGGTCGCGCTGATCTGCCTGCTGCCGCTGGTCGTGGCTATCTTCATCGCGGTCACGCACATCGCCCCCGCGCCAGGGTCGGGCAGCGCGTTCCTGTCCGCCGTGCTCAACGAGGGGCAGCTCTACCCGGCGGCGGCGCTGGCCCTGGTGCTGCCGGTGTTCCTGCCGGTCGCCGTCGCCGTGGTGGCGGGTGACTCGATCGCGGGCGAGGCGTCCACCGGGACGCTGCGCTACCTGCTGGCCCGTCCGGTCGGGCGGACGAAGCTGCTGGTCGCCAAGCTCATCGCCGTGATCACGTTCGCGGTGCTCGCGGTCGTCGCGGTCACGGTCACCTCCTACGCCACCGGGGTGCTGATCCTCGGCCCGTCCCGCGCGGCGGCCGTCGGCACCGCGCCCGGCGGGCTCTCCGGATCGATCGCGCCGGGCGCCGGCGGCGCGCCCACCGCCGGGCTGCAGCCGGGCGGCGCGGTCACGTCGCTGTCCGGCACGCCGCTGACCACCCTGGAGCTGATCGAGCGAGTGCTCGGCGCGATGGCGTTCATCACGGTCTCGATGCTCGGCGTGGCCGCGATCGCCTTGTTCTTGTCGACCATCACCGACTCCGCGATCGGCGCCGCGATGGGGTCGCTGGCGGCGCTGGTCATCAGCGAGATCCTGGTCACGCTGAACGCCGCGAGCGTGGTGCAGCCCTACCTGCCGACCCGGTACTGGCTGGCGTGGATCGACTTCTTCCGGCAGCCGATCTTCTGGCGGGACATCCAGCGGGGGTTCGCCATCCAGGCGGTGTACGTGATCGTGTTCCTGGCGGCCGCCTGGGCGAACTTCGCCACGCGGGACATCACGACCTGACCCGCTTCGCTAGCGCCTGGCACGCCCTGCGATGAGCGCGACGGCGCCGACGACCACGAAGAGCGACGCCACCGCGACCAGCGGCACCAGGTCCGCGCCGGTGACCGGCAGGATCTCGCTTGACCTGACGGGGCCACCCGGGACCGGCGCCCGCGAGCACACCGGCGCCGGATCGGCCCGTTGCGGGACGCGCGTTCCCGGTGGCGCCGCTGGCAGCCCCGTGCACGTGGCGGAGGGCACCGGGGTGGGCGTCCGCCTCGGCGTGGGTGTGGTCACGCGCCGGGCGGTCGGCGTGGGGGTGGGCGTCGTCTTCATGCACGTGCAGGTCGGCGTGGGCGCGGGCGTCGGGGTCGCGGCCTTCATGCACATGCAGGTCGGCGCCGGCGCCGGGCTGCTCGCGCACGCGGTGCAACTGGGCATCGGCATCGCCTCGTTCGCGCACGCGCACGCTTGGCTGCCCGGGCAGCCACAGCCCGGCGCCGCGAGGCCCGCGATCGACACGACGGGATTACCCGGCATCGCCCCGACGGCGGCCGCGGTTCCGGAACCCCCGGCGCTCGCCGCCAGCGCGATGCCGCCGCCGCACAGGCCGAGCAGGGCCGCCGCCAGCGCGACCACGACCGAACCAGCAATCAATCGCACGAAGTCACCTGTCTTCCCGTCGCCGCAAACGCTGCGCATACCGAATGAGGCCAATCGGCTACGCTGCGTTACATTAACACCGGCGTGGCCGCTGCGCAGGAATTACCGGCGGGTCGGCGACCTCGTTTCGCCGGACCGGCAGGTCCCGAGTGGGTCGATTGCGCAATCGGCAGGGTCGCTCCGTGGGTCAAACACGCATCTGCCGGGGAGCCGATCGGGTCGGTGGGGGTATGGCATCCGGATATTTCCCCTTTTATTAGGACATTCCGTCTGGTCCGCGGTAGGCCGCGAGCGGCCGGCTCCCTGATTGGGTGTCCTTTCGGGTAAATGGTGCCCGAAAGGACACCCAATGATGGTCACCAGCCCGCTCCATACCCCAGCCGGGTATCTGCACGGGGTCTTGCGCGGTAACGCCGAGCCGGGCGCGTCAGCTGCCCAGGGACTGCAGGGCCGTGCAGTCGTTTGGGGGCGGGGCGGTGACGTGGTTGCTGGCCAGCGTGCGCAGGACGAGGCCGACGACCAGCGGGGCGGTGGGCAGCTGGCTGTGCTGGATGTCCGCACCGGGACAGACGGACTGGAGCGGCACGTTCACCGCGCCGGGGAGCCGGGCCGAATCCGGCGGCTGCACCGTCTGGTCGTCGGTGCTCCACAGCGACAGCCAGGGCGGCCGCGGCTGCGTGGAGTCCCGCAGCTGGGTCAGCAGCGCGCTGCCGGGCGTGAGCTGCTGGCAGGCGACCGGGCACAGCGCCGGGTCGTAGGCGGCGCCCACGGCCGCGATGCGCGCGCCGTCCAGCGGGGCCCCGAGCGTGATGATCGTGCCCGCCCGGGAGGTGCCGCCGTAGTCGACGTCCCACAGCCAGGCCACCACGCCGCCTGCTGAGTAACCGATCACGGTGACCGGGCCCGAGCCGGCGCTGAGCGCGCGGTTCACGTATCCGTTCAGCACGCTGGCCTGGACGGTCAGGTCGCCCGTGCCGTTGCCAGCCAGCTGGACGACGGTCGCGGTCCGGCCGGTCGCCTGGATCCGGGCCGCGAGCTGGTCCAGCGACGTGGTGGATCCGCCATAGCCCGGCACGAGCAGGACCGCGCCCGGACGCCCGGGCAGCGGTTCGGGCTGGCCGCGGGACACCAGGACCCCCGTGACGACGCCGACCGCGGCCACGATCACGGCAAGTCCCCCGAGGAGGACCCGGCGCCGCGGGCTGAGCCCGGTCCACCAGCGGACGGGGGAACGCATATACCCCATGATGCGTCGCGCTCCGCGGCCCGCGGACATCAGGGACCCGGCCGCGTGTCCGCCTTCGGCGGCTTTTGCCGGCGTGTCGTGAGTTGGGAGGGGGCGTTCGGGTCGGGCACAATAAGACAAGGCCCCCTCCATGTATGGGATGGAGGGGGCCTTGCTCGGCCTGTCGCGCCCGGCTCGCCAGTTGCCCGGCTCACCCGGCGGCGACTGCCGCCTCGCCAGGGCCAGACACCCGCGTCAAGCTCCGGTTTCCCGGCGCCTGCCACGTCCCCCAGGTTGCCCTCGGGGTAGTGCCCGTTTCCGGCGTGCCGACCTGCCGCACCAGGCTTGCCAGTTGCCCAGCTCGCCCAGCGACTGCCGCCCCGCCAGGGCCAGACACCCGCGTTAGATTCCGGTTTCCCGGCGCCTCCCACGTCCCCTGGGTTTCCCCTGAGGTGGTGACCGTTTCCGGCGGTGAAAGCATTTCTACCCCTGTGCCGGGGCGCCGCGCAAGAGCCCGCGGGAAATAATTGAGAGTTTTTTTGTTATCCACAGAACAGGCCGGGTTATCCGCATCTGAATGCGGTTATCCACCGCATTATTCACAAGCTTTCCACAGGTTCCTATCCTTCGCTCGCACGGTGTGTCAGCGCGAGCGCCGAGAGCGCGCAGCCGAGGTTGGCGACGGTGCCAACCAGCGGCGGGCGCCGGGACGGCGGCCGAGTGCGGGCAGCGCGGCCGGGGCGGCCGGCGAGTGCCGCCACGTTCCCATTCCTTCTCGCATGGTAATTATTTTCGCGTGAAAAGAAAGAACAAGCGGAAAAATCACCGGGCAATTCCCGTGGTAAATGCGGATTACCGGACGGTTGTGATGGAGCAAGGGAATTGCCAGTGCCGCGCGCTAAGTATTTCTAGACGGGGACATCGACCCGGCTTTCGCCGGCGGCGGCTGTCCGCAGCCGGAGGTTGCGGACAGCGGGCAGGGAAACCGGAATGGACAGGGCGATGACGACGAGGACCGCGGCGGCGGTCAGCGGCCAGGTGTACCCGATTTCCCTCGCGAGCAAGGGTCCCAGGGCATAGCCGAGAGGCATCGCGCCGAGGGAGACGAGCCAGTCGTAGGCGGAAACGCGGGCCAGGACTTCGGGTGGGATCTCTTGCTGCACGGCTGTTTCCCACACCGGGTTGAGGAACCCGAGACACGCCATCGCGAGCCCGTACCCGACTACGACCGCCCAGGCCGGGGCGGCGACCGCGAACAAGATGAGCGGCGCGGCGTAACTCATCAGGGCGATGTTGCCGACAAGAATGGCCCGGCTCACTCTCGTGCGCCCGGCGATGAAGGCACCGGTCAGGTACCCGACCGCGCTCGCCTGAAGCGCGGCGAGCCAGACGGTCTTGCCGCCAAGCTCGGTGACGGCGATGAGCGGACCAGTGGTGGCGAGCATGCCAGCGGCGAAGTTCCAGGTGGCGTGACCGATGAGGCTGGTCCAGTACCACGTGCGGGCACGAACCTCGACCCAGCCCGCGACGAGGTCCTCGCGCAGGGATCGTCGCGGCACGTGCACCGGCCTGACCCTGATGAGTGCCAGCGTGCCCGCGCTGAACCCGAAGGTGGCGGCGTCCAGCACGAACGCCCAGCCCGCACCCGCGGTGAAGATCAGCACGCCGGCCAGTGCCGGGCCGGCGAGGTTCGTCGCGCTTCCCGCGATGCCCATGAGAGCGTTCGCGGCCTGGCGTCCGTCGCTGTCGGCGGTCCCGGCGACGAGCGGCAGTGTGGCCGGGGTGTCGAACGCGGACGCCGTGCCGTTGATCGCCGCCGCGACCGCGATCAACGGGAAGTCGATGTGCCCCGCGAGCAGCAGCAGGCCGATGGACAACTGGGCGGCGCCGGATACGGCCGCGGCCGCCATGGCGACGCGCCGGGACCCCAGCCGGTCGACGACGACCCCGCCGATCGGCAGCAGCGTGACCTTCGGCAGCAGCGCGCAGACCAGCACGACGGCGAGGCCGGCCGACGAGTGGGTGGCGGTGATGATCGCCAGCGTGAGGGCGGCGGGGCTGACCGCGTTACCCAGTTGGTCGACGACCCGGCCAGTGAACAGCAGCCGGAAGTTCCTGTCGCGGAGTGGGTGAGTCACGCCCCTACGCTAATTCGCTGGCGTAAGATTCGTCAACGAAATATCTTGTAATGAAATATCCGGTGACCCTGCTAAGCTCCTCCCCATGCAGCAGGACTCTGTCGACCGCCACATCGAGCACTGGACGAGGGAAATTCCCGAGCTCGATCCGCTGGTGGAGGGCGTCTTCACCCGCATGCAGATGCTGCTACGGCACCTGAAGCAGACCCGGCATGCCACGCTCGCCAACCACTACGGCCTCGAGGAGTACGAGTACGCCACGCTCCACTTCCTCGGCGGCTGCGGTCCCGACCACCGGGCGACGCCGAGTGAGATCGCCGCCTGGCAGAAGATGTCGCCATCCGGGATAACCGGCAGGCTGGACGCCCTGGAGAAACGCGGCTTCATCCGGCGCCTCCCCTCCCCCGCCGACCGGCGGAAGGTGATCGTCGAGCTGACGGAGGAGGGCAGGCAGGCGTGGCTGAGCACGTTCGACCCGGAGATGAACGAAGAGGCGGAGGTGCTGGCCGCACTCGATCATGACGAGCAAGAGCAGCTCAACGCCATGCTGCGCCGGATGTTGCGCGCCGTCGACCGGCCCGGCCTGCTGAACACGCCCACGTCGTCCGAGTCAGGGGACGCGACCGCGACGCCGAGAAGCCGCTTCACGCCGGACGCCACCCCGGATTGACGGCCGAGCCGCTTACTTCCGGCGGGTCCGTGCGTCATCCTTGCGTGGTGGACGACGAAAAGGACGCGCTGCTCGCGGCGCTGAACGCACAGCGCGAGCACGTGCTCGGCGCCCTGGACGGCCTCTCCGACGACGACTTGCGCCGGCCCGTGCTGCCCTCGGGCTGGACGGCCCTGGGCATGGTGCGGCACCTGACCCTGGAGGTCGAACAGTTCTGGTTCCGCGGCGCCGTCGCCGGCGAGCCGATCACGCTGACCAAACGGGATGAGGCGTGGCAGGTTCCGGCGGACGTGCCGGGTGCCGCGATCCTCGGCCGGTACCGGGACGAGATAGCCAAGGCCGACGCGATCATCGCCGCGACACCGCTCGACGCGATGCCGAAGTGGTGGCCCGACTTCTTCGGCGACTTCCCGCCCCGGCAACTGCGCAGGACTGTCCTGCACGTGATCACCGAGACCGCCACTCACGCTGGTCACCTGGACGCGGCCCGCGAGCTCATCGACGGCGCCCAGTGGATGGTGCTCACCGAATGACTACGGGCGGCGCGGGCTGGGCGAAGTTTTTCAACTCAGCTACTACACGAGAGAATACTCCTGGAGTATTCTCTCGTGTATGAGTGTTCCGCTGACACTGCTCGGGCTTCTTGAACGGGAACCGAGTCACGGGTATGACCTGAAGCGCGACTACGACGCGTACTTCGGCCGCGGGAAGCCACTGCGGTACAGCCAGGTGTACGCCACGCTGTCCCGGCTGGCCCGAGACGGGAAGGCGGTCGCCGGTCCTGTCGAGCAAGGGGCCGGGCCAGAACGGCGACGGTACGTCATCACCGACGCTGGCGTCTCGGACGTCGAGCGGTGGCTGACCGAGCCCGCACCGCCCGAGCCTGACCTGCAAAGCGAACTATTCGCCAAGGTGGTGCTCGCCCTGCTGCTTGACCGGCCGGCCGGCCGGTACCTCGACATACAGCGGGCGGCGCATCTGCAGCGGATGCGCGAGCTCACCGAGCTCAAGCGAGACGGGGAGCCGCTCAACGTGCTGCTCGCCGACCACTCCATCTACCGCCTGGAGGCTGACCTGCGATGGATCGACCACACCGCGGCCCGGCTGGACCTGCTCGCGCGAGCGGTGCGGCCATGACCGCTGACCGCCCCAGCAGTGAGACGATCACCGAGGCGCGGAACCTGTACCTTTCGTTCGGCGAAACGCCCGCGCTGCGCGGTGCGTCGCTGACGGTGCAGCGGGGCGAGAGTGTCGCGGTCATGGGGCCGAGCGGGTCGGGGAAGTCCACCTTGCTGCACTGCCTGGCCGGCATCCTGGTCCCCGATGAGGGCGAGGTCTGGTACGACGGGCAGCGGCTGGACACCGTGAGCGACGACCGGCGCAGCGCGCTGCGGCGGGACCGGTTCGGGTTCGTGTTCCAGTACGGCCAGCTCGTCCCCGAACTCACCGCCGAAGAAAACGTCGCGCTGCCGCTGCTGCTGTCCGGCACCCGCCGCGGCCCGGCGATGGAAGCGGCCAGGGCGTGGTTTCCCGCCCTCGGCCTGGACGGGCTCGAGCGGCGCCGGTCCGGGGAGCTGTCCGGCGGGCAGGCCCAGCGCGTCGCACTCGCCCGCGGCCTAGTCGCCGACCCCGAGGTGCTGTTCGCCGACGAGCCGACCGGATCGCTCGACTCGGTGGCCGGCGAGCTGGTGATGGACCTGCTGACCGCCGCCGTCCGCACCCGCGGCACCACCGTCGTCCTCGTCACCCACGACGCCCGGGTCGCCGCCTACGCTGACCGCGAGGTCATCGTCCGCGACGGCAAGGTCAGCACGCTCACCGGGGCCGCCCCGTGATCCCCCTCGGACTGCGGCTGGTGGTCAGCGGTGGCCGCGAGGCGATCACCCGGCTGATGATCTTGACGATCGCGGTCGGCCTCGGCGTCGGCCTGCTGCTGACCGCCGTGGCCGCCACGAACGCGGTCAGCACCTGGAACGGCCGCAATGCCTGGTTCTGGACCGGCAGCGCGTGGGCGCCACCCAGCCCGGCGACGGGCGCCGCCCCGCTGTGGTGGCACCCCAGCGGCGATACCTTCCACAGCCAGCCGATCGACCGGTTCGACGTGGCCGCCACCGGCGCCTCGTCGCCCGTGCCGCCGGGCATTCCCCGTGACCCGGCGCCGGGCCAGTACTACGCCTCGCCCGCGCTCGTCGCGCTAATGCGCGGCACTCCCGCGAACCAGCTGGCCAATCGCTACCCCGGCCACCTGGCCGGGGTGATCGACGACGCCGCCCTGCCGTCGCCGAACTCGCTGGTCCTGATCGTCGGGCGCACCCCGGCGCAGCTGGCGCAGAGTCCCGACAGCATTCAGGTGACGTCGGTCTCCACGACGGTGCCGGGAGACCCCGGCAATCCGGA
>Ga0335075_10009562_pt1 | contig 14763 bp, 16 predicted proteins | sample Lox_Sample_24_FD_206723 | JGI IMG/M metagenome (GOLD analysis project Ga0335075, IMG submission 206723) | Soil microbial communities from Loxahatchee National Wildlife Refuge, Florida, United States - Lox_Sample_2.4 | ecosystem: Environmental > Terrestrial > Soil > Wetlands | place: USA...
TCGCCGATCGCGAGGCGTTCTACGGCGATCCGGCATTCTCCGAGATACCTCTGACGACGCTGTTGAGCGACGCGTACAATGATGAGCGCCGGCGGCTGGTCTTCAAGCAAGCCTCGATGGAGTTGCGCCCGGGGCTCCCGAACATATCGGGGCCCCGCCTTGAGACGATGCTCGCGCTCGCGCGCGCCTGTCCGCCTCAGGTTGGACCGGGAGGCGGCGAGCCGACGTTCGCCGAACTGCCGGATCATCGCGGCGACACGGTTCATCTCGACATTATCGATCGCTGGGGCAACATGATCGCCGCGACGCCGAGCGGGGGATGGTTCCAAAGCTCGCCCATCATTCCGGAGCTGGGTTTTCCGCTCGGAACGCGAGCGCAAATGTTCTGGCTCGCCGAGGGTCTGCCGTCGAGTCTGATCCCGGGCGCGCGGCCGCGCACCACCCTCTCGCCAACCCTCGTCGAGCGCGACGGCGAACCTTATCTGGTCTGCGGCTCGCCCGGGGGCGATCAACAGGATCAGTGGACGCTCCTGCTGTTGCTGCGCCACTTTCATCATCGATTGAACCTTCAGGAAGCCACCGACTCGCCGATGTTCAACAGCGCCCACTTTCCCGCCTCCTTCACGCCGCGCGCCGCCAAGCCCGGCGTCTTGTCGATCGAAGATCGATTTGAGTCCGAAACGCTCGACGAGCTGGCCCGGCGGGACCATCGGCTCAATGTCGCTGACGGATGGTCGCTCGGCCGGCTGTGCGCGGCTTCGTCCGCGGGCGGCGTGATCAAGGCTGCGGCGACGCCGCGGCATATGGAAGCCTACGCGATCTGCCGATAGCGGATTGCAAGGTCCGCTCAATCGCATATTGGCTGGAGACGCTGGGCGGCCTATTGTTTGGTCATCCGGTCAGAGCTGGCCTGACGCGTCCGAATGGAGCTGATCCCTGCCGTCCAGACAAAGTTTGATGAGGGCTCGCGCCGAGCCATCCGCGAAGCCCAAGGGCGGGCGAGCCAAGCGGAATCTTGGGCCGGCGCGGGATTTTCGCGGCTATGGAGCCGAACTTCCCGAAGCGCGCTGGCCGGGCGGGGCGCGCATCGCGGTCAATATCAATCTCAACGTCGAGGCTGGCGGCGAGCATTCGATTCTGGAAGGCGATCAACATTCCGAAGATATGCTCACCGACATCGGATTTCCCGCCTACCGAGGAAAGCGAAGTCCTCTGGTCGAATCGGTGTTCGAGTATGGGCCGCGCGTCGGTTGCTGGCGGTTGTTGCGCATATTCAAGCGCGTCGACGTGAAGATCAGCATGCTCGGCGTGGTGCGCGGAATGCTGATGTATCCCGAATTGACGCGCGCCTTTGTCGAGGAAGGGCACGAAATCGTAAGCCACGGTTGGCGCTGGCTCGACTATTGCCAAACGAGCGAGGATGAGGAGCGCGAACACGTCAGGCTCGCGGTCAAGGGCATAAAGAAACTCACCGGCGCGCCGCCGGTCGGCTGGTTCAGCGGCCGGTCAAGCATCAACACCCGGCGGCTTATCGTCGAGCACGGAGGATTCTTGTACGACCGCGACTATCTGGGCGACGAACTGCCTTTCTGGGCGAAATTCGGCGGTCGCGCTCACCTGGTGATCCCCTACTCGCTCGAAACCAATGACAATCGATTCGATCGCAATGCCGGATTCAGCACCGCCGACGAATTCGCGCAGTACATGATCGATTGCTTCGACCTGCTCTACGAGGAGGGCGCCGAGCGACCAAAGATCATGAGTCTCGCACTGCACGATCGCCTCATAGGTCGGCCGGCGAAGGCGGTCGGACTGATCAAATTCCTCGACCATGCGCGCAAACGGGATCGCGTCTGGTTTTGCACCGGCCGGGAGATCGCCGAACATTGGCGCCGCGAGCATCCGCCGCGCGACGAGTGACCGTGGGAGCGCGCGGCGACCGGAATCAGCCGGCGATCTGGTCGTTCGCGACTAGACGGAGGAAGCGCCGCGTTCGCTCCTGTTGCGGATTGTCGAGCACCGCGCTGGGGCCGCCCTCCTCGACAATCTGGCCGTCATCCATGAATACGACCCGATCGGCGACCTCGCGGGCGAAGCGCACCTCGTGCGTCACCACGATCATGGTCATCCCCGCTTCCGCGAGATGTCGAATGACCGCCAAGACCTCTGACACCAATTCGGGGTCCAACGCCGAAGTCGGTTCGTCGAACAACATGAGGCGAGGCGAGATGGCCAGCGCGCGCGCGATCGCAACTCGCTGCTGCTGGCCTCCAGACAATCGGTGCGGCAAATGATTGGCGTGATTGGCGAGGCCGACCATGGTCAAGAGTCCCATGGCCTTGGCGCGAGCCCGCTCCGGATCCTCTCCGTAGACGCGGATCGGCGCTTCAGTGACGTTTTTGAGAGCCGTCAAGTGATCAAAAAGGTTGAAGTGTTGAAAGACCATGCCGATGCGGGCCTTGGCGCGCGCCCTTGCGAGATCCCTCGTCGGACGCAAGACGCCATCGACGAGTCGGTAGCCGACATGCTCCCCTGCGACCAGGATCTCGCCCTTGTCGAGCTGCTCCAAATGGTTGATCAGCCGCAAGAGCGTGCTCTTCCCGCTGCCGCTCGGCCCCAGGATGGCGACTACCTCGCCACGGTTTACCGTGAGATTGATCCCGCGCAGAACGTCTCGACCGGCATAAGCCTTCCAAATTCCGGCGCATGCGACATAGACGCCGCCTTCGGAAGTGCCGTCGCCGAGCGCATCCGAAACGCCGCCGAGCCACGCGTCTCTTCGGGCGGGAGGTGGCCTGGTTTGGCTCGGCGAGTGCGCGAGCGCGGGCGCCGGTGGGAAGCCGCCAGCCGGCCTGCGTCCGAATAGGCGGTCAAGCGCAGTCGAGCCAGGCGCAGGCCGCTCCAGTTCGACGTTGAAGGTCCGCTCCAGGAACCACTGGATCGCCGCAATCGCGCTGGTCAGCGCCAGATAGATGACTCCCGCAGCCGCGAACACCGTGAAGAACTTGAAGTTCTGGCCGACGATCTGCTGACTTCTAAAGGTCAGCTCGTTGACGAATATCACTGAGGCGACCGAGGTGCCCTTGAGCACCGAGATGGCGTCATTCGCCATGCCAGGAAGAATCGCGCGCATCGCCTGCGGAAGGATGATCCGCCGCATCGTCAAGAGAGGGCCCATTCCAAACGCCGCCGCCGCGATCGCCTGGTTGCGATTGACCGAGAGGATGCCGCCGCGGATGATCTCGGCGCTGAAGGCCGCCTCGTTCAGCGCGAAGCCGATCACCGCCGTCGTAAAGCTGTCCAGCCTGATGCCGACCGACGGCAGCGCATCATACAGGAACACGAGCTGCAGCAACTGCGGAGTGCCGCGGATGAACCAAATGTACGTCCAAGCAAGGACGGAGAGAAGACGAAGGCGCGAGAGCCGCAGCAACGCGAGCCCAAATCCGAGCACGACGCCCCCGAGCATGGACAAGGCGGCGATCCGGACGGCCAGCCACGCCCCATCCCAAAGGAACGGCTCAACGACGTAGCCCAGAAACTCCCGGATCCAAGTCAAGGGGTAGGCTCGAAGAAACGAACGGACGATACAAACCCGGAGGCGAACGCGGCCCATCTCCATGGGTGAGGCGCGCCAAATGACCCCGAAGAGTCAGGCGACTGCGCGACGCCTGTAACCTCTTCAGGCTTGCGACATCGTCCTGTTCTCGCCGGCAACCGTGGTCGATGAACCCGAGGTCCTCCGTCGGGACGCGCGGTCAGAAGACGCGCGCCTTCACTGCGTTAGCGTTTCGATAGGCATCGCCAGGCTATAGTCGAAATGATACTTGTCGTAGATCTTCTTTTCCGTGCCGTCCGCTCGTATCGCGGACAAGCCGTCCGCGACCGCTCGCTCCAGCTCCTTGTTGCCCTTTCCGAAGCCGACGCCGACCTTCCAGTCGGTCACGATCATGAACGAACGCTCGAGCTTGTCGGGATTGTCTGCGACGAATTGATCGACCAGACCCAGATTGATCAAGAGAAGATCGGCCCGATCATTCATGACAAGTCTCGCGCCCGCGGGGATGTCGGGAAAGGTGATGATTTCGACCGGCTTCTTCCCATCCTTGACGCACTTATCGCTGAGTTGACGGAACTGAGCTTCCTCCACCGTGCCGAGCCCAGCGGTGGCGCGCACGCCGCAAATGTCAGCAAGGCTCATGATGTGCTTGGGATTGCCCTTTTGCACCATGCCCCCTGTCGCAGCGCGCAAGTAGATGACGAAATCAATCTGTTTCGCGCGCTCGGGCGTGTAGTAGAGCGTATCCCACATCGCATCGGTTTGGCCGTTGGCCACGGCCGGAATCTGCCCCGACCAAGCGCCAAACTTGAATTCGATGGGAACCCCAATGCACTTGAAAGTCGCCTCCGCAAGTTCGGTGTCAAGCCCGATCAGATGATTGAAGTCCTTGGGATCGCGCATCGAGTAGGGCGGCGTTTCGCCGTCAGTGCCGATCTTGATCGTCTTGCCGACGAGACCGGGATACTTCGTTGCGAGCTTGTCGGGTTCGCACTTAGACTCGGCGGCGGTGGCCACGCTGGCCAAGCTCCAGAAGAACCCGAACGCAATGACAGCCAAAGCGAAAGGACGTTTCCACCTCATTTCACATTTCTCCTGAGAAGAGGCATGGTTCGCTCACTTCTAGCACATCGAGTCAGCGCTTTACGCCGAAGCGCCGTGTCTCGAAAAATAAGCTATGCGCTGATGTGACAATTGGCAAACGGTCGCGCGGAGACGGCCACCTGCGGCTTTGCCGGAACAAGGCGCCTGGCCGCTCGACCTTCTTTCGCGCTCAAGGGCGAAGGCCGAGCTGCGCTACGGCGTGCGGATCGAGGCGATCGTCATTCAGAAAGCGGGATTGGACGGGCTTTGGATTCATCGCTTGCTGCTCGCCAACGAGATCGAGAGCCACGTCGTCGACGCGGCTTCGATCGCAGTGCCCCGGCAGCATCGGCGGGCCAAGAGCGATGCGATCGACGCTGATGGCCCGGGCACGCGGCGAGCGGCGGGTCTGTTCGATGGTTCGCGCCAAGCCTGGAAGACGAAGATCGCCGGCGGCTGACGCGGGAGACACAGTTCGGTGCTCAAGGAACGCATTCAGCACATCAACCGGATCCCGGGCCCGCTCGGCGGCCAAGTCGCCCGGGATTACAATCCGCTTCGGGCGATCGTTTCGAACGACTCGAGCGCTGCGAACCGGCGACGGCCGTGAGCTGCCGCCGAGGTTGAAGGCGGGTCCGAATTGAGGAGGTCGAGCCAGCGTCTCGATTTGAGGAGCACGAAGGCGCGGGGTTCTGCGCCCGAGGGGGAGGCCGTGGTGTCGGCTGTTATGACGTCGATCCTTGATGTTGTGAGCGGGCGCGAAGGACGTCATTCCAGTCGCCGCCCTCGATTGGGGGCCGAAGCCGCGCGAACGGCACGCTGAATTTTTCCGCGAGCGATCGGTTGCATTCTGCGAAGCGATCGCCCGGTTCATTGGCGTCCGTGGCGCTGCAGAAGAGTGCGCCCGGGAGCGGCGCCATTGCTGTGAGCAGCGCCTCGAGCGCGGCGATCGTGCCCGGCCCCATGCCCCCGCCGCTTGCCGCATAGAGCGTGTCGGTGCGAAGACTCTCGATTGCGGCGACGCTCAGAGTGTCAATCGCGGCCTCGGCGAGAACGAGTCTTGCACGTGGCGAGCAAGAGGCTGCGTGCATGCAGAACAGCGCTTTGACTCCGCCCGTCAGCGATCCCTTGTAAGTCGGCCCGCGCACGTCGACATGGGACACCGCGCCCCTGTCATCGAAATGACCGAACCAGGCACTGCCGGCAGGGCCCTCGCGCAGGACGCCGGCCGCAGAAGCCGCCTCGATGATCGCCGACGGAAGAAAGCGCTTCCGGGCGAGATAGCGACAGGTCGGCGAACTTGGCCACACGACCTTCCGATCGGCCCAACGTTCGGCGACGGGTCTGTCCGAGGCTTTGCGGCGCCCTGCCCTTTCGGCGATCGGAAAGCTCGGCGACAATCCCGCGAATTCGCGCAGGCGCTTGCGGACATGACCGAAGTTGATCCCTGGCTCCAGCCTCTGGACCAGACCGATCACATCGCCCTTGGCGTCGCTGGTCGGATCCCACCAGCCTTTCCCGCCATGGCTGACGATCAGGATCTCGCCCTTGCCACGCCGGTATTTGAGGCTGAGCTTGGTGCTCTCCTTCCGGTCGAGCTTCCATGGCGGCGGTGTGCGCTCCAGCACGACGGCGCAATGCACCCTGTCGCGCAGGTCTTCGATTTCCGGGTCGCTCATGGTCGCTCCTTGCGTTTGAGCGCAGGAGCTCGGCTGTCCGGCCTTGGGCTTCTCTTCGCCCCTGCCCTGCCCGCCGACCGCGAGGCGGGCGCGCTGCAAGGGCGCGCGGAACGCGCGGGAGCCCCGCGACGAACCCTTGTCGGCGCGGCTGGCGCTAGCGGTAGCCATCCTTTTCTCCTTCGCTCATCAGGCGAAGGTTCGGAGGCGTTGGCGCGAGCAGGAAATCCCTGCGGTGATCGTGGGCCGCCTGATCAATGGCCTGTGGAAGGCCGATGGCTCGGGAGCATCTGCCTGACCGAGGTCATGTAGGCGCGAGGCATCGTCAACTTCGTGATGTGAAGGACCAGTAAGGTGGACGCGACAATTCTTGTCGCCCGGGGCCGATTAAATTTCACGAAAAGGGAGTTCAGCCTCGGAACTCGCCGTTACCGACCGAAAATTGGACAGCGTCACGCCAACCAATCGAATCGCTTTCGGGGGCGGAAAAACGGATCGGATCAATTCGAGAGCGAGTTCATGAAGCTTCGCCCTCGTTTCAATCGGCGCTTCTATCGATCGGCTTCGGGAGGATATCTGGAAGTCAGCCCATTTGATCTTCACTGCAACGGTCCGACCAAAACAATTCGTTTTCTCGCACCAGCCCCAAACGTCGTCGGCCATCGCGATCACGCCCGCTTCGATCCGAGCAGGATCAAGCAGATCCTCCGAGAAGGTTGTCTCCGACCCCGAAGACTTTCGCTCTCGATCTGATTGAACTGGACGATCGTCTCGGCCACGGGCGATTTCAAAGTACCAGCTGCCCGCTTTGCCGAACCGCTCTTGCAGGAAGGCGAGGGTTTGACGTCGCAAGTCTGCGCCCGTCTCAATGCCAAGCGCATGCATCTTGGCTGCGCTCTTCGGGCCCACGCCATGAAACTTCGCGATCGGAAGCGCAGCTCCGAAGGCCTCGGCTTGGTCGGGCATGATGACGAACTGGCCGTTCGGCTTGCGCTGATCGGACGCGAGCTTCGCAAGGAATTTGTTCAAGGAAACTCCAGCCGAGGCCGTCAGCTTGGTCTCCGCCAAGACGCGCGCTCGTATTTCCTTGGCCGTCTCCCAAGCAGTCGGGATGCCGCTCAGATTGTCGGTGACATCAAGATAAGCCTCGTCGAGAGAGAGCGGCTCGACCAAGGACGTATAGTCCTTGAAGATAGCATGGATCTGTCGCGACACGGCGCGGTAAACGTCGAACCTTGGCGGGACGAACACGAGCTCGGGACACCTGCGCATTGCGACCGTCGAAGGCATTGCGGAGCGAACCCCAAAGCGCCGCGCTTCGTAACTCGCCGCAGCAACCACGCCTCGCTTCGCCGGGTAGCCGACCGCCACCGGTCGATTTTTGAGACCGGGGTTATCGCGCTGCTCGACGGACGCATAGAAAGCATCCATGTCGACGTGAAGGATCTTGCGAACCCGTCCCTCGTCCATTGGAATATGTTAGCCGATTTGGAGCGTCTAAGAACGTGCTCCCCACTCGCGTACGTCACCACGCGCGCAACGGGCGAGCGCTAAAACAATAGGCGACGAGGGCCTCCCGGGAGGCTTGCGTCGGCGCATCGTAACGGGTCACGATGGAACGACTCGGCAAAAGGATCGGAATTTATGGCCAAAAAGAAAACCCCAGGTCGCGCTCCTTGGACGAAGGAAGACGTCCGCGCCCTCAAAGCGCACTCGAAATCAAAAACACCCGCCGCTGAAGTCGCAAAAGCCCTGAAGCGAACCGAGGGCGCGGTTCGGCAAAAGGCGAAGACCATCGGTATCGGCCTTGGTCATCGGCGCTGAGGGCCACCCGACCTTTAGTGTGAGCCGACGAACGCCTCATCAGGAGCGGAACGCGCTCTATAACATCCGGCTCGAGACGGACGGCAATGCGCGCCAACGCCGTCATTCTACTGCATCGACAGCTCCCGGACACCTGCTCACGCCGTTCTTCGCTCGCGCGTTCGAGCATTAATCTGGGCCATGAGAACCGGACCAACCGAGAACTGCCCTGCCCTCGCCTTCCGTGTCAGCTCGCGCAAATAGCCCCCAGCGGATTGGATCGCGGAACTTCGTTGCAGCAGGCATGCGAGGACTATCGCGGCTTGCGTGTCGCCCATAACCGCCTGCGCCTCCTCCCAGGCGCTTGGACTGATCCCTAGCATCGGTCGCACGACCGCGGCTGTTGCCAGGAAGTCCCGCCAGTTCCCAATCGTGCCCTTGGCGTAGTCGACAATGTCGGGGCAAGCGTTCAGCACCATGCCAAGTGGATACGTCTTCTCTAGCGGCACGGTCGGTGGGAGAGCTGGCTCTGCCGTCGCCGCCGTGCCTTCTCGAAGGCTAGGTTCAAGATCAATTGGGGGGTTTGGGTTTGAATTCTGTTTGTGGCGCTCATATTGAGACTCATTGGCGCTCATATTTGTTGTTTTAACCTGAACTTCCAACAAGTTGAGGATATCGTCGGCGAGGGACGACAAGGCCTCTGCCCCAGCCTCCAGTTCTTCTAATCTCGCGGTCCGTGAAATTCCTTCAATGAGGCCCCGGAACACCGCATGGATCTCCTGCCAGCTTGCTGGCCCCTGCCCTGCCCTCTCGGTTGGAACGCTCTCTTCGATTCCCGTCGCGATCATCTTTGCGATGTCGCGTCGGCAAAGGGTAATCCTCTCCTTCGCTAGCCGGACGGCTCGCGCTTCCGCTTCGATCTCCTCGGCCAAGCGCTCGAATTCCGCGGCTCGTACGACAAGCGGAGCGAGGTCAAAACCGAAAGCGAGCTTGATCTCCCCTCCCCTGCCCTTTCGCGCATAGCGCTTGCCATTGGGGCTATCGCGCCGAACGATGAGTCCGGCATCCACCAGCACGGCAATCTGCTTCCGTAGCGTTGAAGCCGGCATGCCGTGCGTCCTGAGGCACAGCTGATCGTTGGACGGAAAGACGATGAGTTCGCCGTCTCCCGTAAGAGTGGTCTCGGGATGAAAGCTGAGCAACGCATTCAGGACCGCAAGGGCGCGTTCGGACACGCCGAGCCTTGGCCGTGCTGTGCAGATGGCGCGAAAGACCTGCCACTTGTGGACCACTTTGTCCGGCGGCCGAGCGGAAGCGACCATCTGCGTTGCCACATGGGCAAGCGTTAGCATTCGCCGCCCGAAGGGCGTCGTTGGTTGACGTGACTGCATGACTTTGCCTTCTATCTAGGCAAAGAAAATATGCTCACCGAATCGGTGCTCGTCTCTCACAAGACTCTTGACTGTGATTCGCGGAAGTGCGATTCTCGAAATCGCCAGAAAACGAGAAGGGCTTCCGGGACGGTGACGTTTCGGGGGCCTTTTTCCTTTGCGGGTTCAATCTCCTGTTTGGTTGCCGGTTTCCGCCGCCCGAAAGGCTCGGTAGAGCGCCTCGAGGTTGGACGAAATATACTCGCCGAAAGCGCCTGCATCCTTCGCCGATAGTGAAAGACTGAAGGATCTGCCGGTGTTTCGGTAGTGAGCGGTCACGTGCTGATCGTGCGCTGTCCATGCGATGGGTTTAGTAGATCGATCATGCCGTCCCGCCCATTTTCGGGCCGACTTTAAGTTGGCTAATAGAATGTTGAACCGGACGACGCTCTCCCCTGCGATGAATTCGTCGGAATGGATAATGTCAGCGGCCCGGTCCCGGTTTTTCGGGAGGTTGAATAGCTTTTTCACCTCTTCCCAGCGATCGCGCCCGACGGTACGTGCGGCGCCCACTGCGTCGATAACGCTGATGGGCACAATCTCCGTGATTGAGAGCATTCTCGATAGCAGCGTGTCATCGACGCTGAGCGCGGCCTTTGCCACGTCCTTGGGATGCCCGAGGTCCAGCAGCTTACGCGCGAAGAGAGCTTTCTCGATAAAGGAATAGTCTTTCCTTCGAGTATTTTCCTGGCCCTGCGCGATGACGTGGGTGACCTCATCGACGTTCTTGACAATCGCCCTTACCGGCCTCCCCAATTCCTTTGCAGCACGGGCACGACGATGGCCAAAAACGATGATGTAACGTCCTGCTGCCTGAGGGTTCGGGCGCACCAAAATCGGCTGAAGTTGCCCTCTCTCCTCGATGCCATCGCGGAACAGCGCGAATTCCTCTTGGTCGTCTTCGATACGGTCCTTGACTGCGGAAGGATCGACGAGTGCAGGATCCAGTTCGATAACCGTCTCGCCCGCGACGATTTTCTTCGCGCTCTCGGCGAGTTCATCGATCGAGAGCTTCATCGAACGCGAGGCGCCGCGTAATGCGTAGTCGGCACGCGCCTCGTGTGCGTCGGTGGATCCGCCCGGGTTGGTGATGCTTGCAAGGAGGTTTTTCCGCGCCATTCTAGCTCTCCAACTCATTCCCGAAGAGCTTGAAAATGTACGCGAATTCGTCCCCTTGCACGGCTGTCAAAGCGCGGGTCATTTGCGTCCCCATGCTTTGTTAATCAGTTCGGTGATCTCCTGGTTGACCTTGGAGAGCGCCTCCATCGCTCGATCGTAGGTCGCATGCGTAAACTGTGAGCGGTCGACCTCATAAAGCGTCTGGTTTGTGATGCCGGCGTCGGAGATTGCGGTGGATTTGACCATCCGATTGTCCAGCATCTGCGTCGGGAAAAGAGTTTGCATAAACCCCACCATTTGCGACTGCGGGCCATCGGTGGGCTCATAGCGCGTCACTAGATATCGGAACCATTTGAGCCTAACCCGCGCAACCTTGCTGAGAGACTTCAAGATGCCACCGAGCATGAGCAGGAACTGGCTCATGGACATAACGTCCAGCATCTGCGGATGAATCGTCACGAGTACCGCTGTGGAAGCAGTTAGTGCGGTCAGCGTGAGATATCCGAGTTGCGGTGGGCAATCGATAACAACGACATCATAGCGATCATCGACCTGCTTGAGAGCATCGCTTATGCGAGTGAAGAAGGTCCGCCCAGCGCCTGATGAATTTTCAGACGCGTGAAGTGGCGTTTCGTATTCGTACTCCTGCAGTTCGAGGTTGGCCGGGACGACGTCGAGACCCGGGAAGTTCGTCGATCTGATCACGTCTGCAATCGGGCACTTCTCATCCTCATATCGGATGGCATCGTAGAGCGATGGGTTCTTGTCGAGCTCAGGCTGCACACCGTGCAGGGCCGACAAGGACGCTTGGGGATCCAAATCGATTGCGAGGACCCTATGTCCGGTCAGCGCAAGATGCTGCGCCAGATGGGCTGCCGTTGTCGTTTTACCGCTGCCGCCCTTGAAATTCACGATAGAAATTATCTGGAGCGATTCACCAGGGCGACGATGAGGGACGTATCGCTTGTAATCCGCGCGCCCATGCCGATCGAGATAGAGGCGCAATTCGAGCATCTGCTCTGCAGTATAGCTCCTGCGGCCGGAGTTTGACGTTGTCGGCGTTGGCCCCTTACCCTCCAGGTGCAATTTCTTGATGTTGGACGGAGACACCCCAAGGAAGCCCGCGACCTCGGCCAATGAGAACTGCCGAAGTCCCTTTCGAGCGTTTGGCGGATAGTGCTCGTGACGGAGGATGTTCAGCTTGTCCGAGATGAGCTCCCCTTGCTTGAGGATGATCTCGTGGAAGCTGAACTCCTCTACATCGTCGATCGGGACCATCACATTCATCTTTAGCGACCCAGGAAATAACGCTTTTCCGTGCACAACACCGCCTGAAGCGTGACTTATGCTTGATTCGCGCGATGACGCAAGGGATTTTGAATTAACGAGAAATTAATGCGGCGACGAGGGGTCAATGAGGCGTCTTTCGGTCCATGTTTTCAGATATCTATTTGAATTGACGTACGATTTTGCTATTCTGCACGGCTGTCAAGCGAGCGCAATCCGGACCTCACCTCAACGAAAGCCGTAGACCCGGCTAAAGCCCCAGCCTTGCCGCCCTGCCCTGCGCGCGTTCGGCTTCATTGTAGTAGCTCGCGGCCTGCTGGTCCTAGCGCTGCTGGGACTGCTGCATCGCCTCCGCAGCCCGATTGCTTGCCGCTCCACCTCGGTCAGATATCCGGCGCGCAGTCCGTGTGCGGAAAACCGCCTCCGGCTCCAGCCCGGCCATGTCGCGGCGCCGCTTGACGATCAGATTGATCGACTGCGGCGTGAGCGCCTTTTCCTCCACCGCCTCCCAACGGTCGATCGCCCGGAAGATCGGCCCCTTCGTGACGTCGGCCCGCTGCTCTCGCCCGTGGCCTTCGCGCGCGAGATGCCTAAAGTTTTCGACATCGTCGTCAGCAAGGAGCTCCGCGAGCCGGTCGCGCCGGTCCATCGGCAGAATGGCCGCGAGCGCGTCGAGCCGCAGAGGGCGACGAGTCGCCGGGTCAAAATGAAGGGCAGGGGCGTTTCCTTTCGTCTCACTCCCCGTCTTCGTCCGCCCCCGCGCGATCGATGTGGCCGAGATCGCGACTTGGATCGAGCCGGTCACGGATGCGACGTTTGAGCGTCTTGGCGTCAGGAAAACCGCCATCGGCGTTGCGCTCCCAAATCGTCTCGCCGTCGTAAGTGATTTCGAAGACCCCGCCGGTTCCCGGCGCGAGCGCCACCTCGCCGAGATCGGTCCCGAACGTCGAAAGCAGTTCCTGCGCGAGCCAGGCCGCACGGAGCAGCCAACGACACTGCGTACAGTAGCGAATGGCGATCCGTGGTCTGAGGTCGCTCACCAAGGCCTCGCTAAGGGTCCGAGGCAAGAGCAATCATCGCGGGACGTTCCCGCCAATCCATGGATTGAGGATTGGCACTCCGAGCGGCGCGAAATCCCTGGCGTTGCGGGTAGCGAGCGTCAGATCGTGGACGAGGGCGGTCGCGGCGAAAAGCCCGTCCATCGCCGAGAGCGCGACGCCGCGCTTGCGGGCTCGCGCCATCAGATCGCCCCAGCGTTCAGCGACCGCAGGATCGATCGGCAGGATGCGGCCGGCAAAGCGCGCCGGCAACCCATCGGCGAGCCAGGCGGAAAGCGCCGCGCGCCGCCAGCCTTCGTCCATCAGGGCGATCCCGCGCCGAAGCTCGGCGATCGACGCGACGCTGATAAAGGCCCGGTCCTCGTCGAGCCTGTCGAGCCAAGCTAGCACCTTCGGCTCCGGTACCGGCCGCCGGACCTCCGACAGCACATTGGTGTCGATGAGGAGGTTCATACCTCAGGGTCGCGCGGCTGGTCACGGAGGCGCTCGAGATCGAGGTCAGCGCCGCGCAAAGGCGAGGCGAGCAGGAACTCGGCGAGGGTGCCTTTGCGCTCGGTCTTGCGCGCCCATTCCTCCGCCGAGACGACGACCGCGCTCGGCTTGCCGTGCCGGGTGATGATCTGTGGATCGGTCTGGGCGCGCTCGATCACCTCGGACAGCCTGGCCTTGGCGTCGGCGACGGTCCAGCTGTCTGAACCCTTGGGGGATGATGTCTCGGCGGCGGTCATGGCGCCCTTTTTGACTATTCTGACTACAATGACTATAGGCGACAATCGGCTTTTTCTCAACCGGGTCGATCGGGGATGGGCGCGTTGGCGCGCTTTCCGGAGGCTGCGAGGCGCTCGCCCACCGGCAAGTCCCCATCCTAGCGGCGGCAAAGGGACTGCATCGCACCCGGCGATGTCCGGTTGGACGTGCGCACGAGCGTACAGCGTCCTTTGATGAACCCGCTCGCCTTCGTGCCGCGCTGACGGGCGCTTGAAGACGATCCCAGTTTTCGCTATTTTGGAGAAAATGGAGATTTATGATGGCCACGATCAGGCTCAGCGCCAGCGAATTCCAGGACCGGGTCGGCGAAGCGCTCGACCGCTCGCTTAAGCAACCGGTGCTCATTACCAAGCACGGCCGGCCGCGCAATGTCGTCCTCTCATACGAAGAATATGAGCGTCTGCGCGACCGCGACCGCCGGGCCGTACGGGCCGAGGATCTCACCGATGAGGACCTCGCCGCGCTCGAGGCGAGCGAGATGGCCCCTGGATATGAGCATCTCGACGCCGAACTCCAGGCGAAATGACCCTCGAGCCGAGGGTCGGCTGGCTGCTCTCTTATAGCTATCTCTGGGCGGACGATCATCGGCGCGGCGCAGAGGAGGGGGTTAAGAACCGCCCTTGCGCGCTGGTCGCCGCGACCCGACGGGATGGCGACCGCATCGTCGCGATCGTCGTTCCGGTGACGCACAGTCCGCCGGCCGATCCGCAGACCGCGATCGAGATCCCCGCCGTGACCAAGGCGCGTCTCGGCCTCGACGCCCAGCGCTCGTGGATCATTTGCAACGAGGCGAACGTATTCGCCTGGCCGGGACCAGACCTGCGCGCGGCCGCGGGCCGCAAACCGCCGTCCATCTGGTACGGCCCGCTGCCGCCGAAACTCGCCACGGCGGCGCGGGAGAAGCTTCTTGGGTTTGCCCGGGCCGGGCGCCTTCGGCGCGTGTCGCGCTCGGAATGAGCGGCGTCGCGGCCGACATCCCG
>Ga0335075_10009564_pt1 | contig 14762 bp, 16 predicted proteins | sample Lox_Sample_24_FD_206723 | JGI IMG/M metagenome (GOLD analysis project Ga0335075, IMG submission 206723) | Soil microbial communities from Loxahatchee National Wildlife Refuge, Florida, United States - Lox_Sample_2.4 | ecosystem: Environmental > Terrestrial > Soil > Wetlands | place: USA...
CACGTTCTGCGCGGTCACCTGGGTGCCGTTGGACCACTTGTAGTTCTTGAGTGTGATCGTGACCTGGTTGCCGCTGAAGGTCGGGGGGTTGGCCAGGCTCAGCGAGGTGTTCAGAGTGGGCGCCGCGCCGGTGCCGAACCAGTACAGCGGCCGGTACAGCATGTACCCGAAATCGTTGAGATTGCTCACGCTGATGAATTCGCTGCTCGTGAACGGGAAGATGTAGTTGGGCACGGCCGACGGCTGCTCAGCCCAGGTCGCGGTGCCGCCGCTGACCGGGGTGGTTCCCGATGTGGACGGGCTGCTGCTGGCGCACCCCGCCGCGGCCAGGGCCAGCGCCACTAGGCCGGCTCCGGCCGCTAGCGTCTTGCTGCGAAGCCTGGACCCGAATCTGCCTGGCTGCTGTGGGGGCCTGTCCAAGGTTGCAGTTCCTTGACACATGGAGCCCGCTCGTCTCCGCAGGTTCATGTGCGCTCCTTCCGCAAGGGCATGCGTGTCCCTGATCGGGCGATACCGGTGATGCCCGGGCGGTCGTTCCCGCCTGACAGGAGCAGTCACTGGCTGTGATCCTCGGCGAGGTGCGTGCCGGTGTCAGGACTAGTTCGAAGAACTTCGAGGTCACGATCCGATGGCGCCTCGGTCACGGACCGGGATCGCCTCGCGGGTGCGCGGCGAACGGGCTGGTCAGCTGGGACTCGCCCGGCGCACGGTATACATATGAGTGAAACCGGAACGATCACGGCGGCATCGGCTCCTCGGCCCGGCTACCCCGCGGGCGCGCCCGGCCCGCTGGCGGTCTCGGTCGTGCTGGCCCCGCAGCAATCGGTGCTCATGCTGCTGCGCCAGGCGGTGTCAGGGTGGTCGTGGGGCGCGTCGGCGCGGCTTCTCGCCGCCGTCCGCGATGCGCTGCGCCCGCAGGCGCGGTTCGCCGCGCAGTCGTTCACGGCCCGTGACTGGACGTCTATTCCGGACTCCTGCACGCCGATCCCGCCCCTCGCCGATACGTCAGTCGCCGACCAGGCCGCCCGGCTGCGCGACCTCCCCCCCGCCGCGCTCACCGGCGAGCTGCAAGCTCCTGACGGGGACTATCGCCGGCTGCAGTGGCGAGCCGCAGCTGACCAGCCCCGCCGCTGGCTCAACTCCATGGCTGACGCGTCACTGGACACTTGGGCGGTGGCCGAGCCGCGGTGGCGGGCGGCCGGGTCACTGCTGGACCGCGAGATCCGGCGCGTCGGCACCGCGGCGGTGCGAGGCGGGATGGCGGCACTGCTGAACAGCCTGCACCCGCACATCAGCTATCACGACGGGACGTTCGCCTTCGCGTATGGCCGCGACCAGGACGTCGTTTTCTGCCCGGTCGGCCCGCGCCGCGTAGCACTGCTGCCGATGATCGCCGGCCGTGACGGGGTGCTGTTCAGCTTCGAACACCCCGACGTCTGCTGCATCGGCTACCCGCTTCCCCAGCCCCGCCCGGGTTCACGGGCCGCCGGGGGCGCCCTGGCAACGATCCTGGGCCCGCTACGCGCTGCCATACTTCAGGCCCTTCGCCAGCCGCTGACCGTGAGCGACCTGGCCGCAGCCATGCATTGCGCGCCCTCCACCGCCACCTACCATCTCCACCAACTGGCCGCAGCCGGCCTGATCACCCGCGAAAAGTCCGGCCCAACCGTATGGATCAGCCGCACCGCCCGCGGCGACGAACTGGTCGACCTGCTATCAGACTGACCCCGCCCAGCGGAGGCGTGGACGGCGGCCAGGGCGAGGGTGAGCCGGGCGGCCGCAGGAACTCGGCCCTAGCCAGGTCCCTCGCGGCGGGGCGCGGGATGGATGCCGGCTTTCTTGGGGATCTGCCCGCCGACGCGTTGTCCCGGGTGGCCTGACCCGCCTCCGCACGACCATTTCACGAACAGGAGACCAATCGTGTTTCACCGCCAGGATCGAGCGGAATGAGGTCCTCGGCGGCCTGATCAGCGAATACCACAGAGCAGCCTAGTGACCACGAAGCGCCAGCCCAGCAGCTATGAACGAGTTATGGCACGGCACAGGCTTCGAGCCCGCCGAACTCATCGTCCCGGCGATTCGCGGCCTGGGCCCCACGACCAAGGCCGCAATCGAGCAATTCCGCAATAACGGCGAGACCGCGACCTCCCCAGAGAGCGCGACCAATGGCGCGCCGATGCGCGCCCTCCCGATCGGCTGGGTACTGCCCCACAGCCAAGCCGACCGGCGTCGGCAGGTCACGATCGAGATGTCCAGGTCACCCGCGGCGCTCCCGCGGCGCTGGTTGCTGCGTGCGTCATCGCGACGTGCGCCTCGTGGGCTCTCGAGGGCGCGAGCCCATCAGTGCTACTGGCCGTCGCCACCGACGAAGCACGCGAAGCCGCCCACACCGTCGGCACCGACGAACGCCTCGCCGAGATGCTGACCCAGATCTCGCAGGAAATCTGGACAGCTCCCGCCAACGGCATCAGCCTTGATCCATACGAGACAGTCGCTGCAGGGCTGCAGTGGGTCGCGTAGGCACCGTCCCTCCGCGACGGCCTGGTAAGCGCGGTCCAACTCGGCGACGACACCGACACCGTAGCCGCACTGGTAGGCGGGCTCATGGGCTGTCGGCTCACAGCCGAGCACGTGCGCACCGAACTGCCGTGGTATCAAATCGTCAAGCTGCCCGAGCCAGAAACCGTTATCGCAGAGACCTCAACAGCCGGCCCGCCAGACAAAGTGCCTCACGTTTGATCTCGAATAGGGCCGCGGACCACCAGAGTTGACCACGACGCGGGATTTCCATACACGATCAGCAACACACGATCAGGCGCAGAGTGCTGACGCAAATGTTGCGCTGCTCGCCGGTAGCCGGTCGATGGCGTCGGTACAACGCCGCACGGCGGGGTGAAAACCTAAGAGTCCGACGCTTGATGCACTTACGCACCGTCTGCGAGTCCGCTGTAAACAGCCGGATGGATCTTTCGCGCTTCGATATAGCTTATAGAGACGATGGCGCGACCTCCGTCTGCGGGGTCCGTTGCGCGTTCGAGGCCCGCCGCCAGATCCTCGTCGGCGGCTTTCAGGGCGGCGTCCAATTCCACGTCACTCATTGATACGGTCTCACCCGCGATGATGGTGTGAGATCCGGCTGTGGTGTCCGTTGCGCGTTCGAGGCGCGCTGTCAAATCTTCATCGGCGGCCTCGAGGAGCGCATCCAATTCCACGTCACTCATGGGAGAAACTGAATCGCGATTGCTCATCTGTCCTCCTCTTGTGAGCCCAGGACAAGAATCACTTTGAGCTTTTCGCGTGCTCGTTGCAAGTTCTTCCGTACTGCTGCTGCCTCACAGCCTAGTTCATTCGCAATCTCTGTAGGCTCGAACCCGTCATAAGTCCAAGCCATCACTGCGCGCTGCATTGGCGGCAGCTGCTGGAGTGCCTCGAGCACGTCACGAGTCTGCTGCCGAAGTTCAAGACCATCAAGACCATCACGCCAAGACGACTGATCCTTTATCGGCAGAACTTCAACAGGGTGCTCTGGTCTTCGCTTCAAAGAGCGAAGTGCGACGCGGCGAAGCCAAGCACGAGGTGTCTTGATCGTTTCCCAGTGCTCATAGGCCTCAGTGAACGCGACTTGGGCGGCATCAGCCGCATCTTGCGGTGAGTGCCCCTGCTTGATCAAGAACATAACCACTCTGGTGTACTCAGCTTTGTAACAGGCCTCAAACTCCGCAACCACCGTACTGCTCCGGATCGCTGCTGCAACAGTCCCGGCGGATTCGTACTGATCACGCGCAGTCTCGAGCAGATCTCGCCAGGAAGTAACGTCAGGACGGCGGCGAAGCAGGGCACTGCGCTCACGCTCGGTCATGCCGCCCCACACCCCGAACTCGATCCGGTAGTCGAGGGCATCCGCGAGACACTCGGTCCGGACAGGGCAGCCCCGGCAGATCAGCTTGGCCCGATGCTGCGCCGCGCCGAAGACGAAGAGTTCGTCGGGATCAGTTCCTTTGCATGCGGCGCGCTCACTCCAGTCCGTGATCCACACACGAACCCCCTTCTGCCGCCTGACCAGCAGCGATGTCGACCACCATTCCAACACCGTCGATATCTATCAGACGGCTTCCTGGCCCGAGGGCCTGTATGACCCGGGTACGGGCAGCCTCATGATCACCCGTGGTCCTTGCCGATACCCGTATGCGCACAACAGTAACGAATGCACCGATAAGGTTGCTAACAACGACGGCTATGACACTCATGAAGAGGATCATCACTTCACCCAGGTTCGAGCCGGACGATCGACTTCGCTCGGCGCTTACTTAGTAGTGGGGGTCATGGCATGTCAGCGTGACGTTGCCTTCGCACTCATCTAATGATCATGTCCAGCGGATCACGTATTGGCAACCGGCGCGAACTGCATCAGCATCGGCAGAACGACTGACGGCGACTACCGAAGTCGGGCGCAGTCAACCAGAGGTTATTCCTCTATGGCGCCGCCCACCGTGCGCAGATGCTCGCGAAAACTCAGGGAGGGCGTGTTCTCGCGCTGGGCGAGGTAGGCGCGGAACTGTACCTGGGTGCGTAGTGAGACACCTGCCCGGATCCGTTCGGCCTGGCGCCGCTCGGTATCGCGGATCGTCTCGGCCAGCGTGAAGATCTCCTCGGCCTGCGGGCTGGGTACGAAGAGCACGCCATCGTCGTCGCCGAGAACCAGATCCTCGCGGCTCACTGTCCAGTCTCCGACGACGGCGGACTCCAGCGCGTCATGCGCGCGGGCGTCGAGCTGGAGGGGCCCAGTGGGGATCGCTCCCAGGCTGAAGACCGGCAGCCCGATCGCCCGTATGTCAGCGGTGTCGCGATGCAGTCCCCAGATCACGATCCCTTCCATGCCGGCTGCCTGAGCCTCCAGAGCCACCAGGTCACCGACGCATGCTTCATCCAGCCGCCCGCCGTTGTCGACTACCAGCACGTCGCCCGGTGCTGCCGTTTCGAATGCCTCCAGGAAGGCATCAACGCTGCCAGCATGCCTGGCGGGACGGACACGCCCGGCCAGGCGGCTGCCAGGCGTCACGGCACACAAGAGCGCGGAAGCGCAACGCACTGGGACTCGGGCGCGTATGCAGGCGTCGGCCACGTGGGCCGTGGTGAGGGCTGCGAACCGGTGCTGCAACATTTGGTGGTCCATGATGTTTGCTCCATGAGGTGGCCGCGGGCCTGACGATGGATTGACCCTAGGCTGCGTGCCAGAAGCTTCAGCTGGGATCGGCCGCGCTGACGGTCTGCGGCGGAGGGCATTGCGCCTGCAAGAGCGGGTCGGGTAGCCGGTCGCCGAGTCGCAGCATGCCGGCTCCGATCAGTGCTGCCGTCAGAGCGCCGCCCCACCAGATGGCGTCGGGTGATGTTGCGAGCAGCGCGCCGCCGACCGCGGGGCCGAGGGCCACGCCTGCCATGAAGGTGAGGCCGTAGAGCGACATGTAGCGGCCGAGCAGATGCGGCGGTGCGAGGTCGGCGACAAGTGGGCCGAGCACGATGAACTGCGCGCACTCACCGATCGCGATCACGATCGCGACCCCAGCCAAAACGGCGGTACCGGTGAGCGTCGAGCTCGTTAGCGTTGCGAGCAGGACCGCGAGCAGGCCGATTGCGAATAGCGCGCTGGTCGCGGCAAGAGCGCGTGTGCGGCGCATCCGCTTGACGACCCGTGTGGCTGGAATCTGCGCGACGACGATGAACAGGGTGTTGATGAAGATGACGACGCCGATCTCGCTCGGCCCGACCGGCGTGTGCGCCTTCGCAAACGGCGGGAGGATGTTGGCAAAGAGCGCGCCGCCGGTCATCACGAGCACGATGTTGGCGACGATCAGGATGAGGAAGAGCCGATCGTGGGCAACTGCTCGGAAGCCTGTTCTCCTGTCGCTCGCCGACGCAGCATTCGCAAGGCGAGGATTCGGGATCCATACGAATACAACCAGCGCGAAGACAGCGAAGGTAAGGCCGTCGAAGAGGTAGAGCTCCTGGAACGCGCGGAGGTCATGGGCGGAAGCGATGATGAAGCCCGCAACCGTCGCGCCGCTGCCGAGACCGAAGTTGCCTGCGACTCGGCGGAGCGCGATCGAGGAGGCGCGCTGCTCCGCTGAGACCAGGGTCAGGCTCAGAACCTGGTTCGCGGTGTTCGCGATTCCGAACCCGGCGCCGCCGACGGCCGAGCAGGCGAAGGCTTGCCAGGGACGGTCGACGAATGCGAAGCCCGCGTAGCCTAGTGCGCTCGCGAGATTGCCGGTGATCAGGATCGGCTTCGCCCGGAAACGATCGAGCAGCGCACCCGAAGAGGGCGTTACCACCGCCGCCGTGCCCATGACCGCCGCCAGCACCAGCCCCGCAGTCGCCGTCGGGAAGCCGCGGGCCTGGTGCAGGTAGATGATCTCGAAGGGAAGGATCAGTCCAGTGCCGAAGGCGTTGACCGCAGTCCCAGCTTGAAGAACGATGACAGGCCCCGACAGGGCCGTCCGCCACCCAGCGAACACACGAGCGAGCGTCCTGCTCAGTTGCCTCCTGCGGTTGGCTGCTTTCCCGTGCCTGCCAGAGACTCGCACGTTCATCAGCGCCCCCGGCGGCGGCGATCGAGAACGGCGAACGCCACGCGCCCGGCCGATGCGGACGATTCCATCGTCAACCTTCCAGGGTCGTTTCCAGCTGCTGCGGCACGATCCGGTGGGCGGATCGTCGGGGCGGTCGGTAGTGCATACACCGCGGCACTGGGAAACTGGGCGCCCGCGAGCCGCCCAGTTCGCGCCGTGGGCGGTGTATATACCGGGCGGAGGCAGGACGTGGCGGGGGAGGAAGGGGCGCAGGATGGTGGCAGCCGATCTTCTGGCACGGGCGCGGGCAGGGGATGGAGAGGCGTTCCGGGAGCTGACCGAGTCCCACCGGCGGGAGCTGCAGGTGCACTGCTACCGGATGCTCGGCTCCTTCCAGGACGCCGAGGATGCCGTCCAGGAGACGATGCTGGCTGCCTGGCGAGGAATCGGCGGGTTCACTGAGGAACGCGCCTCGCTGCGCACCTGGCTGTACAAGATCGCCACCAACCGGTGCCTCAATGCGCGCCGCGCAGCGAGCCGGCGCCCGGCCAGGGAGTGGGACGTGTCGCAGTTCGAACCGCTCGTGCCGACCCCGCGCGACGAGGCCGTCTGGCTGCAGCCGTTTCCTGACGCCATCCTCGAGGGTGCCCTCGACGTGCCGGCCGGGCCGGAGGCCCGCTACGAGCAGGCCGAAGCCATCTCGCTGGCCTTCGTGACCGTCCTGCAGCTGCTACCGCCACGCCAGGTCGCCGTGCTCATCTTGCGCGACGTCCTCGGGTTCCAGGCCAGCGAGGTGGCCGGCATGCTGGAGGTGACCCTCGAATCGGCCAACAGTGCCCTCAAACGAGCCCGCGCCAGCCTCCAGCGCCGGCAGCAGCAGGCCGCCGGCCACCAGCCGCCTCCGGCTGCCGGCTCGCCCGCCGAGGACGCGATCGTGGCCAAGTTCGCCCGCGCGTGGGAGTCGGCCGACCTCGACGCGCTGGTGGCCCTGCTGACCGACGACGTCTTCATCGCGATGCCGCCGGTACCTTTCGGATACGAGGGCCGGGACAACGTGACCCGCTACTGCGCTCGCCTGCTCGCCCCGGGCCGCAGGTTCGACCTCGTCCCGGTGCGGGCCAACGGCCAGCCCGCGTTCGGGGTATACCTGCGCGGCCCGGCCGGCGTCCGCCATGCGACCGCCTTCTACGTGCTAACCCTGGCCGGCGGCCAGATCTGCGCCATGACCCGCTTCGAGGCCAGCGTGCTGCCGTGGTTCGGGCTACCGCGCTCACTCCCGAGCCGATAGCCAGCTCCGGGCCCATGGAGGGCTGCAGGCGAAGGGGCACTTATGGCACCAGCCGCCGCGGTCCGCACGGGGATGACGGTGCGCGAGTACGGCCGCTTAGTGCTGACGGGTGGGGTCGGCATGCTCGATGGCGCTGACCTCTCCCTGCCCTATCCCTGCACGGTCCTGATGCCCGCCCTGGGCTGAGCCGAAGCGCAAGCAGGTGCGCGCCCTTTCACGGGCACCGCTCCGGCATCGGCAGCGGAGTCAGTGGCGCGAGCTAGCCCCTGCGGGGCCAGCGTCGTGGTCACCGGGGCAGGCGGTCTCGGCCGGGCGCTCCCGGCCGGCGAGCACAGCGAGCGATGCCCAGGGCAGCCAGCCGCTCTACCACGTAATCCGCCACGGTGAGCCGCCTCGTCTGGCCCGAAGCGGCAGACGAGGCTGACGTGGCCTCCGGGCGGCGCTGCGGCGAACTCGCGCCCGCTGACCTGGTGGCAACGGCGACGGGCAAGGAGGCTCCCGGCGAGGACGCCGGTACGCAGGAACGTACGCCGGCCGAGGCCTGGCTCCGGCTCCTCACCGCGCAGTCCCCCATCGGCGCCTGAGGAACCCTGGTGGTGGGCACCTGGCCTTTACCTGTCATCGCTCCTCCGCGCTCGGACACAGACATGACCATGGGCGCACTTACACCGTTTGGCCTGGCCTGTCGCTGGCAGCCTTCCGCCGGGTGGGGTGACTTGTCGTCACCTCGTTGGTGTGACCGTGGCGGGATCTCCGTCCGGCGAGCCAGGAGCTATCAGCGAGCGAGGAGGTCCTTCGGGTAAAGGACCTCGTGCTCGTCGTTGGCGCTTTGCATGGTCCAGAGCAGGTCGGCGAGGTGGGCCGGGTCGACGACGGGCATGTCCATCACCGGCTGGCCAGCGGCCCTGGCGGCCTCCTGCTGTGCGTGGAAAGCGCTGTGCTCAATCACCGCGCCGATGTAAAGCCGGCCGACGTAGACGCCCTGATCTGTCACCTTGGCCTGCAGTGCCTGCAGGTAGTTGCGCTGGGCGGCCAGGACGGCGGTGCCGGCCAGGTTCGGCATTCCCTGCACGGCACTGGCTGCCGCCGCGGCCAGGATCGTTCCTTTCCGCTGGCTGAGCATGTGGGGCAGGAACTCGTGCACGAGGTCCACGAGCGAGTAGACGGCGAGGGGCATGAGCTCGCGGAGCTGGTCGGCAGTCAGGTCGACGACCGGGACGTACCCGCGCACCGAGGGCCCGTAGTAGATCGCGTCGAGGTTGCCGACCTCGGCGCGGATCTGCTCGGCAAGCTGGGGTACCGCCTCCTCGCTGGACAGGTCAGCGGCGATGGCGTGCGCCGTGGCTCCAGCGTGGGTGAGCTCCGCGGCCAGCGCGTCGAGCGATTCCCGGCGGCGAGCGATGAGCGCGACGGCGTAGCCCTCGCGCGCGTAGCGGCGGGCGACGGCCTGACCAAGCCCGGGACCGGCCCCGACCACGGCTACGGACTTTGACATGGCGGCTTCTCCTAGAATCTGACGAGAGCATTAACTTGACCTCTTGGTCAAGTTGACCGTACCGTTAAGTTTACTCAATGGTCAAGTTGATTGGTGATCCGCATGAAGCCAGGACCGGGTCACGACACCGCCCCAGCCGCCGGTGAGGCCGCCGGGACCGGCGGCAGGCCACTGAGAGCCGACGCCGCCCGCAACGTTGCCCAGATCCGGGCGGCCGCGCTGACCGCGTTCCGCGGGCGCGGGCTCGGGACTCCACTGGCACAGGTCGCAGCGGCCGCGGGGGTCAGCAAGGCCACGATCTACAATCACTTCGGCGGGCGGCAGGGCCTGATCGACGCTGTCATCGAAGAACTTGTCGCCTCTGAGCTGTATGCGGCCATAGAGACAGCCCGCCGTGTGGATGACCCATGGCAACGCGTCAGTGGCTGGGTCAGCGCCCGGCGAGACCTGCAGTACCTCGAACCCGCCTTCACCGACGTCATGCTGATGACGTACCCGGAAACCGGCTCCGAACAGCTGGCCAAGCTCGTTAGAGCAGTCACCGATGTGACGACCGAAATCGTGGAATACGGCCGCGACGCGGGAGTGGTCCGAGCGGACCTCACCCCCGGGGACCTTTTCTGGGCCGACGTCGCGAACGGCCTTGCTCTGCGCGAGATGCCCAAGCCCCGCCGCGAGGACTACGACCGACGAACCCGCCACTTCCTCGACAGCCTGCGTCCGCGCTGACGAAGGGCTGTTTCCAGGGCAACCGGACCCGTTAGCGCCAATTTTCACTAAGCGAATTGACCCCCAGTCGGGGGTCAGTCGTACTGGTAGCGGAGGGTCCGGCCGTCCCACCACGGGCCGGTGATCGTTTCGGGCAGGCTGGCCTGGCGCAGGATCGGTGAGTAGGTGCGCCGGGCGAGCCGGATGGTGGTCTGGCCGCGGTCGTGTTCGATGATGCCGCCGGTATTCAGGAACCGCAGCTGGAGGGTGTCAGGGGTTGCGGCGTGGTAGCCGGGCAGCCGGCGGCGCAGCGCGGCACAGACGGTGTGGGCCAGGACCGACAGCACGACATCGAGGTCGACGTTGAGCGGGCCAGCGGGCGGGATCATCGTCGCCGAGTACTTCGACATCGGGCAGTCCCGGTCGCTGCCGTGGGCGCGCCGCCCCCGGGCCGCGCAGCTGCTGGCCGACCTCGCCAACCCCGGCCGCGGGTTTGACGCCGTGGTGATCGGGGAGCCGCAGCGGGCGTTCTACGGCAACCAGTACAGCCCTGACCGTGCCCGTGTTCACCCACTACGGCGTCGAGCTATGGGTCCCCGAAGTCGGCGGGCCGATCGACCCCGACTCTGAGGCCCACGACCTGATCATGTCGGTGTTCGGCGGCATGCCCAAAGGCGAGCGGAACCGGATCAAGCTGCGGGTCCGCGCCGCCATGGCCGCCCAGGCCGCGATCGAGGGCCGGTTCCTCGGCGGCCGGCCCCCCAACGGCTACCGCATCACCGACGCCGGGCCGCACCCCAACCCCGCCAAGGCCGCCGACGGCAAGCGCCTGCACAAACTCGAACCCGACCCGCAGACCGCCTGGGTAGTCCGGCGGATCTTCGCCGAGTACCTCGCCGGGCGCGGCCTGTTCGCCATCGCCGAGGCGCTCACCCGCGACCGCATCCCCTCCCCATCCCAGCACGACACAGCCCGCAACCCGCACCGCACCGGCGAAGGCTGGGCCAAAAGCGCCGTCCGCGCCATCTTGCGCAACCCCCGCTACACCGGCCGGCAGGTCTGGAACAAACAGCGCAAAGACGAGATCCTCCTCGACGTCAACGACGTCGCCCGCGGCTATCAGACCCGGCAGTGCTGGAACGACGCCGGGCAGTGGGTCTGGTCGGAGGCCATCGCCCAGCAGCCCTTGGTCTCCGTCGAGGACTTCGAGGCCGCGCAGGCCATCATGGCCGGTGCCGGGCGCGCCCGGCAGGCCAGCCACGAGACCCGCCAGCGGGTCCGCAACCCCTACGCCCTGCGCGGCCGGCTGTATTGCGGATCGTGCGGGCGCAAGATGCAAGGACAGTACAGCAACCACGACCCCTACTACCGGTGCCGCTACCCCAAGGAATACGTCCTCGCCAGCCACGTCCGCCACCCGGGCAACGTCTACCTTCGCGAAGCCGACATCCTGCCCGCCATCGACACATGGCTCGCCCTCATCTTCGCGCCGCACCGCCTCACCCAGACCATCACCGAGCTGCAAGCAGCCCAGGCCGCATCCGCCACCCTCCAGCCCGCCGCACCCAAGGCGGACACCCAGGCCGCGATCGCCGACTGCGACGCCCGGCTCGCCTGCTACCAGGCCGCCCTCGACGCCGGAGCCGACCCGCAGACCGTCGCCGAATGGACCCGCCAGGTCAAAGCCGAGCGCGCCGCGGCACTCGCCCGCGACACCAGCCAGGCCCGCCACCAGTCCAGCAACCGGCTCACCGAAGACGACATCCGGGCCCTCATCACGGCGCTCGGCGACCTGCCCGATCTCATCCGCCACGCCGGGCCCGCCGAGCAGGCAGCCATCTACGACCAGCTCGGGCTCAAGGTCACCGTCAAGCCCGGGCAAGACAAACTCCGGGCCGAGATAACCATCAGCCCGGAGCGATTTGCGGAGCACATAGAGCAATATGGGGATGCGAGTCGTGTCCGAGGGGGGACAGACCCCATACCCCCATATTGCCCTATACGCCACAGCGCCGAGATCGACCTGTAGTGCATCCGGGATCCCTGCCTGCTCATGCGTTGTCTGCACAGCTGCCCGACGGTGCTGACCGGGTTCTACGACAACCCCCACGTGGGCCTTCGGCGGGTGCGCGGCGAACTTGTCAGGCTCGGTCACCCGATCGCGGCTCCACGATGTGGCGGAAGTAGCTCGCTGGCAAGCGTTAGGCCCGCTTCACCCGGGCCACCAATTGCCGAAAACTAGCTCGCTGGGCTGATGCTGGCCAGCTCACGCCACAGGTCGCCGGGTATCGGCCACTCGGCGAGCGCCACGGTTTCCTGCACCCGCTCGGGACGGGTGATACCTACTACGGTCGACGTGATGCGATCGTCCCTGACCGACCACTGCAGCGCGGCCGCGGCCAGCGGTACACCGTAGCGTTCGCATGCCCGCGAGATGCGGTCTGCGGCAGCGAGGACCGCGGGCGAGGCCGCGCGGTACGCATAGCGTGTCTGGCGAGCCGGGCCTTTCGCCAGGATGCCGCCGCCGAATGGGGCGCCGTTCACCACGGCGACGCCTGCGCTGCGGCACTTGTCGAGCAGAGGCGCGGCCGAATGGTCTACCAGCGTGTACCTGTTGTGCGTCAGCACGACCTCGAACGCGCCGGTGTCGATATATCGGGCGAGCAGGTCGACCGGGCCACCGGCCACGCCGAGGTGGCCGATCGTCCCCTGTTGTTGCAGGGCCACGAGGGCGTCTACCGCCCCACCTGAGCCCATGGCTGACTCGAACGGGATCCGCTCCGGGTCGTGCAGGTAGACCAGCGGTAGATAATCGAGTCTGAGGCGCTGTTGGCTCTCAGCCACCGAGCGCCGTACCCGCGCACCGGAGAAGTCACCGGACGCGTCCGGGTCGACCTTGGTGGCAAGCAGGAAGTTCCCGGGCACGCCGCCCAGTTCGGCGAGCACGGTTCCGATCAGTCGCTCGCTGTCGCCCCGCGCGTAGCTGTTGGAGGTGTCGAGGAACCTGATCGGCCCCGCGAAAACGGCGCGGAGGGTCGCCAGGGCACGTTCGGCAGCTACTTCGTAGCCGTACAGGTGCGGCATGCTCCCGAGCGCGCTGGTGCCGACGCACAGCGGTGTGACCTGCAGATTCGTTGAGCCGAGCGGGCGGGATGTCAAGGCCGTATGAGTCATCTGACCTCCTCACCTGACTGCTGACATGCCCACAGGGAAGACCAGCCCAATGGCCCGCCGTACTTCGTCCATGGTCGCCATCACCTGGAGGGTCTCACCCAAGGTCATGGCCGGGCTCTCCAGCAGGCCGGCCTGAACGCAGCTGGCGACCTCGTCCGCCTCGTGCCGCAGCCCGTTGCCCGTATCGCGATAGTCGAACCGTTTGGTCTCACCAGTGCGCTTCGTCACGGTGAAGCTCGTCGGCCGGTACCACGTGCCGTCGATTTCCAGCCGGGCCTGTGTCCCGACCAGCGCGGCGCGGTTTCCCATCTGAGCTTCCATCGAGGTCGCCAGCACCGCCTGCGCACCGCCTGCATAGCCCAGGATGATTTCTGTCTGCGCATCCACGCCGGTAAACGCAAAGGAACTGCGCGCGGTGACCTGCTGCGGCGGCCCCAGCACCATAGAGGCCAGTGACAGTGCATATATGCCCAGGTCCAGCAGTGCGCCGCCGGCCAGCTCGGGGTTATACATCCGGTGCGTGGCGTCCTTGCGAAACCAGACGCCATGCTCGGCTGTGACCAGCCGGATTTCGCCGAGCCTCTCCTCGGCCAGGATCTCACGGATGCGGCGCATGTGCGGAAGACACCGGGTCCACATGCCTTCCATCAGGAAGACGTGCCGCTCGCGGGCCGCGTCGGCAAGCGCCTGAGCCTCCGCGAGGTCGACGGTGAACGGCTTCTCGACCAGGACCGCCTTGTTTGCCTCGATGGCCAGCCTGGCCGCGGAATGATGCACCGGATTGGGAACCGCGACATACACCGCGTCGATTTCGTCGCAGTGGGCAAGGTCGCGGTAGCTGCCGAATGCGTGGCGAATCTCGAACTGCTCGGCGAACCGCCGCGCGTTGGCCAGCGTGCGCGAGCCGACGGCCGTCACCTGGCATTCGGTAGACAGGCGCAGGTCGCTGGCGAATTTCGAAGCAATGTTGCCAGTGCCGATGATGCCCCAGCGGAATGTGCCGCTCATGATCTGTCACTCCGATCAGCTGTTCGGGTGTCGGCGGGAAAGATCACGGCCTGTTCGGCCGCGCCCGTGGCGAGCGCGTCATACGCGCTCTGGATCCCCGCGAGGGATAAAGGCGCCCGATGAGCGTCTCCAGGGGCAGGCGGCCCGCCTGGCACAGGCCGATGACCCTGGGCAGGTCGAGTTCCACCTCCTCGACGTGTAGCCCCTCGCCGGGAGTGCGCAGGACGGCAGCCTTCATCCCGACGGGCCGGTCAGCCATTGGCGAGTTGCGACCGCAGCGGCTCCCGGACCGTACAGGCCGCGAGAGCGAAAGACTGGGTCAGCGCGTCTATGCCTGCCTCGTCGAGTCCGCGGAAAAGCTCGGCGTACTCCTGCGCCAGCGGCTCCGCGATCATGATGTTCTGCAGCAGCGTACGCACCCAGTCCAGCCGGCCCCAGGGGTAGGGGTCGAATTGCGGGAACTGCTTGGCGATGAAGTCCTGGACGGGGCGAGTAACCTCTGGTGCCTCCTCGCCGGTGCTGC